>Ga0209874_1000171_pt1 | contig 17529 bp, 13 predicted proteins | sample GWRWN1_20_30_FD_187216 | JGI IMG/M metagenome (GOLD analysis project Ga0209874, IMG submission 187216) | Riverbed sediment microbial communities from areas with no vegetation in Columbia River, Washington, USA - GW-RW N1_20_30 (SPAdes)... | ecosystem: Environmental > Aquatic > Freshwater > River... | reverse complement strand
GGTCGAACGCGTCCCCTCGGGGAACACGATGATGTTCCAGCCGTCGCGGATCAGCTCCTTGGCCTTGTGCGTCGCCTTCTCCCCCGCGCCGCGCTCGACGGGGAACCCCGCGTAGACGAGCGCGGTGAACGCCGAGCGCCACCACACGTCGAAGAAGTAGTCCTTGGCCGCCGCGGTGGCGGTCTTCTCGCGCCACGTGTGCGGAAGCGTCGTCAGGATGATCGAGGCGTCGAGGTGGCTCGAGTGGTTCGAGATGAACATCACCGGGCCCCTGACGCCCTCGAGGTTGTCCAGGCCGAACACCTCGGGCGTGGTCTCGTTCCAGATGATCGGCTTGAGCGCCGCGTCCAGGATCACGTCGCGAGCGACGCGCCCGGGCGCCGTCCGTGCCCAGTCGGTCGGGTAGCTCCAGATCTTCGGGGGCGGCGTCGAATCCAGCGCCGAGCGGGGCGTCATCGTTCGGCGGCCCCAACGCCAGCCCCTGGCGACGTCTCGGATCTCGCGCGTCCAGCTCATCAGCGCACGTCCGCGATCGCGAGGGGAGGCACGTGGAAGTACGTGATCGAGGGCGAGCGCCCCACGGTCTCCCCCGCCATCTCGAGGGCGTCCCGGAAGCTCGACGCCGCGCGGTAGCCCAGCCGCTCGCACGTCTTCGGATCGCCGCCCACCATGATCACGTCGCCCAGGTAGTCGAGCCCGTGGGCGCCCCAGTACCACATGTAGAACGGGTGGACGCCGTGGTACGCGTAGCTCTTGCGGTAGAGGTGGACGTACCAGGGGTCGGTCGCGTAGCGCTCCTCGTACTTCGACTCGATCGTGGAGGGATCGGTGGTCTCGGACAGAACCTCCTCGAAGAAATCGACGTAGGAGGGGTGGTGCACCTGGTGGAACTCGTTCGGCACCGGGTGGAACATGATCATCGCGCCACCCGGGCGCACGACCGGCTTGTTGCGATACATGTTGAACAGGTACCCGAGCCCCATGCAGTGCACGAGGATCGGGTTCAGGATCGAGTTGACGTTGTAGGGCGTCAGGTACGGGATACCCACGACCATGATGTCCGACTGCCCGTCGACCTCGACCAGCTGCTGCCGGTGGAGCGTCTCGAGCGTCCGCTCGTGCACGGCCTCGGTCTCGCCGGCGTTGACGCCGGTCACGCCGTAGGGCGACTTGATGCGCGTCCAGATCTGGTGCCTGGCGGCCGACGGCCCGAGGTCGTTCGCCTTCTTCGCGGCCAGGTAGGTCCCCTGCTCGATCAGCGACCACTCCCACTCCCGCTTGTTCATGAAGCCGAACGGGTCGGGGAACGTGTTGTTGTTCACCGTGGTCTCGATCGTGAAGACCCTCAGGCCGTTGGCCGTGAGCAGGTCGCCCATCCGCTTGCACGAATCGTGGATCGCGCTGCGGCCCGGCCGTGGGTCCATGTACGACTTCGAGTGCAGCATCGTCTCGACGTTGTGGTGGTGCTTCACGCTCCGGTAGCTCGCCAGGCCCACCGGCACCGACTTGTGGCCGCCGTCCATCGCGACCAGGTTGATGTTCACGTAGACGAGCAGGTCGGATTCCATGGCCCGCTTGTTGATCTCGACCTCCTCGCCCTTGTCGGTCTTCCCGACGTACGCGAGGTTGTCGGGGTCCTCGGCGTCGTGGTTCCTCAGGTCCTTGGGGTAGAACGAGCGGAAGACACGCTCGCCCACGGCGTGCTTGATCTCATCCGAGGTCATCCTGCGGTGCAACGAGTTCGCCATGGTGAGCTTGATGTCCTCGACGCCCCGGCGGGCCGCGAGCTCGATCACCTCCTCGAGCACGAGCTGGCGGATGTCGGGCGTCTGCATCGGCGGAAGCGGGATCGAGATGTCGTCGATCGCGATCGTGAGCCTCATGCCGGGTTTGAGCAGCTCCCTCAGCGGCTCGGAGCCGTGGGGGTGGTCGAGCGCGTGCCGGATGTGGTTGCGCAGGCCGCGGAGCCTGGGGAGCGAGTCCGGCGGGTAGATCACCCGCGAGCCGAGCGGGAACCTCTGCAGCCGGAACCCCTCGCCCTGGTGGACCAGGAGCGGCGGCGTGCGTTCGTCGACCTCGAGGACGAAACCCGGTCGCGCCATGTCGTCGTGTCTCCTTCTTGGTCTTGGCTTGTGCTTGGGTCAGTCGAGCCGTGGATCGAACGCCACCTTCAGCGTCCCGAGCTTGCCGGCGCCGAGCGCGTGGTCGATCGCCTCGCGCCAGCGGCGGAGAGGGTAGGTCGCGCCCACGATCTGGTCGATCGGGTTCTCGGTCGCGATCGTGGTCGCGAGGTCGAAGCCGTGGGTCGTGGTCTCGCTCTTGCCGCGGCCGACGGTCTCGTACCCGCCGGCGTAGGCGCCGACGAGCTCGAGCTCGCGGAACCAGAGCGGCGTGAGGTCGGCGCCCTCGCTCGGGATGCCGCTCACGACGACGCGGCCGCCCGCGCGCGTGATCCGGAGCGCGAGGTTGAGGCTGGAGCGCGAGCCGACGCAGTCGATCGCGACGTCGGCGCCACCGAGCAGGAACGAGGCGCCGCGCTCGGGCTTGAGCTTCATCGCGCCGGTGCCGCGTCGGACCGCATTGGTTGCCTCCTTCGGATCGACGATCTCGCTCGCGCCGAACGCGCCCGCCCACTCCCGCTGCCGGGCGTGCTTGGCGACCACGGCGACGTGGCCGGCCCTCGTGAGCTCCTTGATCGCGAGGAGCGTGAGGATGCCGACCGTCCCGGCGCCGATCACGACGACGTTCGCGTTGGGCTCGAGGTCCGCGCGCAGGGCCGTGTGGACGGCGCAGCTGAGCGGCTCGAGCAGGACCGCCTTGCGTTCGGAGAGCCCGTCGGGCACCGGGTGCAGCTGCGAGCGGTGCGCGACAAACATCTTGCTCCAGCCGCCGCCGGTATCGGCGCAGTAGCCCGTCTGCAGGCCGGCGCTCACGTGGCCGGTGGTGACGCGGTCGCAGCGGCCGGTGAGGCCCGTCTTGCAGTTGTCGCAGGGGTCGAGGCCGCGGGCGAGGCAGCTCAGGACGGGTTCGAGCGCGATACGGGTGCCTTGGGGGAGATCGTCGACGTCGTCCAGGAGCTCGCCGACGACCTCGTGGCCGGGGACGAACGGCAGCGACACGAGCGGCGAGAAATAGAAGCTCGACTTCCCGCCGATCGTCGCGAGGTCCGAGCCGCAGATGCCGGAGAGCAGCGGCCGGACGCGACCCCAGCCTGGCCCGAGCGGCACGACGTCCTTGCGGTTGACGAACCGCATCGGCGCGAGCGGCCCACTCAGCAGACCCGGGAGGCGGTCGCCGACGGCGCGGGCTGTGAGGTACCGGGGGACCGAACGGTAGAGCTCGATGGCCTGGGTGGTCATCGGGCGAGCCGCCTCGGAGCCGGCGTCATCGGGCGATCCGTCGGAACGGGGCGATATCGAAATCGGTATCGGGAGCAGGCGGAGGATCCGATGGCTCCGAGCGTCAGGGTTCTGTCTGTCAGAACCCTGACGCCGGGGGCGCGATGCGAGGGCCGAGCGTCGGGATCCTGTCTGTCAGAACCCTGACGGACGCGCTCGAGCGCCGACCCCGACCTCGACCCCCACCGGACAGCCACGCACGCACCCCACCCCATCACCGCACCGCCGGCTTCGGGAACCGCACACGGGGCATCCCGCCCGCCATCCGCCAGTCCTCGATCGGCCAGCGCCGGCGATTTGCCACCCGCAGGAGCGCCGCGTCCGGCGAGACCACCACCGGGTTGCCGACCGCCCGCAGCAGCGCGAGGTCCGAGTGTGAGTCGGCGTACGCGTACGAGGACCGAAGGTCGGCGCCCTCCAGCTCGGCGTACCGGCGGAGCCAGGCCCCTCGCGCCTCGCCCACCAGGGGCGGCTCGGCCAGGTAGCCCGTGTACGCGCCGTCGCGTACCTCGAGCCGCGCCGCGATCACCTCGTCGAACAGCGGCGCGAGCGGCTGCACGAACGGCTCGGCCGCCGCCGTGATCATCATCGTTCGGTGCCCGGCGGCGCGGTGGTCCCGGATCCGTCGGACCGCGGCCGCCGAGACCTTCTGGAGCATGAACTCGGACACGATCTCCTCGACGAGACGCTCGATGCCCTCGACCGTCGCGCCCTCGTAGCGACGGAAGAACGTCCGCAGGAACTCGCCACGATCGCGCCGGTCGGCCATCAGGTACGAGGGGATCCTCGAGAACACGCTCGCGAGCTCGTCGGGCCACTGGTCCCACGGCAGATCGGCCATCCGCGACCAGACGTAGGACTCGACGACGTTCGAGGGCAGGATCGTCCCCTCCATGTCGAACAGCGCGAGCACCAGCTGTTCGCGCTCGCGGATCCGGACATGCGGTTTCACGCGCTTGCCCGACAGCGCTCGGAGCCCCGACGTGACGGCGGGGCAGTGCACGTCCTGGAGGTAATACCGCCAGTCGATCGCCGCGGCGTCGAAGGGGAACGCCTTGCGGTCAGCTGCAGTCAACCCATCCCACAGCTCGACCGTCCGGTCGTCGGTGTAGATCACCTCGGCCTCGGTGTACGCCCCGTACAGGTCCGAGTAGCGGCGTACGAAGTCCACGCGGCCCTTGTCGCGGTCCACGCGGGTGACGAGGTCGCGCATGCGCTTGGACTTGGGCAGGTGGGTGACGACTTTGTCGGCCACGTCGACGGCGCGTTCGGCGGTCCGCAGGAGGCGTTCGACACGGAGGTTGCCGGGGAACGTCCATTCGGGGACCTTGACGGTGCCGCGCCCCTGCTGCGGAAGCGGATCGCGCTCGAAGTACTCCTTCACGTACTCGTACAGCCCCTTGTACTGCAAGGGATTCCGAGACCCCGACGACACGTGGTAGTAGGCGGGCGACGCGGGCTCGGGCGGGTTCGCGGCGGCGGACAGCATCGCGTTCACGACGAAGTCGGCCGGGATGATGTCGATGATGCCCTCGGGGATGCCGGGGAAGTCCGGGATCGTGCCGCGTCCGTAGGCGAGGATGATCGGCTCGGCCATCTTGAAGCCCTCGATCCAGCCCGGGAACGGGTGCTCGTAGCTCGACTCGATGATCGAGGGGCGCACGATCGACAGCGGGACGCCGTGCGATGCCGCGAGCTCCTCGACCGCGCGCTCGCCCATCGCCTTGGTGAACGTGTAGTTGTCCGGCCAGCCGAGCGTCTGCGCCCTCGCGCGGCCGTACTGGACGAGCCGCTTGGTCACCCACGTCGTGCGACGTTCCTCCGCGTCGTCGGCGACCGACTGCGGGCCGGCGCGCCCGTGCTCGGAGCGGGCCCTGCGCAGGAACGCGTCGAGGATCTCGGGCTTGCGGCTCGCGGCCTCGACGTCGACCCGCGCTCGGATCGCGAGATCGGACTCGGCCCGCCAGTCGACGCGGTGGTCGAGCGTCGCCTCGGGGATCACGCCCTTGCGGACGCCCGCGACGTACGCGGTCGAGACGTGGAGCAGGTGCGGCACGGGGTTGTTCGCGAGCGCCGCCTCGTACAGGCGGACGGCGCCGACCAGGTTGGTGAGGAACCCCTCGTCGATCGGCGGGTCGAACGCCACCGTCGCGGCGCAGTGGATCACGACGTCGAGGCCGCCGGGGATCTCGAGCTCGGCGGCCGAGAAGTCGCCCTCCACCACGTCCACGCGCTCCTCGAGCGCGGCGGAGATCCCCTCGTTGCCGATCCTGTCGCGCAGGGCGTTGAACGTCTGGCGGCCCATCAGCGACTCGACGCGCTGGCGCCCGGTCGAGCCGAGCTGGGGCCGCACGAGGAGGGTGATCCGGGTCTCGGGGAAGTCGAGCAGGAGGCGCTCGAACACGGCCTGGCCGAGGAAGCCGGTCACGCCCGTCACGAACACGTTCTTGCCGGCGAGCCCGCGCACGATCGAGGTCCTGCGCTGGGCCCCGGCGCGCTTCCGCGGGGCCGCGGATTCCTCTACCACACGGCAGATTATGCCCTATCTACCGAGTGGTAGACAAGCCTCGCCCGAACCCCGCCCGCGACGACCTACGGGCGGTCGACCGTGACGTCACCCACGTCGATCTAGAGGTCGCCGTCTTCGGATGCGACAAACTCGATCCGTGAGTCGTCCAGGAGCCGGGTGCGCTCGAGCGACCTGGTCGCGTCCCGTTCCGGGACGTACAGCACGACCATCCTCTGACTGAGGAAGTCCATGGCCTCGGCCACGTTCCGGATCGCGGCGCATCCCTCGTCGGTGACCTCCTCGACCTCGCGAAGATCCACCGTGACCTCGGCGCAGGGTGGTGAGGCCGCGACTCGAGCCCGCAGGCGGTGTTCGTCCTCTTCGGTGAGCCGGCCCCAGGCGATGACGTACGGGCGCGTCTCGGAGCGCCCGATCCGTTCGATGACAGCCATGTCCGGCATCCTGGCAGGTCGACGCCTCGCATGCAGTCGGGACGTTGGGGAATCCTGGGATGACGGGCCTTCGGCGGAGGCGCTCCCGCAGGAGGGTCACGTCGCAGGCTTCGCCGACCGTAGGTCGGTGGGGCGATGAGAGGAGCCGGCGAAGTCCGATCCTGGTGTCCAACCGGCCGGGGCCATCCGGGCCCGACACCTGGCGCTGCGGCAGCCACGTAGGCTTTCGAGCCACATGACCACGCTGCCGAACCGAACCACCACCCCGCCTCCCTGGCGAGCGGTCTTCGCCGGCGCCCGCGGCCGGCTCACGATCGGCCTGCTGCTGCTCGAGGCGCTCGTCGCGGTCGAGATCATGGTCGTGGCGACGATCCTGCCTGCCGTCGAGGCCGACCTGCACGGGCTCAAGCTCTACGGGTGGATCTTCGCGGCGCTCACGCTCGCGTCTCTCGGCACGGTGCCGATCGCCGGGCTGATGACCGACCGTCTGGGCCCTCGTCCCATCCTGGCGATCTCGATCGCCTTCTATGTCGTCGGGCTCGTCCTGGCCGCGTCGGCGCCCACCATGTTCATCCTGGTCGTCGCGCGGTTCGTGCAGGGCATCGGCGGCGGCGGCCTGTACACCGTCTCGCTCGGCACGGTCGCGAAGACCTACCCGCAGGACATCCGGCCCCGCGTGATGGCGCTCCTCGCCTCGATGTGGATCCTGCCGGGGCTGATCGGACCGCCGATCGGCGCCCTGATCAACGCCGCCGTGGGGTGGCGGTGGGTGTTCGTGGCTCCCCTGCCGGTGATCGTGCTCGCGGCGGCGCTCGTGATGCCGGCGCTCCGGAACGTGCAGGTGAGCGGGGAGCGCTCGAGCCTCCCGATCGGCGCCTCGCTCGTCCTGATGCTCGGCGCGGGGGCGCTCCTCGCCGGGCTGACCTATCCGTCCGTGTGGAGCGCGCCGCTCGTGGTGCTAGGGCTCGTCATCACGATCCCGGCGCTCCGCCGGATCACGCCGCGTGGAACCCTCGTCGCCCGTCGAGGACTGCCGGCGGCGTCCGCGGCAGCGTTCCTCGCCTCGGCCGCGTTCTTCGCCATCGACGGGTTCGTCACGCTCATGCTGACGCAGGTCCGCGGGCTCTCGGTCGGCGTCGCCGGGATCGTGCTGACCTGCTCGGCGCTCGCGTGGGCGGCGGGCTCCTGGTGGCAGTCCCGGGTGGCGGGACGTCTCGGCACGCGGCGGCTGACCACGTTCGGCTCGCTGCTGATCGCCTCGGGCGGAACCGTCCTCGCGGTCGGGCTCCTGGACGTCCCGATCGTGGTGCCGTACGTGGGCTGGGCGATCGGGAGCGTCGGCATGGGGATCGTGTGGCCGACGATCCCCCTCTCGGTCATGGGCCAGGCCACCGAGGGCCGCGAGGCCGCCGAACTCTCCTCGACGATCCTGATGGACTACCTCGGCGTCGGCATCGGCGCCGGCCTCGGTGGCGTCTTCATCGCCCTCGCCGACGCCGGCACGATCTCGCTCGAGGCCGGCCTCGCGGGTGCGTTCGGCATCGGGGTCACGTTCGCGCTGCTCCTGGCCCTCGTTGGCCGTCGGCTGCCGGACCCCCGCCGTGTACCTGAACCCGTTGCGCCGCAGGCGACCGGTGGACCGAACTCAGCCGACCGGCCGACAGGTCAGACATCAAGTTCCTGATCGCCGCCTGCCGTTTCCAAGTATCCTGATCATATCGACACCGACTGGGCAACGTTCCCGCCGTTGTCGGCGATAGTAGAGCCGCGGGAGTTCCAGACCTCCGCTGGGTTCTCCTCAGTCAGCTTGAAGCAGACGATGTCGCCCGGGGCGAATCCAGACTCGGTCAAGCTGACAGTGGCGCCCGGCGGGTAGTCGGGGAATTCGCTCGCGACTGTGGCCGCGATCGTACCGGGCGACAGCGCGGAGAAGTCACAAGGCGGGTCGGCTCTGCCAATGCCGGGATCGTCGTGAGGAGGTTCGAGTACAAGACCGCGAATGACGCGAGGGCAATAGCGACTTTGTCGTTGTCCCGGTCGCGAGTGACGGCCGCGAACCGTGCTTACTCACCCCAGGCACACCTCTACGAACGAACATGGAAACCGTACTCGCATAGAGGCTGGCCCTCGGAGGCGCGCTCCCATCGTTCGGGTGGTCTTCGACCAGATGGGCCGCTCCGGCGTGTGGGAGTGGGGGCCCTCCGCGCCGCCGCCTCGATCCCCTGTCGCATCCTTCACCTTCAGTCCGTGGAGGTAGCCTCGCGCAAGCCCCACTTTCACGTGGCGCAGCACGATCGAACCGAAGGACTCCTCCCCGGCTCATCGAGGGCTCAGAGCTTCACGTGGGCCTCACGCAGTTCCTCCTCGACGCGGAACGTCACCGAGGGGTTCCGGAGCGGCAGGTTCATGGTGGACGCGAGCACGAGCTACTCGGTGTCCCGGTAGACGCTCTACGCACGGAGCAAGACGAGGGCCCGGCGATCCGCCGGGCCCTCGTCTCGTCCTGACCGGGGTAGCTATGGGCAGCTACTCACCGGCCGGTTGTTGTTGTAGTTGTCCAGCTGTGTGGCGAGGCAGTTCGCCAGGTTGGCATCCGCCGTCGTCAGCTTCGGCGAGTACGTGTTGCCGTTGAACCCGTACTTGCCGTTCAGCAGGACCGCCCTGTCGATGTTGGTGATCGTGATACCGCTGATCCCCGCCCCCATGAAGCGGTTCAGTTCGGCAGCCACCAACTGCGCCGTCGTGTTGAACAGCGGGTCGCTCGCCATCTTCTTCTTGCCGTCGACGGTCGACTTGCTGAGAAGGTTGACCGCCTTCACGCAGTCGATCGCCGGCTTGATGCTGTTCTGGGTGCTGGTCGGGTCGCCCTTGAGGACCAGGTACCACGGCGAGGCGTAGTTCGGCCAGCCCGACCCGCCATTCAGCGCCGAGACCACCAACCCGCCGGGCGGGTTCGTCGTCGTCGCGCTCGCCTTCCCGAGCGCGAGATCGAGGATCGGCTTCTGACCCTTCCCGCTCGAGCTCGAGCAGGACGCCCAGTTCTTCCAGAACCCGATCGTCAGGGCACGGCCACCCGGAGGTGGTTCGTTGTTGACCGTGAACGTCCTCGTCTGGCCGGAGGTCATCGTGAAGTTGGTGCACACCGTGAGGTTGTTCACGTTCGGGTTCGGGAGCGACGGCGGGATGATGCTGTTCGGCACGAACAGCGGCCCGTCGCCGGCGAGGTTCGTGTTCCAACCTGGGAACACCCACTCGCAGATCTGGTACGGCTGCCCCGGGTCCAGCTCCGTCGCGAAGCTGATGTTCCCGTTGGCGTCCGTCGTCTTCGTCTCCAGGACCGTTCCGTCGGAGGACGTCGAGGCTCCCTGACGGAGCTCAAACGTGAAGGTCTGCCCGGCAGGAGGCGTCTGACCGCTGACGGTCTTGACGACCTTCACCTTGCCCTTGACGTCGCAGGTGTCACTCGCCGTGAAGGAGTACGAGTTCGACAGCCCGTACTTCGGATCCAGCGTCACGAGCCCGGTCACGGTGTTGTTCACAGATGCCGTGAACGGCCCGCTGATCGAGTGGTCGTAGCTGAAGGACTGTCCGGCCGCGACGTCGAACGGAGCGCCTTCGCTCGGCACGACGTGGAGGTCCGCGTCACCCGCGTTGTTGAACGTGATCGTGAAGACGGCGGGGCCGGCCTGCGAGATCGGTTCGGCCTTGCAGGCCTTCGTCACGCTGAACGCCGGGTGGACCAGATCGGTCACCCAACTCCCCGAGGCTGAGACATCGTTGTCGAACTCATCGGGGTGGTAATGAACCGTCGCCGTGTTCACGAGAGGATCCTGGTCACCGGCCTGGACGTCGTAGGTGTAGCTGAATGTGCACGACGCCCCCGACGCGAGCGTGTCGCACGACGCCGGAGGCGTCACGCCGGCGACCAGCGAGTCCGAGAAGCTGTCGAACACGAGGTCGGGCGCGTTCGCCGAGCCAGTGTTCTCGATCTTCACGGTATACGTGGCGGTGTCCCCGGCCTTCGAGAAGGCGGGCCCTGTCTTCGTGATCTTGATGCCCGGCGAGAACAGGTCCACCGACTCGGAGTCCGAAGCCTTCAATACGTTCGGGAATCCAGCCGGACTACAGGTGACCGAGGCCTCGTTCACGAGCGGTCCCGGCAGGTCGCTCTGCTGCACCGTATACGTCCCGGTCACCGACTTGCTGTGACCGGCCGCCACGGTGACCTGCTCGTCCACCCCGATCTTCGGATCGGTGATCGTGCACTCGAGGTGCGGTGAGTCGCCGGAGCTCGTGTTGTTCACCGTCAACGTGTAGGTGACGACGTGTCCCGGCTTCGTCTTGTGCACGTCCGCTGCCTTGTCGAACGTCAGCGACGGCTGGAACAGATTCGTTGAGAGGCTGTCCGTGTCCGTGATGTCGTTCGGGAAACCGACCGGGTTGTAGTGCACCGTGGCGATGTTCACCAGCGGGTCCGGATCGGTGTCCAGGACCGTGTAGTCGTACGAGAACGAGCACTCCTCCCCCGGCGCCAGTTCGTCACAAGTGCTCGGAGGCGTGACGTTCGACACCACCGAGTCCTGGAAGTTCAGGCCCGTCAAGTTGGGGGAGTCGTTCGAGCTCGTGTTCTTGATCGTCACCGTGTACGTCGCGACGTCCCCTGCCTTCGAGAGATCGGGGCCCGTCTTCGTGACGTCGACGCTCGGCTGGAACAGGTTCACCGACACCGAGCCCGACGCCGTCAACACATTCGGGAACCCGGTCGGGCTGCATGACACGTCGGCCGTGTTCACGAGCGGATCGGGGTCGGTCGCCTTCACCGTGTATGTGACGTTGGTGACATCCCCCGCGCCAGACGCGAGCGTCACGTCCTTGTCAACGCCAAGGAGCGTGTCCGTGATCGAGCAGACGAGATCCGGTGCGTCGACCGAGCTCGTGTTGTTCAGCGTCAAGGTGTAGTTGATTTTGTCCGTCGCCTTCGACAGTTCGGTGTCCGCCGTCTTCTCGAACGTGATGGACGGCTGGAACAGGTTCAGCTCGTGGCTGCCTGTCGCCTTGATGTCGTTGGGGAACCCGTCCGGGTGGAAGTTGACGGACACCGTGTTGATCACCGGGTCGTCCGGCTGACCGTCGGCTGGCTGCGCGTCGACCTCGACCACTGTCCACGGCACGTCGAACTCGCAGCTCGCATTCGGCGCCAGGCTGTCGCACTCCGCGGGCGCCTCGTCCGAGAGGTCACCGAGCACGTCGTCCGCGATCGAGTCAAGGATCAGGTTGGGGCTGTCGGGCGAGCTGGTGTTCGTCATCTTGACGTGATACGTGACCTGGTCGCCGACCTTCGACAGGGTGTCGCCGGTCTTCTCGATCGACACCGAGGGCTGGAACAGGTTGACCGAGTGTCCGTCGGATGCGGTGATGTCGTTCGGGAACCCGTCCGGGTGGTACAGGACGTTCACGGTGTTGACCAACGGGTCCGGATCGCCCGCGTCGACCGTTCGCGTGACCTGGAACGAGCAGACCTCGTCGTCCGTGAGCACGTCGCACCCCGACGCCGTCGCGTTGGCAGAGAGATCCCCGATGACGTTGTCGTTGATCGACTCGAGGTTTAGGGCCGGGCTGTCGTCCGACGACTTGTTGGTGATCGTGAAGGTGTACGTGACGTCGTCGGTCGCCTTCGAGAGCGTGTCGCCGGTCTTCTCGATCAGCACGGCCGGCTGGAACAGGTTCACCGAGTGATCGTCTGAAGCGTTGAAGCTAAGCCCGGTGAGGTCGGCCTTCTCCGTGTAGACGATCGAAACGGTGTTCGGCAACGGATCCGGATCGCCCGGTTGCACGGTCCGCCGGAGCGTGATCGTGCAGCTGGCGCTTGCCGCCAGACTCGCGCCGCAGTTGTTGGTCAGCACGAAAGGGTTGGCCACGTTGACGCCGTTGGTCGCGATCGCGCCGAGCAGCGTGTCCGAGATGGTCCGCTTGTACAGGGTCGCGTGGCCGGTATTCGTGACCGTGATGGTGTAGTCGACCGGATCGCCGACCTTCGACTTCTTGTCGCCCGTCTTGTCGACGGAGATCCCACACACTGGGAACGCGCCGAGAGCGAAGTCCTTCAGCTGGGCGTTCGTCGAGTGAGCCGAACGGGTCTCGGCCAGGAAGGAGCTGAAGCAGCCGATGTCCTGAACGCCGAGGAGTTCGTTTACGTTGATCCCGCCCTCGAACAGGGCCTTCGACTGGTAGGAATGCTGTCCGTCCTTGTTCGTGTATGACCACGGCGGGGTCTCTCCGCCCGTATTGTTCACAACGGCGCAGCCGGTGTCGGTGTTCGGCGCGACGGAGCAGTCGGCCTCAGTGGTGTCGCTGAGGAGCTGGAGGGGGTTGTTCCCGCCGATCCACTTGTAGATCGCAATGTCCCCGACCTTGTTCGAGCCGCCCCAGTTCGCGAGGACCAGGATGTCGCCGATCTCGTGCTCGCCGTTAAAGTTCGGCTCGTTTCCGAGCGTGACGTCTTCGCGGAAGAACCAGAACCCGATCTCGGCGTCGCCGGACGAGTCGAAGCGGTCGGCGCCGAAGTAGAAGAAGACATCACCGTTCTTCTCGTACGCGGCCGCGAACGCGTCCGAGATGTCGTCCTTGTCCGGGACGACGTCGTCCGTGCTGTCCCATTGCCAGTGTTGGCTCCCGCTGTTGATGGGTCGTTCGTCCTTCGAACCGCCGCCCGTAAAGAAGCTGGTCTCGGCCGAGCCGGTCGGATCGGGGACGAACGAAGTCGCGAACGCACCCGAGCTGCCGTCGTTGACCTTGTCCCAGTCGTCGCCCGTGTTCCCGGACGGGCTGATGTTGGTACTCGAGACGTTCGCGACCCCCTGCGGCGTCGGAGCGGTTATGTAGTCGAGCTGGAAGAGCCCTTCCGTGTGGACCGCCTCGGCCGCGAACGGCATCGCGACGATGAACAGACCGACCAAGACCGCCATCAGGCTCCCCAGGGCGAGCCACCGACGCGGTTGATTCCGATGAATCATCGGTTCCCCCTTCCTCCCTCTCGGGAGTAGGCCGGACGCGCATGCGCGATCCGGCCTGATAAAGATGCAAACTCACCGGCGGATACCGGCGAGCGACAAACAAGACCCTTAGATTCGGTTCCGAACGACCTCACCTGGTGGAGCCCTCCCATCCTCCGAGCTACGGACCCAGGCATCGGCCATTCGGGCTACACCTGGCAAGACGGCGAACCCTACGCTGGATGCAACCCCCGTGTCAACTCTCTTGACATGTAAAGGAGACCTATTTTGTGCTCGGTTTCCTGGGGATTGGTGATTTCTCACCGCCGAGAAGGTCCGTGGCACTTCTGTCCATCTCATTGACATAAGGCCTGCAAGGGAGCAGAATGCGGCCCTTCGGGGCCCTGTGGCAGAAGGCTTACCTGCGGCTAGGGGGAAGCATTCAACCGTTTCGGCTATACCCTCAGGTCTCCAAAGCCGGGTACGGTGTGTAGATGCGGGTCTTGAAGTTCCCCCGTCGGCTCATCCGGCATCTCGAGACGCCGGATCTCCCCCTGGAGGCGCTCCAGTCGATACGCCGTCTCCGGCGTTACCTCGATGAGCTGGAGGCCGCGTGCATCCTGAAGGCGCGCCAGCTGGGGGCCTCATCCGCGGACATCGGCGAGGCGCTCGGCATCACGCGACAGGCCGTGTACAACCGGCTGCATGCGCTCGAGCAACGAGCCGAGACCGACCCGGAGTTCGCCATCCCCGATCTCGACACCGAGGAGATCCCCGACCTCGACGTGCCGCCTACCGAGACCAAACTCGACGCTCGATAGACTCGGTCTCCTGATGGAGATCGCAGCGTTCCAGGACGTCTTGAGGCGTACCTACGTCGAGCGCGATGCGGAGCGCGGGATCGACGGCACCTTCCGGTGGCTGACGGAGGAGGTCGGCGAGGTGGCGCGCGCGCTGCGAGGCGACGGCGACCTCGAGCACGAGTTCGGCGACGTGCTCTCGTGGCTGGGCTCGCTCGCGAACCTCGCCGGCGTCGACCTCGAGCGGGCCGCGGCGCGCTACGCGGACGGCTGCCCGAAGTGCGGGGCGATCCCGTGCGGGTGCGCGTTCGTTCGATGACGTCCTCCGACGTGATCACGCCGGGCGACGAGCACCGCGACGAGATCGTCGGGCTGATGCGCGTCGCGTTCAACATGAGCTCGGGCACGCTCGCCGAACGCGCCGCGTGGCTGCCGGTGGAGAAGATGCGGTGCGTGCTCGAGGGCGAGCGCGTCGTGGCCGCGGCCGGCGCGAGGGACTTCCGACAGTGGTGGGGCGGGCGCGAGCTCGAGATGAGCGGGATCTGGGGCGTGGTCACGCTGCCCGAGCACCGGGGCGGCGGCCTCGCGACGCGAGCCGTCACGGAGCTGCTCGAGGCGGCGCGTGCGCGTGGTCAGGCGCTCAGCGTCCTGTATCCCGCCACGCAGCGCCCATATAGAGGAATGGGGTACGAGCTCGCCGGAACGATGACGCGACACGCCGTCGCGCTCGACGACCTGCCGCGCGGCGCGGCGGGACCGCTGACGGTCGAAGAGTACGCGTCCGAACGAGATCTCGACGCCGTGCGCGCCTGCTATCGCGACTCGGTATCGAGCCACCCGGGGCCGATCGACTCCGACGAGGACGACTGGTGGCCGTCGCGGGTCCTCGGGCGGTGGTTCAGCGACGACGTTCAGAGGACGGTCGTGGCCCGCGGCCCTTCGGGCATCGAGGGGTACGCGTCGTTCACGTTCGGCTCGGATCCCGGCGGCCCGCTCGAGTTCGAGTACACGATCAACTGCCGCCACCTCGTGGCGACCTCGGTGGAGGGATGGGCGTCGCTGCTCTCCTACCTGCGCGGGTTCCGCGGCCTGGGCCAGACGCTTAGGTTCACAGGTCCCCCGGCGCACCCGCTCGCGTTGCTGGTCGAGGAGCAGCGGGTTCGGCCCGTGTGGTCGTTCCGGTGGATGCTGCGGCTGCTCGACGTTCCGTCGGCGCTGTCGGGCCGGGGCTACCCGCCGGTATCGGAGGAATTCGTCCTGTCGGTCGAGGACGGGTTGTTCCCGGAGAACCGAGGCCCGTGGCGGGTGGTCGCGGATGGCGGAGTGGTGTCGGTCTGGCCGGCTCCGGAAGTGGGGCGAGTCCAGCCGATCTCGATCGGCACGCTGTCGTCGCTGTACGCCGGGTCCCTCTCGGCCTGGGATGCGGTGGCGTTCGGGTTGGTGGACGAGGCCGCGGCGCCGGCGTTGGGTCGCCTGTTCGGCGGGCCGGCGCCGTGGATGTACGACTTCTTCTGAGGGGCCGGCGGGGTAGGCACGACGGCGGCGATACCGAAGAGCTATCACCCGCCGCGCACGAACCGGGAGTCAGGCTCCTCGGCCGTCGCCCGCATGTTCACACTCCCGTCACCTAGCCTGACTAGCGTCGGACCCGAGCAAAAGGAGGCCCGCGCGTGATGGACGCTCCGAAGGTCCTGTTCGTCTGCGTGCACAACGCGGGCCGCAGCCAGATCGCGGCGGCGCTCCTCGATCATCACGCCGACGGTCGGGTCGAGGTTCGGTCCGCGGGAACCACACCGGCCGGCCAGATCAACCCGGCCGTGATCGCGGTCATGGACGAGATCGGCATCGATCTCTCGAAGGAGTTCCCCAAGCCACTCTCGGACGAGGCGGTCGAGGCGTCGGACGTGATCGTCACCATGGGTTGTGGAGATGCCTGTCCCGTCTTCCCGGGCAAGCGATACCTGGACTGGGAGCTACCCGACCCCGCCGGCAAGTGCGTCGAGGAGGTCCGCGCGATCCGCGACCAGATCGACGATCGCGTGAAGGAGCTGCTCGCCGAGCTCATGCCTGCGTCGGCGTGACTACGAGCTCCGCGATCTGCACGGCGTTGAGGGCCGCGCCCTTTCGGAGGTTGTCGGCGCACGCGAACAGCAGCAGCTCGTCGTCGTGGCCCTCGGGCCGGCGGATCCTACCGACGAGTACGTCGTCGATCCCGGCGGCCTCGAGCGGGCTCGGGTAGATCTCGTTGGCCGGATCGTCGCGGACCTGCACCCCCTCCGCGGCCTCGAGGGCCTCGCGAGCCTCACCGGGCGACAGCGGTCGCTCGAACGTCGCGTGCAGGCTCACGCTGTGGCCGACGGCCACCGGCACCCGGACGCACGTGGCCGAGATGTCGAGCTCGGGCAGCGACAGGATCCGCCTGGCCTCCCGCTGCACCTTGATCTCCTCGAACGTGAAACCGCTCTGCTCGTCGAACACGTCGATCTTGGCGACCACGTTGTAAGCGATCGTCTTGCCGACCACGTCGCCGACCGGCAACGCGTCTGGATCCGGGTGCGCGAGGTCCTCCTCCATCCCGTGGAGCTTCCCGACCTGCTCGGCGAGCTCTCGGACGCCCTTCGCGCCGGCGCCCGAGACCGACTGGTACGACGACACGCTCACGGCCCTGAGGCCGGCGGCCCGGTGCAACGGCGCGAGCGCCATCAGCGCGGTGATGATCGTGCAGTTCGGCACCGCGTAGACCCTCGCGCCGCGTTCGAGCGCCTCGGGGTTCACCTCGGGGATCACGAGCTCGGCCCACGGCTCCATCCGGAAGGCGCTCGAGTTGTCGACCACGGTGGTGCCCGCCTCGGCGGCCTGCCGCACCCACGTCTGAGCGATCGCGCTCCCGCAGCTCGACAGCGCCAGGTCCACGCCCTCGAGCGCCTCGGGCGTGAGCAGGCCGACCATGTGCTCCCGGTCTCGGAACCGGAGCCGGGTGCCCGCGGTGCGCTCCGAGGCGAGCAGGCTCAGCTCGTCCAACGGGAAGTCGCGCTCCTCGAGGATCCCGAGCATCGTCCGGCCGACCGCACCGGTGGCACCCACGATCGCGACGCGCATGCCGCTCATGGTACCGGCGGGACCTGGCGTGACCTGGCCCGCCGGGGGTACGTTCGAGGCGTTGAGGTGCCTGAGGAGGTTGCGATGGGAGACATGGACGTGGTCGAGGAGCTCGAGACGCGGGCCAGCCATCACCACGAGGCCGCGGTGCACGATCACAAGCACTTCCACGTGACCCACTACCTGCATCGGGGCGAGAACTGGGGGCACCTGCTGTCCACCCACGTGCACGAGCACAACCATCCCGAGCTGGAGCACGTGCACATGCCGCACGAGGAC
>Ga0209874_1000170_pt1 | contig 17547 bp, 14 predicted proteins | sample GWRWN1_20_30_FD_187216 | JGI IMG/M metagenome (GOLD analysis project Ga0209874, IMG submission 187216) | Riverbed sediment microbial communities from areas with no vegetation in Columbia River, Washington, USA - GW-RW N1_20_30 (SPAdes)... | ecosystem: Environmental > Aquatic > Freshwater > River... | reverse complement strand
CCTTACCTTCAAGAAGTTTCAAGAAGACCGGCAGAGCCTCCAGCGGATTAATGATCGCCAGCAACGTCGTGAACATACCGACAAATAGAGTCAGCTCTCGACTCATGATTAATCCGCGAACGGTGACTGGGCTCGCGTGCTAACGCTGTTGCTGCTGCTTGAGTTGTTGGAGCTCTCTATTCTGCTGCTCGATTTGAGCTTGCTGTGCCGACAATTGCTGCTGCACGGCTTGTTCCTGCTTTTGCCGTGCCTGCATCTGGTCGCCGATCAAAGCGCCGCCGATCAAACCGACTGCAGCGCCTATGCCCGCACCGGCACCGGCATTTCCTGTAGCGCTCCCGATGATGGCGCCCAGGCCGGCTCCGGTAAGAGTTCCGATTCCAGCGCCTTTCTCCCTCGTCGTCAGAGGCTCCGAACAGCCCAGAAAAAACGTCGCTACAGAGATTACTAAGATCGTCATGAGAGTCCGTTTCATATCCTGCTCCTTAGTGCGTCTTTCCGATCGCTATTTTCCCGGATTTTTTTGTGGCGTTCCCTTCGAGGTATCGACTCTGATTCGATTGGTGTGCAACTCTTGAGCAATCGCAGCGATCGCTTCAGCAACCCGCTTGTTCGGATTGGCCCGGCAGTACTTTTCTATCCGTTCTTGCAATTGGTCTATGGTTAAAGTTCCCACGACGTCGTAGGTGTCCATGACATAAAAATTGTGCGCGGTGAAAAATCCCGCCACCCAATGCTCTATTATCACATCGGCGATTTCGTACTGCTCGGTTGTAAGATTCTCCAGGCGCTTTTCCGAAAACTTAACGTAGTCGCCGCAGGACCTGGACCCGACCCCGAGAGCAAAATACCGACCGTTACTGTCTATGGCCAGCGTATTAGACAGTTCCCCTGAGATTAAAAGCGACCCTAGGAAGGTAGCTATAACCAATAAAGTGACTTTCATGCGATCAGTTCTCCTTTGCTCCAAATATATTTCCCGTTTACAGATACTCCCGCAAACTCGTTTCATGTGACATGAACATATGCAAAATGTGCCGATCAGGCAAATGAAGGTTCACAGACTCCTGATGTCGCGTATGGCTATTGGAACCCTGTCCAATGGGCTCAGTTGAGCGCTACGCGCAGCGTCTTGATGAACAATTCGTCGTTGAATGGTTTGCGCAGGAAGGCCACTGCGCCCGCCGCCAGTGCCCGGTCGCGGACTCCGGCCTCATCGTGGGCTGTGATGAAGATCACGGGCAGTGGATTGCCGCTACTCGCTAACCGCTCCTGTACTTCCAGGCCGTTCATCCCCGCCATCTGCACGTCGAGGACTACACAGTCCGGTTGATACGCCGGGATCGTCTCGATGCGATCGATGAACTCTCGCCCCGAGGTAAACGCATCCCCTTCCATTCCAATGGAGCGCACCAGTCGCTTCATGGCCCGGCAGACGGATTCATCGTCATCTACAATCGCGATCAGTGGCTTGGACTTGCTCAAGAGAAATATTCTCCGGGCGCTGTCGGTAGCGCGACGCTTTATTCTGGCTAAGCTGGGATCAATCTAGAGGAGTTTGAGGAGTCTGTATATTGGACTTTGGTCCAATACGAGGATAGGGAAGGGGGGATCTCAGGTGTCAGGTTTCGGGTTTCAGGAAAGGATTTCTGATCCTGACACCTGAACACTGAAACCTGCTCTGTTCTATCTTTTGCGCATTTCCGCGCGCTCGGCGACCCGCACCAGTTCAGCTACCGAATCCACCTGCATCTTATCCATCACCCGCGCGCGGTGGACTTTAATGGTTTTTTCCACGATGCCCAGCTCGAATGCAATTTGCTTGTTTAACCATCCCTTGACGACTAAATTCATCACTTCGCGCTCGCGCGGCGTCAATTTTGCGACCCGACTCTGGATGTCTTCCGCCTCCTTCAATGCGGCGCGGTCATGGACGGCGCGAGCGAGAGCCTGTTCGATGGCGCGCAAAAGGTCTGCGTCCCGCACCGGCTTGGGTAAAAAGTCCACTGCCCCGGCCTTCATTGCTTTTACAGTCATCGGAATGTCACCGTGGCCGGTGATGAAGATAATGGGGAGGATAAGATTGGTTAGCCGTAGTTCACGTTGTAGGTCTATGCCGCTTAGACCAGGCATGCGAACGTCGAGAACAAGACAGGCGGGGCGCGCCGCATCCGGCATTCTGTCAAGGAACTCACGTGCCGAGACGAAGGTTTGCACCTGGTAGCCGGCGGATTTGATGAGCCGTGCCAGGGCCCGCCGCACGGAGGGATCGTCATCGATGAGAAGGACGGTGGGGGGAGAGGGCATAGGGCGTCGAGTGTCGGGTGTCGGGTGTCGGGTTTCAGGTTTCAGGTGGGATGGGCCAACCGGAGTCAACGACGTCAGAGTTGTCACTGTAGGTCTCCGGGTGTTCTTTCACAACCCATCGTCGCTCCCCTTCTGGGAGCTTCCGTTCGAGTGTTTTCTCCAACCCGTTTAGCATCCGGATGCATTCCTTGTACTTCGCGCGAAATGACTCGTAAACTTCGGCCGTGATGTAACGCTTCTCCCTTGCCATGAACAAATGGTGTATCGTCTCCGCGGCTTCGCCCCGACTCCGATTGACTCCCTCAATCTTGTTACGGACATGACGGTCGTCGTTCTTCTCGGCGAGTTGTGCAGGGGAACTGTTGGAAGAGCGGCGGATTTGCGACCCGATCTCGTACTTCTCCTCAGACGGCCACGTGTGTCTCAGATCACAGATCTCGATATGTAGCCGGCAAAGCTTCTGATAGACTTCCAGATCCTCGTCATCCATATAACCTTTCACCTTCGTCTCCCGACACGTGTTTTTCCTGAAACCCGAAACCTGACACCTCAGAGTGGTACATGGTTTCAGGTGTTAGGTGGCAGCTCCCTCAACCCCTTCACTCGTCCCTTAACCCTCGACCCTCGACACTTCCCCCCACCGGTAGCGTGAAGCAAAACGTTGCGCCCCGATCAGGGTTGTTTTCAGCCCAGAGACGCCCGCCGTGGTCTTCGATAATAGAGCGGCTGATGGACAGCCCCATGCCGAGCCCGTCGCGCTTCGTGGTGTAGAACGGTTGAAAAATCTTCTCGAGCTTGTCCCCGCGAACACCCGGTCCGCGGTCGCGCACCGTCACCTTCGTCATGCGCGCGCCGTCCTGCTCCGCCTGCAACACAACCTGGCGCTCATTGACGAGACAGTCCTTCATGGCGTCAAACGCATTGAGCATAAGATTGAGAACCACTTGCTGCAGCTGTACCCTGTCGCCGCGCACCAACGGCAGGCCGAAATTTAATTCGAGCGCGACATCGACGTTGAGCAGTCCGGCGTCGCTTTGGACCAGTCGCGCAACATCGCGGATGACCTCCCCGAGGTCGAGGGGTACAAACGCGACTTCTTCCTTTTTCACCAGCGCCCGCATCCGCTGGATGACCTCGCTCGCACGGCTGTCGTCTTGGACAATGTCTTTGAGAATCTCCCGCACTTCTTCCAGATCAGCTGGATTGGCGGCCATGAAGCGCTGGGCCGCCTGAGCGTTACTTAGAATGGCCGTGAGCGGCTGGTTTAGCTCATGCGCCAGCGACGCTGCGAGCTCACCCATGGTGGAGATACGAGTCACGTGTGCGAGTTCCTGGCGGTTGTGCTGAAGTTCTGATTCCGCCTGTTTGCGCAGGGTGATGTCGGTGGACGCGCCCAGAACCTGATTCGCGGAGCCATCCTTATCAAGGATGGGACGCTTCACCGTCTGAAGCCAGCGGACTTCTCCCTGGGCGTCCGTTAAATGTTCCTCGGGTATGAAGCGCTCCTTTAGTGTGTCCATGACTTCTAAGTCCATTCGGTGGAAGAACTCGACCTCCTCGCGGTTGGGATTGAAATCCGCATCGGTCTTGCCAATCAGATCCTCAACCGTTGTGCCGTACGCGTCGGCCACAGCTTGATTTACCAGGGTGAAGCGTCCTTCGCGATCTTTGGCAAAGATAAAGTTCGGGTCAATGTCGATAACCTGGCGGAGGAATGCCCGCTGCTTCTCCAGTGTTTCCTCTCCACGTTTGATCTCAGTGATGTCGATGGCGGTACCGATGTAACCGAGGAACGTGCCATCAAGCGCAAAGCGTGGCACTCCATGATCCAGGACCCAGCAATATTCACCGTCCCATCTCCGCAAGCGGTATTCCATGGTAAATTCTTGCCGCGCGTCGAAGGAGTTAGTGTACACTTCAATGCAACAGTCAAAATCTTCTGGGTGAACACCCTCTGCCCACCCGTTGCCAAGTTCCTGATCCAGCGTACGACCGGTAAAGTCGAGCCAACCTTTGTTGAGAAAGGTACAGAGCTTGTCCGTGCCCGCCATCCAGATCATCACGGGCGCTGTGTTGGCCATGGTGCGGAAGCGCTCCTCACTCTCCCGCAGCGCTTCGTCGGCCGTCTTGCGCTCCGTGATGTCCATGGACACACCACGCAAGCGAAGCGGGCTGCCGCTGCCGTCAAATTCGATCCGCCCGCGCGTCGCAATCCAACGTATCGTGCCGTCGCTCAACACAACGCGATATTCGGCGACATAGTCGCTGCCGTTTTGCAACGACTGGAGGACCGCCTGGCGCGTCGGCTCGCGGTCGTCGGGATGCAAGGTATGGATGAACCGCTCGAGGTTAACCGGTTCGAATTCGGCCCAGCCGAACAACCGACGGCCCTCCGGCGTGACCCAGGACTTGTCACGCGTGGCGTCCCACACCCACAAGCCGAGTCCGGCTGTGTTTGCCGCCAGACTTATTCGTTCCTCGCTCTCGTGGAGCGCCTCCTCAGCCTGCTTGCGCTCGCTAATATCAAGCATAAAGCCGCGAAGCTCGATTGGTTTTCCGTCCCGATGCTCGCATTTGACGATGTCGTGCACCCAGACAGTCTCCCCCGACGAGTCAATCATGCGATATTCGAATTCAAAGTCCTCGGCGCTCTTGCTGAGAGCCAGGCAAGTGTTGACCGCAAGCTCCTTGTCGTCGGGATGAAGGTGGGACACCCAGAAATCCTTTTCATACCATTGTTCGATCGGGTAGCCGAGAAGTCTGACGGCTTGTGGGCCCACATAGGTGAAAAGCCAGCTCTCGATATCGGCCTGCCACGGGACCGCCGCGGTGTTTTCAACCAGAGCACGGAAATTCTGCTCGCTCTCGCGGAGCGCTTTATCCGCGGCCCTGCGCGCCAAGGCGTTGGCGAAGATTTCCCCCAGCAAACGCTGTCCCTGCAGCAACTCCCGAGGCACCTCGTGCTCTTCCCCAACCGTGTTAAGGCCCAGCACACCGATCACCTTGCCGGCGGCGATCAGCGGGACACTGTAGGAGGATCTCACGCGGTATTTCTCGTACGTGGCGCGATCGGTGCGCGCTGCCAGCGGAAGCATCTCCAGAGTTCGCAGACAAACGTCGCGACCAGCGAAAAGTTCCCGGGCTGACCAGGGAAAATCCTTATCGGTTAGATCCGAGGGAATCTCCGGTACTCCCTCCGCCCGCCAGACGTAAGCGACTCGGCCCTCCGTGCCCCGACCCGTGAACACCGATAGCGCGGCGATATCGAATCGCAACAAGCTCGCCACTTGCCCGAGGGCTTCGATGATCTGGCCTTCCACCTTCTCCGGAGCCAGATTGATGAAAGCGCCGGATAGCTCCGAAACCAGTTGTTCGAAGCGCACCCGTTCCTCGAGTTTCTGTTGCGCCAACCGCCGTTGACGCCGCTCCCTGAGCAATAGGTCAATGAGAGCCGCTTCGAGAAGGCATACGGCCAAAACCAGGATGATTAGCCATTTGTACTGCTGCCAAAACGTCGGCTGCCGGAATTGCACAAGACTGTCGGGTGGTAACTGTGCTTCGCTAATCCCCCAGCGCTGTGGCTCTCGCCAGTCGTAGACAGGTGAGGCGACCCCAAGAAGCTGCGATGTGATGCTGGCTGAAGCTTCGCCGTGAAGAATGTGCGCGGCGACGCGGGCCGCGTGAACGCCGACAGTAGGGTCCGGTGACTGCCGCGCCAGCGTGGTTCGAAAGGCCGCCGCAGCAGCATTGAAGGGCGCGACCTCGCGCCCAAACGAATCGAGGATGAGCACTCGCTCGGGAGGATTATTCGTCGTGGCGATCGCGCTTGGCTCAAGATGAGAAACTCCGAGCAAGCCCACAAAGACAATTGCCAGCTTACGGGTCGAACTATGCACAAATCGTCCCTGTTACCTGAGTGAAAAATCAACCCGGCTCATTTTGGCTTTGGCTTTTTCTTTTTCTTCCGAGGAAAGCGGTTTCGCAGCCACGATGGAGAGACGATCGGCGGTGACCTGTCCGGTCGCGAGCAAGCGGTCTTGGACCGCTTGGGCACGCCGGTTGGCCAAATTACGCAGGTCGTCGTCGGTGACCTGCGTGTTCTTAAGCATCAGACTCTCCATCTCAGGCACCGGCAAGTCTTTGGCGAGACCGATGACGTTGCGTGGTTTTGGGAAGCTCTCGTCGCCATAGGCCGCCTTGAGGTAGCGTTCGTATTCAGTTTTGTCGACCTGGACGTCGTCCACGGATTTAGGAGCGGTTCCTTGTCGTACCAGTTCCTTCATCTTCTGCGCTTTGACCTTGCGTTCGACGGAGGTTTGCTTAAGGCCCTCAAGGTCGTTGACGGGGTCGACGCGACCGCTGATGTCGAGTTTGAGGGCAGGGCGGTTGTTCATCGCTGTCGCAAGCGATTTGATTTTTGCTTCAGCGCTCTGCGCTAGATTGGACCGGCCGTAATCGAACTCGATATAGCTCAACTCCCCGCCACTCCCCCCGCCGAAAGCAGCGCCAAGCAGAGCGAAAGGAGATGTTACGGCCCGGGTGATAATATTGATGATGATCCTGAGTATAATTCCGCCGACGCTGAACTCGGGACTGTCCAGGGAGCCGCTGATCGGCAAGTTAACGTCGATCACACCGTTGCGATCTTTCAGTAACGCGACGGCGAGCAGCACCGGTAGCTTCGTTGCGGTTGGACTCTCGATCTTCTCGCCGAAGGTCAGCTGGTCGAGAATAATCTGATTCTGCGCGTCCAGCTTGCGGTTCTCCACTTTGTATTTGACTTTGAATGTAAGTTTGCCCCTCTCGATGCCGTAACCGACGTACTTCACCGAATAGGGCGACATGGGGTTGAGCTCGATTTCCCTGGCCTCGGCCGCAATGTCCATATAAAGCTCTTTGGACAGCGGGTTGATCTTACCCTGGATATCGACCGGTGCCGCGTTGTCCAGTTTCGCTTGGATCGCGAGGTCGCCGGGTGCTTCCGGTTTAAGTTCGGAGATAGACCCTTGTACACCCGTGAGGTTCGCCGAGTAATTGGGCTTGACGAAAAAGTCGCTGAAGTAAACATTGCCCGCCTGCAGGTTGATCTTGCCGATGGAAATTTGCTTTTCACCGGACGGCGCGGCAGCAGCCGGCTCGGCTGGTTGCGCCGGCTTGGTCTCGACGGTCTCGCTTGTCGCGGTTTTTTGGGTGGTCAAGTTTTGTAAATTGAGCCTGCCGTCGGCGCCGAGGATCAGACGGGAGTAGAATTCGGTGAGATTAACTTCGTCAATCCGCAGCTGCATCGGCTGCAGAGTGAACTGAATCCCGCCTAGGTCCAATGACTTCCACTTGAGCAGGTCCTGCGAGGCATCCTTCTCAACCGAGGCGAAATCCACCACCTGAACGCTGCCTTTATAGTTGACCTTGGCGACGCCGTCGCTGCCGGTATCAATGGTGAGAATGCCTTTGCTGCCGACCGCGCCGCTCGTCAACGAGAAATTAACCTGATCCTCGAGATAGGGCTGGAAAGGGACGACCTCGATGCCCTGAGCATCCACATTGAGGCGGCTGCCAACCGGGCGAATTCCCAGAGTTCCGGCCAGCCGCGCCTTTCCTTTGTTGTTGATCGTGGCTTGGATCCTGATTTTGGCGCGCGCGTTCTTGGCATTGGAATGATTTTCTCCCCGGAGCGATAGAGCGGAAACCGTCATGCGTGCCGGAGGGCTCAGCATGCGGTCTTCAAAAGTAACTCGAAAACGGTCCAAGGCCGAGCGCTTTATTTCGACGGCCCATTCTGCCGTATCTTCCTGCGCGGGCTTCTTGGCCTCGCTTGCGCCGGCCTGAGTCTTGATCAACCTGGCGTAGCTGAAGGTCCCATCCGGATTACGATGGATAGAGCCGTTGCCGTCGCGACTCTCAAAGGAACCCACCACGATGGATTTCTTTTCAACGTCCACCGTGCTGTCTTTTATCTCCAACAGCGGAGCCCGCCAAAGTGGCTCACGGTCGCCGGGCACGTCCAGCCTGAGCGACCGCAGGGCGGCATTCAGCTCTGAGAGTTTTGTCTCCAGCTGCTTATTCTCTTTCTGCCCGGCGGCAAAGTGAGTGGTGAGGTCCAGCAGCCCTTCTGTGATCTCCAGCGCAACCACGCTCTCGTAGTAGGGACGAAGTCCTTTGAGCTGGAGGCTTTTCAGCTCAATCTGGCCTTCGGCCAAAAGCGGTGTAAGCTGAAGCATGCCGGTGTGGTTGAACTGTTCTTTAACGTCTGACTGGAAGGAAACTTCCGTGGTGGCTTTTTTCTGTGGCTCGTTAGTAAGCCCCTTGACGCCGGCGTGGATATTTTCCAGCCGCTTTTCAAAGGGGCGCTCCGGACTTCGGTCGATGAAGATCACTTTCCCTTGATCGACGACGATCTCATCAACTCGGTAACCGAAGGGCTTCTCATTGGTTTTCTGCTCTGGAGCCTTTTCGGGTTTGCTTTCCGCAATCAGCGAAGTCACGTTCAGCGTCCCGTCGCGGTTGCGGGTCACATGAAGCTCCGGCGACTGTACCTTGACGGATTTGAGACTTGCCTTCTGTGCAAAAATCTCAACGGCATCGATGACGACATCGAAGCTCGGCAGGTTCAGAAGCGGCGCGTCACTTTTTTCCTGCAGCTTAAGCTCCTTGATCCCGACGTTGCCGGAAATCGATAGCTCACCCGGTTTGTCTTTGCTGGTTCTGAAGTTCGCCGTGAGCCTGCCATCGAGTTGTCCGGACGGAACTTTGAAATTCAGCTCGACAGGCGAATATTCGACGTACTTTGGAATTTGCAGCTTATCGATGTCGAGGTGAATGGTGCTCTCGCGCGAATCCTTGAACGGCTTGGTCTCGCCGTCGATTTGAACGGGAGCGTCGTTTACCAAAGCGTAGAAAGCCGGTTGGACAGTGATCTCTACGTGAGAGGGTATGCTGGAAATGAAGGGCACGCCGATCTTTATAGCGGAGATCGTGTGTTTGGTTTGCTCCGGCCGGTCGTCGAAGTCGATTTTCCCGTCCAGGACTTGAATATTGTTCAGGGCAAATCGCGGCGTGGGTCCCGGCGGCTCTTTGGGGGGGCCCTTGGTAAACTCCTCGATCAAGTCGGTGAAGTTGTAGGTGCGGTCTTCGTTCCGCACCAGGTTGATGTAGGGTTTGACGAGCCGGATTCGGTTTAAGACCGGGCCCCAGCGGAATAGCGATTGCAGCTCCAAGTTTGCATAGAACTCGTCAAAGGACAGCGCAGTCGCCGAACTTTGGCGTTCCTTCATGAGGAAGCCACGCACGGTCAGGGACATTGCAAAGGGATTGATGCGGATTTGCTCGATGGAGACTTCGCGGTGGAGCTTCGTAGAAAGCTCAGCGGCGATCTTGTTTTTCAAGAGCGGCGGCGCGGCGAGCGCAACAATGCCGATGAAGGCGAATATCGCGGCAATCCAGATCGCTACCTTGCGTGTGCGCCGGTGGCGCACGATTTCGGTTGCGCGGCCGCGCAGTTCTGTGATTTTAGGGGCCATCTGCGTGTGAGAGAACAAACGCTAGACTTAGAAAATAGTTACCGCAGCTGTGACGCTTTGTCCACCGCAGCTGCAAGGAGTCTCTTTGTCATGATCGAACCCGTCTGGCTCTATTTACTATCGCCGAGGAGTCTATCGGGAAATCCCTGATATGGGCAGTGGAAATTTTGAAGCCGCGAAGCACATGGGAGAACCTAAACCGTTAGGAAGAGTAGTAAGGGGGTGAGAGCTAATCAGTCATGGCTTGGAGTTGTTCGAGCATCGAGCAGTAAGATTCAGGGATGTTCCAGCGCCTTGCCCCATCGACAATGAGCCGCTTGTATTCCGGGTTGGGCAAGGGGACGGTGTCTTCTTTCTCGGCGATGTAAACCAAAACTTCTACCGGGCTTTGGCTATCGCCGTTGGGGCGCACGAATAGTTTTTCCCGCCGGTAGCCGTCTTCGAAACCATCAAGGATGATCAGATCTTGGTTGTTTACGTCGTAGACGATTCCCCAGACCTCGCTCCCCATGTCGGCAAAGATGTTTGCCGTGCCGCAGTTACGTAGCCGCGAGTGACGCGCAATCGCAAAGCGATAGTCTTTTAAACTCGCGACGCAGACAAATCGAGTCGACGGGCAACGCCGCTGCATCTGTTCCCAGTTCATGTTGGAGCCGTAAGCGAAGTAATACAAATGTGAGATTCCTCCGTTTTAGGTCATGGATTCTAAGGGAAGACAAATCAACTGACAAGCAGTCGTCACGCAGAGATTTAATCTCTTTGGGGTCACTTGCCGCAGCATGCTGCGTAGTGGTGGCCGGTAGCACTGCCAGAGTCCGTCATTCCCGCATGCTTTTAGCGGGAATCCAGGCGAGTTTCGGACTGGACCGCCGATTAAAACATTCGGGGGTGACAACTTGGGAAAAATTCCGCGCAGCTTGCTGCGGGATGATTCATTCGGCGGGTCGATACGGCAGCAGGGTTTTTTTTCGAATTATTCGGCAAATCGGTTGCTTTCTCGAATAATTGGGCGTTTAATTATTTAAACATTTAATAATACGGAATGCTCGGCTTCATGAAGCCAAGTATGCACTGGTGGAGAGAAGATTTAATGAATTTTCTTAGACTCTGGATCCCTGTGGTATCCCTTTCATTCTTGTTATCGATCCCTTTTCCGGTTCGGGCCGGAGAGCCGATGGCGCAGTTGAGTGCCAGTATTGACGAGTTTGTTACGATCATGTCGAACACATCGGTGGCCGAATTGCGGGCCAGCGGGTTGCCCGAAAAGGCGCGTCAATTGGTGTTTTCTCGATTCGATTTTTCTGAAATGACGAAGCGCTCGTTGGGTTCACACTGGAAATCACTGGATCAAAGGGAACAGCGTGAGTTCGTCGTCGCCTTCACTCAACGGCTTTTGGTATTTTATGGTAAAACTGTACGCTCCACCGGCAACGAGAAAATTCAGTTCACGCGGGAAGTTCGGGACGGCAAGCAGGCGAGCGTGGAAACCAAGGTCATCAGCGGCAACGGTGATCAAACTCCCATGGATTACCGCCTACACGACGTCAATGGCCAGTGGATGGTGTACGATGTCTTGATCGACAATGTCAGTCTGGTCAACAACTACCGCGCTCAGTTCGAGCGTGTCATCGCCAAATCCTCAGTCCAGGACCTGCTCCGCAGGATGAAAAACCAAGATTCGTGAGAGGGTGTTAGCTCTCGAAAATCATCGTTGCACGAAGCTCCAGTCGAAGGCCTTGGCGGAATCGGGTAGCGTTTCGAGTTTCTGCTCGATTTTGATCTCTTCCATTGCAATTTGGACGCCCTGCGGGTTGGCCGCGCCGGTGTTCGACCAACTGGTCACGGCCATTTCATAGCTTCCCTCGGCAAATGACTGATCCATGTCCGCCCATTTCATGATGGCTCTTACGCTTTCCTGCTTGTTGGTTTTCGCATACTGAATTCCCCGCAGTGTAGCCCGGACCAGTTGCTGAACCTCGTCCGGCTGTTTGCGGATTTTTTCCAGCGTCGTTCCGAAGCCAGCAAGCGGCGACGGAATCAGATCGCCGACGAACAGAATCTTACGAAAACCTTCTCGCTCCAGCATCACGTTGTAGGGCGCCTCGATGAGCGCGGCGTCCACGGCGCCGGTTTTCATCGCAGCGACGCGGTTGGTGCCGCCACCGAGCGCAAGAATTTTGACATCGCGATTGGGATCGAGCTTGTAGCGGCGCAAAACCGCGCGCGCCAGGGTGTCCGAGCTTGCGCCGAATGAGGAAATCCCAACGAACTTTCCTTTCAATTCTTCCACTGAGTTGACTCCCGGCCGAGCCATTAACGCGAAAAGTGGTTTGTCAGCGATGGTCATCACAACCCGGAGCGGCAACCCACGGACGCCGGCGCGCATGGTTGATCCCAGCGCCGTCGTGTAACCCACGTCACCGGCAATGAGAGCCTGGAGAGCGACCTGAGGCTTCATGACGACAAAATCGACGTCCAACCCTTCAGCGCGATAGAAGCCTTTTTCACAGGTCAGGTGGGCTGGAAACCAAGTGAGGGACTTGGACGGCGCAGACACGTGGATCTTCGAGGGTTGGGCGACCAGCTGAAATGGCGCAAACAGAAGTAAAAAAGCGATCGATAACACTAGCGATTTTCGAACCATATTTCGCTTCGGATTTGTTGCGTTTCAAACATATCCGATGCACCGTCGCGCTTACAAGATCTGGTTAAATTGATTCCTATCTATAGCCGGGAGCTGGATTCGCTTCGTCGGTGGATGTGCTGGCGATGCCGTAGGTCACGATCAGCAGCCAGAAGGCCGGCAGCCGCAAGACCTCCGATCGGCTGTCGGGCGGAATAAAACCAAGCTAGGCTGCGCGCCTATCAAGGATCCGGTGCGATGGATCAGCTATTTCGAAGAGGTAGGTTCCTCCCTGGCGCGAAGTCAGAGCGATTACCTTATGGTTTCTGCTTAGCCCGCTTTTGAACAGACTCGCAACGCCAGTGCCGCAGGGAGGAATTTGGCAGGTTTGGAAACCGGCACAGTCTCCCGAAAACTTCTGAAAATAGGCATTAGATTATCGCCGACCATCGGAAGCCACGAGGGTCTACACAGTTCTTTAGGTTCGAAAAGAATTCTTCCCGGGGGACATGGTTCATAGAGGAGAGGACGATGCTTACATCCGGTATTGCGGGGTACCGGCACTCGGCAACTCGGCTACGATAACTCGGATTCTTGGGACGGATTTCGGCAATCCGCGACGCGCTCATCTTAACGGGAGTCGCCGAGTTCGACGACGAGAAAACCACCGGAAAGCAGAGAAAGATAATGAGCTGGACCCGGCGCTCGTTTGAGACACGCTTAAGCTTCTCGTTCTTCGGTTGGCTCGCTTTATCTTTTATCGAGAGCGTGCGTAGTTGCATCGACACTGCGGAACTCATTGGAACGAAAATGTCGTTGTCCACGGCTGTCCAATCTCTGCTTGAAAAGGATCGGGAAGGTGAACGATCGAGTGATAGCCTGAGCAATCGATGAGCCAAACGGGAAAAGGTTGTCAAGACAGGGAGTTAAAGAACAACGGGACGGCACGAGTGTAAATTGAATTAACAACAGCCGGCTATTCAAGTGGGCGGGTAAAATAAAAAGGAGCCCACCCACGCGCAGTTAGATTAGATTTTCCCTACTGTAAGGAATATTTACATCGCAGGCATTATTGGAACTAGGCTGCGAAGACTAGCCCTGGGCTATGCATCGCGACAGCCGTAATTGGCTACCTTTGTTCGCTCGTAATTTCCCACCAGTTGCCGTTGAGATCGCTGAAGAGAAAAGAAGCGTCCTCGCCGCTTGCTTCGACCTTGTCGAGATCTTTGATTTTCCAACCCCGGCGATTGGTCTCAAACGACCGGTAAGCATCGTGCACGGAATCGACCGAATCCACCGCCAATGTGAAACGCTGATAGCGGGAAAGACGCTGGCGGTTTTGCTTGAGCGCTTGAATACAGACCACGTACCACGGCGTGGCTGGATGTTTGATATAACAAGAGCTGGGCCACAGCTTCACCACTTCGAGGCCAAGTACTTCGCGGTAGAAGCGCTCCGAAGCTTCGAGATCCTCGTTTTCCAGAGTGCCATGGGTAAGAGCTTGGGGAACGTAGCCCTTGCCCGAAAACTTTTCTGTTGGAAGCGGGTGGGCCCAGTGCGGATTTGTCGTTTTTCCCATGCCCGTTTCTACGGCATGCTCGTAGGACTCGATCTCCCAATAGTTCCCGCCGGGTTCGTAGAAATGAACCGAATAAGCGTTGTGGTTGCCCCTCGGTTTGATGATCTTGATGCCGAATTCTCCTTTTTTCCGTTCCAGATATTCAGTAGCGCGATCGACTTCGGCATTGTTCGTTACCCGCACGCCGTAATGATTTCGCATCGGTTTGATGGGCGCGTCGGGTCCGTTTGCGTGGATAACAAGCCGCCAGTCCGTATTAGGATGTTTGAGAGTTTTTTCGCTGTTGTTCTCTCCAACCACTTCCAGCGCAAGAAGATCGCTGAGGATCGGAATGGTTTGATCAAACGAGCGGCACTCATAGTGACCACGAATCAAACCCGTCGGATTCAACATGATTTACCTCCTTGTTTCACTTGTCGAGTTTCCGGTCTGTGAATCAACACGAAACTCGAAACGCTAAACTCGAAATTTTGTCTCAAGGCACGTTGCCGTCCCAGAGCTCTTTCAGAAAGCCGGTCTTGTCCAGATTGTCGGCGAAGCTGTTATCAAACAAGTCGGTCGCCTTCTTGGTTAACTTGGTACCGGCTTCTCTGGCGACGTCTACGGATTCGGACACAGCCTTGATAGGCACAACGAGGCGCCGATTAATAAGTTTTTTCGCATAAGCGTCGTACGCGGGCGACGAACCAGGGTCCTCTAGAGTTATGGTTTTGATCCTGCACTATCCGTTTGCCAAACAGTTTCATAGGCTCCAATTGGATTGATCAAACAATATGTGCTCAGGGTATGTCAACAACCAAGATGACTCTGCTTGCAAACGAGGATCGATGGCACTAAGAATGATTGCGGCCCTCGCAATCTTTTATATCTCGCGAGGATGCGCTTTTTAGTCCCTGAAAGTTGAGGCAAAATCCATGCTTATCCTGTCTAATGAAGACATCGAAAAGCTTCTTCCCGTGGGCGCCTGCCTGGAAGTATTGGAAGAAGCCTATCGTGATTTGGGGAATGGCATGGCGGCAACGGTGCCGCGGTATGATGTTTTCAGCCCGACGAATCCCAACGAGTTTTACGAATACAAAACCATGAGCGGCGTCTTGCCGAACCGCAAGATCGCCGCCCTGCGTCTGAACTCCAGCGTCGTGAAGTGGTACGAAAAAGCCGGGGGCGTGCGCAAGGACAAGTTGCCCGTTGCCGGCGGTGACCGTTACGTCGGTCTGGTAATGCTTTTTAGCACAGAAACGGGCGAACCGCTGGCGATTTTTCCCGACGGCTATGTCCAGAAACTGCGCGTTGCCGGCGCCAGTGCCATAGCCGCGCGTTATCTTGCGCGCAAGGACGCCAAAGTCATGGCGCTGCTGGGCGCGGGCTGGCAAGCCAGCGCCCATCTGGTGACCTTGAGCATGGTGCGCGATCTCGAGAAGGTCAAAGTCTTTAGTCCAACGCCGGAATCGCGCCGGCGTTTTATTGAAGAGTGGGGACCTAGCGTGCCGGCGGAAGTGGTGGAAACGGACAGCGTCGAAGAAGCAATAGCAGGCGCGGATATTGTTACAGCGACCACCAACTCGATTTCAGCTCTGTTTCCGGGAGAATTGCTCCAGCCCGGCGTTCATGTTTCCTGCGTTAAACCTTGCGAGCTGGATGCAACGACATATAAACGCGCCGATCCACTCATTATCCATTGGCGGGAAGCCAAGCCTTTCCAGATCGCCATTGGCGTCGATCGGCAATCGATTCCCGACATCGCAGAGGGCTGGCAACATCCGATCACGCGAGAAGATTCGGCTATTTGGGATTTTCCAACGCTATCTCAGCTCGTTAACGGCCAACATCCCGGAAGGGTGAACGAGGATTCCATTAGTTGCTTCTGCAACAACGTTGGCCTTGGGCTTCAGTTCGCCGCGGTCGGCAGCGAAGTCTTGGCGCGCGCGCGGGAGGCGAGAGTCGGGCGGGAAATACCGACGGAATGGTTCCTGGAGTCGGTGCATCCGTAAGCACGCAGTTTCGAGTTCCGGGTTTCGAGTCCCGGGGTGGAGGATTGGAAAACGGCGATATTAAAGCAATGGCTTTCGACTGCTAGTGCTCCAAGTCTCCACTGTACCTGAAAAGTCTGGCGTCTTCTGGCTCGAAACCCGGGACCTGGGACTCGAGACTGTATAAATTGCTTACGCGCTTTTCGCCAGTTGTTCCGCCGGATATCTTTCGCACAACGTCTTCCAATAGGCGGCGATTTTTTTACTGTTGTCGATGACCTCTTGCGGCACAATGCGCCAGGGGGCGCGAAGCGGTCCCGCGGTGCAGTATCCAGCTTCATTGACGGAGAGTTTGAAAACGTTTTCGCGCCAGGAGAGGTTGCCGATGTTGGGACCGACCTTGCCGACGCCGTCCAAGTCCAGACAGATTTGCTTAGCCGTCTCCCAATCTTGTGCGTGGCACGCATCGCGCAAACGCATCACAGGCGACGGACCCATCCAGACGTTGAACGACCAGCATCCTGCGGCGCCGAGCATGACGTAAGGATACGCTTGGGTCTGATTGACAAAGACGCTGATTTTGCCTTTCACCGTGTTCATGAGCTCGATGAACTGAAGGGGAGTGCGGTGACTGTCCTTCATGCCCACGATATTAGTTTTCTGAGTTATCTTCTTGAATGCCCCGACGGGAATGGTGACCCGGTGATGGGTTGGGTTGTGGTAGATCATGACACCTAGCTTGGGAAAGGCATCGGCGATGTCGTGATAAAACTGCACGGCGTTGTCCACCGTCGCTTGATAGTAAAAAGGCACGCCGAGCAGCAAGCCGTCCGCGCCTGCCTCTTGGGCGAATCGTGCCTGGCGCATAGCCTCGCGAGGATTCAAGTTCGTGCAGCCAATAAACACCGGCACTCGCTTCTTCACGGCCGCAATCGTGGCCTCGATCAACTTCTTATGCTCTTCCCAAAGTAACGTGTGAAATTCGCCAAAGCTTCCAGTGGTCGTGATGACATTCGCGCCGCCGTCGCGGATAATTTGATCCACCGCGCGCGTTAACTCAGCGGTATTAACGGTATCTTCCGCATCCGGCCGGTCGCCGTCCTTGGTCGTAAACGCCGGCATCATCGCCATAATGCCTTTAAGATCGTTTGCTGTGATCATGATGTTCTCCTCTGTGATTTTTGGAATCGCGGGGTCGTTCAGGCTTGAGCCGGATTCTCCTCCAGGCGGCAGTGGGAGTCAAGCTGATCTCAAGCTAGAGAAATTTCTTCCTCATGGGTGACCCAAAACGAGGGCGCGGCCTTGCCGTTAGGACTCCCCGCTGTATTCATCGATCAGACGGTAAGGAGCTTGCCAATTTTTCTTGCATCACTGAGCTTCTCGAGGTTGAGTAAAGTGTCTTCCAACTGCTCAACGCGAGAGCGGGAAAGGACGCGAGAGGCGAGGAGGCGGAATTTTTGCAGCACCTCGTTACGCGTCATGGGATGTTTGTCGCTGCCCTTGGCGTGAAGAATCTTCTCGCTATAGCTCTTGCCATCTTGCAGTTGAACC
>Ga0209874_1000169_pt1 | contig 17579 bp, 15 predicted proteins | sample GWRWN1_20_30_FD_187216 | JGI IMG/M metagenome (GOLD analysis project Ga0209874, IMG submission 187216) | Riverbed sediment microbial communities from areas with no vegetation in Columbia River, Washington, USA - GW-RW N1_20_30 (SPAdes)... | ecosystem: Environmental > Aquatic > Freshwater > River... | reverse complement strand
ACGGGGATGCCCTTAAGACTGAGGCGCATGCTATTGGGATCGTAACCACCGTATATCGGCCTGAGCTCGATTCCCGCTATACTGCAGAGAACTACTGAAGGCGGGTGAGCGTGCACCACGCAAGTAACGTCGGGGCGGGCCTTATAAATCTCACCGTGAATACACGCTTCGTTGGGAGGTTTGAGCCCGGCCTTTCTTTCCAGGCTTTGCCCTTCCAAATCGGCCAAGAGAACGTCGCCGGGCTTGGTAAAGAGAACCCCGGTCTCGTTGGACCCTCGGCCCCGGATCAGCATCTGATCTCTACTGTTACGGGCACTCACATGGCCTGTGGTTTCTTTGAAGAGTCCGAGTTTAGCGAGAATGCGGCACGACAGCGCCACCTTTCGCGCTAGAGAAGCGTTCTTCTTCACCGATAATCTGCCTACGTTTGGAAAACCGAACCGAACTCGGTTAGCTGATTCTTTGAGAGCTCAGCTGAGGTTCGTACAACATCTGAATCACGATCCCGTCCGGGTCGGCGCAGTAAAAGGACGCGCTGCCGTCACGATGGATTTTGAAAGGGTGAACGATCTTCACGCCTTTCGCCTGGAACTCTTGCTCTAGCTCTTTGACCCGCTCGATAGTCTCGACGACGAAGCCTAAATGATCAAGCTGCCGCTCCACAGCGCTCATCGCAAAGTTCTCTGACACTTCATGGAGCGCAATATTGTCGCAGCCGGACGAAAGATAAACGTTTTGCGGGTCCGGCTCCCAGACAACCTTCATGCCGAGAGTATCTTGATAGAAGCTCTTGGACCGCGCTACGTCTCTGACCTTGAGGGCGATATGGCGCATCCCATTCAGTCCAGTAATACGGGTCATGCGCGCACTATATCACAGTGCGTCATAAATGTGACGCAATGGGCAGTCTGCCACTTGCCTGGCACCCGAAAAAGCGGGATAGTTTGCCTATGAAAGAGGCTCTCTGGTGGCAGACAGAAGACGACGGGAAGATTCTATGCACCCTGTGTCCGCGTTTCTGTCGCTTGGGCGAAGGCCAGGCCGGTTTCTGCTACATCCGTAAGAACGTCGGCGGTAAACTCTATTCGCTCGGCTACGGCACATCCACCGGCTTCGCCATCGATCCCATCGAAAAAAAGCCGTTGAATCATTTCCTGCCCGGAACCGGCGTGTTGAGCTTTGGCACCGCCGGTTGCAATCTCGGCTGTCGCTTTTGTCAGAACTGGAGCATCAGCAAGGCAAAGCTTGACGAAGCCCATAGTCTAGGCACCAGCCCAAAAAAGGTCGTGCAGCTGGCGATTCGACACCAGGTCCCGAGCATTGCGTTTACTTACAACGATCCCGTGATCTGGGGGGAATTTGTTATTGATATTTCGCGTCTCGCCCGGGAACAGGGTCTAAAGAGCGTGATGGTTACGGCGGGTTACATCACCCCCGAGGCAAGGCCGGAGGTTTATCGCTACATCGACGCGGCCAATGTGGATCTAAAGGCGTTTACAGAGCGTTTCTATCACAAGATTACGTTTTCCCATCTCGATCCGGTGCTCGACACCCTCAAGTGGCTCAAAAATGAAACTGACATCTGGTTCGAGATCACAAACCTGATGATCCCTGACGAGAACGATAGTCCCGAAGAAACCCAGCAGCTGTGTGATTGGGTTTTAAAGAATCTGGGAGATTCGGTCCCGCTTCACTTCACGGCGTTCCATCCAGATTTCCGAATGACGGACAAGCCAAAAACCCCCGCAGCAACCTTGAAGCGCGCGCGACAGATCGCGCTTTCCGCGGGTATCAAGTACTGCTATGTGGGCAATGTTTTTGACGATGAGGGACAAACAACCTATTGCCCTGCATGCGGCAAAGCGCTCATTCGTCGCTCGTGGCATGACATTCTGGAATACAACCTAGTCGGCGACTCCTGTTCGTGCGGACAAACAATCCCCGGCCGTTTCGTAGCCCAAGGCTTGGTACCCAAGCCGCGACGAGGCAGAGTTTATTCCCTCGGGTTCTAGGACCTCTTTCCTCCTAGCGAAAAAGTCAATTATGTGTTTTATAAGGAGATCCTCTATCAACAAATAGCGTCGCATCTATGGCAAAAATCGCAAAACAGCCCGCTAAGTCTTATCCTCACCTCAACATCCTGGAAGATATCAGTACGTTGATCAGCCATTCGCGCGATCTCCAACAGACCCTCAATAGCATCGTTGCTACGGTGGCGGAACGGATGGAAACCGAAGTTTGTTCCATCTATATTCTTGACCGCCAGAACAAACGCCTGACCCTGCGTGCGACCATGGGATTGGACGAGGAGTCCGTGGGCAAGGTGTCCATGGGCACGGGTGAGGGTCTGACTGGACTGGTCATCGAACGAATGAAACCGGTGATGGTCGTCGATGCCCTAAAGCATCCGCGGTACAAATACTTTCCGGAAACTCATGAAGAACGTTTTCACTCCTTTCTTGGCGTTCCGCTCATCGAACAAAAATTACCGCTGGGAGTCCTGATCGTTCAAACTTCGCGCCGCCGCGAGTTCGCGCGGGATGAAATACGATTGCTAACGACGATTTCGGCCCAGGTTTCAAGCATTCTTGTTCAAGCTCGCCTGGCGGATTCGCTGCGGAGCAAAGAGGAGGAACGTAAGGAATATCACAAACGTATGGTTGAGGCGCTGCGCAAGCTGCGCTCCTATGAGGGCCGGCGCCGGGAGCGGGCAGCCGGCGCGCACCAACGCTGGCGAGGACGATTAAAGGGTCTCGCCGCGTCTCCAGGTTTTGGCCGCGGCCGCGCCTACGTTCTCGAGCCGCGTATGGAAATCAGCGCCATCCAGAAGAAAAAAGCTAGAAACCCTGAGCGCGAGATGGAGCGATTCCGCGCGGCAGTCGAAAGAGGCATCGAACAGATAAACGTCGTGAAGCATCGGATGAGCAGTCTCATCTCAAGAGAGGAGGGGGCGATCTTCGACGTCTACCGGCTCATTCTCGAGGATCCCGCAATTATTCAACAAATCGAGGCTCAAATCCGCAAGGAAAAAGTTGTCGCCGAATATGCCATCCGGGTCGTGTTCGAGCAATACCTCCAATCGATCGCGCAAATCGAAGATGACTATTTGCGCGAACGAACCGGTGACGTCAAAGACGCGGCACAGAGACTTTTGGAGAACCTTTCAGGTGCAACTGCTCAGCACATTGAAATTCCCGAAGATGCCGTCTTGGTGGCAGAGGATCTTTCACCGGCCGATCTCAGCATGCTCGAAGGAGACCGATTTCGCGGCATTGTACTCGCCACGGGCGGCGTGACGACTCATGCATCGATTCTGGCCAAATCCTTCGAGATTCCTAGCGTAGTGGCAATCGAGAATTTGCTGGAATCAGTGCATCAGGGAGATTCCCTGGTCGTCGATGGTAATGCCGGCGTGGTCTACGTCAACCCCAGCCATGAAATCACGCGCGAATATGATCGGCTGGTGCGTGATTATGCGGCTCTTAATCGCGAGCTGGAGGAACTAAAGGATGAGCCCGCGGAAACTATCGACGGCCACCGGGTCTCGCTCTATGCCAATATCGGCCTCTTGAGCGATATTGCTTTTGCGCATATGCACGGAGCCCAAGGGGTGGGACTATATCGCACGGAGATCGCGTTTCTGGCGCATCGGGATTTTCCCAGCGAAGAAGAGCAATACTCCTTATATAAACGAGTCGTCGAAGGAATGGCAGAAAAACCGGTGACCATCCGCACCCTGGATATTGGCGCCGATAAATATCCCTCTTACATACGGAGCCCGAGCGTCGAGCCCAATCCGTTTCTGGGGTGGCGCTCTATTCGTATATCACTCGAGGTCGAAGAGGTCTTCAAAACCCAGCTAAGAGCGATCCTCAGGGTGGGAGACCTCGGCCGGGTCAGGATGCTCATACCCATGGTATCGAGCCTAGAGGAGATACTCAAAATCAAAGAACTAGTAGCGGAAGCGAAGGAGGAACTTCGTCACGAAGGTACGCCCTACGACCGGCAGATGGAGCTCGGGATTATGGTGGAAGTCCCTTCTGCCGTTCAGCTCGCTGATCGCTTTCTCCGGGAGGTCGATTTCCTGAGTATTGGCACCAATGACCTGATTCAATACATACTGGCAGTCGATCGGAGCAACCGACGCGTTGCTGACCTGTACGAGCCACTGCATCCCGCCGTGCTGGCCGCTTTGCATACGACAATCGAAGCCGGCAAAAAAGAAGGGAAGCGAGTCGGAATGTGCGGTGAAATGGCGGGTGATCCGCTTTCTGCTCTGCTGCTATTGGGAATGGGACTTGAAGAGTTCAGTATGGGTTCCCTGTACGTCCCGGTGATCAAGAAAACCATTCGCTCCATAAGCTACCAGGCGGCGAAATCGGCTGCGCAGATCGTTCTCCAGATGGACACGGTGGGGGAGATCAAGAAGTATCTTTTCGAACAGATGCGCGAGTTGGGCATGGTGGAGCTCTTAGAGATGTACCATTAACCTCACGATCCGGATGCGGACGCATCCCTTAGGTCGGGGTTTGATTTCCTCATCAGAATAGGTTATAAAATAATTCGAACGATCGTTCGAACGCTACCAACTGAAGGGAATTCGTTATGGTTAAAATCTCTACTTTTGATGATTGGATTGATTACTTTCGCGAATGGCAAAAAGATATCGGCTACGATCCGGAACTGCTGGGTGACTATAAGTTCGAAACTAAGCTCGGCGAGTTGCACAGCCCGGAAATTGAGTTCGGAGATTTCAGGAGCCAACGTAAATGGGAGCGGATCGGCCAAATCCCAAATCAGTCGATCCGCGATGCTTTAATGAATCTCATCGTTTACCAGGGGGATACCGAGTTCGCATCGGTGGAGCAGCAAAAGAACCTGCTCGACACGGCGCCCACAGAATATGATCGCCAAGCGCTTGTCCGAGTGAATAGTGAGGAGATGCGCCACGGGTGGCAGATGTGCTACTTACTGGTTAATTATTTCGGTGATTCTGGAAAACTTGAAGCCCGAAAGCTCCTGGAAAGAAGAGCCTTCAGAGGGGATCGCCTGCTGGATTCTTTCAATGCGCCGGTTAACAACTGGCTTGACTTTTTTACCTATACGGAATTTGTTGACCGCGATGGTAAGTATCAGTTAACCATGCTGAGCCATTCCTCCTTTGCTCCCTTGGCTGAAAGCGTCACGGCAATGCTCAAGGAAGAGTTCTTCCACATGTTTACCGGCCACACCGGCCTAACACGAATTTTAAGAGCGGGGAAAATCCCTCTTCCAATCGTGCAAAAATATTTTAATAAATGGCTATCGACGGCTTACGACCTATTCGGCACGGATCATTCCTCGTCGGCGAACTGGTCCTACGTTTGGGGATTGAAGGGAAGATTCGATGAGCACGAGGCCAAGATTCCTGCGGACAAAAACAACTTAAATGATTTGGCCCGCGATCACTATCTCGCCGAATGCGCCAAGCTTATCGATCAGCTCAACCAGTTGGTTCCCGAAGGACAACCAAAGCTCTATGCTCCGCACCTGAAGTTCAACCGCTCTATCGGCGAGCATATCGGCAAGACTTACAGTGTCACGGGTGAACTGTTGTCACCGGAAGGCTACAAGAAACATCTGCCGGAAGTTCTTCCGACTCCTGACGATGAAAGAATATTGAGCGAAATTATTAGTGGAAAAGACTGGGTTACGCAGATACAAACGAATTAGCCACCAAGGTAATTTGTTGACCGTCAGCTAGCGAGGAGAGGTCTGTGAAAACGCTTTGTCTCATTTGTCAAAACGTGGATTGCAAGACTAGAGGCTCAGAGCAACTCATGGCCGAACTTCAGAAGCGAGTTGAAGCTAAAGGGCTCGCTGATGTCGAAGTAAAATCCTACATGTGTTTCGGGGCCTGCCAAGAGGGACCGAACATTGTCCTCTATCCTGAAAAAAACTGGTACGCAGGGGTGAAAGTCGAAGACCTCGACGAGATCACCGCTCGTCTTGCCGGCGGCCCTCACGTTAAACGTTTAGACACCATAGATTCCTCGTTGAAAGAACTCATCTACCAACTTCTTGACACAGGGGTGTTTTGATCGATGGAGGGTATCCTGTTTCCGCGCGGTGTCGTCGAGGGCCGTGAAGGGCTTGAACCATACCGCGCGCGCGGCGGCTACGAGGCTTTGGCCAAAGCCGTCAGAACAGCACCCAAGGATATCATTAAAGAAGTCTCGGAAGCCGGTCTTCGCGGCCGTGGCGGAGCGGCCTTTCCCACGGGAAAGAAGTGGTCGCTAACGCGCGAATGCGCGGAACAGCCACATTACCTAGTCCTCAATGGCGGGGAGGATGAGCCCGGCAGCAAGAAGGATCGGATGCTCATGGAGCATCTCCCCCACCTCGTGATTGAAGGTGTGATTCTTAGCGCCTATGCGATCGGGGCGTCAAAGGCTTACCTTTACATCAATGCGAATTACGAAGCCGCGATAAAGAGCATGAGTGATGCTTTGACTGAGGCAAAAACCGCCGGCTACTGGGGCAACAACGTGCTGCAAAGTAATTTTGCTGTGGACATCGAACTCACACCTGCGCCTCACAACTACGTTGCCGGCGAAGATACCGCAGCCCTCGAGGTGATCGAAGGCAAAAAAGCTTGGCCGCGCCAGAAGCCCCCGTTTCCCGTTACGGTCGGGCTCTTTGGCAAACCGACGGCGGTCAACAATGTGGAGACTCTTGCCAACGTGCCACCGATCATTTTGCATGGCGCCGAGTGGTACCGCCGATTTGGCACAGCTGAAAGTTCGGGGACGATGATCTTTTCGCTGAATGATGACGTCAACCGTCCGGGAGTTTATGAGCTCCCGTTCGGCACGCCGCTGCGGTATTTGATCGAAGAATGCGGCGGCGGAATGAAAAACGGCAAAAAGATCAAGGCCATCATGCCCGCCGCTCCGTCTTCGGCTTTTCTACCGCCTGATAAGATCGATACGCCGTTGGATCACAACTCCATGCGGGAAGCGGGTTCAGCGCTCGGTTGCGGCGTCGTTCGTCTCGTCCCGGAAGGAAGTTGCATCGTGGAGGAAGTTCTGAGGATTTCGGAGTTTTTCACTGTGGAATCCTGCGGCCAATGCCCCGCTTGCCGGATGGAAACCAACACCCTTACGTCATTGCTAAAGAAAGTGCAGCAAGGGCAAGGAGGCCAACTGATCCTCGAGCAGTTCGGAAAAATCCTCGCTTTCAACAAAGGTAAAGGCTTTTGCAATCTCATCGCCATGCCCGGTCCGCCCATCGAGAGCGCGCTTAAACTTTTCCCCGACGATTTCCAAGCGCATCTCGCCACGGGCAAGTGCCCCGCAAATTAAGTTCCAAAGCAATTACGAGATAGCCCATCTCACCAGGACAACGTCAAAGTCAGTTTCACCTTATTGAATTGGATTCACAACTCACGTTTGTCCAAAAATCCCCCCTTCCCCCTTTTTGAAAAAGGGGAAATAGAAAGTCTCCCTTTGTAAAGGGAGATTTAGAGGGATTTTCATCTGCTCAACACGACTTTGACAAGACCCGGCCCATCTTAGGTTGACGGTTTCAATCAGTGCTTGATAGTATCCGCCTCGATATACTTGCGAGCGGTGACCCATGGGTGCGTTCGGCGCGCCGCGATCATAGAAAGGACAAACGATGAGACCGACACCCATAAAATGGCCCAATCACGCGAAAATCGCGGTCAGCTTCTTCGTAGCCTTTGAAGCTTTTGAAAAATATTCGCAGTACCGTCAAGGCGGCGACAAACCGGATTATGCGTCTCTCGCCTACGGCGAATACGGCGGCAAGGCGGGTATCTGGCGCATCATGGATGTGCTAAACCGCAACGGCGTCAAAGGCACCATCGATACCAACGGCCGTATCGCCGAAGACTTTCCTGATGCGTTGAAAGAACTCCATGCTGCGGGTCATGAAATCGTCGGCCACGGTTGGGTGAATGACACTGCTCTGTCTTCGCTCGATGCCGTTCAAGAAAAAACTTTGATCAAGCGAACGTTAGACGCGCTCACATCGGTCACCGGCAAACGTCCCGTGGGTTGGGTCAGCCCCGGGCATAGAGTCAACGAATATACATTCGGCAACTTCGTCGACGAAGGAATATTCTGGACTGGAGACTTGCCGGGACCCGACATCCCACAGCACCGCGTTGTCAACGGCAAACCCTTGATCATTATGCCGCGGCTCGATTACGCCAATGATCTATCGCTCATCTTTAACGCGAAAAATCCGGCCCGGGTTTATTTTGACAGCTTCAAAGCCGCCTTTGATTGTCTCTACGCGGAGGGACAAGCGGGTGCCCCGAAGCTCATCGATTGTCTCGTGCACGCGCATATCGGCGGCAGACCCAACATTATAGGGGTGTTCGAAGAATGCATCCGTTACGCCAAAGGTTTCCCCGAGGTATGGTTCGCGACCAAAGGGGAAATCGCCAAATATTACCTCGACACTTATGTCACTAAATCGTAACCGGAGGAATTGCGATGTCGACAGGCGGAATAGACGAAAAATATCTCGAAGGACTGAAATCTGGCGAGCTGCTCTTGAAACTCACCTGGGACGAGTGGCTCACGTTGAGCGCGCCGTTTGAGCACGTAGACTTTTCAGTCGAAGATGTCACGGTTCGCTACCACAGAAACGGCTACGATTGGGACATGCACGGCTCACTCTACTCCCCGGTGCGGGAAGTCGACCCGCGTCGGGCCTTCGTATGTTTCCACGGCGGAGCCGGCAGCGAAAAGATCATGGACCTCACGCCGGACGGCAGACCCGGTTTGGCCCGGGTACTAGCTTCCCAAGGCTTCAAAGCTCTAACTCTCACCTATCCGGGCCACTATCCTCCTGGAGGCGTTTGGAAACAGCCCATTCCGGAGCGCATGCCGGTTTATCTCTTGGACCGCGAACTCCCTACTGAAGAGATCAAAGATCGAAATTTGAAATGCACGTTCAACACCATTCTCCAGGGGGCGGGACTATTGACCGATCAACATCTCAGCGGCCGGGAAATCTTGGGATTCGGTCATTCCACTGGCGGTCCGATGGCGGCTCATCTGACGCGCTTTTCGAAAAAGACAAAAGTCATCGGACTGGTTGGATTCGGCAGCGGCGGTCCAGATGGCTGGAGACTCGAATGGAGAAACAAGACCGGCGCGGAAAAATACGTGGAAAAGCCTGTGGATCATGTGTCGAGACGGTCGCCGGATACTTTTCGTGAGTCGGGATACGTCGATCCACCCGACCTTACGCCCTGGGGGGGCGCCGACGACTACATTCGGCTAGTCAGCCCGCTACGCTCCCAGATGAAAACCAGCCTGTGCGATAACCAGCACAACGCAGCCGTGGAAATTCTCGAAGAATATCCCAAGCGCACAGGCCTCCCGCGGCAAGAATACTTTGATCACCTGCAGGAGCCGGATCCGAATTGGCTCAAAACGATCAAAGTTCTTCTCACCGCCGGCGAGAATGACAAAGGCCATTGGGTCAAAGGCGACCGGCTGCAGGATAAGCGGGAAATGTTCATGGGCGCGAAGTACGCGGCTACTACTCGCGGAGCGCATGTCGTACTGATACCTCGCTACGGCCATGTCGGCTATGCCGAACTGCACAACGAGAAAATCGCTTACCTCTGGCTCTGGGCGGTTAAGTCCGGCTACTTCGATAGCTGACTTTGGTTCGTTCTTCGTTTCGCCGTGGGAATGGAAGAACTGGGGCAGTGGGATGGAATCCTGCGGTAGACTTAGAGATGGACAGAGTCGGACCGCGCTATCAGGCTCTGCTTGAAGTGAGTACTACCGGCGGCCAACAATTGCGCGAGCATATAGTTAATGTCCGCGGGCGACCGGAGAATCCCATGTCTCCAGAGGAGGTCGAAGAAAAAGCGCGCGCGCTCATGGCCCCAGTGATAGGCGACGACCGTGCCGATCGGTTGTTTGATGCTATTAGGAACCTCGAGGCGGTTACTGACATCTCTAGTTTGCGACCGCATCTGATGAAGGCTTGAGAAGGATTCTTCGCCTATGGCCCTCGGAATGACGGTTTAAACGCAGCGAGCTATTCTGATAAGTGTCTCTTCACGAAGGAGGAAATGTAAAATGCTTGAAAAAATGATCGGCGGATTTGCGCTTCCGGTTCCACTCATCGCCGCAACGCTTTTGTCGACTGTCGTTGCGTCCTATGGAGCGCAGAGCAAGCCCCTGTCCGTAGCTGAGCTGGCGCTTTATCAGGGCGCCGATCGCGAGAAAATCCTCCTGGAAGGGGCAAAAAAAGAGGGGCAAGTCACTTTCTACACGTCAAACACTTGGGTCGCCGGCCCGGTATCTCAAGAGTTTGAAAAAAAGTATCCCTTTATCAAGGCCAACGTCTGGCGCAGCGATTCCAAAGCATTGTTGAAGCGGCTAACAGAAGAAGTAACCGCCGGCCGTTCCATCGCCGATGTCGTCGAAACCAGCCCCGAATACATGTTGATTATGCTGCGCGAAAAGATGCTCCAAGAGCACTTCTCCCCGGAGCTCAGCGCCTACGATGATGAGGCAAAGATAAAAGGCAAGAGGGGCGTGTACGGCTGGACCAACCGGGAGATTTACATTAGCCTCGGATTCAACTCGAAGCTCATCCCTCCAACCGAAGCACCCAAAAACATCAAGGACTATCTCGATCCAAAGTGGAAAGGGAAGATGTCCATCGCCGGAACGACCACCGGGGTTCAATGGGTTGGCGCTATCCTTGATATGATGGGGCGTGAGTTTTTGGACAAGCTGAGTGCGCAGGAAATCAACATTCAAAATATTTCAGGGGCGGCTTTGTCAGGACTCGTCGCGTCCGGAGAAGTACCTCTATCACCCACGATCTTCAATTCCAACATTTTTACCCACAAGCAAAAAGGCGCGCCGGTGGAATGGCGCCCGCTCGATCCGGTGATCGCTGGCGTCGGCACTTCGGGCATGGTCGTCAATTCTCCTCGTCCTCATGCCGCTCTGCTCTTTCTCGACTACCTCCATTCAAAATTCGGTCAGGAGGTTGCCATGAAGGGTGGCCTCAGCTCGGCGCGCACTGACATCGGTTCGCTCGAACAAAATTTCAAGAAGGTCTACATCGAGAGCAAATACACACCTGAAGAATTCGAGAAAAAAATCGACGAATGGGAAACCCTGATGCGCAAACTCTTCATTCGCAAGCGCTGAATTTGTGAGTGCATAAGTTGTAAGGGCGGTTTTGGAACCCGCCCCTACTGGATTCCCGTTTTCACGGGAATGACGATCGGCGGGTAAACCAATTTATTGGTCGAGTTTCTGACGCAGGTCACGGGCAACACGACCGCTATCTCATCCAGGAGGCAACCGAAAATATGGCTCACACGGTCTTAATCACCGGCGCCAACGGTTTCATCGGTTCCCACACAACTCTGCTCATGGAATCACTCGGCCACACGGTCATTCCCGTCGACGCCGTGCCGCGCTCGACGGATCTTTCCTTGCTAGAGATCCAAACACCTAGTCACATTATGGATGTCACTGATGAGGCGCCTTTCCGAGATCTCTGCGACAAGGAAAAGCCGACGCATATCTTTCACGCCGCGCACCCGCCTCGAAACGAAGATCCCTCCGTGCTCAACTTTTGCTACCATGCAATGACCAACATCCTGGAGGCGGCAAAGGCGCTCAAGATGCAGCGGGTTGTCTATTCAAGCTCCGCTTCGATTTACGGCCAACTGAAAAAACCGGACCACAGTTTGGTCAAAGAAGAAGACGCGGTTACGATTTACCCCACCTATTTCTACCGCGCCGCGAAAACCGTTTCGGAATGGATGGGCGACTTCTATAAGGAGAAACACGGCGTCAGCTTTGTCGCGCTGAGATACTCCTCCGTTTACGGTCCCGGTCTCTATCGAAGTATTCCCCTAGAGCTGAAGAAAGGAATCCTCGGCCAACCCTGCCGGCCGTTTCTCACTCGTCCCCTCGATGATCTGATCTATGTGGACGACGTTGTCGATGCGATTCGCCGCGCTCTCTTTGCAGACAAACCACTCAGCCGAGCCTACAACATCGGCCTCGATAAAGCTTACATCAACGAAGATCTAGTACAGGCGATTCGCAAGGCGCTGCCGGATCTGAAATTCGAAATCGGCCAACATCCAAATGCCACCGAAGTCGCCCCGCATCGGATGCGAAACCCGCTGGACATTTCTCTCGCTAAACGCGAGCTGGATTGGGCTCCCAAAATCTATCTCGAAGAAGGCATTGCCCGACTCGCCGCTTGGCTGCGGCAGCACAAAGCCGAACTGCGCCCATAGTGAAAGCTTTATCCCATGAGGAGAACGCCAATGCATTTAACGCGACCCCTATGGACCCTCTTGATTCTCGCGAGCGCTGTACTCTATTTCGTCTCCGCCCGCACAGCGTTCACAGCCAGTGGGTCCATGTCTGTTTCACAGCTAGCCCTCTACCAGGGAGCCGACCGAGAGAAGATTCTCATCGAAGGTGCCAAGAAAGAAGGGGCATTTATGCTCTACGGCTCTCACACCTGGTATCGAACCGTCGCCAAGGAATTCGAGAAGAAATATCCTTTCCTCAAAGTTTCCGAGTTTCGCACCGATGGCAGGAACCTCATCAAGCGGGCAGTTGAAGAGATTAAGGCCGGCCAGTATATCGCGGATGTCATCGCGACCACCGGGGAACAGATGGATATCATGAGACGGGAGGGCGTATTTCAAGAACACTATGTACCGGACGCGGTTCATTATCCGGATGATGTCAAAGTGAAAGGAAAAAACGGGTTTTACTATATTGGGCACTACGAGACGTACGCCAGCTTAGGATTCAACACCTCGGTGATTTCTCCAGCCGAGGCGCCAAAAACGATGAACGATCTATTGAACTCGAAATGGAAAGGGAAAATGTCTATCGTCAGCACCACCACGGGGACTCGATGGATCGGCAATACGCTGGAATCCATGGGACGTGAGTTCCTTGAGAAGATGGCGGAGCAGGATGTGAAGGTACAAAACATGTCAGGCGCGGCCCTGGCCGGCCTGGTTGTATCTGGCGAGGTGCCTTTATCGCCGACGATTTTTGACGCCAACATCACGCAGGCAAAACAGAAAGGCGCGCCGGTGGAATGGCGGCCATTGGAGCCCGTCGTAACCACGGTCGCCTATTCCGGGTTGATCGTGAAGGCGCCCCATCCCCATGCCGCCCTTCTGTTCCTCGACTATATTCATTCCAAAGAAGGACAACAGCTCATCATGAAGGGCGGGCTCTGGTCGCCGCGCGAAGACATCGGTTCGTTGGCGCAGAAGTTTAAAAAGTCCTACATCGATGAAAAGTACTCAGTCGAGGAGGCGGAGAAAAAATACGCCGAGTGGGACAAGCTGATGCAGCAGCTCTTTATCCGGAGAAAGTGAGCCGTTCCCGCGATAGGGGCTGACGTTAAATTCAAGTGTTCAAAACGAATTACAACGGATTGAACTTTTTGAACGATTTGAATGGCTGGAACTGGCTTCACTCCTCATAATACTTCCTCGCCCAGGCGGCGATATCGCCGCGCCGGGCAAACCAGACGTCCTTGTGACCCTTGGCGTACTTGATGATCTGCTCGAACGTATCGATGGCCGGGACGCGTGAGCTCAAATAGCCGTGCGTGATCACGTTCATCATAGTGGGGTTTTCCGGCCCAATCTTGTAGCGGTAATCAAACTCATCTTTGAACTTCTCAAAAAAGTCGTGGCGTGTCCCTTCCTCTTGCATCCGGTGGTCGTTGATCGTGTACTGGTGCGGGATCATGATAAGAATTTTATCGCCGATCTTGATCGGATAGGGCATCTCATCGTCGTGGAAGTCGCAGTTGTAGAGCAGACCCGCCTCAAGATTTAGTTCCAATGTGTTATCGGTGGAGCGAACTCCCGGCGACGACCAACCCGTCGGCCGCTCGCCGGTCAATTGTGTGATCGCTTCGACGGTTTTAAAGATGTTCTCTCGCTCCTGCTCCCGCGTCAGCATGAAAAGATATTCGCCCTGATCCCAACCATGGGCGACCATCTCGTGGCCGCGACCGTGGGCGTACTTGATGAGCTCCGGCCAGTACTCACAGGTCAACCCATTGATCGGCATGCTGACTTTCAGGTCATACTTGTCGCAAATATCGAGCAGCCGTCTCACGCCGATTTTCCCCCCGAACTCACGAAACGTTTCAGTGGAATAATCACGCTTGCAAAGGGCGTTCGCCGGGAGCGGCGACTGCAACGCACCGCCCCGCGATGGTTTATTTCTGTCCCACGCCTCAAAGGCAATGCCGAGCACGAAAGCGATCCTCGCGTTGTTGGGCCACTTGAAAGGTTGCTGAACCATATCGCATTCCCTCTAAATTTAAAGGCTGTTGACTTATACTAACGAAGCGACTTATAGCCAAAGTGTCTGAAATGAGCAAGGAGGAAACTCTTGATGAAACCGAGGGCCCTCGCGTATCCAGATTTAATATTGTTCAATGGCAAAATCCGCAGCTTCGCCGGAGAAAACTCGATCCGAGAAGCGCTCGCATGCGCCGGCGGGCGCATCGTTGCAACGGGCAACTCCGAGGACATCCGCCGCCTGGCTGGCCCTGACACGCAATCCATCGATCTCAAAGGTAGAACGACCATCCCGGGACTGACTGACACTCACGTTCACCTCTCCGAAAAAGGCACCGCGGAGATGGAGTTGATCGACTGCCGGGATTTCTACACCGATGTTCATTCCATCGCCGACATTCTCGAACGTCTCGCCAAACGGGCGGCCGATGCGCCCAAGGGTTCATGGATCGTCGCCCATGGAAGTCCCATGCAAGACTTTCGCTTGAATGACAAGCGCTTCCCCAACAAGCACGATCTCGATCGCGCGATTCCGGATCACCTCGTTTCCATCTCTTTCGGTGCCCACATCACCGTAGGGAACAGTAAGGCATTGGAGGCCGCCAAGATCACCCGCGATACGCCTGACCCGGCCGGCGGCGCCATCCATAAAGATCCGCAAACCGGCGAGCCCACGGGAGAGCTCCACGAAAGAGCGCAGTTGATTCTGAGGAAAGTCGCGCCGGAGTTTAATTATCTTCAGTTGAAGGACGGCATCGTCTTCGCTCTAAACCAGTGCCTTGAGAGGGGTGTGACCACGGTCCACGACATCGTGCGCTCGGGCGAGCCCGTGCGCGCCTACCAAGAGATTTACCGAGAGGGCAAAATGCATGCACGGGTCAGTATTCTGCCGCGTGTCATCGAGTCGAACATCGGCTCGCGCAGTCTTATCGAGCTCGGCCTTACTACGGGTTTCGGCAACGAATGGCTTAGAGTCGGCGGCGTCAAGATGAGCATTGACGGCGGTATCACCGGGCGCAACGCCTGCTTCTACGATCCCTATGAAGATGATGAACATAATTACGGTATCATCAGAATCCAGCAGGACGAATTGAACGACACGGTTCAGAAGTGCCACGACGCCGGTCTGCGCTGCTGCGTGCACGCCATCGGTGACCGGGCCTTCGATATGGCGCTAGACGCCTACGAAAACGCGGTCCAAAAATCGCCGCGCAAAGACCATCGCCACCGCATCGAGCACATGGGCAACTGGCTCAGCACCCAAGAGCGCATGCAGCGGATGGTGCGTTCCGGCATCATCGCTATCCCCAACATTGCCATCGGCTATTACGTCGGCGACGCCATTCTCGATTGCGTCGGGGAGAAGCGGTTGACCAAGGCCTTCCCCTTCAGGACGCTGCTAAGGAATGGCGTCATTATCGCCGGTGGCTCCGACTCGCCGGGTTATTGGCCCGTCGATCCCCTGCGGGATATCGCCGCTTGCGTTTCTCGCAAGATGCGCTGGGGTGAAGTATGGATACCGGAGGAGAGAATTACCACCGCCGAGGCCTTTGCCATGCACACGACAACGGCGGCATACGTCGGCTTCGAAGAAAACGACAAAGGAACGTTGGAGGTCGGAAAATTGGCCGATCTCGCCGTGCTAGCTGAAGATCCTTTCGAAATCCAAGCTGAACGGATCAAAGATTTGCCAGTGGAGATGACAATCGTCGGCGGGGAAATTAAATATCAAGCGTGAGCCATCGATCGACCGAACTCAGCTTGGGTTGTTCACGCTTACGAACGGCCGGTGGGAATTTTTGTCCTGCGCGGTGGCCATTTTTTTCCTCTGCTTATAAATATGAACGCAGACTTCTTCAATCACCGTCGTTTGCGCCTCACCGTGTACCTTACGGTCAACGGGACAGGGTTCGTACTGAATGGTGACCGACTGAATTTTATCGGATTGATCTTGCCACGAAACCCTGATGAGGCGACCCTGCATGCGGTCCACATAGTTCCCAGCTAAACGAAGAACCTGGGACAGACTCAAGAGATTCGGCGGGCCGGAAAATGCTTTCCGTTTTGCTCTGCCGTCGATCTCCAGTTTCTTCAGATCCTCGGGGCCGCAGTGCTTCTCGAGATCCATCGAAGTCGAAGTGCCCTTGTTCCAGGCCTGGACCACATAATTATCGCCATGGGTCCTCACCTCCACAGCTTTTAGCTCCATCGCTTCCAGACTCTGGCCTATGCATCGTAAAGCATTTGAATAAAAGGTCCGTGTTTGCGGAGCCTGTTTTAAGTCTACGAGGTTGTTCGCCATGGGCATCGTTCGGCAGCAACGACTGTGCCAAGACAGGTTGCGAAAGATAAACGCATTTGTAGCGGATCATGGCGGTTCCCGTGCAAAAATGTGCGTCCGAGTGACAAACTCGTCATCCCGTAAAGCCGATCCCTTTTGGCTTGTAAGCTAACAGCTAGCATCGGCTCGCCAGTGTTCGTTCAACCGAGGCGAGCCGATGTGATGTGATCTCAGCAGAAACCCGAGCGTATTTCGAGTCAGGAGCGAATCTTCATTTCGTAACTTAGAACTCTTTCGCCGGGTGTCGCCTTCCAGATGACGTTTCGAGCGACGCCATAGATTTCAGCCAGTGTATAGAGGGGAACAAAAGGCGCGTCGTCCATGAGGATTCGACCTGCCTGCTGGAGGAGTGTGATGCGCTTTTTCATATCCCCAGTGGTTTGCTCTTCGTCGATCAGTTTGTCGAACTCCGGATTTTTATATTCAAGTCTTTTCGTGACTCCGGAACGGAAATACTGCTCATACAGCGTGTCCGCATCGACGGCTGGGCGACCGACGTAGTAGAAGGGAAGCTTGCCGCCGTTGACCCCTTCATTACCCCAAAAAACGGCAAACTCTTGCGCTACTAGCTCCGTTCTCACGTCCGCCTTTCGCAACTGATCCGCGATGACTTGGCACACTTCGCGAGCTTTGGGATAACGGTCCGGAGACAAATAAAGCTTAACGTCGAGGCCGTTCGGATAACCCGCTTTCGCCAAAAGCTCCTTCGCCTTTTTGGTATCCAGCGGATATCTTTTAATTTTTGGATCGGCGCCAATCACGTTCGACGCGACCGGCCCATCCATGATGTAGCCATTGCCTTCGTAGATGTGCTTGATAATGACCGCAGGATCAATCGCGTAGTTAAAGGCCTGGCGCACGAGCTTGTTGTCGAAA
>Ga0209874_1000167_pt1 | contig 17668 bp, 12 predicted proteins | sample GWRWN1_20_30_FD_187216 | JGI IMG/M metagenome (GOLD analysis project Ga0209874, IMG submission 187216) | Riverbed sediment microbial communities from areas with no vegetation in Columbia River, Washington, USA - GW-RW N1_20_30 (SPAdes)... | ecosystem: Environmental > Aquatic > Freshwater > River... | reverse complement strand
GCTGAACTCGGCGAAGCAGACCGTCACGATCGACAACACCCCGCCGACGACGACGATCACGGCGAAGCCGGCGAACCCAACCAACTCGACGTCCGCGAGTTTCAGCTTCACGGCGAGCGAGGCGGCCACGTTCCAGTGCGAGCTCGACGGCAGCGCCTTCGCGAGCTGCTCCAGCCCAGTGCCCTACTCGGGCCTTGCGGCCGGCAGCCATTCGTTCGGCGTCCGGGCGACGGATGCGATCGGGAACGTGGGCGTGACGACGATGTACACGTGGACGATCGACGTCACCGCGCCGGACACGACGATCACGTCCAGCCCGGCGAACCCGACCAACTCGACCAGCCCGAGCTTCAGCTTTTCTGGCAGCGAATCCGGCTCTACCTTCCAGTGCAGCCTGGACGGCGTCGCGTTCGCCGGCTGCACGAGCCCGAAGCCGTACACAGGGCTGGCCGCCGGCAGCCATACCTTCCAGGTGAAGGCGACCGACCCGGCCGGAAACGTCGACCCGACCCCGGCGAGCTACACGTGGACGATCGACACGGCCGCGCCGAACACGACGATTACGTCCAGCCCTCCGAATCCGACCAATTCCACGTCCGCCAGCTTCAGCTTCAGCTCGAGCGAGGGCGGAAGCACCTTCCAGTGCAGCCTGGACGGCGCGGCATTCGCCGCCTGCACGAGCCCGAAACCGTATATCGGGCTGGCCGCCGGCAGCCACACGTTCCAGGTGAAGTCGACGGACCCGGCCGGAAACGTCGATCCGACACCGGCGAGCTACACGTGGACGATCGACACGGCCGCGCCGGACACGACGATCACGTCCAGCCCCGCGAATCCGACCAACTCCACGTCCGCGAGCTTCAGCTTCAGCTCCAGCGAGGGCGGGAGTACCTTCGAGTGCCAGCTCGACGGGGCGGCATTCGCAAGCTGCGCGAGTCCCAATGCGTACTCCGGGCTGGCCGCCGGCAGCCACACCTTCCAGGTGCGCTCGACCGACACGGCCGGCAACACGGATCCGACGCCCGCGAGCTTCACGTGGACGATCGACACGGCCGCGCCGGACACGACGATCACGTCCAGCCCCGCGAATCCGACCAACTCCACGTCCGCGAGCTTCAGCTTCAGCTCGAGCGAGGGAGGGAGCACCTTCGAGTGCGAGCTCGACGGGGCGGCCTTCGCGAGCTGCACGAGCCCGAAGGCGTACGCCGGGCTGGCCGCCGGTAGCCACACGTTCCGGGTGCGCTCGTCCGACCAGGCCGGAAACGTCGATCCGACTCCGGCCAGCTACACGTGGACGATCGACACCGGCGCGCCGGACACGACGATCACGTCCAGCCCCGCGAATCCGACCAACGCCACGTCCGCCAGCTTCAGCTTCAGCTCGAGCGAGGGCGGGAGCACCTTCGAGTGCCAGCTCGACGGCGGCGGCTACTCGAGCTGCGCGAGCCCCAAGCCTTACTCCGGCCTGGCGACCGGCAGCCACACGTTCGACGTCAAGGCCACGGACGCGGCCGGGAACACGGATCCGACGCCCGCGAGCTTCATGTGGACGATCGACACGGCCGCGCCGGACACGACGATCACGTCCAGCCCTCCGAACCCGACCAATTCCACCTCCGCCAGCTTCAGCTTCAGCTCCACCGAGGCCGGGACCTTCGAGTGCCAGCTCGACGGCGGCGGCTACTCGAGTTGCGCGAGCCCCAAGCCTTACTCCGGCCTGGCGACCGGCAGCCACACGTTCGACGTCAAGGCCACGGACGCGGCCGGGAACACGGATCCGACCCCGGCGAGCGCCACCTGGACGATCGACACGGCCGCGCCGGACACGACGATCACGTCCAGCCCCGCGAATCCGACCAATTCCACCGCCGCCAGCTTCAGCTTCAACTCCAGCGAGGGCGGGAGCACCTTCCTGTGCAGCCTGGACGGGGCCGTCTTCGCAACCTGTACGAGCCCTAAGCCTTACTCCGGCCTGGCCGCCGGCAGCCACACGTTCGACGTCAAGGCCACGGACGCGGCCGGGAACACGGATCCGACCCCGGCGAGCGCCACCTGGACGATCGACACCGGCGCGCCGGACACCACGATCACGTCCAGCCCCGCGAACCCAACCAACTCCACCTCCGCCAGCTTCAGCTTCAACTCCAGCGAGGGCGGGAGCACCTTCGAGTGCCAGCTCGACGGCGGCGGCTACCTTCCGTGCGGCTCGCCGGCGAACTACAGCGGACTGGGGGAGGGGACGCACAGCTTCCAGGTGAAGGCGACGGATCCCGCTGGCAACACGGACCCGACGCCAGCGAGCTATGGCTGGACCCTCGATACGTCACCTCCGGACACGGCGATCGGTTTGGCGCCGGCCAATCCCACGAACGCGACCGTGGCGACCTTCAGCTTTACGGCCAGCGAAGGAGGGTCGAGCTTCGCTTGTAGCCTCGACGGCACGGTCTTTGCTCCGTGCGCCTCGCCGGCGAGCTACTCGGCGCTCGGTGACGGCAGCCACGCCTTCCAGGTGAAGGCCACCGACGCGGCCGGCAATACCGACCCGACGCCCGCGAGTCGCACCTGGACGGTCGACACGACGCCGCCTGCGGCTCCCGTGATCGAAACTCCTCCCCAAGGGGCGACGAACAACACCGGCTCGTTCACGCTCGCGGGCACGGCGGAGCCAAGCGCAACGATCGAAGTGTTCGAAGGGGCCGCCTCGAAGGGGACGACGACTGCGAGCGGCGTAGGGAGCTGGGCCAAGGCTCTCATCTCCGTCGCGGACGGCTCGCACACGTACACGGCCCGCGCGACCGACGCGGCCGGCAACGTCTCGGCCCTCTCCAACGCCCGCACGGTGGTCGTCGACACGACGGCGCCGAACACGAACATCGGGGCCGGCCCGTCCGGCAGCACTGCGAGCACCACCGCGATCTTCTCCTTCTCGGCCGACGACCCCGCCGCAACGTTCGAGTGCAGCCTCGACGGTGCGGTTTTCAGCTCTTGCACGTCGCCGAAGACCTACACCGGCCTTGGGGAGGGCGCCCATGCGTTCGACGTGCGCGCGACCGACCAGGCGGGGAACACCGACCCCACGCCGGCAATCCGTTCTTGGACGGTCGACTTAACCGCGCCCGCCGCCCCGGTCATCACCAGCCCGCCCGACGGGACGATGAGCAGCACGGGGAACTTCACGGTCTCCGGAACGGTCGAGGCCGGCGCGGTAGTCGAGGTCTTCGACAGCGCGACGTCGAAGGGGACGGTGAGCGCGACCGGCGGAACCTGGAGCAAGGTCTTCACGGGCGTCGCTGACGGGTCGCATGCGTATACGGCAATTGCGAGCGACTCCGCCGGCAACACCTCGTCCGTCTCGAACAGCCGCACCGTGATCGTCGACACGACCCCGCCTAACACCTTCGTGGACTCCGGCCCCGCAGCCTCGACGAATCAGACGACCGCGGCGCTGACCTTCAGCTCGAGCGAAGGGGGGTCGTCCTTCACCTGCCGCCTGGACGTGGCCGCGTTCGCCCCCTGTACCTCCCCAGTGAGCTACTCGAGCCTGGCCGACGGAAGCCACACGTTCGAGGTCAAGGCTATCGACGCGGCCGGCAATACCGATCCGACGCCGGCGAGCTACGCCTGGACGGTCGACACGTCGGCCCCGGAAACGACCATCGACTCCGGGCCTGCCGATCCAACGACCGACACGGGCGCCACGTTTGCGTTCAGCTCGAGCGAGACGGGTTCGACGTTCGAGTGCAGCCTCGACGGCAGCCCGTTCGCGCCTTGCTCGAGCCCGGACGTCCAGACGGCGCTCTCGGCCGGAAGCCATGCGTTCGAGGTGCGTGCGACCGACCCGGCCGGCAATACCGACCAGTCTCCCGCCTCCCATGCCTGGACGATCACGTGAGGGCCTGGCTGGACCTCAGGAGAGGGCCGTCCTCGCCCACCGAGGGTGTAGCCGACGGCAGCGTCACGGCAGGCTGGGATCGAACGATGAAAGGGGAGCTGTCTCCGTTGCTGAGCTCGCGGAGCCGTAAACGCTTGTCGGGAGCCCGTGTCGCGGTGGCCGCGGTCGCGATCGCGCTCGTCACGGTCGCGCCCGCGGGCGGCGCGCCGGCAGTCCCGGTGCCGACGACCCCGGGCGACGGTGATTCGTTTGCTTTTCTTCCGGCCTTCGGCTGGAGCGCGGTCTCCGGCGCGGATCGCTTCGAGTTCGAGATCGCTGCCGACGCGGCTTTCAACGCTCCCGTCCTCGGCTCGACTTACGACCACTTCTTCACGAAGAACACGAGGGCGACGCTGACGAAGGTCGTTCCCAACGGGACCTACTGGTGGCACGTTCGCGGGGTGGCCACCGACGGGTCGGTTTCGGGCTGGTCGCCCGCGCAGTCCTTCACAAGGAACTGGGCGTCGGCGCCGAGCCTGGCCGCTCCTGCGGATGGAGCCACCATCACCTTCCCCGCCCAGCCTTTCCGCCTTTCCTGGACCCCCGTCCCCGGAGCGGCCAAGTATGCGGTCTCGGTCGCCACGGACCCCGCCCTCGGGTCGATCGTCGGGGGCGGACAGCCGATCGTGACGCAGGCAACCACGTTCACGCTCTCGAAACCACTCGCCCCCAGCCAGACCTACTACTGGGGCATCACGCCCATGGATGCGGGCGGCAATCCCGGGACCCCGTCGGACGTTCGGTCGTTCGCCTGGGTCTGGCCCTCGACGACGACACCGGCCGTGGCGGACATCGCCAGCGCGCCAGAGATCCATGACCACGAATTCTCGTGGACGGCGGTACCGGGCGCCGCGGGGTACGAGCTCGAGGTGAGCTCTTCGGTCGACTTCGCGGCCGGTTCCAGCGTTTGCTGCCGCGTCGACCCGCTCACGCACCTGACGACGATCGGGACGACCTACTCGCCTCCGGTCGTCATGCAGAACAACAACGCCCTGTACTGGCGGGTACGCGCCGTCGATGCGAGCGGCAACCCAGGCGTGTGGAACGTCGGTCCGCAGTTCTCGAAGGGCTTCGACAACATCGATCCGACGGTCAAGAACCTCCGCATGCTCGACAATCCGTTCCCGTCCGAGGGCAGCTTCGAGACCTCGACGCCGATCGTGAAGTGGGATCCCGTCCCCGGCGCCTCCGCATACGAGGTGGAAGTGACCAGGTACACGGCGGGCTGTCAGTGGAGCGCCACCACGGAGCACTGGAAGAGCAAGACGGCGACCACGGCCTGGACTCCGCTCGGGTCCGGCTGGAACGGCGTCAAGCCCTTCCAAAACGATCAGATCAGCGTCTCGACAGACATCCCCAGCCTCATCAGCGGCCATTCGTACTGCGTCCGCGTGACCGCTCTCGATCACCCGTCGGATCTTCAGGCCCCGTACGTGCGGAGCGTGGAGTCCTACCTGCCGGCCAATGGCACGCCCGCGTTCACGTACACGGGACCTCCGGCCGGCGGCCCGTGCTCGCCTTCCTGCAACGGCGGCGCGCTCGGGAGCGGCGACTACCTTGCGCCGATTCTCGGCACGACGCAGCAGGCGTTGCCCTACTTCCGCTGGAACCCGCTCGCCGGCTACTCGAGCTACTTCGTGCTCATCTCGAAGGACCCGAATTTCTCGAACCTCGTCGACTACGGATTCACACAGATCCCCGCCTATGCGCCCCGGACCGGCTTCGGGCCCCGAACGTATCCCGACGAGACCAACCTCTACTACTGGGCCGTCCTCCCGTCGACGGAGGCCAACGGGAGTGGGGTCACCACGGCGCCGCGGTTCAGCGCGCCATCGAACTTCCAGAAGCAGTCGGTGCCGCCCACGCTTCTCTCGCCGGCCAACGGAGCCGTCTTCAGCGGCCCGGCGAGGTTCCGCTGGACGCCGACGGAAGGCGCGCGCCGCTACCGCTTGCAGGTCTCCAAGGACCCCAGCTTCTCCACCCTTCAGGAGGACCTCGTCCCCGGAACCGACTCGACCGCCTACACGAGCAGCGTCACCTACGACGCTGACACGGTGCTCTACTGGCGTGTGCGCGCCGAGGACGAGAACGGCACCGGCCTGACCTGGTCGTCTGTGGGGACGTTCAGCAAGACCCTCGCCGCGCCGGTCCCCTCCGCGTCGAACCCGACGAGCGGGGACGCCGTCCCGAGCTGGAGCTGGGCGCCGGTCCCTGGAGCGGTGTCGTACGACTTCAAGCTCTTCCCTCCGAACAACGCTCCGGCGATGAACTTCACCGACATCCCCTCGTCGGTCGCCACGCCGACTCTGTTCAAGGGGACGGGCATCTGGAAGTGGCAGGCAAAGGCCAACTTCCCGAAGGTGACCAGCTTTCTCCAAAAGACCGCAGGTCCCTGGAGCCCCCTCGTGTCCTTCACCCGGACGATCAGGGAGCCGGCGAGCCCGGGGGAGCAGGTCGGGCAAAGGCTCTTGCTGCTGCACTGGGAACCGAAGGTGGGCGCGCTCAACTACCGCGTGCAGATCTCCTCGCGCCAGGACTTCTCGCTGCTCCTGCTCGACGCCCCCACGACCACCGACAATCCGTCCTACGCCCCGTGGCTGAGCGCGTTCACCTACGCCGCCGGGGGCACCTTCTACTGGCACGTGGCGGCGGCCGACGACGTGGGTGCCAACGTAGGCGACTTCACGGCGACTCGAAGCTTCGCGCTTCCCGGCTCCGGCTCCACGACGAAGTCGTCGAGCACGATCTCGGCGCTCGTTCGGAAGACGAGCACGAGGATCCGGGTCACCGGGTCCGTCTACCCGGCTCATCCGGGAAAGGTCGTGTCGGTCACGCTCTACAAGAAGCGAAGCGGTGTCTACGTCAAGCTGAGCACGAAGCGCCCGACGCTGTCGGCGTCGAGCGCCTATTTCTCATCCTTCGTCCGCCCGAGCGCCGGATACTGCAAGACGAAATCCGTCTTCGGCGGAGACGCGAACCACCTCGCAAGCTCGAAGATCGTCAAGTTCCGCTGCTGATCGCCCGACTAGACCAAAGTCTGGGTTAGCCGCTCAACCTTCGGGTAGTATCGAAGCATCGGTTGATGGCCGATACGCGTTGTACGGTCATGAAGCGAGAGCGGCTATGAGCACCGGATTTCTCCTTTTGTGCGTGGCGCTCGGCGCGGGCGCGATCGCCCTGTGGATTCATGTCCGGATTGGATCCGGCCGCCTGGCGCCGGGCAATTTGCGCGTCGCTCTCATCCACGTAGGCGCTTCACTCGTCGTCGGCCAGTTGGCCGTGCCCGTGCTGATGAAGGTCATTCTCGCCGGAGACTCGCCGCTCCTCACCCTCGTGGCGATCTTCGGGATCGCGTTTCCGGCGCTCGTCTACTGCCTGCTCTCCTCGATCTGGATGATCAGGATGCTGCAGGGCTCCCTTCCTCATCACTAGCTGAAGCCGAGCGTCGAGCGGGAGGCCCGACGAGGCGAATCGCGGCTTGGCGATCCCGCACGCCCAGCTTCCGCAAGATCGAGGAAACGTGCGTGCGAACCGTCACGCGGGAGATGAAGAGCCGTGTCGCAATGTCGTTCGTCGTCAAACCGTCACGAAGCAGGTCGAGCACCTGCCACTCCCGGTTCGTCAGCGTGACCGCGCGCTGCCCGACGAGCGGTAAGCGGCGCCGGGCGGACTGATCGCGGAACTCGGCGATCACCCGTGCGACGAGCGACCGAGGCACAGCGGCCTGGCCTTCGAGCACGCCGCGTAGCGCGTGGGGCAGCCGGCCGGGATCGGTGCCCTTCAGGAGGTAACCGAGGGCGCCTGCCTTGAGCGCATCGAAGAGGTCGTCGTCGTGCTGTGAGATCGTCAGCATCACGACAGCCGCCGAGGGGAGGGCCGCGGTGATCTCGGCTGCCGCGGCGATACCGCCTCCGGGCATGTGCACGTCGAGTATGCAGACGTCGGGACTGGTGCGCAGAGCCGTCTCGACCGCCTCGCTGGCCGAGGCCGCCTCGCCGCAGATCTCAAAATCCGGCTCCAGCGCGGCTCGCACCCCCGCGCGCGTCGGCGGGTGATCGTCGGCAATGAGGACGCGGGGGGTCACGGGATCACGATCTCGATCTCGGTCCCCGTGCCCGGCGTGGACGCGAGCCGGAAGCGGCCCCCCAGCGCTTTCGCTCGCTCCTGCATGCTCACCAAACCGAATCCGTCACTTCGCGCACCCGGATCGAAGCCGTCGCCGTCGTCGACGACTCTCAACCGCAAGCCCTGTCCGTTGCTCAGCTCGACGGCGATCCGGCCGGCATGCCCGTGCCGACCCGCGTTCGAGACTGCTTCTCGCACGATGCGAAGAAGAGTCTCCCGCGTGGCGGGGTCGACGTCGATCGTCGGGTCGAGCTTGAGCTCGAGCTCGATCCCGACGCGTCCAGCCACCTCCCCGGCCTCCTGGGCGAGAGCGAGATGCAACGGCTGGTAAATGGGCTGGGTGAGCGCGGCGACAGCGCGCCGCGACTCGTCGAGCGCTCGCTCGGCCGCGGCGGCTAGATAGTCGACCTGACGACGATCGGGGGCCAACTCGGCCGTGAGTGAGGCGAGTCGTTTCGTCTGCGTGGCGATGTACGCCAACTCCTGCGTGAGGCCGTCGTGAAGATCACGCGCCATGCGCCGCCGCTCTTCCAGGATGGCCAGGCCGGCCGCGCGCTGCTGATAGCCCGAGATTTCACGCGCCGCTCCAATGAAGACCAGGAGGTAGAAGAGCAGTCTGAGGACATCCCCCACGTAGACCCAGTGCGAATAGAGCGACGGGGCGATGAAGTAGTTGACGCGCGCGAACGCCGCGAGGGCGGAGCCGACGGCGAGCCACGTCAAGAACTGATCGTTCGTCTTCTCGGCGCGGCGCGCCAGCGCCAAGCCCGCGGCCAAGAAGATGAGGGAGACGAGGATCTGCACGGCTACCTCGGGGTGGCGCGCGACATCCGTCCAGCCCCACTGCCGGGGCGCCAACGGCAGAACGCGGGGCGACGTCCCGAAGCCGATGAGGACGACGAGCGCGCCGACGGTCGCGGCGACGACGAGGGCCGCGGCGGCACGGTCGATTCGATCCCAGAACGTCCGATTTACGCCCCACGCGGGAACATGCGCCGACGCGAGGAGGAGCGAGGCGGCCGCCAGGACCCCGAGAGTCGGTCCCCAGGTGGCGACGCCGTCCGGGTACGACCTTCCCAGTGCCGCAGGAAGAGCCGAAAGCAAAAGATTCGAGACCGCGAAGGCGGCGAACGCGTAGAAGAGGACGAGATCGGGGAGCGCCCCGCCCTGCCGGAACCTTCCGAAGACGAGGTGCGCTGCGACGATCGAGATGACCGCGATCGCCGTCTCGAGCGACACGTGCAGAGAGGTGCTCCGGTAGGCAGCGTCAGTAAACGCCAGCCCGCTGACGAGAACAGTCGTCGCCGCGGCCACTATCGCGGCGGCGAACGTAAGGTGAATTGGCCGCAGTCCTAACTCTCCCTTACATGTTCATTACCACACTTTGTGCGGTTTTTCGACCCGGCGGCCAACATCCCTCGTGGCGGACGTCCCCATCTGCCTATGAGCGACGTGCCGCGAACGAGGGCGACCCCCGCCTTACGCCTTCGGGCCTGCTCGAGGAGATTCGTCAGCCGACTGCGAGGGGCCGAGCCTGTCGCGCGGGCGTCCGAAGCGGCGTTGGCGCCGAGCTGCGGATGTCCGACTGACCGTTCCAGTGCGCGACGCTTGCTGTCCAGGCCTGGCGGGCGTGGTGCTCGCACACCTGGTAGTACTGGCCGTCGGTCGCCCGCACGTCACGCGTCGCCGTCCGGTCGCAACGTCGGTTCTCGAGGCGGAAATAGCCCTCACAGCGCTCCATACAGATCGAAGTATCTGCGGAAGCGGGTGAGGCGCTATTCCCCGTCCGAGTGAAGTCGGCGGCGCCAGGCTTCGCCGGCAGCGCGGCCCTCGGGCGAGGCGAGGAAATGCTCGAGCGGCACGTGGAGGAATGCGCCGCGCGCTTCGGCCAGGATCTCCGGGCCGTCGCGGAGCTCGGCGTCCACGTGCAGGCGCCGGCCGCGGCTGTCGGTCACCCAGGAGGCAACGGCGAGCTCCCGGTTGATGAGAACCGGGTGGCGGTAGCGGACGAAGATGCGAACGGTCACCGCCGGGAAGCGGTGCCAGGTGGCGAGGAGGCCGCACGCCTCGTCGAGAGCCGCGCCCACGAGGCCGCCGTGGACGATTCCCGGCCCAGCCTGGTGGCTCTCCCGGAAGGAGAAGGTCGCCTCGTAGCGTTCGATTCCCTCCTCGGTCGGAAGAGGAAGGTGGATGCCCTCCGGATTGTCCCCGCACCCCCAACACGCGGGGTCATGGTGCGGCGGTATGCGCTCGCGTCCCTCGCCGGTGCCGCTCACGGCCGGGCGGAGCCCGGCCCCGCCGGCGCTTGACTCCGAGGAACCGGAGCGAGCCCCCGCCGGGTCAGCGAAGCCCGCCGCGCTCGAAGTGCGCCTTGTAGAAGTTCTCCGAGCCGGCTGTCGCCATCGCGGCCGAGGCGGAGATCTCCAGGGAGAGCGTGGCCGCCGCCACGATCTGCGCGAGCCGGTAGACCTTGCACGCACCCTCACAGTCCATGAGAGCAAGCCAGGAGCGAGCGTAGGGGAGGGTTGTTCCGCCGCCGATTGTCGCCACCTCGAGCCCGGGCAGCCGGATGGAGACGTTGAGGCCCCCGTCGACGCGCAGGGCGGTCCCATGCGCCATCGAGCTGGTGCCGACCATTCCGACGTCCTGTCCTGTGGCGATGAACATGGCTGCGATCGCCGTCGCCGGCGTGAAGGCCACGGACTGCATTCCCGAGGCGACGGCGCCGTGGGTGCCGACGAACGCGAGGTCGAGCAGCTCCTCCGCAGTCGTCTTCAAGACGCGCCGGATCGCCTCGTCGGTGAGCGTGGCCTCGGCGATGACGGTCTTCCCGTGGCCGCCGGACTCGAAGTAGCGGTGCGAGATCTTCTTGTCCCCGCCCATGTTCCCCTCGAGATACACGCGACGGGGCTTCACCGGCGCGTGCTCGAGCAGGAAGACCTGGTTCAGGGCGTAGGAGTTGCGCGTGATCATGTTCATGCCGACCGCGTCTCCGGTCGTGTACGCGTAGAGGACGTGGCACATCGGGCCGACGACGTGCGTTTCTACCTCGCGAAGCTTGGCGTGGCGTGAGAGCCCCTCCACCGGCGCGCCCGCGAGCCACTCCTGTAGATCCGGCACCCTCGTCTCGATCCAGCGGGCGAAGGCCGCGGCGTCGGCGGTGGACTCGAAGAGGAATGCCGAGGCGCGGGTAATGCGGTCGCGAAGGACGTGCGTCCGGAACCCGCCGGATTCGCTCACGGCCCGCGCTCCGCGCGCTAGCGAGATCGAAAGGCCTCCCTCGGTGTTGGCGAGCGGGACGTAGACCGAGTCCTTTGCCCGCGTTCGCTCGAAGAGCCTGCCCTGGGGCTCTTCCAGCTCGTACTCGCCGAGCTCGAGGTCGATGGGCCCGACGACGGCGACGGGAACCGGAGCCACGCCGGTGAGCGCCTCGGTCGCTTTGGCGTAGGGCTCGAGATCCTGGGCGACGACACTGCCCGCGAGCCCGAGCCGCTCCTGTCGGACGCGGATCGAGCCGGGATCGTTCCTACGCGGCCAGCGGGTGCGGGGCGGGTCGCTCAGATCGAGATGTTGACGTCGCTGACGTCGAGCCCGAGTGACTGGGCGAGGCGCACGCCCTGGTCGAGGTCCTCGCGCAGGCGCCGCTCGTCGGTGTCGCGCATGAGGCTGCCGATGAACTCGCGCGCCTTGGGCCGCCAGAGGGCGTGCTGGACGAAGATGGGGAGCATCCGGTTGGCGCCCTCGATGAGCCTCCGCTTGGTCTTCGTGGGGGCGTCCGTGAGGAGCACCTTCGCGTAGGCCATCCCCGACCCATGGTGGATGCCGTCGTCCACGGTGAGCCGGTTGCAGAGGTCCTCCAGCACCGTCCCCTTGGACGAGCGGGCAATGAGGCGGAAGCGCGGGATGATCAGGCGCTCGTAGAAGACCTGCATGAGGAAGACCTTCTCCTCGATCGTGTCGGCGCCGAGCTGCATCTTCGCCATCTGGTCGAGGTACGGGTCGCTCTCGGCCCGGCCGCCGGCGGCCTCCGTCAGTCGTAGCCATGCTTCCGTGTGACGGGATTCGTCCTGCACCATCGTCGTGTAGTAGAGCTTCGCCTCGGGATCCGGCGCCATCGAGAAGAGCTGCGTCGCCATCTCGACGGCGAGCTCGTCGGCCTGGAGTTGCTGCGTGATCACCGACCGCCAGAGGTCTAGTCGCCGCGCCAGTTTCTGCGGGCTGCCCTTGTACTGCGGGATGGGTGGCAGCTCCTTCCACGGGAGGTCGCGCACCTGCCACTCGGCCTTTTTGGCCAGCTCGTAGTAGCGGAGGACGCCTGCATAGGCGCTCCGGTCCTCCGCCGGCTTCTCCGGGACCTGCGCAGTCTCCATAGCCCGAGAGGCTAACGTGTCGCGCCGTGGCTGTCTTGATGGATGGCAAGGCGCTCGCCGAGCGGGTGCGAAAGGACGTTGCCGAGGAGGTGGCTTCCCTCGGGCGCCCTGTCGGCCTGGCCACGGTCCTCGTCGGCGACGACCCAGCCTCGGGCGTCTACGTGCGGAGCAAGCAGAAGGCCTGCCGCGAGGTCGGAATCGAGCCCTTCGACCACAACCTGTCCTCCGAGACGGGACAGGATGACCTGCTGGCCCTCGTCGAGCAGCTAAACGGGGACGAGGCGGTCACCGGCATCCTCGTGCAGCTCCCCCTGCCGGAGCAGATCGACGAGGACCGCATCATCCGCTCGATCAAGCCGATCAAGGACGTCGACGGCTTCCATCCGTTCAACGCCGGCCATCTCCTCCAGGGGAGCCCGACTTTCGTCGCTGCCACGCCGGCGGGGATCATGGAGATCCTCCGGGAGTACAAGGTCGACCTCAAGGGCGCGCGCGCAGTGGTCATCGGCCGGTCGAACATCGTGGGCAAGCCGATGGCGCTCCTCCTCCTGGCCGAGCACGCCACCGTAACGATCTGCCACACCCGCACCAGGGATCTCCCGGCGGTCGTCCGCGAGGCGGACGTCGTCGTCGCCGCCGTGGGGCATCCCCAGACGGTGACGGCCGACATGGTGCGGGAGGGAGCGACGGTGGTCGACGTCGGAATCAACCGCACCGACGACGGCCTCGTGGGCGACGTGGCGCAGGACGTGCGCGAGAAAGCAGGGCTCCTGACGCCTGTGCCTGGGGGCGTTGGACCGATGACGATTGCCTCGCTGTTGCGCAACACGGTGAGGGCCGCGCGGTACCAGTCCGGCGAGCTTGCCTTCCCCCTGGACTGACGCTAGATTGCAGACGCCGCGCACGAATGCGGCGTATGCACAGGGCGGCGGCCTCGCCAGGCCGTCGTTTGTTTGTTGAAGGAGGCAGTAAGTTGGCTGAAGGCACCGTCAAGTGGTTCTCGAACGAGAAGGGCTACGGCTTCATCGAGCGCGCTGAGGGAGAGGACGTCTTCGTCCACTTCTCGGCCATCGCTCAGGAGGGCTACAAGTCCCTCCAGGAAGGCCAGCGCGTCGAGTTCGAGGTCGTTCAGGGCCAGAAGGGCCTGCAGGCGGCGAACGTTCAGATCATCTAGTCCCGAACAGTTCGAGTGCCGTTGACGGGCCCCCGGGGAGGGGCCCGTCCCTCTTAAAGTCTGGAGTCGAGTTGGCCATTAGCAGAGAAGACGTGCTGCACGTCGCGCGACTTGCGCGGCTGGAGATCCCCGAGGATCAGATCGAGCACGTCCAGGCGGAGCTCGGCGCGATCCTCGAGGCCGTCGGCAAGGTCTCCGAGCTCGACCTGAAGGGCGTCGAGCCCACGTCTCACCCGTTGGATCTGGTCAACGTCTGGGGCGAAGACGAGCCGCGCCCCTCGCTGTCTCGGGAGGACGCGTTGGCCAATGCGCCCGACCCGGCGGACGGGGCTTTCCGCGTGCCTGCGGTGGGCTCGTGAGCCTGTCGCTCTTTCGTCGCAGCTCGCGCGCCTCACGCGTGCTTTCGCGCGTTACGCTCGAAGCGGAGGGAGGCCCGCGGCGGCCCCGGGGGACGTTTGCGTGATCGATACCCTGCATCTGACCGCGGAAGATGCCGCCGGGCTCCTCGAGCGCAAGGAGGTCTCCGGCGAGGAGCTCACCGGCGCGTATATGGACGCCATCGACGACCGCGACGGCGAGCTGCACGCCTACCTCCACGTCGTCGGCGAGAGCGGAACCGGCGTCCCGATCGCCCACAAGGACCTCATCACGACGAAAGGCATCCCGACCACGGCCGGCTCGCGCATCCTCGAGGGCTACATCCCGGTCTTCGACTCGACTGTCGCGGCCCGCTGCAAGGAGGCGGGGCTGCCCATTCTCGGCAAGACGAACATGGACGAGTTCGCGATGGGCTCCTCCACGGAGAACTCGGCCTACGGGCCGTCCCACAACCCCTGGGATCCGGACCGCGTTCCGGGGGGCTCATCGGGAGGTTCGGCGGCCGCGGTGGCGGGCGGGCTCGCGCCCTGGGCACTCGGCTCCGACACGGGCGGCTCGATCAAGCAGCCCGCCTCGCTCTGTGGGCTCGTCGGCCTGCGCCCGACCTACGGCACGGTCTCGCGCTACGGGATCGTTGCCTTCGCCTCGAGCCTCGACCAGATCGGCCCGATCACGAAAACCGTGCGCGACTGCGCGCGCCTGTACGAGGTGATTGCGGGACGCGATGGCTGCGATTCGACGACCGTCGACCTCCCCGAGCCGGTTCAAATTCCGACAGCGGAAGATCTGCAGGGGATCCGCATCGGAATCCCCAAGGAGCTGAACGAGGCCGAGGGCATCGAGCCCGGTGTCTCCGAGCACGTGCAGAAGGCGATCGCCCTCGCGGAGGGGCTCGGGGCCGAGGTGGGGGAGACGACGCTCCCGCGCTCGGTCGACTACGGGCTCGCTTGCTATTACCTTGTCGCGCCCGCGGAGGCGAGCTCGAACCTCGCGCGCTACGACGGCGTTCGCTACGGCCACCGGGCAGCAGGCGACGGCGACCTCACCGCCCTCTACGAGCGCACCCGCTGGGAGGGGTTCGGCGCCGAGCCCAAGCGCCGCATCCTCATCGGCACCTACGCGCTCTCGGCCGGTTACTACGAGGCCTACTACGGCCAGGCCCAGAAGGTGCGGACGATGATCGCGCAGGAGCATGCAGCCGCCTTCGAGCAGTTCGACCTGCTCGTGAGTCCGACCTCGCCGACCGTCGCCTTCAGGATCGGGGAGAAGGCTGAGAACCCGCTGGCGATGTACCTCTCCGACCTGCTGACGATCCCGTCGAACATGGCCGGCCTCCCCGGCTTGTCCATTCCCTGCGGCCTCTCCGAGGACCTACCCGTCGGCCTTCAGCTGATCGGCCCGCAGTTCTCGGAGAACCTGCTCTTCCGCACGGGGCATGCGCTCGAGCGCGCGCTTGGCTTCGACTTCGTTCCGGAACGGCTCAGACATGCTTGAGTGGGAGCCCGTCATCGGGCTGGAGATCCATGTCCAGCTGAAGACGCGAACGAAGATGTTCTGCCGCTGCGAGAACGTCTGGGGCGAGGAGGAGAACACCCGCACCTGCCCGATCTGCCTCGCTCACCCGGGAACCCTTCCCGTCGCGAACAGGACTGCGATCGAGTGGGCGATCAAGCTCGGCCTCGCGCTCGGCTGCGAGATCGCGCCGCGGGCCCTCTTTCACCGCAAGCACTACTTCTATCCCGATCTGCCCAAGGGCTACCAGATCTCCCAGTACGACGTCCCGCTCGCCTCCGGCGGTCGGTTCGTCCTCCCGACGGCCGAGGGCGACCGCGAGATCGGGATCGTCCGCGCCCACCTGGAGGAGGACGCTGCGAAGACGATCCACGTCGGCGGTTCTGCCGGCCGCATCGCCGGTGCCGAGTACTCGCTCGTCGACTTCAACCGCGGCGGTACGCCCCTCGTCGAAGTGGTCAGCGAGCCGGACGTTCGCTCTCCGGACGAGGCTCGCCGCTTCCTTCAACTCCTCCGCCGGACCGTCGTCGAGCTGGAGATCTCGGACGCCGAGATGGAGAAGGGCTCGCTCCGCTGCGACGCCAACGTCTCCCTGCGGGAAGTGGGCGAGAGCGGGTTCCGCACGAAGACAGAGCTCAAGAACATGAACTCGTTCAAGTTCGTCGCCGACGGCATCACGGCCGAGCTCGAGCGCCAGAGGGAGATCTACGAGGGCGGCGGCGAGGTCGTTCAGGAGACCCTGCACTACGACCCGTCGACGGGGTCGGTCGCGCCGCTCCGGTCGAAGGAGTACGCGGACGACTACCGCTACTTTCCCGAGCCCGACCTCGTGCCCGTGGAACCTCCGGCCGGGATCGTAGAGGCCGCCCGGGCCGAGATCGGCGAGCTCCCTGCGGCGCGGATACGACGCCTCGAGGCGGAGGTCGGATTCGACCTCGCCGAAGGGCTCGTCTCGGGCGGGCGTGATCGTCTCTTCGAAGAAGTGCCGGGTGACAGGCGCGGGGTGGCGAACGTCCTGATGAATCAGTTCGCGGCTCTGAGCATCGACCCCGCCCAGGTGAACGCGGCCGAGCTGGGGAAGCTGATCGAGGCACGCGAGACCCTCCCAAGATCGACGTTCGCAGAAGCGCTGATGGCAACCGGAGATCCGGACTTTCGGGCCGATTCCTACCTCGTCGAAGTCGCGATCAGCGACTTCGACGAATTAGACCCTGTGCTCGACCGCGTCATCGCTGCCAACGAGGCCCAGGTCACCTCCTTCAAGGCCGGCAAGGAGGGCGTGCTCGGATACCTCGTCGGCCAGGTGATGCGCGAGACGCAGGGCAAGGCGAACCCGAAGGTCGTCAACGAGCGGCTGCGCGAGAAGCTCGGCGCCTGAGACTGGCGGTGGTCCCCCTCATTCGGGGTCATGGCAAGTCGCCCGGTGCCGATATCCGGAGGGCTGTGCGCCGGTTCCTCTCTGCGATCGCTTTCCTGGCCGCGCTCTTCATCGTGCTCGGCGCCGCCGGCTGTGGCCAGCGCTTCGAGCGCGAGCCCGGTAACGCTCCTGCCTCCGCCGATCTCGCCGCCGATGCGCTCGCCGCGCTCGAGGCCAAAGGGAGCGCGCATTTCGTCGTCGACCTCAAAAGCGGCTCAGCCGACAGCCAGGTTCCCTTCCAAATCTCGCTCCACTTCGAGGGCGACGCGTCGAAGGACGCGCTCGACGCTGAAGGGTCGGTCAGCTTCGGCGCGGGCTCGCTCCGCGGGCGGGTGCTGGTGGGCGAGCACGACTTCTTCGTGCAGTTCATGGATCAGTGGTACGGCGAGCATCAGGGCCTCGTCGAGGTGCTGAAGGAGGCGAAGACGGACCACGACGGCGGCGTCTGGGACGAGCTCGCAACGCCTGAGGGCCTCCGCCGCAACTTCGACCAGCTCTTCGACGGCGAGGTGAAGGAGGGTCCTGCGGCCGAAGGTGGCGCGGCGACCTGGCAGTTCGAAGGCCGGCTCGACCCCGAGGGCGTGATCGAATTCGCCAAGCGGTTCGATGCTCAGCCGACCGACCGCGAAGAGGAGATGCTCGCCAAGGTGGCGCAAGCGACGAGGTTCCTCCTCGTCGTCGGTCAGGACGACCGGCTTCCCCGGCGGCTCGAGGTCTCGGTGGAGCTCTCCGCCGAAGACTTGAAGGAGATGGAAGCGAGC
>Ga0209874_1000166_pt1 | contig 17741 bp, 23 predicted proteins | sample GWRWN1_20_30_FD_187216 | JGI IMG/M metagenome (GOLD analysis project Ga0209874, IMG submission 187216) | Riverbed sediment microbial communities from areas with no vegetation in Columbia River, Washington, USA - GW-RW N1_20_30 (SPAdes)... | ecosystem: Environmental > Aquatic > Freshwater > River... | reverse complement strand
CGAGGTTCGTCTCCTCTTGAATCTCCCGGAGCAGGCGCAGGTATTGAGCCTGGATGGTCACGTCCAGCGAAGTGGTGGGCTCGTCGGCGATGATGACTTTCGGCTCGCAGGAGATGGCGATGGCGCCAACGACGCGTTGCTTCATGCCGCCACTGATCTGGTGAGGGTAATCCTGTACCCGGCGCTCGGGGGCCGCCAGCCGCACCTGCTTCAAGCTGTCGATCGCCCGCTGCACCAAGGATCGATGACCGTCTCTATGGTGGATTTTGATGGCTTCGATCAGCTGGTTGCCGACCGTGAACACCGGATTGAGGGAGGTCTGCGGGTCCTGGAGAATCATCGAGATGCGTCGCCCCCGTATGCTGCGCATCTCCCGCTCGCTCTTCTCGAGGAGATTCTCCCCTTCGAGGCGGATGGCTCCTTTGACGATCCGGGCTGCCGGCCGGGGCACCAGTCTCAACAACGACAGGGCGGTCATGGTCTTGCCGCAGCCCGACTCGCCCACGATGCCCAGAGCTTCTCCCTGTCGTAAGGAGAAGCTCACCCCGTCCACGGCCTTCACCACGCCCCAGCGGGTGAAGCAGTAGGTGTGGAGGTCCTCGACTTCCAGGATGACGTCGCCGATCTGTCTGGGCATGCACACCTACCGTCGGATATGGCGGGGCATCAGGGGGAAGATTGCCTTCCCCTTGATGCCTTGGTGCCTCGCTGGTCCTACTTCGCGGGCGGCTTCACGAGATGGAAGTGCGTCGACCGCCCGGCACCGAGACCCGGGTAGACCCAGTCCCCCACGACCTTGGGGTTCGCGACGACCTCGTTGGCGAACCAGAAGAGCGGGATGTCGGCGAATTCCTCGAACAGATGGTCGGCGATCGCCCGGGCATGGCGCTGCCGTTCCTCGGGTTTTATGGCCTGGGCCCAGGCCAGGTAGGTCTTGTCGATAAACTCGTTCTCGTAATGGTGGTTCGGTCCTTTGCTGTAGTTAAACGTCCGGATCGACTCCTCCGACGGCCTCCAGGAAATAATGTTGGGCCAGATGCAGCAGCCGATCGTCTTCTTGCGGAACATCTCTCGCACCTTGGCCCAGTCGAGCACCTCGATCTCCGTCTCGATGCCCACGTCCTTGTAGTAGATCCCCAGGGCCTCGGCGACCTGCGGCCCTTCCGACTCCCCGGGCTCGGTGAACGCCAGGATCTTCATTTTGAGTTGACCGGGCCCGTAGCCGGCTTCTTTCAGGAGCTCCTTGGCCTTCGCGGGATTGTAGCCATACATCCCGTCGAAGCGCCTCTGCCACTCCGGATTCCAGCCCTCTGATTGGGGAAGCCAGCCGGTCACGTACGTGTAGGTCCCCTTGCCGGCGAACACCGTGTTGAGGAGCTCTTTGCGGTTGACGGCCATGTTCATGGCCTGGCGCACCTTCTTGTTGGTCCAGGGCACCTCGGCCTTGAACGCCGGATCCCCGGGCATGAAGTACATACCTCCCAGGTAAATTGTCATCCAGTCCACGGGGAACGACGACGAGTAGATTTTCATGCCCCTCTTGAGCGCGTCCTTCTGCAGCTCGCGGGGCAGGTCGGCGATGTGGGCCTCTCCCGACAGCAGCATCGCCAGCCGTGTCGACTCCTCACGGACCAGTCTGAACTCCAGTTGCCTGAATGCCGGCTTTTCGCCGCGCCAGTGGTTGTCGATCCGCTCGAAGCTGACGGACAAGCCCGATTGCCGTCCGGCATAGCGGTAGGAGCCGGTGCCGGCCGGTCGCTTGTCAAACCCATCGATTCCTTCCTTGTCCCACTGCGCCTTGCTGACGATCCTGAGATCCCCGGCGCGCGAGGCGCCGTAATCCATGACGGTCGTCGGCTGCTTGAAACGGAACACGACCTGGTGGTCGTTGACGGCCTTGACCTCCTCCACCTGGCGCCAGAACCCGGCCAGGGTCGCAGTCGCTTCCGGACGCATCATCATGGAGTGAGAATGAACGACGTCTCTGGCGGTGAACTGGCCGAATCCAAAATGGAAGGGCACGCCCTTCCGCAGGATGAACGTCCACTCTTTGAAGTCGGCGCTGGGGTACCACTTCTCGGCTAGGCGAGGGGTGTACTCGCCGCTCTTGGGGTCCACCTCGAGCAGTGTTTCCAGGAACGGGTCGTACTGGAGGTGGTCGGGGCGGGAGACCGTCCAGAAACGGTTGCTCTCAGAGAACCCAGCGGAGGCAAACACCAATCGGTCGGTCTTGGTCGCTTGGGCCAATCCTGGTGTTGGCGTGGTAACCAGGGTCAATGCCAGCGCCACCAGCAGGCCCAGCATAAAGGGAAAATATTTTGGTCTCATCGGGAACCTCCTTTTACACATTTCATACATTCCTGAGTTTGGGGTCCAAGTGATCTCGGAGCCAATCACCCAACAGGTTCAGGGACAGCACGGTCAGCATGATGGCCAGTCCGGGTAACATCGAGACCCACCAGGCAGTGACGATCAGCTCGCGCCCATCCGCGATCATGAGACCCCACGCCGGGGTGGGACGGGGAAGCCCGGCCCCCAGAAAGCTCAGCGTAGACTCGAGCAGAATGACGTATCCCACCTGGAGGGTGGCGAGGACCACCAGGGAATTGACGACATTGGGAAAGATATAGCGGGCCATGATGCGGATGTGGGATGCCCCTGCTACCCGTGCTCTGGCGATAAAGTCTCGCTCCTTGATGCTGAGGGTCTCGCCGCGGACCAGCCGGGCATAGCGCGCCCACAGGAACACCACGACGACGGTGATCACCGTCCCGAAGCTGGGGCCTACCGCGGCGACCAACACCAGGGCCACGAGAATCGTGGGAAAGGACAGCGAGATATCCACCAGCCGCATGAGCACCGCGTCCACCCGACCTCCGAAGTACCCCGACATCAAACCCAGGACGGTGCCGAGGACGCCACCGACGACGATCGCCGCCAGCGACACCGCAAGAGACACTCGGGCGCCGTAGATGACGCGGCTCAACATGTCTCGCCCCAGCTTGTCAGTCCCCAGGGGATAGTCGATGGAACCGCCCTGCTGCCAGACAGGCGGCTTGAGTCGGTTGGCCAGCGAGCCCTTCAAGGGGTCGTACGGCGCGACCAGCGGCGCAAACACGGCGGGGATCACCAGGAGAAACATGAGCATGGCAAGCGGCACCAGGGGATACCGGCTGACCTGACCCATTGCCTGCGCAACTCTGGGCGGCGCATACCAGGGGAGGGTTCTTATTGTTTCTGTCGCCATGATCGGACTCCTTTACTATTCTCATTGATACCGAATGCGTGGGTCGAGATAGGCATAGAGAATGTCGACCACCAGGTTAGTAAAAATGAAGATCCCGGCAAACACGATCACGACGGCCTGGACCACCTGGAAGTCCCTGGCCCTCACGGCATCCACCACGAGCTGCCCGGTGCCCGGCCAGGAAAAGACGCTCTCGGTCACCACCGCGCCGGTCATCAGGCCCCCGGCGATGATCGCGAAGACGGTCAGGGGAGCGATCGACGCATTGCGCAAACAGTGCTTCCAGACCACCTTCCACTCCGCGAGGCCCTTGATGCGGGTGAGCTTCACGAATTCGCTGTCCAGCACATCCAGCATGGACGAGCGGAGCAGCCGCATGACGACGGCGACCTGGAACCAGCCGAGCGTGATGGCGGGGAGGATCATGTGCTGGATTCCCCCCCGCCCTGAGGTCGGGAACCATCCCAGGTGCACCGCGAAGATCCACATCAGCACGATCCCCAGCCAGAAGGGGGGCAGGGACTGGCCAAGCAGGGCGATGATCTTGGCCGCGGTATCCCAGCCGGTGCCCTTCATGACCGCGGCGAGCACGCCGATGGGCAGGGCAATCACGAGGCTGATGGCTAGAGCGAAGCCGGCGAGCTGGAGGGTCGCCGGCAAGCGTTGCCCCACGAGACCCATGGCCGACTCGCCGTGCCACTTCCACGAATTCCCGAAGTCGCCGCGGACGGCCTTGCTGAGGAAAATGAAGTACTGGGTGTGCAGCGGTTGATCCAGTCCCCAGTACTTGGAGACCCGCTCGTATTCCTCGGGCCCCGCCTCCAGTGGCAACATCACGTCCAGCGGGTTGCCACTGATGCGCGCCAGGCTGAACACGACAAGGGTCACTACCCAGATCGCCAACAGACTCTGGAGGGCTCTTCTCGCGATGTACCGCTGCATGAATTCCTCCTGCACCGGCAGGCGTTGCCGCCGACCTCGCTACGGGGCCTCGAGCGCTAGGAGTTCCGGGCCTTCGACTCCCGGATTGTGCAACACCTCTTGGGGGAGGCGTGCACTAACTGGCTGCGGGGCCCTAGGTCGATGTGGGTGCGCAAGCCATGTGCCGTGCTTGAAAGAGCCTAACTTCGATCGATACTAAAGCTAGGCGATAAAAAGCCTCTTACTCCAATCGAGAGCAGTTGTCTAGCCCTACGTTCGAGTCGGTTTCAATAGATTTGGAGCCGTTGCTGCTGCAAACCTAGAATCATCCGGCGTCGCTATTTTCTGCCAAGTTCCGTCGCGATGCGGACAATCCGCTCCAGAAGCTGGGCGTTACTTTGGCCGGCACGCTGTGCTTAAAAATTTCGCGGTTCGCGCAAATTTTCCGGTGGCTATTCTGATTGTATCGATGCAGAAGAGAACTCACCGCGGATCAGCCTGAGGCTGATCAGCCACAATTTTCAACGCTGAGGCGCTGAGGGCGCAGAGAAATTTTCCCGTGGCCCGTGGCTATCCAAAACGGGGGAACTTGCTCGCGCCAATGCGCCAAGCATGTCCTGAGCGAAGTCGAAGGGAACGCCAAGTCCGGAAGTTTAATTTCTTCGCGGGCTTTTCAAAACTGAACCCGTTGAAAGGTGACAATCGAGGGTTACTTTGACGGCCATATCCTAAAACTTTGACGCCCGTGAATCCGGTAAGTGCGAAAATCTCCCTCGTCCAGCGTAAAGATATCCCGAACATGCCGTTCTTCGGCCAACCGAACGAGCGAGGCATCGGCCAAGTCCATGGGATGATCACGATATTTTTGCATCAGGACTCGCATCCGCTCGTAGTCGTCCGCTCCCTGAAAAACGATTTCGAGATCACCCTGATGAAGCATGCTCCAAAGCGTTTCCTGCGCGCGCCAACCGCCGGCTTCTCCGAGAAGATACATCGCCTCCGTGAAAGCAGGCCAAGTCGTCACCATCGGTCCCTTCAGGTTGGGCAGACAGGCCACACACGATTTGTGATCCTGCTCTCCCTGGTCAACGAGAGCCACCAGCGGCCCGGCATCCGTGAGAATCACTTGGAGTTTTTACCCAACAAAACGCGCTTAAAAGCCGCTCCGCTATTCCGGGCACGGCCACCTTTTGACTTGATGCGCCCAATGAAGGGTGCCAGGCTTTGAGAGAGTGGAGGTCTAAGCACCTCCCGGCACTTTTCAGCGATCGCTTCCCGAATCAGGGTAGACTGAGACACGCCCAAAGCCTGCGCGGCTTCCTCAAGGAGAGATTCCAGCTCATGATTGAATCGTACGCTCTTCGCCATACTCGATTCCGTTGTAATACAAATGTAGAATTAGTATCACATAGCCGAGCTACGCTGTAAAGAGGCAACGCCAAACGATGGGGCCACAAAAAGGGCCTGAGTTTGGATTCGACAACTGGAGTTAGGATATGCCACTCAAGTCGACGCGCCGATAACGTAGCGTGGCAAAGGGGGGCTAAAAGAAGACCGAGTGGCTAGAGCAAATTCAGTGTTTTACGCAGCGCCGTTCTTTTCAATCACTGGGGGCTTGATTCCCCGCAGCTTGCTGCGTAAAAGAGCTATTCCCGGACCTCTTAGAGTCCGTCATTCCCGAATGCTTCTAGCGGGAATCCAGGCGACACCGGAACTGGACCTCGATTAAAACATTCCAGGGTGACGCCTTGGGATAAATTCTCATCGCTATGTTCTGATACCCGTCCGCTTGCTTCGTTCACCGTGTCCACAAGCGGGAGCTTGCGCCGGGCAATGAGCGAGTTTTCGTATTGTGCCTGTCTCGAGGCTCTGTTAAATGAATAACCTATCTAACCGAGCACAGGAGGATTGCTGACATGGCCACAAATCAAAAAGCGCTTGAGCGCCAAAGACAAGAAAAAGTCGAATACGACTGGGGTACGCTCTGGCCGCACTATCATAAGGAAAAGATGAACTGGGCGACGGGGTTTAGAACCAAAGGAGACGTCGACATTCTTTTTCTCTCCGGCTCCACGGGAAGAGATCCGTTCGAAGATGGCCCCTGTAGAACCCCGGACGAGGAGCGGGCCGGAAAAGGTAAAGTAGTAGGTGGCATCAAAGAACAGACGCGTCAAACACTGGAAGACATCAAGAACAGCCTCGAATTGATGGGCGCCACGCTGAAACATATCGTAATGTTCCGTTATTTTCTCAAGCGGAGAGAGGACGTTTTCGACATGCGCGACGAGATGTACAAATTCTTTGAGGACAATGAGCCTGATTTACGGGCGCATCCCCGACCGGCCACATTAATCAGAGGAGTAGGAATAGACTTGCCGGACATGCTGGTGGAAATCGAAGCATGGGCCGTTGTGCCGAGGAAACCCGATTGAACACTTCGTTCAATCCGTTCAAGAAGTTCAAACCGTGGCGGGCTCTCGGATCTGAGATTTATCAAGTAACCTGGAACAAGGAGGGAACCGATGAGTGAACGCGATTGGGCGAAAATATATGCGCTAATGGACAAGCGGATTGTGGTGAAATACGAGCAACTGCCAAAGGGGGAGCAAATCGGCAAGCGTCCGCAAGCGGGAAACCAACCAGCAAAAAGTTCCTGAGGGAATCGGTACTTTTTTCACGCGATGGCAAAGGAGAGTTGATATGAATCGAAGAGTCTGCTTCTTGATTGCTGCCCTAGTGTCGCTGAGCCTTTTCAGTGGCGCCCTGTACGCGGCGCAGCCCGCTTTTGAAGGTAAGACGATCCGTATCGTCGTTGGTTTTTCCGCCGGCGGCGGCTTCGATACCTATTCCCGGGCCATTGCGCGCCACATGGGCAAACATATCCCCGGTAATCCTACAATCATTGTGGAAAATATGACGGGAGCAGGAAGTATCGTTGCCGCCAATCATCTTTACAGGATTGCGAAACCCGACGGCCTCACCATCGGTAACTTCCATGGTTTTCAAGTCTTGAACCAGGTCCTGGGAGCTCCAGGCATTGAGTTCGACGCGCGCAAGTTCGAGTGGCTCGGGGTACCCGTACAAGATACCGGTGCCTGTGCGTTGACCAAAGCGAGCGGCATTGCCAATCTCGAACAATGGAAAGCGTCAAAACAACCGGTCAAGCTCGGCGGCGTAGGGCCAGGAGATGCCTCTTATGGCATGGCGCGAGTGCTCAAAGAGGTCCTGGGCCTGCCGGTTCAGCCGATCCCCGGATATAAGGGCACTGCCGAGATTCGGCTCGCGGCCGAGAGCGGCGAGCTTGCCGGCGGCTGCTGGCAGTGGGAATCGATCAAGGTCATCTGGCGCAAAGCACTGGAAGCCGGCGAGGTCAATCTAGTGCTTCAACTGGTGGCCAAGCCTCATCCGGAGCTTGCCAAAGTCCCGCTGGCCGCCAGCCTGGCAAAAACCGAGGAGGCTCGCTTATTACTTCAGGCGGCGGTTCACGATCCGAACTCGATCACGCGGCCATACTCGTTGCCCCCGGGCACACCGAAAGATCGCGTCCAACTCTTGCAGAAAGCGTTTATGGATACCATGACGGATCCGGAGTTTCTTGCCGATGCGAAGAAGGGCCAGCTGGACATCGATCCGGTACCTGGGGAAGAAGTGGAAAAGACTGTGGCAAGATTTTTCAAACTGGATCCCGCTCTGGTAGCCAAACTGCGGGAGATTCTCAAATAGCAATCTTATACAGCCCTGCGGAAAACGTATCGCATTTCCTCGAGATAACTCGTTACTTCTCGCTTCGCGATCTATTGCCGTGGAATTGACCGAGAAACAGGGCTTGCCCGCTCAATCGCCCGAGAGAAAGAAGATTTCCGGCTGGCCGATCACTCCCGCGGACGTCATCTTTTCCTTCAGATCGGCCGAGGCGGCAAAAGCCTTGGCCTTGGCCACGTCGGCGGCCTCGAACAACAAGAAAATATCGTTGGGATCATCGGCGTTGCGCCAGAGGCGGAGATCTTTCAAGCCCGCCCCTGCACGGGCCGGTTGATGCGCGTCATAGGCCGGTTTCCATTTGCCGAAGTCCTGCACCTTGTGTCGAATAAGCATGTGAGCCATTTCAACCTCCCTTCGTGTTCATACATTACCTTCTTTTGGCGCCCGGTTAGTTACATTCAACGGTCCCCTACAAGGCGTAGAGCTCCTTGGGATTGTAGGTCAGAATGCGTTCCTTTACCGCTTGGTCGATCCCTTCCATTCTTTGAAACTCAGCGAGGGCGCTGACTGCGCTGGAGGGATCGGTGTGACCATAATCGGTACCGATGACGAGCCGCAGCTCCCCCGCGTACTTCACGATGTAAGGCACATCGTCATTGGTCTGGCACGTGACGTAGACGTTATATTCCTCGAAAATGTTTTTCGGGAAGGTCCTGCCGCTTACTGCGTAACGAATCGCTACTTCGCGGTAGACCCAAGGCACCCACTGCGCGGAGGCTTCGATGAAACCCCAGCGGAGCTTGGGAAACTGCTGCGGCAACTCGCTCATCAACAGATTAAAGCACGCGGTCACCGTGGGCACGCGGAACTGGGCGAAGCGTCCCGCCGGAGCTAAACGGTAGAGGTCGCAGTTTTCGGGATTGCCGTTGGCAATGTGGACGGCGATGGCCAGGTCGAGATCGGCGGCGGTTTGGTAGATGGGATAGAAATAAGGGTCGCTAAGATGCCGTTCTCCCTCTAAAGGGCGCATGCAGACCGCCGCTGCGCCATTCTCCTTGGCGAACTTGATCTGGGCGATGGCTTCGTCGATGCTCATGGCCGGGACGACGCACGAATAACGAAGCCGGCCTTGGCTCTTCTTGCTGACATCGGCGAGCCAACGGTTCCAGCTCCAGCATAGGGCCGTCTCAACCTCGGGCCGGGTGGTAATCTGTTCAATCCAAAAAGTATTGTGCAGTACCTGAATATCGATGCCCAGCTCATCCATGTGCTTAAGCCGAAGCTCGACGTCGTCCAGCTCCCGCGCGGCCTGCGGCGTCTCGAAGTTTCTTCCCGCGCGCTGGGCAAATTCTCTCAGTTGCCGTTCGGACAAGGTCGGAAAGCGAAAGCCCCGTATCTTGTCGTCGATGACCCAGTACTGCCGCGTCGCGTCGTCGGGGGAGTAGAAGAGTCGCGGGCGAAACTTCTGCTCCGATGGCTCCAGGTAGTCCCAGGTGTGTTCGGTTTCGATAACGTGGGCATCGGCATCGACGATCGGGAGATGGTTTTGCATGGCGGTTCCTCCTTTTGAGGATAAAGTAGAGACTGGAGTGGTGGAGTTATAGAGTACTGGAGTGATGCATCAAAACCCCACCACTCCCCATCCCCGACACTCCAACCCTCTGATTAGAGCATGACTTGACGTTAGTGCGAGCAACGCCGGCTGTCAATATCTTTATCTTTAAACCAACCTCTGGCCTTCGTTGACCAAACTGACTGAGAATTTCCTTACGGTAAGACGCTCCGGCCGGAGGTACGGACATGATCCTGAGCCTTTAGCAAATCTAAGAGGCGCGCGAGCACGCTACCCAACTTCCGTCCTCTTTGGGTCTCTATCGCTTGACGCTATCCCTCGAGTGGATGTATTAAACTTTCGAAAGGAACCCATGGAAAAATCTCTCGCCAGTGTGCTCGACACGCTAAAAAAGTATCGACCTCAAAAGGTCATTCTCTTCGGTTCCGCCGCTCGGGGAGACGCTGATGCCCAAAGCGATCTCGATCTGATCGTCATCAAAGACACTCGGGAATCCTTCATCGAGCGTCTTGAGACTATGGCCAAGCTCTGCCCTCGGGGAGTCCACGCCGACATCCTGGTGTATACGCCCGCGGAAATCCGGGCGATGGTGGGGGAGGAAAACCCTTTTATCATCCAAGCCCTCCGCGAGGGGAAGCTTCTCTATGAAGCCAACCCCTGAGGCTGGTCTGCGCTGGCTGCGCCAAGCCGAGCATGATCTCAAGATTGCTCAAAGCCATCAAAAGAATAGGGACTACTCCGACGCGTGTTTTATGGCCGAACAAGCGCTCCATTCCCATTCACTCGGTGGCTCGATTGGCGGAGGCGTGTTCCCAGCTCGATAAGGATTTCTCGACCCACATCGCTCCCGCGCGTATCTTGGATCAATACTATATTCCGACCCGTTATCCTGACGTCCTCGCTCCTCCTGCCGTGCCGTTTGAATCCTATACCCAAGATCAAGGAAGCAAGGCGGTTCGGATCGCCAGGGCCATAGTTGCGCTTGTACGGAAAAAACTTCGCTCTCGCAAAAAAGACTAACTTTGGATCTTGATCGAAGATTTCCAAAACATACCTCCCGGCCGGTTTTAACTTTCGGGTCGGATTTTCGGATGGAGAATCCAGAAATCGAACCCAAGATCTCTCAATCTCTTTTTCTCGCCCCAATCCAAATTCCAAAATGATCCCTTTGTCGCCTCACGTCTTTTTTCACTTGATCACTTTATCCGCCCTTGCCAGCACATTGGGCGGGATCGCCCAACGATTTTGGATTTTCGATTTTGGATTTTGGATTGTTCGGTCATCGGATCACTTTGTCGGCTCTCGCTAAGACATTCGGCGGAATCGTCAGGCCGATCTGCTTGGCAGTTTTGAGATTGATGACGAACTCAAATTTAATCGGCTGTTCCACCGGCAAGTCAGCCGGCTTGGTGCCTTTTAGAATCTTGTCGACGAAGACGGCGGCGCGCCGCCACACATCTGCTGTGTCCGTGCTATAGGACATGAGGCCACCCGCATCCGGCCAGTTCGTGCTTGCATAGATCGCCGGCAGCCGGCTCTTTGCCGCCAGATTCACAACCCGCTTGAGCTCACTAGTGATAGGAGGGGTCTGCGCCACAATTAAACCCCTGGCTTGTGCTCGCGTTGCCGCTTGGAATGCCGCATCGAGGTCGTTGGCCTTACGTACCTCAAGGGTTTGAATCTGCAGCCCCAAGGCTCGGGCTGCGGCTCTACTCCCGTAATGTTGCCACCCGGCCGCGCGAGACTAGCGACGAACCCAATCTCCACCGGATCGGTGCCCAACCCAGTGAATACAATTGGGATCGCGCTAGTTACATTCTTAGCGGCTTGGATCGCTGGAGTACCTCCGGCGGCAACAATCACATCGACTCTGAGACGCACCAACTCCGCCGCGAGTTCGGGAAGACGCTCTATTCTCCCCTCGGCCCACCTGTATTCAATGGCGATGTTCTTTCCTTCGATGTAACCAAGGTCACCCAGACCCTGGCGGAACGCATTCATGCTGTCCGGGATTAGCGACGCGGATTGCCAGCTCAGAAATCCTATCTGCGGGATTCTCTTCAGCTGCTGCGCCTCGGCGAAATGGACTGAAACGAGAAATAGAGTCGCTAGGAAAGTGACGACGATCCTTTTATTCATCGAATTCCTCCGCCAATCGAAAATCGGCAATTCCAAAATTACTTGATTACCCTGTCCGCCCGGAAAAGAACTGATTGTGGAATCGTCACACCGATCTGCTTCGCTGTCTTGAGATTGATCACAAACTCGAACTTCGTGGGCTGCTCCACCGGCAAGTCGGCGGGCTTGGTGCCTTTCAGGATTTTGTCCACGTAGACAGCGGCTCGCCTGAAACTCTCAGCATCGTCGGCTGAATAAGACATGAGGCCGCCGGCCTCTGCCCAATCACTTGCCTCGCACATCGAAGGCAATCGATTCCTTATGGCAAGGTCCGCAATGCGCTTTGTGTATCGATTGAGCACGGGATTCCCAATCGTGATAAGCGCGCTTGCACGCCCCTTGGCCGCTTGAAATGCGGCCTCCAAGTCAGGGTTCGGACCGCGTGCTGCTATGTATTGAAGTTGTATTTTTAGAGCCCGCGCTGCGCCTTCGTACTCTTTAAAGCCAATAGCTGACCCCGGTAAGTTCGCATCCGCAAGGACTCCGACGCGAGACATCCCCGGAACCACCTCCGCAAGCAATTCCAGCCGTTTCCCGCTCAGCTCTCGGGTGAGTCTGGTGAGCCCCGTGATATTTCCACCCGGGCGCGCCAAACTATCAACTATCCCAGTCACGACTGGGTCCTGAAGTGTCACAATGACAATGGGGATCGTCTTGGTTGCCTCCTTAGCTGCGCGGATTGCTGTTATAGGTCCGGCGACAAGCACATCGACCTTGAGTTGCACGAGTTCGGCCACGAGGGCTGGAATACGGTCCAGCTTTCCCTCCACGTCGCGATACTCGACCAAGATGTTTTTCCCCTCAACATATCCGAGATTCTTTAATCCTTGTCGGAATGCCACTACGTTGTTGGGGCTTCCACTTGCTGTCACAAATCCTATCCGCGGAACTTTCTTCGGCTGCTGCGCCCCGACAGGAAAACAAAGCGCCAGGAGCAGACCTCCGAGAGCGGCACACAAGACGTTTCCCTTCATTGATTTTTTCTTACCCTCCACGTTTTTTCTCACTCTCAACTTTCCTTACTTTTCACGTTTCATCTTGACGCCGGTTGAAGAACCAGGCATGGCCTGTTAACCTACACTTCGACGAGAGACATCGCATGTCGAAACGACAACGCAACAATGCTTCTAGCAAAGAGTTCGATTTCTTCATACGAGCCGACCTTTCACGCTTTGCTGGCCAATACGTCGCCATCGTAGGCGAGAAGGTCGTTGCCTCCGGATCGAACGCAAAGACGGTTTGGCGACAGGCTAAACGGCGGTTCCCATCTTCAACCCCAACCCTGGGGAAGCTGCCTCGTGCAGAGACCTTAGTGCTTTGTCTCCGATGGAGATAGAGTTCGCGTTCCGTAAAGAGAGTAGCGGCCTGTTCGGTTCCATTGGGCGTCCGGTTGCCCGTGTCATTGTCATTCACCGACGTCGACGTGTGCCCCAGTTGTTCTATGTCGATTCCGGCGCCGACATTACCCTCATTCCAAAGTCCGTCGGGGACCTCCTAGGGTTAACGTTGGCCTCCCCACAAGAGATTCGTGAGATCAAAGGGATCGGCGAACGGGGAGTCCCCATCGTCATACGCCGTCTTCGACTCCAGATCGGCTCCAAGGTATTTCCTGCCAGGGTCGCTTGGTGTCTCCTTGAAGAGGTCCCCCTACTCCTCGGCCGGCTGGATTGTTTCCGGCTCTTCGAGATCTCATTCCGTCATGATTTAGCCACCGCGTTTGAGTGGTAAGCGTTCTTGCCACCGGCCTCAGCTGTCAAACGGGCACTCCTATGTCCCTGCTGTTTTATCGAATGTGAATCCTTATCACCCTTCGCTTCTCAGACCTAACGGCTATCTGATCACCCTATCCGCCCGCGCCAGCAAATTCGGCGGAATCGTCAGGCCGATCTGCTTTGCGGTCTTCAGATTGATAACAAACTCAAACTTCGTGGGCCGCTCCACGGGCAAATCGACTGGCTTGGTGCCTTTTAGGATTCTGTCCACGTACCACGCGGCACGCCGAAACTGATCAGCATCGTTGGTTGCATAGGACATCAGGCCGCCAGCCTCTACATAAGGGCTATCCTCGTTCATTGAAGGCAGTCGGTTCTTGATCGCAAGGTCCGCGATTGGCTTCGCGTAACTTGCCGTCACCGCATCGCGAGTCGTAATGAGCCCGTTCACGCGTCCTCTTGCCGCAGCTTGAAACGCGTCTTCAAAATCGGGCTTGGGGCCGGTCAGATTCATAGGTATAAGCGTTACGTTGAAAGCACGGGCCGCCGCTTCGTAGTCTCGCACGTTACCCCGCAGGTCTCCGCTCCCGGTGAGAATGCCCACGCGCGATATTCCTGGTACCGCCTCCTTTAACAACTCTAGACGTTTTCCACTTAGCTCGTCAGTGAGTCTTGTGAGTCCCGTGATGTTACCGCCGGGGCGCGCCAAACTATCGACTAACTTCTCGGCAACTGGATCAACCGTAGCCACGATGACAATGGGTATCGTTTTGGTCGCTTCTCTGGCTGCACGGATTGCCGGACTACCTGGGACGACAATCACATCGACCTTCAGTTGCAGGAATTCTGCGATGAGTGCATCGAGACGGTCCGACCTTCCCTCCGCATAGCGGTGCTCTATCTTGATATTCTTTCCGTCTACGTAGCCGAGCTCTCGTAGCCCTTTCAGAAAAGCGTCCCAAAGCGGATCGGGATTGGCGGGTGTCGGGGCAGCCCGTCTCTGCAAGAATCCGATCCGCGGGACTTTGCTCGGCTGCTGCGCCTCGGCTGCAAAGCTAAGAGCCGTGAGCAGAGCGGCTAACGCAATACAAAAGACTTTTTTAGTTATCATGTCTCCTCACACTTTACTCCTGACGCCTCACGCTCATCGAATGACTTTATCCGCTCTCGCCAACACGTTGGGCGGTATGGTCAGGCCAATCTGTTTCGCTGTATTGAGATTGATGACAAACTCAAATTTCATCGGCTGCTCCACCGGCAAGTCAGCGGGTTTGGTCCCCTTCAATATTCGGTCGACGTAGTAGGCCGCGCGTTTGAAATTCTCGCCATCGTGGACTCCATAGGACATCAAGCCACCGGCTTCTACAGACTCACTTCCCTCGTATATCGCAGGCAGTCGATTCTTGATCGCAAGCTCTGCGATGCGCTTTGTATAACGACGAAGCATGGGATTCCTGATCGTGATGAGCGCTCGGGCGCGCCCCTTGATGGCAGCTTGGAATGCCCCCTCCAAATCAGGTTCCGGACCCCGCACCTCTAAGGATTCTAGCCGTACCTTCAAAGTGCGCGCCGCCTCCTCATATTCCTTAAAACCAATAGCTGACCCAGGCGCATCCGCGTCCCGCAGGACTCCAACGCGCGACATCGCCGGCACCACCTCCTTAAGTAACTCCAGCCGTTTCCCGCTTAACTCTCGCTGCAGTGTGGCGAGCCCTGTGATATTTCCTCCCGGGCGCGCCAAGCTATCGACTATCCCGGTCGCAACTGGATCCACAGCAAGCACCATGACAATAGGGATCGTGTTCGTCGCTTCTTTGGCTGCGCGGACCGATGGTAGAGTTATAAGGACAAGGACATCGACTTTGAGTTGCACCAATTCGCTCACAAGGCTCGGAACGCGCTCCTGCCTCCCCTCAGCGTAGCGATACTCAACGAGGATGTTTTTCCCCTCAATATAACCACGATCCCGCAGCCCTTGGCGGAACGCATCGACTGCAGGCCCAGGATTGGAGGGATCGCCGGCGCCCGACACATATCCTATCCGCGGAATTTTCGCCGGCTGCTGCGCTTCGGCGAAATGGACTGAAACGAGAAATAGAGTCGCTAGGAAAGCAACGACGATCCTTTTATTCATCTAATTCCTCCGCCAATCGAAAATCGGCAATGGTTCGATTTCACTCACCACGGCGTCTAAAATCCAAAACTTGTCCTGAACGAACGTGAAGGATCTTGCTTCATCTTATAACTTTATCCGCCCTCGCCAGCACATTCGGCGGAATCGTCAGGCCGATCTGCTTCGCCGCCGTCAAATTGATCACCAAATCAAACTTAGTCGGTTGCTCTACCGGGAGCTCAGATGGTTTCGTTCCTTTCAGGATCTTGTCGACGAATGTCGCGGCACGCCGAAACAGATCAACACGGTTCGCCCCATAAGACATCAAGCCCCCTGCTTCCGGAAACCGAATTCCATCCGAGACAGCCGGCAACCGGTTCTTTGCTGCTAGTTCGGCGACCTTCGGCCCCAATCCTAGCGCGCTCCCTGTAAAAAGCGGCGCAACAACGAGAGCGCCTGCCCGCTCTCTGGTCATCGCGGAAAAGGCGACCTCGAACTCACCGGGGCCTTCGATCAGTATGGGCTGAATTTGTATCCCGATTCTCGGGGCGATGTCCTGGGCCTCCTTGATAAAAAGCTTGTGGGCTGGATCGCCCCGATGAGCCAGAAAGGCCACGCGAGTGAGCTTTGGAACAATTTCCTTGAGCAGCTCCAACCTCTTGCCAGCAAGCTCGGGGGACTGTAGGGACAGCCCCGTGATGTTTCCACCGGGACGGGCAAGGCTAGCGACGAACCCGATCCCCACCGGATCTGCAGCCGCCGCCATGACGATAGGAATCGTCCTTGTCGCATTCTTGGCAGCCTGGATCGCCGGCGTAGCCGCGGCCACGACGACGTCTACCTTTAAGTCGACTAACTCTTTTGCCAGGGCAGCAAGCCGGTCCATATCGTTTGCCGCCCATCGGTACTCGATTATGACATTCTGGCCTTCCACCCAGCCGAGATCGCGCAGCCGTTGCTTGAATTCCACTTCTGGTTCCGCGGGCCCGGCGCCCAACGTGAGGTAACCGATGCGCGGAACTTTCTTCGGCTGCTGCGCCTCGACAGAAAAGCTAAGAGCAACGAGCACAGCGCCTAGAAGAAGCCCAGTGACTTTCTTATTCATTTTTCCCTTTCACGTCTCCAGTCTGACGCCTGTTTTCACTTGATGACTTTGTCCACCCGATAAATGCTATTAAAATGAAAAACAAATATCAGGCCCAGTTGCAGTTGCTCTGGCCTCACCACCTGCCAGTCTGTCTATCAATCACTCGCTTGACCCTTGCTCACGCCCCCGTCTATAATCTCACCCATCATGGCGAAAACTCCAGAACAACTGGACGAGTTGCTCAAGCTCGTGCGCGACGAGGACATAGCCACTTTGCGAGCACTTGAACGACAGCTGCATTTACTCCTTGAACAAAAAGAGCGGGATGAAGCGATGCGGGGACGGAGCGAAACCGACCGCGACGTATCAAAGCGCTGTCCCAACGTGCCGATTGATCCCGATCTTCTTGCCCTTGTCGGTATCCACCCGGAAAATCCCGTCCAAGACGATAAAGCGCTTATTCGCGAAATCATCGCGCGGAGATTAATCGATTGAAGATCTTCATCGACGTCAATGTTTTCATTGACGTGATGACGAGGCGGAGCGGTTGGACCGAAAGTCTCCGCGTGCTCAACTTGGCGCGTAAGTCGCAAGAAATCGAAAGCTACACATCCGCGCTCACCCTTCCTTTGCTTTATTTTTTCCGGCGGCGAGTAGTAGACGAAGCGACTGCCCGTGCTGATGCCCAAGCAATTCTGAAAGGGCTTCACCTGGTTGCGTTGAGCCAAACGATCCTCGACCACTCTCTCGCCTCGGCGGGGCGGGACTTCGAAGACAACATTCAACTCGCCAGCGCTGAATCGATCTCCGCGAATCATCTCATCACACGAAATAAGAAAGACTTTGGCCCCTCTAATATTACCGTGCTTACACCGGAGGAGTGGCTCGGCTTACAAGAAGTCGCCGCACTCGAAGCCAAGCTCACGTGATCTCCCGGTCCGCGATACTCGACAATCTCTGTATTCTTTTCACCCGTCATTTGATCACCCTATCCGCCCGCATCAACACCCACTGCGAGCGAGCGGTGTCATATAGAAGTTCATTGCCACGCCGTGAACCATAAGCAAGGCGAGATCGGAGCTTTTGTTCGGCGGCGTGAAGAGCAGACCGTGCAGCGTCTCTTTGTCGGCTGTCTTGAAACTGCAAAGCTGCGTGTGGATGCTCATTGCGGAATGTCCTAGGTGCTCTCCCGGTTCAGCGCTCTCTCA
>Ga0209874_1000165_pt1 | contig 17773 bp, 19 predicted proteins | sample GWRWN1_20_30_FD_187216 | JGI IMG/M metagenome (GOLD analysis project Ga0209874, IMG submission 187216) | Riverbed sediment microbial communities from areas with no vegetation in Columbia River, Washington, USA - GW-RW N1_20_30 (SPAdes)... | ecosystem: Environmental > Aquatic > Freshwater > River... | reverse complement strand
GAAACGCGCCAGAGAGCTGCGAACGGAATGGCTGCTCTCGCAGGCGACGTCGGCGAAGACGCCTAGCCGGCGACCAACCGGACGCCAACCGTAAGACCGCGCCGGCCGGCCTCACCGGACGGAATCTCGAGTACCGCCTTGGCGCCGCGGCTGCCCGCTGCGCGCCACGGACGCAGACCCGACGCAACCTTCACGATCCGCATCTCCCGATCCAGGAACACGGCGTCGATGGCAAAACGCATGAACGCCATGTGTACCGACGATGCAGGCTTCAACAGGATGCCTTGACCGCTCGGCAGCTCGCGCCGGCCGAGCAACCCCCTCATGCGTGTGAGCGCCGTGTCCGCTAGGACACAGCGCTCACACACGATGCTTCCGTCTTCGCTACGAAGCGCGATTTCTTCCACTAGTACCCGATGTGGATGTGGTCGCCGTGGTCGCTCAGCGGGAACGATGGACCGCCCATGCCGAGCAGTGAGATCACCTGTCGGGGCATGATCTCGGCCGGCGCGAACAGGATCTCGCGCACCGCGCGCTCGGTGATGCCGCCCGGGGCCTGATTGCCCTGGATCGGCGTGCCGCCGAGGCCGGAGATGTCGAGCGCGTGACCCGGGATGTGCGCCGAGATCACGCCCGGCCGTGCGTACAGCCGATGGCCGGAGATCAGTGACGAGACCGTCACGCTGCCGAACGACTCACGCAGGTAGGCGATCATTGCCAGCACGCGTACGTCGACCTTGTTCGCGATGATGTCGTTGCGGCCCCCGGCGTAGATCGAGACCGTGCGATCCGAGAGCAGCCGCGTGGCGATGATTCGCTTCGACGCCTCGAGTCCCTTCACGAGAGCGTTGAGGCCGACCGCTCGGTCGTAACGGGCCAGCGCGGCCGCCCGATCGGCGAAGCGCGTGTCGCCCGCATACGCGACGATGGTCGCCCAGTCGCCACGCGTCGGCCCATGCGAGCCGAGGCGCGCCGCGAGCTTGTGCAGCGTGCCGCGGTCGGCCGGGAACCGGCCGTCGGCTCCGCGTGCGCGTAGTACGCCGAGCATCACGGCCCAGTGGATCCCTGCACCGCGGGCCGCTGACTTCAGCTGAGCGGCGAACTTCGTCGACAGCCGGAGCGCGGGCGGGGTCGGATCGGGCAGCGGCGAGTTCAGCCAGATCGTGGCCGCGCTCGGCGGGCCCTCGATTTCGGGCGCCGGTGCCTTCTGCATCTTCGGCAGCAGCTTCCACTGCAGTGCTTCCTTTGCCGCGCGTGCCCTCTGCGCACGTGTGGCGGGCTTGCGGCCGGCCTTCGTGGCACCGGTCGCCGGCGAAGCGGCGTTGGAGCCCTGCGGCCTGATCGCGTCCTCCGAAGCCGGATCGGATGCGGGCTCGTCCGGAGCTGCGGTCGCCTCGGGCGCCGTCGCATCCGGCGTGGCAGCTTCCGGCGCTGCAGCCTCCGCTGTTGCTTCGGCCTCCGGAGCCGCGGCGGTCTCCTCGGCAGCGGCGGGAGCCGCCTCTGCCTCGGTCGTGGTGGTCGTCTCCGACGCCATTGCCTCCGACGACTCGTCACTCGCGATGTAGGGCGACAACTGGTCGCCGGCAACCGCCGCGAGGGACGCGCCTGCGAAGAAGAGCGTCGTGAAAGCGAGCGTGGTGGCGAGCCGGCGCTTGCGCGATTTGGGCTCGCGGGACTCCTCGGGGGCGGGCTGTGTTCCGCCGAACTCCCAATTGTCTCTGCGAATGAACCGTCGTGGCATTGCCGTTTGCTCCTTATGTCTTGAGCCCCTGGCCGCCACTAGGGGCGCGGATTGGGCCTTTCTCCGCCGCCGCTTGCGTGTTGTGACTATCGAACCCGGCGGCGCCCGCCTTCTCCCTCACATAGGGGAACAGCGCCGTAGATCACCCGAGCGAGGGATACACGCAATCCCTGGCTGGACGATGAATCGGCTGAGATTGACCGTCAGGCGAAGCGGCGCGCCTCAGAGAGAAAGGACGCACCGGCGTGTCATTCAGTTTCGCCCGAACTCGAGTCGATTCCACTACTTCACACGAATCGCCTTTTCGATTTACCACCGCGCGCAACGCGCGCGCTCGAGATGCCGAAAGGGGGTGAATCAATGTCTACGGATCTGATCCATTACCTCCGGGCACGCCTCGGGGTGCAGGAGGGGCAGACGATGGCCGAGTACGGCGTCGTTTTGGCCGTGATCACCGTTGCGGTGGTCTTCGCGCTCGGACTGCTCTCGGGTGCCATCGCCGCAGCGCTCGACGCGGTGCGCGGCTACCTGTAAGTCAACGCAACGAAAAGCAGAGCAAACCGAAAGAAGGAGCTTGACCGTGAAGCACAACCGACGAAGGCATCAGAGGCTCGCAGCGCTTCTCTCGCGTGAGCGTGGCCAGACGAAGCCGGAATACACGTTCACCCTCTCCGTGATCAGCGGGAGCACCGTTCTCGCGTGCACGGGCTTCTCGGACGACTCTGCAAACGCACTAACAGGCCTGGTGCGGCTGTTCGTCTAGCCGCCCAGGCATGCCGGCGGGGCCCTCTCCCAGGCGGCGAGGGCCCTGCACATTCCCCGATGGAGACCGACATGCAGCAGACGACTCACAACATAAAAAGCGAACGAGGGCAAACATTCACGGAGTTCGCGCTGGTCCTACCGATTCTGCTCGTGATGATGCTCGCGATCGTCCAGTTCGGGGTCGCTTTCAACAATTACGTGACTTTGACGGACGCTGTGCGCGCGGGTGCGCGCAAGGCGGCCGTCTCGCGCAACTCGTCAGACCCAGCGGGCGCCTGCCGCTCGCAAGTTCTCGCGGCCGGCGTGAACCTCGATCAGACCGAGCTCGCGAGCAACCTCTCCTGCAACTCGAGCTGGGCGCCTGGGTCCGACGTGACCGTGCATGCGGATTATCCGTACTCGATCAAGATTCTCAACTGGAGCGTTTACAACGGGCGGATCGGCTCCACGATGAAGGAGCGTGTGGAATGAACCGCCTCAGAAGCCAAGTGGGTCAGGCATTCGTGCTGATGACCATTTCTCTCGCCGTTGTGATGGGTATGGCGGCGCTCGTGCTCGACGTCGGCTCGTGGTTCCGGACCGACCGGCGGCTCCAGCAGACGGCAGATGCTGCAACGCTCGCCGGCGCGCAGATGCTGCCGAACGATCCTTCTGGTGCAAGGTCGACGGCGCTGAACTACGCCAACCAGAACGGCGGCGACGTGCAGTCCGCCAACATCGTCGTCACGTCGACGTTCAATACGAACGACACGATCGCCGTCAAGGCAGCGAAGACAGATCCTGGCTTCTTCGCCAAGTTGTTCGGGCTGAACACCGCCGACATCAAGGCGGACGCGAAGGCTCGTGTCGACTCGCCGCAGCAGGCGCGTTACGTCGCGCCGATGGTCGTGTATTGCGGCCATCCGCTGATCCAGAACTGCAATGGCAACAACACGCCGATCTTCGGTGTCCCCACTGTTTTGGTCTTCGACAAGATGGGTGCTCCGGGCGCCTTCGGCATGCTCAACCTCAACAATGACAATGGAACTCCCGGGACAAGCGAGCAGGCAGAGTGGATCCTGCGGGGCTTCGACAAATACCTCGACATCGGCAAGTATCGCTCTAACCCGGGCGCGAAATTCGCATCGTCTCAGCTCCAAGGCGCGCTCGACGCGCGCATCGGCACGGTCTTGCTGTTTCCCGTATTCAAGACCCTGGACCAGCAAGGTCAGAACGCGGACTACGACATCATCGGCTGGATCGGGTTCCATCTCCTGTCGTACGTGACCCGGGGCAACGACGCCGTGCTGACGGGCTACTTCACCACGTACATCGCCCAGGGAATTCTAGCGCAGAGCGGCTCGGGCGTTCCGCCCACGTTCGGCGTCAAGTCAATACAGCTAATCGGTTAGCTCAGTCCACAGGCCCTCTCAAGAAAAGAGAAAGGACTATGAATTACCGCGTCAAGAACATCGGGATCGCAGTCGGATTGGCAGCTCTCGCCGCCATTCTGACGAGCGTGTACGTCATCAACTACAAGCGCCACGTCCAGCAAGGCGAAGGCAAGGTGACGGTGCTCGTCGCTGCCAAGGACATCCCGGCTGGCACGTCTGGCGCGGACATCATCGACCAGAAGCTGCTCAAGGAGCAGACCGTCCCTCGCAAGGCCATCGTGGCCGGGGCGATCTCGACTCCCGATCAGCTCGCCCAGTACGTCGCAACCCAGGACGTGTACGAGGGTGAGCAGGTCAGCACCAGGCGCTTCGCTCCGCCTAGGGAGCAGGGCATCAGGTCGCAGATCAAGGGCACGCAGCGCGCCTACGAGCTTGGAGGCTCGGCCCACCAGCTCCTTGCCGGAACGCTGAAGTCCGGCGACCACATCGACGTCGTCGGTACGTGGACGATCAAGAACGCCCAGGACGAGGACGCTCCGGTGAGTCGCGTGATCCTGCGTGACATCCTCGTCATGCGCGCGCCCGAGGGCACGTCCACGACGAGGGTGACCTCGGCCGGTGACGCCCCCGAGTCCGTGCAGTTGCGGCTAACGGACGCACAGTCCCAGAAGCTCATCTGGATTCAGGAGCATGGCGACTTCTTCATCACGCTGAGGCCGCCCAACAACTCCCTCGACAGCTCGAACACGTTCCAGGACGCACGCCTGATGTTGTTCGACGGGCCCGGAAGGAGGCCGTGATGACTGCCGGCACTGAAACAACACAGCGCGAACGCATCCGGATCTACTCGACTGGATCCTGTGAAGGATTCGAGAAGCTCCGCGAGTCGCTCGCAAGCCACCCTGAGATCGAAATGGTCGGCACCAGCACGACCGTTGCCGACGGCGCTGCGGCGCTCGCAGGCGGCCACCTGGATGCCGTTCTGCATGCGACCCGGGGCGCGTCACTGCCCGCGGACGAGCTCGCAGCCATTCGCGAGCACACCCGCGCCCCGGTTTTGATCGTCGCCTCGAGCGGCGGCTCAGGACTACTCGAGCAGGCGCTCGAGGCGGACGTCGCGGACGTGCTCCTGCTACCTCAGCTCGTGGAGAACATCGTCTTCGCGATTCGCAAGGCGACGCACTCGACGAGACGGCATCACGAGACCGGCGGCGGCTCCGGCCGGCACGGCAAGATCGTCACGGTCTTCTCGCCGAAGGGCGGGACGGGCAAGACGGTCACCGCGACGAACCTCGCCGCGGCCTGCGCGAAGTTCGAGGGCCGCAAGACCCTGCTCCTCGACCTCGACCTGCAGTTCGGCGATGCCGCGATCATGCTCGGCATCGAGCCGGAGAAGACGATCTACGACCTGGTCGTCGCTCCGGGTGAGCTCGACACGGAGAAGCTGGCCGGCTACACGACGCACCACGCGTGTGGTCTCGAAGTGCTGCCGGCACCGCTCCGTCCGGAGGATGCAGAGCTCGTGACCGAGGCCAAGCTCGGCCGACTGCTCGAAGTCGCCCGCGAGTCGTTCGACGTCATCGTCGTCGACACGTCCCCGTTCTTCCACGGGCCGATGCTGGCGACGCTCGACCGCACCGATGAGCTGCTGCTCCTGTGCTCGCTCGACGTGCCGACGCTGAAGAACCTGCGCCTAGCGCTGCAGACGCTCGATCTGCTCTCGTTCCCGAAGCAGCGCGTCCGCATCGTCCTGAACCGCTCGAACTCCAAGGTCGGCATGAAGCCGAACGAGGTCGAGGGCGCGCTCGGGATGAAGGTCCGCTTCGAGGTGCCGTCCGACCGTGCTGTTCCGCTGTCGGTCAACCGCGGCAACCCCGTCGTGCTCGCCGAAGAGGGCGCAGATGTCTCCAAGGCCATCAGGCTGATGGCGAAGGAGCTCTTCCCCGCAGCGAAGGAAGAGGGCAAGAAACGGCGCTTCATGCCGGCACTGGCGAGGACATAAGCCATGGGCCTCCATGACCGCCTGAAAACCTCCAACGGGAGCGGCTCTGCCGCGACCGCCGAGTTGCTGTCAGGCGGCTCGGCACTCGAGGCACCGCCGACCTCCGCCGCGGCTGACCCGTACGCCGAGCTCAAGACGCGCATTCACCACGCGTGCATCTCGACGCTGGGCGCGGAGCTCTTCAAACGGGAGGCGACCGGTGACCTGAACGAGCGCGTCACGCGTGCCGTGACGGAACAGCTCGTGCTGGACCGGACGCCGCTGACGCGCGAGGAACGGCGTCAGATCATCCGCGAGATCACCGACGACATCCTCGGCTACGGACCGCTCGAGCCGCTCCTTCGCGACGACTCCGTCACGGAAGTCATGGTGAACGCGTTCGACCGGATCTACATCGAGCGCCTGGGCAAGATCGAGCGGACGAACGCTGCGTTTGCGGACAACTCGCATCTGCTGCGCATCATCGACAAGATCGTGTCGCAGATCGGCCGACGGGTCGACGAGGCGTCGCCGATGGTGGACGCCCGCCTGCCCGACGGCTCGCGAGTGAACGCCATCATTCCGCCTCTGGCCCTCAGAGGACCGACGCTGACGATCCGGAAGTTCGCACGTGACCCGTACACGATGAACGACCTCATCTCGTTCGGGTCGATCTCGCCCAAGGCGGCGCAGTTCCTGGCCGCGTGCGTCAAGGGCAAGCTGAACATCCTGATCTCCGGCGGTACCGGCACCGGTAAGACGACGACCCTCAACGCGATGTCGGCGTTCATCCCCGGCGACGAGCGCATCGTCACGATCGAGGACGCGGCCGAGCTTCAGCTCCAGCAGGATCACGTGATCACGCTCGAGTCGCGCCCGCCGAACATTGAGGGTCAGGGCGAGGTCCGCATCCGTGAGCTCGTCCGGAACGCACTGCGCATGCGCCCCGACCGGATCATCGTCGGTGAGGTCCGTGGCCCCGAGACCCTGGACATGCTCCAGGCGATGAACACGGGCCACGAGGGCTCCCTGACCACGATCCACGCGAACTCCCCTCGCGACGCGCTCTCCCGCCTGGAGACGCTCGTGCTGACCGCCGGCGTCGAGCTGCCGCTGCGGGCGATCCGAGAGCAGATCTCGAGTGCATTTGACCTGCTCGTTCAGATCTCCCGACTCGTGGACGGCTCCCGCCGGATCACGCACGTCACCGAGGTGCTCCGCATGGAGTCCGACATCATCACGCTGCAGGACGTCTTCCTCGCGAAGCCGCCCGATGAGGCAGACGCCTCTGGTGGCCGCGGCACCCGGCTGCTGACCCCGCTGAACTGCAGCGGCCTGAAGCCCAGCTTCCTCGAGAAGATGGCCGCGAACGGCGTCATCCTCCAGCCGAGCTTCTTCACCACGGACGACACCGAGGCACCTGCCGTCGGTATCGGCCACCAGGCGTCGAAGTTCAAGGGAGCGTTTCAGTGAGAGGCCTCCGGCTGATTCTGGCCGGGCTCGCGATCGTCGTCCTCGCACTCCCGGCAGCCGTGTCAGCGGCCGTGCAGTTGCGCGGAGTCGACGCGAGCTCTTACCCCACGATCCGCGCATCGGTGGTTACTTCCAAGCCGTCCTCGACTCCCCCGATCATCACCGAGAACGGCCAGTCTGTGGTTGCGCTCCAGGCGATCAACCTGGCGCGCGAGAAGTCGGTCGTGCTCGCCATCGATCGCTCGCAGTCGATGAAGGGCAAGCCGCTGGCGAACGCAATTGCGGCTGCCCGAGTCTTCATTGCTGCGAAGCCACGAAGCGATCGGGTCGCGATCACCACCTTTGCGACGAAGCCCGTGTTCGTGACCGGCTTCTCGGCGCTGGCCGGCGATGCCGTCGGCCCTCTGGACTCGGTCGTCGTCGATCCCAAGCAAGGGACGACGCTCTACGACGACCTGGTGCTGTCTGCACGCCGACTGGCCGGGGAGCCGCACTCGGGCCGCGTCATCATCATCGTCACCGACGGAAACGAGACGCGGAGCAAGGCCAGCCTCGAAGATGCGATCGCTGCTGCGCGTGCCGCCCAGTCGGCGGTCTACGTCGTGGCGATCGAGAGCCCGAGGTTCAATCCGGGCCCGCTCGAAGAGCTGGCTGCGAAGACCGGTGGTCGCTACTTCGGAGCTGCTTCCAGCGCAGGCATCGCCAGGGTTTACACGGCGATTGCCCGTGAGCTTGCGCGCACCTGGCGACTCGAGTACCTGACGACCGCCCGCCCGGCCGACCTGATCAGCCTCAAGGCCTCGGTGATCGGCGAAGGCTCGACAGTCCAGGCGATCAGGCTGGATGCCTCGGGCGCGTTCCAGGCGAAGCCACCGTCGAGCCTCGTCCCGAAGGACGCCTATGGCCCGAGCGGCCCGCTCGCACTGGCACTCGCAGTCGGGGGCCTCGTGCTGCTCGCCTGCCTCTTCTTCCTCGCCGCTTTCCGCGGTTCGTGGGTGCGCGGCCGCATCGCCGCTTTCGTCGGCGAGGCACGCGGCAACACCAAGCAGAAGCGGAAGCAGAAGCGTTCCGAGGCGCTGGCCGCGGTCTTCCGGGCCACCGAGAACGCCCTCGGGAATCTCAAGCAGTGGCACTGGGTCAGCCGCACGCTGGAGCGCGCGGACATTCAGTTGAAGACGGTCGAGTTCTTCTGGATCGTCGTCGGCTCGGGGGCGCTCGCCGCGATGCTCGCGTTCCTGTTCGGGGCTTCGCCCGTCTTGTTCATCGCGCTGGTCGTCATTGCCAGCTCGATTCCCTGCGGGTGGGTCTGGTTGAAGATGCGCAAGCGGCTCGGCGCCTTCGAGGATCAGCTGCCCGACCTGCTGATCACGATCGCCGCCTCGCTGAAGGCCGGCCACTCGTTCAAACAAGGCCTCCAGGCCGTCGTCGACGAGGGCCATCCGCCCGCGAGCGAGGAGATCAGGCGAGTGCTGACGGAGACGTCACTTGGTCGCCCGATGGACGACGCTCTCGCAGATATGGCCGAGCGGCTCGGGTCGAAGAACTTCGAGTTCGCGATCACGGCCGTCACCATCCAGCGTCAGGTCGGCGGCTCGCTTGCGACGCTGTTCGACATGGTGGCGGACACTGTCCGCCAACGTCAGCAGTTCGCACGCAAGATCCGCGCGCTGACGGCGATGGGCCGGATGTCCGCTTACACGCTGATCGGGATCCCGTTCTTCATCGCGGGAACGATCACGCTGCTGAACCGCGAGTACATGCACCCGCTGTACTTCTCCCGCAACGGACAGATGCTCATCGCGGTCGCGCTCGTGATGATGGGCTTCGGTTCGCTGATCCTGAAAAAAATCGTCTCCTTCCGAGGTTAATGACATGTTGCTGATTCTTGCCATCGCCACGATTGGGCTTGCAGCCTTCTACTTCGCCGAGGTAGCGACCTCACCGATGCGGACCCGCCGCGAGCTCGTGCACCGCGCTGCGAACTACGGCCGTGTTCGCACCATCACGGGAAAGGAAATGCCGCGCTTTCGCGAGCGTGCATTCGCACCGTTCGTCTCCCAGGTCGCGAAGCTCATGCTTCGCATCAATCCGCGCACGACGACTGCATCGGTCGCCGCCAAGATGATGGCGGCCGGCATGCGCAAGGCCTCGCCGACGAGCTTCATCGCCGCCAAGGGCATCTTCGCGCTGGTCGGGGCGTTTACCGGCCTGTTGGTGGGCGGCGTAGCCTCTCCGGCAAAAGCGCCGCTCTTCGCGCTGCTGCTTGGCCTGCTCGGCTTCCTCGGTCCCGGCATGTTCCTGAATAGCAAGGTGCAGGCCCGGCAGCAGTTGGTCGCGCAGGAACTGCCGGACGCCCTCGACTTGCTGTCCGTCAGCGTCGAAGCCGGGCTCGGTTTCGACGGTGCCGTCCAGAAGCTCACTGAGCACATGGAGGGTCCGCTGATCGAGGAGTTCGAGCTCGCCCTCGGAGAGATACGGATCGGCGAAGGCCGACAGGAGGCGCTCAAGAAGATGGCCGAGCGCAGCGCGTCGCACGAGATGTCGAGCTTCGTCCGTTCGATCATCCAGGCCGACCAGCTCGGTATCTCGCTCGGACGGATCCTTCGGATCCAGGCAGGCGACAGCCGCATCAAGCGGCAGTTGCTCGCCGAGGAGAAGGCGATGAAGGCGCCGATCAAGATGCTGTTCCCGACGGTGCTCTTCATCTTCCCCGCGATGTTCATCGTCGTGCTCGGGCCGGCGTTCCTCAACCTGTCGACGATCTTCCAGTTCTAGGACGAGCGTGACCCCTGACCACGGCATCGAGGGTGGGTTCGGCTCCGGTCTTCGCGCGAAGCTCGAAGCAAAGGACACCCCCGAGCCTCGCTCTCCCGGCGAGGCGATCGCCGCCGCGGTCGGGCCCGACAGCCCCGACGTCGAAGCGCTGCGGTCGGAGCTCAGCGCCTCGCTCGCCCGAGAGCAGGATCTCCGCGCATCGCTCAGCGAGCAGGTGGAGGTCTCCGGCCGCGAGGTCCAGCTAGAGCAGGAGTTTGCCGAGCAGTCGGCGGCGCTCGATCGCCGCGCAACCGCGTTGGCGGCCACGGAGGCCGAACTCGAGGAACGCGAGCGGCAGATCCACCAGCGGCTCGTCGAGTTGGATGCCGCGCTCGAGGCGAAGGAGGAACTGGTCGCCGGCGAGGCTCGACTTGCCGAGCGCGAGCAGCTGATCGAGCTCAAGGTCCATGAACTGAAGACGGCTGACGAGGAGCGCGCAGCCACGGCGAAGGACCTGAAAGAGAAGGTCGAAGACCTTGCGAAGCGCGAGAAGGACATCGCGCACGCGGAGGCGCGCCTGAAGACCGGCCGCGAAGAGACCGACGTGCGTCACGAGAAGCTCGTGCGGCAGCTGGAAGAGAGCGAGCAGAAGGCTCGGAAGGCGGAACAAGAGGCCCGCTCGCTCGAGAAGACGCTCGCCGAACGCGAAGCGACGCTCGCGACGGCAGAGCAGGGGCTGATGCAGGCACGGGTTCAGCTCGAGGCACGTGAGAAGGTGCTCGGCAAGCGCGAGGCAGAGCTCGCCGCCGAAAACGGGAGAGACGATGAGCAGCTGGCTGCTCGGGCGCGAGAGCTCGATCAGCGCGAGCTCGAGCTCTCGGCCCGGACGAGCGAGCTCACCTCGCGCATGGAGCAGCTCCAGCGCCAGGCGCAGGAGGGGAACGCAGTCGCAAACGACGCGCTGGCCCGCCTGGCAAGCATCGACCAGCGCGAGGCCGAGCTGATCGCGCGCGAGGCCGAGTTCCACCGGCAGGAAGCAACTCTCCGCCGTGCAGCGGAGGCGCGCCCGGCGGAGGTGGACGAGCTCGCAGAGCGCCGTCTGAAGGCGCGCGACGACGAGCTGACTGCGCGCGAGGGGGCACTGAACAAGGCCGAGCAGGCGATCCTTGCCTCACGCAGTCGGTACGAAGGCAAGGAGAAGGGTCTCGACGAGCGCGAGAAGGTGCTCGCCAGCCGGGCCAAGGAGCTGGAGGAGCGCGATGCCGCACTCAACCTTCGCGAGGCGCAGCTGGAAGCGGAGTTCGAGGTCCGCGAGCAGCGGCTCGAACAGCGCGAGAAGGCCGGCGCCGAGCTGGAAGCGAGCCTGTCCAGCCGCGAGAGCGACCTCTCGATCTACGTCGCACAGCTGCAGGAGAACTTCGACCGCCGCGAGTCGGAGTGGTGGTCTAAGCAGCTCGGCAAGGACGTCGGTCAATCACCGGCGGCCTGAACTGCCCGTCGCATTGAACACCCAGACGGACTCGCGGGCAAAGCCCGCAAGTCCTCTAAGAGGCGTCGCAAGCCGACGCCTCGGGTGGTCGAAGCAGCTCGGCAAAGACGTCGGTCAGTCACCGGCCGCCTAGCCGGCGCTACGTCAGAATCATCGAGATGGCTGCCATCTCGGACCGAGAGCTTGTCGCCCGGTGCCGCTCGGGAGACCAGCAGGCGTGGGCCGAGCTGGTCGAACGCTTCTCCCGCTACGTCTATGCGATCTCCGTCCAGGGGTTCCGGCTCCCCGAGGCCGACGCGGAAGACGTCTTCCAGGAAGTATTCGCGCGCGCTTACCAGCACCTGGACACACTGCGGGACGATGCGGCAGTTCGCCCCTGGCTCGGGCAGTTGACGAGGCGGCTCTGCATCGACCGGCTCCGCGCCTCTGCCCGTGAGCACCCGGTGACGGAGGAGGAGCTCGAGACCGCCGCGGCCGAGGACAGTTTTGCCATGCTCGACGAGGCGCTGGCGGTGCACGAGGCCCTCGCGGCGACGCCGGGGCACTGTCGAGAGATCCTGGACCGGTTTTTCGCTCGCGACGAGAGCTACCGCACCATCGGCGAAGCGCTCGACCTGCCCTCCGGGACGATTGCCAGCCGCATCTCCCGCTGCCTCGGCCGGCTGCGTGAGCTCATGGAGGGAAGAAGCGGCGCCGGTCCCGCGTCTAGTTCGCGATGACCTTTTACGACGAAGAGCGTCTCGCGCGCCTGATTCGCGCCTTGCCCCCGGCTCCGGAGGGGTGGGTGCGCGCGGCCCAGGAGCTACCCCTCGCCCGTACCCAGCTCGACGAGATCGTCGCGCGCGCCGAGGCGGACGCCGCTTTCCAGCAGCAGCTGGTCGCTGATCTGGAAGCCGCGCTCGAGGCTGAGGGTTACGAGCGCGACCCGCAGCTGGTCGAAGCACTGCGCCTCCGCTTCAAGGCGAAGTAGCGCCGTCGTTCATACGGGGAGAGAATCCCCGCATGACCCTGCTCGACCTCCGGCTGCGGGACTTCCTCGACGAGGTCGCGGCTGTCGGCAGGACGCCCGGCGGCGGGTCGCTCGCCGCCTTCGTGACTGCAGCCGCTGCAGGCCTGCTGACGAAGGTGGCCCGGGCCTCGCGGGACGAATGGCCCGAGGCCGCGGGCGTTGCCGCCCAGGCCGAGGCTTTGCGCGACCGGGCGGCTCCGCTGGCTCAGATCGATGCGGAGCAATACGAGGCTGCGCTCCGCTCACTCGACGGAAGCGGCGAGGCTCGCGGCGACCGGCGTGACTTCGACGTCGGGCGCGCGCACGCCAGGGCCGCGGAGCCGCCGCTGCAAATCGTCGAGGCGGCGACCGACGTCGCGCTGCTGGCCGCGCTGGTCGCGCAAAACGGGAATCAAGCCTTCCGGGCGGACGCGGCCGCTGCCGGAGCCCTGGCTGCGGCAGCCGCACGGGCGGCGGCCGAGCTCATCGCCGTCAACCTGACCGCCTCCGCCCAGGACGAAAGGGTTGTGCGAGCGAGGGCTCTGGCCGAGGAAGCCGCAGGTGCCGCCGACGCTGCATTCGCCGGCGGCACGTAGCGGAACGGGAGTAGATCAGGCGGTGTGAACCGCAGGCCGTCGTACGCCCACCCTGCGCACGACCGTCATCATTCGCCGCCGAAGTGCCCCGTCCCCGCCGCGGACCTTGGGCGGCTCGCCCGGTGCCGCTGCCCGGGCGTGCCTGGCCAACCGCTCCTGAGTCGCCTCGCGGATGAGATCCGCGTGGCGGGCCCGGGCGATGTCCTGAGGCGATTGCGGGAACACAGCACTCATAAGACGGGCGAGACGAGCGCTTTCTTCCAAAGGCTCGTACGCTTGGCCTGTGAGCACCGAAGAAGAACCTCTCCCAGCCTGGAGCCTCCCCGCCGAAGCGGTCGAGCGAATCGCGCTGCCCGAGCTGTGGCCGGGGCAGATCACCCGGGAATGGGCGTGGGGCGAAGCCACCGGCAAAGGCGTCCGAATCTGCGTCCTGGACAGTGGCGTCGAGACGGACCATCCGTCGGTGGGCGAGGTGCAGCAGTCGGTGGCCATCTCGATCGAAGGCGACCAGGTGATCGTCGACGAGCAGGACACCGCGGGTGACCTCTGCGGGCACGGAACCGCCTGTGCCGGGGTGATCCGGTCCCTCGCGCCCGAATGCGAGCTCGCGAGCGTGCGGGTCCTCGGCGCCGGCTACACCGGCAGCGGCACCGTTCTCCTCGAGGGCCTCCGCTGGGCGATCGAGCAGGGCTACGACGTGATCAACATGAGCCTCTCGACGACGAAGCAGAAGTTCGCCGGGCTCCTACACGAGTTGGCCGACAGCGCATACTTCCGCCGGACCATGCTCGTCGCCTCGGCACACAACATGCCTGTCGAGAGCTACCCGTGGCGCTTCTCGAGCGTGATCTCGGTGGGGAGTCACGAGCAGGACGACCCCTTCGCGTACTACTACAACCCGAAGCCGCCGGTCGAGTTCTTCGCGCGCGGCGTCGACGTCGAGGTCGCCTGGCTGGGCGGCGGCCGGCTCGTCTGCACCGGCAACAGCTTCGCGACGCCGCACATCGCCGCCATCGCCGCGCTCGTCCTGTCCAAGCACCCCGAGCTGACTCCCTTCCAGCTGAAGAGCCTGCTCTACCTGACCGCGACCAACGTGGGAGGGGGTAAATGAGCGACGACCTGAGAGCAGCCGTGGCCGCGGGTGTGCTCGGCGCGGAGGAGGGCTATCGCGCCCTGCTGCGTTCGATCGTCGAGGTGGCCCGCGCTATCTTCAAGGCCAAGGCGTCCTCGATCTTTCTGCTGGACGAGGACGCCGACGAGCTCGTCTTCGAGGCGGTAGCGGGCGAGGGATCCGAAACGCTCATCGGGCAGCGGTTCCCGTCGAGCACCGGGATCGCCGGCTTCGTCCTGGTCAGCAGACAGCCGCTCGTGATCGAGGATGTCCTTGCCGATCCCCGGTTCTCGCGCGAGACGGCCGAGAGCACGGGCTTCGTGCCCAAAGGGCTGATGGCGGTGCCGTTGCTCTACGAGGAGCGGGCGCTCGGCGTGCTCGAGGTGCTGGACCGGCCGAGGGACGCGAAGTTCACGCTCGCGGAGATGGAGCTGCTCGGCCTCTTTGCCAACCAGGCTGCGATCGCCCTGGATCTGCTCCAGCGGGCGCGCCGAGCTCAAGCGGCGCTTGCGGGCGAAGGAGAGCTGGACGTCCTGGCCCGGGTGGCCGCAGCACTGGAGCGGCGGCGCGAAGAAGGGGAGCCCGACTCGGCCCTGCGCCTGCTCGTCGAGCTCGAGAAGCTGCTCTAGCAAGACGAAGCCCGGGACTGCCCGGGCTTCGTCAAACACATTCGGCCGCGAAGTTAGAGGTTCTTGTGCTTCGCGACGTGCTGGTGGGCCTCGACTTCATCGGACCCGTCGTCCGAGCCGGGCTCGTCGTTGGCCATGACGCTCTTCTTCTTGTGGGCCTCGACCTCGTCGGACTCGTCGTCCGAGGCGGGCTCGTCGTTGGCCATGACGCTCTTCTTCTTGTGGGCCTCGACCTCTTCGTCCTCACGCTCGTCCTGCTCGAAGCGCTCATCGGACATGGAACTCCTCCTTCCGGAAGGTGACTCGGCGGATTGCCGGTATTCGCGAACTAGACGGACTGGCTGACCCAAATCTTCCCTGCTCCTCTTCAAATACTCAAGCGCGGGTGCGATCCTCCCGCGGATGCGGCGTCTCATGGGGCAGTTGGGGGAGTCGGGCAGGGCTCTCCGCGGGGTCTTTCGCAACCCCGCCCTGCGACGGATCGAGCTCGCCTGGGCAGCTTCCATCCTCGGCACCTGGGCGTACGGGATCGCGGTCGTCGTCTACGCGTACGAGCACGGTGGCGCGAAGGCCGTGGGGATCGTCGGCCTGGCGCGCTGGCTGGCCGCCGCGGCTGCTTCGCCGTTCGCCGCCCTGCTCGGAGATCGGTACGACCGACGGTGGGTGATGGCTGCGTCCGATCTCGCGCGCGTGGTGCTGATCGGTGGCGCGGCGGTCGCTGTGTTCGCCGGCGCCCGGCCGATCGTCGTGTACGCGCTTGCGGCTCTCGTCGGTGTCGCCGCGACGGCGTTCCGGCCGGCCGAGGCAGCGCTGATCCCATCGCTGGCCCGCACGCCGGAGGAGCTGACCGCCGCGAACGTCGCAGCGAGCACGATCGAGAGCGTCGGGATCTTCGGAGGGCCGGCGCTCGGGGGCATCCTCCTCGCGGCCCGCGGCCCGGGCACGGTCTTCGTCGTCACGGCGGCGCTGCTGCTCTGGTCGGCCTTTTTGATCATGCGTATCCGTCCCGTCAGCGACGCTCCCCGCGCGGAGCGGGACGAGGTCTCGATTACCGAGGAATTGCTCGCCGGTTTTCGAACGATTGCGCGTGAGCGGCGACTGCGCCTGCTCGTCGGGCTCTTCGCGGCGCAGACCTTCGTCGACGGGATGCTGAACGTCCTGATCGTCGTGGTCGCCCTGAGGCTCCTCGACACCGGGCAGGCCGGGGTCGGCTTCCTGAATTCGGCGGTCGGCATCGGCGGTCTCCTCGGAGCGCTCGCCGCGGCCGCACTCGTCGGGAGGCGACGTCTGGCCGCCGACTTCGGTCTCGGGATCTTCATCTGGGGCGTGCCTATCGCTCTCGTTGCCGTCTGGCCCAATCAGATCTTCGCGCTCGTCCTGCTGGGCATCGTGGGCATCGGCAACACGATCGTTGACGTTTCGGGGATGACGCTCCTGCAGCGCGCGGCTCCGGACGAAGTTCTCGCCCGCGTGTTCGGCGTGCTCGAGAGTCTGCTTCTGTTGACCATCGGTCTTGGCGCGGTGGCCGCGCCCCTGCTGTTGGCCTGGCTGGGGACGCGTGGTGCGCTGATCTTCGCCGGTGCGTTGCTGCCATTGCTTGTCGTCCCTGTCTGGCCGCGGTTAGCCGCGATCGATCGGGCTGCGCACATTCCTGAAGAGCAGCTCGGGCTTCTGCGTGAGAATCCAATCTTCGCGCCGCTCCCGGCGCCGACGCTCGAGCAGCTGGCCGAGGCACTCGAAGAGCTGCGCGTTCCAGCGGACGAAGAGGTCATCCGTCAGGGCGAACCGGGTGACCGCTTCTACCTCGTGGCGGAGGGCGAGCTCGACGTTTACGTGGACGGGCGGGTGGTGCAGTCGCTCGGCTCGGGAGAGTCCTTCGGCGAGATCGCGCTCCTCCGAGACGTTCCCCGCACGGCGACGGTCAAGACGCGGACCAACGCCCAGCTGTACGCGTTGGAGAGACACGCGTTCATCTCGGCGGTCACCGGTTACGGGCCGAGCCTGTCGGCCGCCGAGGGCGTTATCGGGATGCGGATGGGGACCGGTCGCGCGGGGATCGTCCGGGCGTAGCCGCCGGCTCCAGCGCAGCCTCGTCCACCCTGAGGGTACGAGCATCGGCGTCCACGGTCGCGGTCACGCCGAGCGGAATCGTGCAGAGGTGGTCGCCGTGGCCCAGGGGGAGGTTGTGCACGATCGGTACGCCGAGTGGCTCGAGGTGATGCTCGAACACGTCTTCCATCGAGCGGCTGCGCAGCCAGGACTCGGGCTGCCGCCACTCCTCGCACTTGTACATCTCCCCGATCACGACGCCCTTGATGCGGTCGAGCTTGCCCGCGTTCCGAAGCTGTGTGAGTACGCCGTCGACGTACCACGGCGGGCAGTGCACGTCCTCGAAGAAGAGGATCGCGTCGTCGAGCTCGACCTCCCAGGGCGTCGACAGCGTCTCGCGCAGGAGCCAGAGGCAACCACCGACGAGTGGGGCGGTCACACGTCCCGTGCCGAGCGAGCCGATGTAGGGGTCGTCCGGTCGAGCAGGGACGTCGGCGAGCGGTTCCGGATCGGTCATCGCGCGGATGAACCGCTCCTTCGACCAGTCGCCGCGCTTGGGACTACCCATGCCAGTGAAGCCCGGCCCGTAGAACGTGACCAGCCCGGTCCGCTGGCGGATAGCGACGTGCAGTGCCGTCACGTCCGAGTAGCCGACGAAGGGCTTCGGGTTTGCCGCGATCAGGTCGAAGTCGAGATGTGGCACCACCTGCGAAGCGCCGTAACCGCCGCGCAGGAGCTGGACCACGTCGACCTCCGGATCGGCGAACATCGCGTTGACGTCGCGCGCCCGCCCCTCGGCGTCGCCCGCGACGAAGTCGTCGCGG
>Ga0209874_1000164_pt1 | contig 17778 bp, 19 predicted proteins | sample GWRWN1_20_30_FD_187216 | JGI IMG/M metagenome (GOLD analysis project Ga0209874, IMG submission 187216) | Riverbed sediment microbial communities from areas with no vegetation in Columbia River, Washington, USA - GW-RW N1_20_30 (SPAdes)... | ecosystem: Environmental > Aquatic > Freshwater > River... | reverse complement strand
ACCCGGACACCACCTGCCGCTCGCGAAAGGCGCGGAGGAGAGCGCGGAGCGGCTGTGGCTCTTCGGCGGGCCTGAACGCCGGCATCGTCCAGGCCCAGGCGCCGAGCAGCACTCCTACAGCCGCGACGACGGCGAAGGCGGGGGCAGGGCCGGTCAGCGATGCGACTCCCCCGAGGACGGGCCCGAGCAGCGCACCTGCGACCGCGGCTCCCATCGCGATGCCGATGAGCTCGCCGCGCCGGCCCCTGGGCGCCGCGGCAACGAGCCAGGCCAGGCCGCCGGTCCACGCCAGCGCGCTTCCGACCCCTTGCCCGAATCTGGCGGCGTAGAGGACCCAGGCACTCTCGGCGAAGCCGAAGGCGACGCTCGTGACGACGATGATGGCGAGGCCGCCAAGCACCGTCGGCCGAACGCCCACGCGCACGGCGAGCAGACCGCTCGGGACTGCTCCCACCAGCCCTCCCGCCGCGTAGACCGCCGAGAGTGCTCCAAGTGCTGAGGCCGACAGCCCGAACTCCGTTTTGTAATGAGGAAGGAGCGGCGCGAGCACCGCAAAGAACGTCGATTCGAGGAGGACGGTCGCGCTGACGAGGAGCAGGAGGCGGCGCACGGGGCGAATCTAACCGGCGGAGAGCACCTCGTCCGCCGCACGCTCGCCCGCGCGCACGGCGCCTTCCATGTAGCTCGGAAGGCTCGAGGCTTCCGAGCCGGCGAAGTGGAGCCTCCCTTGCGGCTCGGGGAGCCGCCGTCCCCACGTGGTCAGATCGCCCGGCCCGAAGATGAGGTAGCTCCCGCGGGAGAAAGTCTCCCGAGACCAGTCGACAGCGGCGAGACTCTCGATCGTCCGCGCCCGTCGGGCCGCTCCGGCCGCCGCGAAGAGGGCGAGAAGCGGGACGCTGGGATCGGGTTGGTAGACGACCCCTGCGGCAGATAGCTCTGGCAGCCGGCCGGTCAACCGCCGGTCGTAAGGAAGCGCCGCCTTGACCACCTCGCCGTAGCGGGCCCGCGCCAGCGCGAGCCGACGATGCTCCGGAAGAGGCGGGTCGAATCGGAGGCGGCGCTGGAGCGGCAGGGGAACGGCCAGGATCGCTCTGGCCGCGCTGACCGTGGCTCCGTCCGCGAGTTCGATTCGCACGCTGGCAGCGCCTTGCTCGATCCCGGTCACGACCGTGCCGGTTTGAACCTCGCAACGGGCGGCGAGCCGCTCCGCGAGCGCGCTCGGCCCTCCCCGCATTCGCATGGTTAGGCCCGTCGGCGCCGCGCCGGCGGCCACCTTGTTTGCGTAAGCGAGCAGCGACATCTTGCCGATCGAAACGCTCGATGAGGCCACCGAGTAATGCGTTTCCGCTTCCGCGAGCACCTCCGCGGAGGCGTCCCGCTCGGCAAGCCAGCCGTGCAGGGTCTGCGCGTCCAGCATCGACGCGTCATCCGTCTCCTCGGGGTGGGCGGGATCGATCCGAGCCGCAAGCTCGGCGATCCTCTCCTCGAGGGCGGCCACCAGCGGAGAGAGTTCTCCGGGGCCGGCCCAGGGCTCGGTTCGCCAGGTGCTCACGTTGAGCTCGTCCGCGAGCGCGAGCAGGCGCCGGTGCGCTTCGTCGATTGCTTCGGCGCCCGCGTCGAACGGGAGGCCGCCGGCCTCGATTCGCCACACCCGCCCCCCGATGCGCTTCCGTGCCTCGAGAACGACAACGTCGGCTCCCGCCTGCACGAGGCGATAGGCAGCGGCGAGGCCGGAGAGCCCCGCCCCGACGACGGCGATCCTCCTTGATGCAGTCCCCTTCATTGCCTGAGAGAATCCGCGCGAATATCTCATGACGCAGGCGCCGACCGATCATCTCTGGCGACATTTCACGGCCGCGGGGGCAGGCCGCATCGTCATCGTGCGCGGAGAGGGTTGCTACATCTGGGACGCGGAAGGGAACCGGTACCTGGACGCGCTCGCGGCGCTCTACTGCGTCAACATCGGCTACGGGCCGTGGCCGGAGATCGCGGAAGCGGCCGCGAAGCAGATCGGGCAGCTGCCCTTCTTCACCAACTGGGTCGGTTTCGCGACGCCCCCCGCGGTGGAGCTGGCGGAGAAGCTGACGGAGCTCCTGCCCATCGACGTGGGCCGCATCTTCTTCGTCGGAGGAGGCTCAGAGGCTGTCGAGACCGCGCTCAAGATCTCGCGGCAATACCACCGCCTCCGCGGCGAGCCGACCCGTTACAAGTTCATCACTCGCCGGAGCGCGTACCACGGGACGACTCTGGGAGCGCTTTCCATCAACGGGAGCCCTGCCCTGCGCTCGCAGTTCGAGCCGTTGCTGCCGGGCTGCCTGCGCGCCCCGACTCCATACCGCTACCGCTGTCCTTATTGCTCCGATGGGCCCCGGTGCACGCTCCAATGCGCCGACGAGATCGATGCGATCGTCCAGAGCGAAGGCCCCGAGACCGTCGCCGCGGTGATCCTCGAGCCCGTCCAGAACTCAGCCGGGTCGATTACGCCTCCTGAGGGCTACTTCGAACGCGTACGGGAGATCTGCGACGAGCATGGTGTCCTGCTGGTCGCCGACGAGGTCATCTGCGGCTTCGGTCGAGTCGGAGACTGGTTCGGGACGACCCGCTACGGGATCGAGCCCGACGTGATGACGCTCGCGAAGGGGATCACCTCAGCCTACGCGCCGCTCGGAGCCGTCGTGGCCAGCCAGAAGGTGGTGGAGCCGTTCTTCTCCGAGCCGACGACGGCGTTCACGCACGGGATCACGTTCGGCGGGCACCCGCTCTCGTGCGCGATTGCGCTCGCCAACCTGGCCGTTTTCGAGCGGGAGGACCTGATCGGGCACGTCCAGCGCCACATGGGTGAGTTCCGCGCGCGCTGCGAGCAGCTCGTCGAGGAGCATCCGATGGTCGGCGAGGTCCGCGGGGACGGGTACTTCTACTCGCTGGAGCTCGTCAAGGACAAGGAGACGAGAGAGACGTTCACTCCCGCGGAGCGGGACGAGCTGATCAAGGGGTTCCTCATCCCCCGCACCCGCGAGCTGGGCGTCTATATGCGCTTCGACGATCGTGGCGAGACGTGCGCGCAGTTTTCGCCGCCGCTCGTCGCCGGGCCGGCGGAATTCGAGGAGATGGTCGGAGTCCTGCGCCAGGTGCTTGACGAAGCGTGGGACCGGGTCAATACGAGAGTAGGAGCGTGAGATGGCCACGACGGTAAGGACTTTGCAGAACTTCATCGGCGGCGACTGGGCGGAGGCGACGGGAGACGACGCCCGCGAAATCGTCTCGCCGGTGACGGGTGAGAAGCTCGCCGACGCGCCCAACGCGAGCGAAGAGGACATCCGTCGGGCGGCTCGCTCGGCGCGCGAGGCGCAGCCGAAGTGGGCAGCGCTCTCCGCCTGGGATCGCGCCGCCGTTTGCCACGCGATCGCCGACCTGATCGAGGAGCGCAAGGACGAGTTCGCCCGCGAGCTTTCCCTCGAGCAGGGAAAGCCTTACGTCGCCGAGGCCATTCCGGATATCGAGGAGACAGCCGAGAACTTCCGCATCGCGGCGGAGGACGTGAAGCGCATGGAGAGCGCCGTCATCCCCTCGCAGGACGTGAACAAGCGCATCATCACGTTCCGCAAGCCGAACGGCGTCTACGCCGCCATCACGCCCTGGAACTTTCCCACCTTGATTCCGGTCGAGCTGATCGCGCCGGGCATCGCCGCCGGCAACACGATCGTGATGAAGCCGTCCGAATGGACGCCCATAGCGATGGCCAACTTCATGCAGATCATGGCCGATGCGGGGTTGCCCGAGGGCGTCGTCAACGTCGTCTACGGCGACGGGAAGGTCGGCGAGCGCCTGATCCAGGACGAAAACATCGACTGCGTCGGCTTCGTCGGCTCCCATACGACCGCGGAGAAGATCGTGCGCGCGGCGGGTCTCAAGCGGAGCCTGATCGAAGCGAGCGGGAACGGCCCGGTGATCGTCTGCGCCGACGCCGACCTCGACGCGGCCGCCAAGGGCGCCGTCTTCGGAGGCTTCTTCTGCGCCGGCCAGGTCTGCTGCGCCACGGAGCGCGTGCTCGTCGACAAGCGCGTCCACGACGACTTCCTCGCGGCCGTCGTGAGCGAGGCTGAGGGCTGGACGCTCGGCGACCCCTTCGACGACGACACGCTGGTCGGGCCGATGAACAACGAGCCTACGGCCGCGAAGATGGACCGGCACCTCGAAGACGCCCTCGAGAAGGGTGCCGAGATCGTCGTCGGCGGGACCCGAGACTCGGGCCGGCCCACCGAGCTTTACTACCAGCCGACAGTCGTCGACGGCGTCGGGGTCGACACGCTCATCAACCGTGACGAGACCTTCGGCCCGATCGTCCCCGTCATCACGGTCGGCTCCGACCAGGAAGCTCTTGCCGTAGCGAACGACTCGTACCTGGGCCTGCAGGCGGCCGTCTACACGAAGAGCCTGAAGCGGGCGTTTCACTTTCTCGACAACCTGCAAGTCGGGAACGTCGTCGTGAACGATTCGACCGACTACTGGGAGGCGCATGAGCCCTTCGGAGGCGCAGCGGGGACGAGGACCGGCTGGGGCCGCATCGGGGGGCGGTACACGATGCTCGACATGACCGACCTGAGGACGGTCGTGCTCGACGTCGGGGGCCTGTCCGACTAGGACACGGCGGGGTCTGACCCCGGCATGGTCTATTTGAGCCTGCTCGCCCTCGGCGCGCTCGACGCCGCGGGCTACAGCGTCATCGCGCCGGTGGTCCCGGCCATCGCGGACGAGACAGGCGCGGGTCCCGGGGTCGTGGGCGCACTCGTGGCGACCTTCGCCGTCGGCATGGCGCTCGGATTCGTTCTCGGCGGCCAGGGCGTGCAGCGGCGCCACGCCTCGTTCGTGCTCGGCGCTTCCATCGCGCTCATGGCCGTCGGCAGCCTCGGCTTCGTGCTCGGCGACGGGCACCTGGCCGCCTACTTCGCCGCGCGCCTCATCATGGGAATCGGTTCTGGCGGACTCTGGATTGGGGTGACGTTCGCCACGCTCGAGCGCTTCCGCGGTCACGAGTACGAGCGCCTGACGGGTGTCCTCGCCGCCTACTCGGTCGGCGGCATCGCTGGCGCGGGCCTCGGCGCCGTGGGTGGGATACGAGGCCCGTTCCTCCTTTACTGTGGGCTGACCGTCGCCGCCGCCGGGGCGGTTCGGCTCCTGGGAAAGCCCCAAGAGCGGGCGGTTTTTCGTTCCGACCGAACCGCGTTGCGGACGCCTGCCTTCCTCCTCTCCTGCGCAGGCATCCTCCTCGTTGCGCTCGCGCTGGGGACGATCGAAGGGCCGCTGCCGTTGCACTTCTCCACGCTCCTCAGCCAACGGGAGATCTCGGCTCTCTACGTCGGGATCGCCGTTCTGGTCGGCACCAGCGCGGCGCTGACGGGACGGTTTCCGCCTCGGCCTGCCCTCGCCGTGGCGACCGTGCTCATCGTCGTCGGAATCACCATCGCCGGCCTCGGCGATTCGGTTCCCGCTTGGCTCGCGGGCGGCGCAATCGCCGGACTAGGGTTCGGCATCGGCGAGTCCGGCTCCCTCGGCATCCTGCTGGAGACGATCGGAACAGAGCGCATGGTGCTCGCCATGGTCGTGTGGTCACAGCTCTGGGCGGTCGGCTATCTGGCCGGCCCGGCCGCCGGCGGAGGAATTGCCGAAGCGTTTGGCTTCGGCGCGATCGGCCTCGTCCCGCTCACAGCGGCTCTCCTCGTGGTGGCCGCTTTCGCGGCGGGGCTCAGACGCGCAAGTTTTGGCCCTCCCGGGCTTCCTTGACAACGTGTCCGGTTAATTCGGTGCGGCCCGGGACCGGCGAGAGCCGCTACGGCTTCAAGTTGAAATGGGACGCCGTGCAAAACGGCGACACGTTCATCGACGCTGTGTGGGCGTACAGGTACCCCTAAGAGGGGTCGTCGGCGGACGGGGACGCTCCTCCGGGCGTCCCCGCGCCGCGGCTCCTGCTTACGCGCGGGCCGCCGGCTCGAAGCGGAGCTTGGCCAGCTTGAGGTCGTCCGGGATCCGCGTCGGATAGCTCCGCGTCAGGCAGGCGCGGCAGAAGGTTCCTTCGGGCCGCCGCGTCGCATCCTGCAGGCCCTCGAGGGACAGGTAGGCGAGGCTGGTCGCGCCGATCAGCTCACGGACCTCGTCGACCGATCGCGAGGCGGCGACCAGGTCGTCCTCGTCCGCCATGTCGATTCCGTAGAAGCAGGGGGAAACGATTGGCGGGGACGAGATCCGGACGTGGACCTCGAGCGCGCCGGCGTCGAAGAGCATCGCGACGATCTGGTTCGTGGTCGAGCCTCGCACGATCGAGTCGTCGACCACGACGACGCGCTTGCCGGCCACCTCGGCGAGCGGGTTGAACTTCGACCTGATGCCGTGCTCGCGAAGCGCCTTGTCGGGCTGGATGAACGTCCGCCCGACGTAGCGGTTCTTGATCAGGCCCTCCGCGAACGGAATGCCGCTCGCGCGGGCGAACCCGATCGCGGCCGGCGTGCCCGAGTCCGGGACGGCCATGACGACGTCGGCCTCCGCGGGGGCTTCGGCCGCCAGCTGCTCGCCCATTCGCATCCGCGCTCCATGGAGCTCGACGCCTCGCAGTTTCGAGTCCGGCCGCGCGAAGTAGATGAATTCGAAGATGCAGAGCGCGCCTGCGTTCTTCGGCTCGACCGCCTGGACGCTGCGGCAGCCGTCCCCGTCGATGACGACGAGCTCGCCAGGCGCGAGCTCCCTCTCGACCTCGGCACCGAGGAGATCGAACGCACAGCTCTCCGACGCCAGCAGCCAGTCGCCGTCGAGACGCCCGAGCACGAGCGGCCGGATGCCATCGGGATCCCTGAAGCCGATGAGCTTGCCCTCGGAGAGGAGGACGGCGGAGAATGCTCCCTCGATCCTCGCCATCGTCGCCGCCACTGCCGCTTCGAGCGGCCGCTCGTCGCGGGCGATCAACGCGGCGATCACCTCCGTGTCCGACGTCGAGTTCAGGCGGACGCCCTGCTCGACGAGCTCGGCACGGAGCTCGCTCGTGTTCGTGAGGTTCCCGTTGTGGCCGAGCGCCACCGTCCGCGCTTGCCCGTGCTGGACGATCGGCTGGGCGTTCGCCCAGTGCGTCGAGCCGGTGGTCGAGTAGCGCGTGTGCGCGATCGCCACCTGCCCGCGGAGTCCGCGGAGCTTCTGCTCGCTGAAGACCTGCGACACGAGGCCCATGTCCCGGAGGACGGTGAGGCGCCCGCGATCGGAGACTGCGATGCCGGCGGATTCCTGGCCGCGGTGCTGGAGCGCGAAGAGTCCGAAGTACGAGAGGCGCGCGACGTCGCGCCCGGGACCGTAGATGCCGAAGACGCCGCACATTTCTACACGCCGCCCCTGTGGGCGTTTGCGAGCGCGGCGAGAGGGATGCCGAGCAGCTCGTCGCCGCCCACGACGCCGAGCCTGCGATGCGGCATGCCCTCCAGCACGGACACGTCTTCGTCGGACAGGGATACGACCACCTGGCCTCCGCCTTCGCCGAACCAGGCGACCGCGTCGTCTTCCAGCTCGATCCTTGCGCCGAGGCGCGCCGCGAGTGCGGCTTCGGCGAGCGCGACGGCGAGCCCGCCCTCTGCGGAGTCGTGCGCGCACGTGAGAAGCGGTGACGCGCGCCAGAGGAAGCGAACCAGCGCAGCTTCGGCGGTCAGCTCGGGCATCGGCGGGCGTCCGGCCGGACCACCGAGGAAGAGCGCCTGATACTCGGAGCCGTCGAGGCTGAGCTCGGGAGCGCCGACGGCGTAGACCTCATCGCCTGCTCGCCAGGTCCCCGGGATGAGCCGCACGTCTGTCACGAGCCCGACACAGCCCACCACGGGCGTCGGCCAGATCGCGCGCCCGTCCGTCTCGTTGTAGAGGGAGACGTTTCCCGAGACGACCGGAATCCCGAGCGCCTCGCAGGCGAGCGCCATGCCTTCGATCGCCTCCGTCAGCTCCCAGGCCACCTGGGCCTTCTCGGGATTGCCGAAGTTGAGGCAGTCGGTGACGGCGAGCGGACGGCCGCCCGCGCAGGCCACGTTGCGCGCCGCCTCGAAGACGGCGAGCGCTCCACCAGCGCGAGGATCAAGAGTCGCCAGGCGCCCTGCACCGTCGAGCGAGACGGCGAGCCCTCTCACGGAAGGCCGCAGGCGCAGCACTGCAGCGTCCAGTCCCGGGCGCCGGACGGTGCGCGATCCCACGAGCTGGTCGTACTGGCGGTAGATCGGCTCGCGGCTGCGGACGTTGGGCGCGGCCAGGAGGTCGAGCAGTTCTTGGGGGTCGGCCTTGATCGGTCGGTGAACGATCGGCTGCGCCAGCGGCCGCGGACGTGTCTGAACGGGATAGCGGGGGGCTTCCTCCGTCAAGAGGTCGACGGGAATCTCGCCCACGACCTCCTCGTCGGCGAAGATCCGCAGCACCCCCGAGTCGGTCACTTCACCGACCTCCGCGGCGTTCAACTCCCACTTCCCGCAGATTCCGAGCACGTCCGCAAGCCGATCCGGGCTGACGATCGCGGCCATGCGCTCCTGGCTCTCGGAGATGACGATCTCGATTGGATCGAGGTCGGGCTCGCGGAGCGGCACGCGGTCGAGGTGCACGTCGAGCCCGACGCCTCCGCGGCTCGCCATCTCGGAGAGCGAGGAGGCCAGGCCGGCGGCGCCGAGGTCCTGGAGGGCTTCGACGAGCCCGCCTTCCACGAGCTCGAGGCTCGCCTCGATCAGCTTCTTGCCCGTGAACGGGTCGCCGATCTGGACGCTGGGGCGTTTGTCCTCGTCCTCCTCGGATAGCTCCTGGCTCGCGAGCACGCTCGCGCCGCCGATACCGTCGCGTCCGGTGGTAGCGCCGTAGAGGACGACGAGGTCGCCGGGTCGCGTCGCGCGCGCGCTCATGACCCGTTCCGTGGGCACGAGCCCCACGCACATCGCGTTCACGAGCGGGTTCCCCGCGTAGGCGTCTGCGAAGAACGTGTCCCCTCCGACGGTTGGGACGCCGACGCAGTTGCCGTAGTGCCCGATCCCTCCGACGGCGCGGCTGAACTCGAAGCCGGGCCGCCGGAAGCGCAGGCCGTCCAGGAGGGCCACCGGCCGCGCTCCCATGGCGACCACGTCGCGGAGGATGCCGCCCACCCCGGTCGCGGCGCCCTGGAACGGCTCGACCGCGGAGGGGTGGTTGTGGCTCTCGACCTTGAACGCGACAGCCTCGCCCTCGCCGAGGTCGACCACGCCTGCGTTCTCACCCGGTCCCTGGAGGACGCCGGGGCCCTCGGTCGGGAACCGGCGCAAGAGGAGCGCCGAGTGCTTGTACCCGCAGTGCTCCGACCACAGGAGGGAGAAAACGGCCAGTTCGAGGTCGTTCGGCTGACGGCCGAGCAGACCGTTGATGCGGTCGAATTCCCCGTCGGTGAGACCGAGCGCGCGGTGTAGCGGCTGTTCCGCGACCGAGCTCAAAAGAGGACCTCACCATATCGCTTGGCCCGGATCGCGACCGGTAGCGTACGCGCGTGGTCCGCGGCTACGTGCCCCTGCTCCTCATCGTCGCCGCGATCTGGGGGGCCTCGTACCTCTTCATCAAGGTCGCCGTCAGGGAGATCGAGCCGACCGCGATGATGGATCTGCGGCTCCTTCTGGCCGCAGCGGTGCTCGTCCCTGTCGTCGCCATCCGCCTGGGCGTCAAGGGAGCGGCGGCCGAGATCCGGGCCACGGGCCGCGGCGCGTTCATCCTCGGCGTCACGAACATGGCGTTTCCTTTCGTACTCATCGCCTGGGGTGAAAAGCACATCGACTCGGGCGTCGCGGCGATCGCAAACGCCACCGTCCCGATCTTCGTCGCCCTTCTGGCCATCCGCTTCAACCCGAGCGAACGGGTGCGTGGCCTGCGTCTCGCCGGGGTCGTCCTGGGGCTCGTCGGCGTCGGCGTCCTGACGGGGCTCCATCCCCAGGGAGGCTGGTGGGGGGTGGCGGGAACCCTCGCCGTGGTCGTCGCCTCTCTCTCCTATGCCGCGGCGAACCTCTACACCCAACACCGTTTTCCGGGGACCTCGCCGCTCGTGATCACGACGGCCTCTGTGCTGGCCGCCTCCCTCGTCCTGGTGCCATTCGCTCTGGCTCAACTGCCCGAGGAGGTGCCGAGCTGGAAAGCGCTCGGGTCGGTCGCCGCGCTCGGGATCGCGGGCACGGCGCTGGCGCTCCTCTTCTTCTACGCGATGCTCAACCGCTACGGAGCCTCGCGCGCCTCGCTCGTCACGTACCTGCTGCCCCCGTTCGCGCTCTTCTACGGAGTGGTCTTCCTCGACGAGCGGATGACCCTGAACGCGGTTCTCGGACTCCTGCTCATCCTCGCGGGCGTCGCCCTCGGGTCCGGGTTCATGCAACTCGCGCGGCGGCGGGCCGCGGCTCCCGCGACGCCGAGACCTTGACCGACGCGCTCGAAGGTGAGGGGTTCCGTCTGCGGCGGGCGAGCGCGGACGACCTCGATTTCATGGTCGCGCTCGCCTCCCACGAGGACGTCGAGCCGTTCATGGCCGCGGTCTCGGCCCGCGAGCCGGATGCCTTGCGCGAGGAGATCCGCCGGTCCGAGGCGGAGCCCGAGCAGCACGGGCGCTTCGTGGTCGAGGTGGACGGCGCGCGCGCCGGCGTGATGGCCTTCGAGACCTTCAGCCACCGAAGCCGCATCGCAGACTTGCGAAGCCTCATGCTCCTCCCGGAGTTTCGCGGGCGCGGCATCGCGGACGCGGCGGCCCGGCTGCTCGTCCGGCACCTGCTCTTCGATCTCGACTACCACCGCGTGCAGCTCGAGTGCTACGGCTTCAACCAGCGCGCGATCCGTCATGCCGAGCGCATGGGGTTCGTGCGCGAGGGAGTGAAGCGAAAGGCGTATTGGCGACACGGCGAGTGGGCCGACGGCGTCCTTTTCGGGCTCGTCCGCGAGGATCTGGAGTAGGGCCAGCCGCACCGCAAGACGCGGGCTGGCTCGGTGGCTGCGGGACCTGGCGGAGGCGACGATCTGCGCATGGACCTCGCACTGGCATATCAGGCTCCAGGGGCTCTCCCGAACGACTCGGCGCCCCACTTCAACGCCTTCCTGCTCAACGTCGATTTCGCATCGGCGGCAGGAGACGAGTGGTCGGCGATCGGCGGCGGCGATTCGCTCCCCGATGCGATTGCGGCTGCGCGCGGCGCGCTGCCCGCCCGGCTTGGCTGGGAGCTCGTCCGCTGGAACCACCTCTACGGCGACTGAATCCGTTTACGCTGCCGCCGTGGAGCTGACCCACACCTGCTACCGGGTCACGGATCCGGAGCGCTCGGTCGCTTTCTACGAAGCGCTCGGCTTCGAGAAACGCCGCGAGCTGCCGATCCGCGACGAGGCCGTCAACTACTTCCTCGGGATTCCGGGTCACGAGCAGCCCGAGCTCGAGCTCACCTACAACTTCGGAGTCGACTCCTACGAACTCGGGACCGGCTACGGCCACATCGCGGTCACGGTCGACGACATGGAGGAGGCGCTGTCGGCTCTGAAGGAGAAGGGCATCGAGCCCGAGAAGCCGCCTTACAGCGTGCGCGAGGGCGGCGCGCTGATCGCCTTCGTCCGTGACCCGGATTCGTACCGGGTTGAACTGATCGAGCGCGGGTAAACGCTCGACTACGACGGCAAGGGCAAGGCGTGGGTGCGGTTCGACGACGGCACGGATGCCATCGTCGGCGGCTCACGCGTCGAGCGGTAGCCGCTGGAGCAGCGCGTCGACGCGTGCGAACCCCCCTTTCGCTCCTTCCTCGACCCCGTACTGCATCGTCGTGTCGCGCTCCTCGCTCGTGGCGAAGTGCATCGTCTGCGTCAGCTTCGTCCGGTCGCCGAGATCCTCGAACTCGAGCGTCTGCAGGTGGTTCTGGAACGTCTGCACGAGCCGCTCGGGCGTCTCGACCTCGCGGAACTCGCCCTCGACGACGCCGAAGGCGGTGCGGAAGCGGTACGTGCCGCCGGGACGGAGGTCCATCTCCTCGACGACCGTGCCGTCGCCCCACCATTCCGGGATCAGCTTCGGGTCGGTCCAGACGGAGAAGACGTGCGCGCGCGGTGCGTCGAAGATCCGCTCGACGCGGATCTCGAGCTCGTTCGGGGTGGTGACGGTGGTGGGGTTCATCGATCTCCCTTCGTACGTTGGACTACCTGCGCGAAGCGATCGAGCCGCTGCAGCCACGTGCTGATGCCCTCGAAGGCGTAGGGCGCGAGCATGCACCTGCGGACGCGGCCGACCTTCTCCGTCGTCACGAGCTCCGCCTCTTCGAGCAGCCGGATGTGCTTCTTCATCCCCGTCAGCGACATGCCGAATGGCTCGGCGAGCTCGCTGATCGACGCGCTGCCGGCGCCGAGCCGTTCGAGGACGGCCCGGCGGGTCGGGTCGGCGAGCGCGGAGAACATGCGGTCGACCCGTGAATACTGAACCATTGAGTTCAGTATTGCATACCTGTCCGGAAAGGGCAATAGGGTGGCCGGGATGCGCCTGCTCGTCGCCCGCTGCGAGGTCCGGTACACCGGCCGCCTGATCGCGGTGCTGCCCGAGGCGGTGCGGCTGCTGATCCTCAATCAGCTCCCGGTCGTACAGTTTCTAGACGGCTACCGGGTCGAGCTGGTCGAGGGCAGCTAGCGGAATGGAGATGCCTTCCGAGGTGCCGTCCGAAAACAGTGCGGACGACCGGATGCTCGTCGGGGCGTGTCAGTGTGGCGCGGTTCGTTATCGGGTCGCGGACGAAACCCTGTACGCCGCGAATTGCCACTGTTCCCGCTGTCGCGCGGCAACAGGTTCTGCATTCAAGGCGTTTGCCGGTATCGAGCGGAAGAAACTCGAGATCACGGAGGGCATGGACACTCTCCTGGTCTTCGGAGAGGTCGACCTGTCCAGAGCTCTGGGCGCGGCGCGGATCGGGGTCTCAGAAGGCAGCGCCGTGGTAAACGGCCTCGATGTTGGTGCCGTCGGGGTCGAGGACGAAGGCACGTAGTAGGTCGAGTGGTACCGGGGACGAAGGCCCGGAGCGCCGTTGTCGCGCCCGCCGGCCGCGAGCGCTGCGCGGTGGAATTCATCGACTGCCTCATGGTCGGGAGCCGTCACGGCGACATGCACGCCGGTCGCGGCGGGAGTGCCACGTGACACCAGCCAGAACTGCGGCCGTCCGTTTGCGGCCCGAAAGCGGTTGTCCCCTCGAACTCCATGACGACCGAGATTCCCAGCGGTGCGAGGGCGCGCTCGTAGAACGCCCGGGATGCTTCGAGGTCGCTTACGTCGATGATCACGTGGTCGAACATCGTCCGAGGCTAACACTGACCCTCCTATTGGTACGTCGCTGGGCGGCGAGGTATTCTCGTTTCGTCGCTAACTGAGGTGTCAGGACGTGGTCAAGCTTCGCGTGCTCGTCGCCAACGAGCGTCAAGACCGGCTCGCCGATGTGGCGGCCGTCGTTGCCGGGTTGGGGCATGAGGTGATCGCCCCCCAGATCGAGGTCAGCGAAGTCGGGTTGGTGACGGCGCGTGAGCAGCCGGACGTTGCGCTTGTCGGCCTCGGCGAAAGCTCCGACCACGCACTGGAGTTGATCGAGCAGATCGTCCACGAGGCGTGGTGCCCGGTTGTCGCCCTCCTGCACTCGCCCGACTCGGAATTCGTGCTCGAGGCGGCGAGGCGCGGCGTGTTCGCGTACATCACCGACGGCGAGCCTCAGGACTGGCAGAACTCGATCGAGATCGTCCTGCGGCGCTTCGCCGACTACCGCGACCTGGAAGGCGCGTTCAAGCGTCGTTCGATCACCGAGCGCGCGAAGGGCATCCTGATGGAGCGCCACGCGGTCGACGAAGAGCGAGCGTTCGAGATGCTCCGGGACCATGCCCGCGGGACGCAGAACAAGCTCGTCGACACGGCGCAGTCAATAGTCGACGGGTACTTGCTGCTACCGAAGGGGCCGTAGAGGCAGGCGCTTGCGCGGCGGCTACGGCTGCGCGAGATGGTGACTCGCCGCGGAAGTCGGTTGTGCGAGGGCACACTGCGGGCAGATCGAGTGTGACAGCGTGAGTGGCGAGTCGATCGCGGTCAGCGCCGCGCGGGGTGCCAGGACCCACTCACCGTCGATCGTTACCCGCTCGCACCAGGCGCACGTCGTGATGAGATCGCCGGCCTCATACGTCGCCAGGATCCGCCTCATCACCTCGTCAGTGTCCGTTGCTTCCTCCCTTAGATCCCGGGGGTCGCTCGCGGACGAGCGTGGGAACCCAGAGCCTACTCTTCGGCGGTCGCGACCTCAATGAGCCGCCGTGTCAAATTCCGGGGAACGCACGTATTCGGCGCCTTCCGGCACACATCCGCGCGATTTCGCTCGTTACCGTCGGTGGCATGCCGAAGGCCGCAACCCCGTGGGGCCAGACCGAGGTGGTGGAAGAGCTGACCGTGCCGCAGCGTGCAGGCGAGAAGCGCTTCGCGACGATCGTGCAGCTCCTGGCTGACGCCAAGGGCGACGAACTCGTTCGCTTCGCCTACTCGACCGGGGGAACGGCGCGACGCGGCCCCGTCACTCTTCGCGCCCGCGACCTCGAGCGGCTCCGGTCTGCGCTGGCCGAGCATCCGGGCCTGGCGCGGGCTCTTGGTCTCGCGAACGGCAAGCGTAAGGAACGCTGAAGGGAGCGTGCAGCAAATGGTGGTACTCGCCTACGCGCGGGCGTAGAGGCGTTCGCGCGCCGAATCGACGAGCGACGCGAGGATGAGAGCGCCGTCGCCCGATCCGAGCAAGGGGTCGACCGCGTGCTCGGGGTGCGGCATGAGGCCGAACACGTTCCCTGCGGAGTTGACGACCCCTGCGATGTCTTCCTCGGAGCCGTTCGGGTTGTTGCCCGGGGCGTAACGAAGCGCGATCTGCTCCTCGGGCAACTCGGGAGGCAGGTGGTAGCAGCCCTCGCCGTGCTTGACCGGGATCAGCAGCTCCTGACCGGCTTCGCATCGCGCCGTGAACGGAGTGTCCGAACGCTCCACGACCACCGCGACATCGCGGCAGATGAACTCGAGCGACGTGTTCGGCCGAAGCACGCCCGGTAGAAGGCCCGCCTCGCAGAGGATCTGGAAGCCGTTACAGATGCCGAGCACGAGGCCTCCCTCCTCGGCGAACTCGGTTACCGCGCGCATGGCGGGCGAGAAGCGGGCGATCGCGCCACAGCGCAGATAGTCGCCGTAGGAGAAGCCGCCGGGGAGGACGACCGCGTCGAGCGCGGGCAGCTCCTTCTCCCCGTGCCAGACCATGATCGGCTCCGCTCCCAGCGCTCCGAGCGCCCAGGCGGCGTCACGGTCGTCCTGTGAGCCGGGGAAGACGACGACCCCGATGCGCGGCTGAGTCTCCTTCACGCGTCCTCCGCCAGCTCGATCTCGTAGCTCTCGATCAGCGGATTGGCAAGGAGCCGCTCGCACATGCGCTCGATCTCGGCCCGCGCAGCCGAGGGGCTGGCGGCGGCCACTTCGAGATCGATGACCTTGCCCACCCGGGCCGCAGCGACCGTGAAGCCCAGCTGGCGGAGCGAGCTTTCGACTGCCTCCCCCTGGGGGTCCAAGATCCCCGCCTTGGGCCGCACGAGCACGACGGCCCTCATCGGAGGACCACCTCCGGGTCGGCCAGATAGTCGTCGAAGGAGATTCCCGTCAGGAGCTCGAACGCCTCGATGTAGCGAGCGCGCGTTCCGGCCACGACTTCGTCGGGAAGGGCCGGCCCCGGATCCGTCTTGTCCCACCCGAGGGGCTCGCAGTAGTCGCGGACGTACTGCTTGTCGAACGAGGGTTGCGCGCGACCCGGCTCGTACCCGTTGGCAGGCCAGAAGCGCGAGGAGTCGGGTGTGAGCGCCTCGTCGCCGAGCACCAACCGGCCCTCGTCGTCGTGCCCGAGCTCGAACTTGGTGTCGGCGATGAGCACCCCACGCGCGGCGGCGTGCTCGGACGCGAACCGATAGAGATCGATGACGATCCGCTCCACCTCGGCCAGAACGTCGATGCCGACGAGCTCGGCCGCCCGGTCGCGGTCGATGTTCTCGTCATGGCCCGTCTGCGCCTTGGTCGCGGGGGTGAAGATCGGCTCGGGCAGCCTCTCCGACTCCCGCAGACCGGGACGGAGCTCGTGGCCCGACGTGCGGCCTGTCGCCTGGTAGTCCTTCCAGCCGGATCCGGTCAGGTAGCCGCGGACGACGCACTCGATCGGCAGCATCCGCAGGCGCCGGGCCTCGGTGGAGCGGCCGTCCGGCCTGAGGGCCAGGAGGTGATTCGGGACGATGTCCCGCGTGCGGGCGAACCAGAAGCCCGAGAGACCGGTGAGGACGCGGCCCTTGTCCGGGATCTCCGTCGGGAGGATGACGTCGAAGGTCGAGATCCGGTCGCTCGTGACGAGGAGCAGACGCTCCTCGTCGAGCTCGTAGATCTCGCGCACCTTGCCGGATGCGACGTGCAGCGCGGCTTCAGGCATGAACGGCTTCCTCCCTTTTGGTCGTGAGCGTCGCCAGGCGCTCGAACAGGACGTCGACGTGCTTGACTGCGTCGGCGAGGTCGAACACCGATGGATCGAGACGGGGTGCGATCTCCGGGTCGGACTCCACGAGCTCCCGGAAGTCGAGACCCTCCTCCCAGGCGCGCATGGCGTGGCGCTGGACGAGACGGTAGGCCTCGTCGCGCGCGAGCCCCCCGGCGACGAGGGCGGTCAGGACACGTTGGCTGAAGACGAGACCGTGGGAGGCCTCGAGATTCGAGCGCATGCGCTCCTCGTCCACGATCAGCCCCTCGACGAGCCACGCAAAGCGGTCGAGCATGTAGTCGAGTGCGAGGAAGGCGTCGGGAAGGACGACACGCTCGGCGCTCGAGTGGGAGATATCGCGCTCGTGCCAGAGCGGGACGTTCTCGAAGCCGACCAGAGCCGCGGCCCGCACGATGCGGGCGAGTCCGCAGATGCGCTCGGCGACAACGGGATTTCGCTTGTGAGGCATGGCCGAGGAGCCTTTCTGGCCGCGTCCGAAGGGCTCCTGCACCTCGCCCACCTCGGTGCGGGCCAGATGGCGAATCTCGGTCGCGAAGCGCTCGAGCGACGAGGTGCAGAGGGCGAGCGTGGAGAGGAGCTCCGCGTGGCGGTCGCGGGGGACGACCTGCGTCGCGGCGGGCTCGGGGACGAGCCCGAGCCGCTCGCAGGCGATTCTTTCGACCTCCGGGTCGCCTCCTGCGTAGGTCCCGACGGCACCGGCGAGCTTTCCGACGCGCATGCCTTCGAGCGCGCGGGCAACCCGCTCCCGGTCGCGCTCGACCTCGAAAGCCCAGCCGGCGAGCTTCGCCCCGAACGTGATCGGCTCCGCGTGCACGCCGTGCGTTCGACCGACCATGACGGTCTCGCGGTGCTCTTCGGCTCGGCGCGCCACGGCCTCCAAAGCGCGCTCGATTCCCTCGAGGATGAGCTGCCCGGCCTCCCGCACCTGGAGGGCGAGAGCCGTGTCGAGGACGTCCGAAGACGTCAGGCCGTAGTGCAGCCACCGTCCATCGGCGCCGAGGTCGCCCGCGACTGCGTCCACGAAGGCGGCGACGTCGTGCTGCGTGACCTCTTCGATCTCGGCGACGCGCTCCGGCGAGGGCGGGATGGCGCGCCGCCGGATAGCCTCGGCGGCCTCGCGGGGAACGGCGCCGACCTCGGCCCACCCGTCCAGCGCCGCGAGCTCGACCTCGAGCCAACGCGCCAGCCTGCTCTCGTCCGACCAGATCCTCTGCATGGCCGGGCGGGA
>Ga0209874_1000163_pt1 | contig 17782 bp, 14 predicted proteins | sample GWRWN1_20_30_FD_187216 | JGI IMG/M metagenome (GOLD analysis project Ga0209874, IMG submission 187216) | Riverbed sediment microbial communities from areas with no vegetation in Columbia River, Washington, USA - GW-RW N1_20_30 (SPAdes)... | ecosystem: Environmental > Aquatic > Freshwater > River... | reverse complement strand
CGATGCCTGACCCAAAGGTTATTTGGAATACGAATCTGAATGTCTATGCTGGCATTCTTCCAAAGCTCACTATCGGCTTGACCATTGCTCTCTAGCTTGGCGGCAGACTTTCCGCCAGCAGTTGTCGATATCACGGTAATAGTCGGGTCCCGCTTTACCGGCGTATTACCGCGATCCAGAAAACTCAGATCGGGACGCAGCTCACCTCTTGGAACTTCGAACTTGCCGGTGATCCGCGGAGCGGCCAATGTGCCGTCAATTTTAGCGGCACCGTCGACTTCAATCTGATATTGTTGCGTATTTATCGCCGGCCATTGTTTCGCGGCAATGGCAAGCTCAATCCCCTGCGGCACGAATTTCTGTAATGCGATAAAACCGCTGCCGTCCAGCTCACCTTTATTGGCCCGGGCCGATATTTGCCTAATTCTTATCCCGCGGGGTTCCAGCAATCCTTCCGCCGTGACGGAAGATACCTGAACGCCGAGAGCAGTTGGCGTAAGCTTGCCGTCTCGAACACGTAAGACGCCACTGGCCACGGGTTGGTTAAGGGAACCGCGCACCTGGAGATCCACCTCGACTTCGCCGGCGATTCCCTGAATGGCTTTGCCGCTGAAAGCATTCAAAAAAGCCAGGCTCAAACCTGAAGACTGGATACGGGCGTCGATATTGCTTCCGGCCTCCGCACGCCAGCCGTTGTTCCAGCTCAGTGTCATCGGCAGAGTTGCAGTTGCGTTGAGCGCATGGAGTTGATCCTGCTGCACGGTTGCCTTCACCTCCGCCTTTTGATCCCGGTAACTGCCTGATGCAACCAGACCGGCATAGCTGTAACCAGCGATCTTGGAGTTTTCCAATGTTAACGCTGCGACGACTTGCGGCGCCGCCGCGCTGCCCGCTAGTTGGACCTGGGCTGAAAGCATTCCGGTGATATCAGGCGCTTCGGGAAAGAAAGCGCGCATTGCTTCGAGGGGCAATTTTTCAACATTCAATCTGAGCGCCTGGTTGCCAGTCAAGGAAAATTGTCCATCCAAAAAGAGCTCGCGTCCGTTATTGCGCATCAACAAACGATCCACCAGAAAGTCCTGGTCCCGCTGCTCCACCGTGACCGGCTGGGAGAGTCTCCACGTCCCATCCGGCAACTCGAGAGTCAACCTCGCAAGCCGAGCCAGAAGATGCCCCGGCTGATAGTCCAATCGGGCGACCACCGCGTGGTTCCGGTTTTGCGCATCTCGCGCCTTCACATCCAGATCGAATACAGCGGAAGTTTGCGGCAGAATCTTAATCACTCCGTCCAAGCTTTGCATTTGGTAGCCGGCTTGAATGTCGAACAGATTGACGTTAAGCGTCCCGAATGGAAGGGACCGCGTACTTGCATAGCCCAAATCATAGTCGATAGAGCCGCTCTGGACGGTGGTCCTGGCAAGGCTTATTGAGCGAACTGTTAGTTTACCTTGTGCCTTCAGATCGTTGAGATTGCCTTTCGCTCCACCGATAAGATTGACCGATCCCGAACCCTGCTGGTCCACAAGCGCAAGCCAAGGCGATAGGGCATTCACGCGGAGCTGATACTCGAGCTGGCCTTGTTGCTTGGGATCAGTACCGATATCACCTTTGACAGAGAGGGTCGCATCCGTAGCTTTGAGCAGGCCCTGTTCGATCCGAATTCGTTGATTCGCTATGCTTGCGACCAAAGCACCTTGCTCCACTTCCAACCTTCCCACCGTGGAGCGTTGCACGTCGATTTTTGCCAAGGTGTTCATTGCCGCAAGCGTCAATCCGGAGCCTTTAACGAGCCCCGATAAATTCAAATTGCCTTTGATCGCTTGGCCCGATGAAAGTTTCTGAATATCGAGCTGGTTTGCCGAAAAACTAAGTTCGTATCGGGGAATATCTTTGAAAGCGATCTGTCCTTGCCAATCGGCGTGCCCGAGCTCACTCTTCAAATGACCGGTCATTTTGGCTTCGCTGCGCGCAAGACTCCCTTTGAGCGAAACGTCGCCCAGATTCCAGGCGGCGACTTCAGTAGATCGAATATTGGCCTCGCCCTGCCCGGCAAGATTCGCCAGGGCGAATCCGCTCCCGTTGACTTCAACCAGCGCGCTTACAATCCCCCGGAGCTCTTTTCGTTCGAGCAATTTGGCCAGGTTGACTTGGGCGATTTTTACGCTGCCTTTGTACATCGGCAAATCCCGGGCTATGTCCGTCTGAAAGTTGCCTGATAAAGAGCCATCCGCCACGGACAGTGAAAAATCCCCTTTCAGAGCCGTGAGCGGTCCGTGGAGATCGGCCGTCCCCGAAACATTGGCTTTGACCGGCCACTGCGGAACAAATTGCGCGATATCCGCAGGCGCCAGTTTATCGATGGACACCTTGGCTTCCGTCTCAAGCGTGTTCAGATCGTCAATTTTTCCAGTTAATCTCAAGCCAGAGCTGCCGCTCTCGATGAAGAAGTCTCTGAACTTTAGACTCTCCCGTCCACCGCTATCCTCATACGCGAGGCCTCCCTTTACCCGTGCCTCGGGCATACCCTTTGCCAGCAGACGAGAGGAAACCTGCCGCACGTCGACAGCGGTAACGTCCGGGCGAATTCCAACCGTGCCTTGGAGATCCAAGTCCGTCAGACGATAGGAGCTGCCGGAAAAACTGACATCGATATCAGACTTTTGTAATTCGAGAGAACTGATGGAGACGATCAGGCTGGGTGTTTCGGATTCCGGTTCAACCGGCGAGAATGCGTCAACAATATTCCAAATTCCGTCTCGTCCTTCTTTCAACCACACAAGCGGTTGAGCGGCCTCCAAGCGAAAAACTTGAATCCGACCCCAAATGAGAGGAAGCAAAGCATAGTTGACCTTGACGCGCGGGATCCGAGCAATCTCGCCTTCATTGTCAACCAGACGCACATCAATCAAGGTCAGGCTACCCCAAACCGACCCGTCCAATCTTGTGACACTGATCTTTCCTCGCATTGAGTCATTGATCGCCGTAACCAATTTCTGCCGCACGAACTCGCGAAAGCCATCCGTATGGGTGTAAAACGCTAACCCAGCGACCCCCAGCACGAGCAAGACCACCAACGCCAATCTCAGCCAGCGGCAAAGCCGCCAAAATTTTTCCATGCCCTAAAAGTATGCTCCCACACTGAAATAAATTTGCCAACTTGCTTCGCCGCGTGGCGGCCGCCAGGGAAATCCCAGGTACAGCGCCAGCGGTCCTAGGGGGGTCTGATAGTTGAGACCGAAACCGGAACCAAACTTCAGATCGTTCACCGGCAGATCAAACGATCGGAGCGAGACCTGACCGAAATCGATAAATAGTGCTCCGCCAAGCGGACCCCAGATAGGCCGCCTAAGCTCCACGGACCCTTCAATCAGACTCAGACCTCCAATGGGATTACCTCTGGAGTCCAAAGGGCCCAGCTTTCTCCGGGCGTATCCCCGCACGCTCTTTTCTCCTCCGGCATAGAAGCGCTCGAAGATCGGCAGATTCTCCTCGGGACCCAAAGGCTCGGCGAAACCGATCTTCAGCCGGCCGGCCAGGATCGTCTCCCAGCCGAGCAACAGATACTTCTTCGCCTCAGTCGTAACCTTGTAAAAGCTGAACTGCCCACCCCAAATTTTTCCAGCCTGCCCGAAGGTGAAGCTCACGACCTCGCCCTTGGTTGGATTGAGTGGCCCATCGGAAGTGTTCCACACCAAGCCGAGGGTCGGCCCCGACATCCACCCTCGCTCCCGGACAGCCCCCAGCGCCTCAATCGCCGCTTCACCGATCTTGTCGAGGCGGTCGTACTCTAGCCGGTAGCCGATGAATCCCACCAACTGCGGCGTAAATCCGTGCTCCACCCGAGGATAAAACCGCGACGCGTTGAGCACATAGGTATCTTCATCCTCCCTATCTTGCCTGAGACTAAGTATCCCTCGGGTACGTGGGGAAAAAAAATGGGGCTGAACTAGGGTAATCGCCCCAGTGGTAGTAATGGAGGAATATTTGGCCTCGACGGATAAACGTCTTCCGTTGCCAAGCCAGTTGTTATGCTGCCAGCGTAGCTGAGCACGAAACTCGTCCTCGGTGCCGTACCCGATCCCGACCCTAATTTCGCGCGGTTCTTTTTCCGAAACCTGCACCTCCATGGGAACTATACTGGGCTTTCCAGAAACCTCCTTGGGCGCAATCCGCACCAAGCCGAATAGATCGAGGGCCAAAATCTTCGCCTGCGATTCAGCAATTTTTGCCGGCGAAAAGATTTCACCAGGTTTATAGGACAGTTCCCGTAATACAATTTCAGGATCTACCTTGTCTGTCCCTGCAATCGTCGTTTTTCCGAAGACGCTCAACGGCCCGGGATCCGCCTGGTACCAAGCACTCGCCTGATTCTTATCAACGTTCACCTCGGCGCGTCTTTCCGTCGTCACATGAGCGTAGCCATGCTCCAAGAAAAAATTCCGCAGCGTTTCCTCGCCTTTGCGATAGGATTCTTCGCCGAAAATCTCGCCTTGTTTGAGCGGCAGCTGTGGCGGCGATAATGAAGAACCGTCCGAAACCTCAACATGAACTTCAGATACGATGACCGGTGGGCCTTCGAACACTTCGATCTTTACTTCCACCTGTCCGCTCTGCGGATCCGCGGTCAGGTCATAGGTTACGCGAGTTTGGTAATATCCCCTTGCCTCGTAGAAACGTCTGATGCGTTCCAAATCCTCGCGAAAAGTGATTGGATCGAAACTGCTTTCCGCTTCCCAAAACAGATACCAAGGCCGAACTTTGGTAAGCAGCTCCCGTAGGATCTCAGTGTCAGAGAATTTTGTATTTCCGGAGATCTCGATTTTTTCTACTCGCCATTGTCGTGCAGCATCCAGCTCCTCGAGCTGGATGCCTAAGACGGGCCGGGCGAAAAATATCCAACCAGTAACCAGGAAGGAGAAAAAGAATCTGTTACGTAGTCCTAGTAAAGACGTGGTCACGCGTGTCGGGATCTCCGGTGCGGGCGGCAGATCTAAATCTAGGGTGCAATCGACACGTCTTCAAGAGGCGTTAAGAACAAATTTCTTGATGATGTGAAATAGTTATTTCCACTAGCGACCAACTTCGGCTTGCGACAGTTTCTCGTAGTAGTGCCTGCCTCGTTCGAATCCCTGGCGAAAACTCTCTTTCCGGTAAGCATCCGGATAGTTTTTGCTTAGATACTCTACTGCTTGGTCAAACGACCGACCGCGCACTGGCGGTTCCAATGCCGCCGCGAAGCCTAAGCGGAAGGTATTCTCCTCGCGGGCGAAATGCTCCGGCTTGGAATAAGCAACCGCCTCGGCATCTCTTAAACCGATCCACCATTGTTCTCGCGCAGCGTCCAGAGTCTCCGCACCGGCTTGGGTCAAGATATCGCGTCCCGCTTCGATTTGATCGTCGTGCTCCGAAAGGCCGACGACGACCGACCGCCCTTGTCGAAGCGCATCCTCATAAAAAAAGATCTCGTCTTTGGGCACACCGATGGACAAAATATTTTCCAGTGCGCCACCTGCCGCCGCTCCGGCTGCGGCGCCACCCAATCCGCCGGCCGCCGCTGCAAATGTCACCGCTAGGACGGGGCCAATCCCAGGCAATAGAAGATTGGCGATCAAGGCTCCGGCGCCGAGGCCAACCGCTCCTCCAACAACGCTGCCTATGGCCTTTCCCATGCCCGGCTGTTCTGCCTCCTCCATTGGCACTGTTGCCTCAATATCGGCGTCAGCGGTGCCTGGCGACAAAATGATCACATGCTTTCCATCGAAGCCCGCCGCCTTTAGGAGATTCGCGGCCTTAGTCGCTTCCTGCCGGGTTTTAAAGATACCGACGACCGTCTTCACAGATTATTGCTCCTTTCTGTCGTTTAACCGGATAAGATCTGCGTATTGGTCACCCCGGGGCGTTTTCGATACCCGAACCAGAATCAGATCGCGTGGACGTAACGCGTCGATGCCGACTTCGCGCTCTCGGCGGTATACGGGAGTAGCCGGATCATATTTAATGACGATTACTTTGGCTTCCGTTGTCCGCAACTGAATTTCATTTTTGGTCCTGTCAACCCGTTCTACTGTACCGATAATTTCGTCCTTTGCGGTTCCGCGACCATCCGGCGGTCGCTCGATTCCCCTTCTATCCACATCCGGTTGTGGCCGGAGCGCGACAGGCTCACAAGCTGAAGCCATAAAAATGGCAACCAGCAAGACAACATAATTGGCGGAAGCGACCCGCGGATTCCCCTTCATACAAATCTCCTATGTGAATAAGCTTTGTGGTTACGTAATCCCGATTCCAGTCATCCGTATCCAAACGGCTCGTATTCGAAGTTGCCCGGTACTAGCCGCCGTGCGGACGGCGGCCCGAACAGTTTTTCTCATGTTCACGTAGCTGGTCCTCAGAACTAAACGATCTTCCACAGCTATGAAACTTGAACTCGTTGGGTTGCTCTGCCATAACTACACCTCCCTTCACAGTTAACCGAAAAAAAATCTTTCCAATCTTGCGTTTTAATTCCGCAAGGCCTATGCCATTTTCCTTCTTTTAAGGAAGGCAGGGATTCAGAGCGCTTTTCCTCAACTCTAAAAGATTTTGCGCCAGTGGTTAGTAGGAATTTTCCTACAGAGTTTGTGCAGAAAACTCACAACTCCGTCTGTTCGTATGCAATCGAACAGCTGAACGGCTTGACTATTTCTATTCGATGGGGATTAAATCGCGCGGTTTCTAGGGGAGGTACCGGAATCGCATCCTGGGACATCCCTGCAATAGAGGAGGTCAAGATGTTAACAGTCTACGGTTTCATAGTCATTCTTATAATCGGCATCGCGCCCTTAACTATCGGCGCGCAAGAGCGTTTGCTAGTAAGCTACGCCGGTTTTGCCGGATTCCAAGCACCTGCCTGGGCGGCTAAAGACTTGGGGCTTTTTTCCAAATACGGCTTGAGCACGGAACTGGTCATGATTCCCGGATCGGCCCGAGGAGCGCAAGCTCTATTGGGAGGAAGCACCCACTTTGGGCAAATCGATGGGACGGCCCTGATTGCCGCCATCAATCAGGGAGCGGATCTTGTGCTGATTTCTGCATCGCTGAACAAATTTCCCTTTAGCCTTGTGGCGCAAAAAAATATCACCAAGCCGGCAGATTTGATCGGCAAAAAGGTCGGCATCGTCGCCTTTGGCGGCGCTCACGAAGTTTCTATGGTTCTGGCACTAAAAGAGTGGAACATCCCGCGGCAATCCGTAACTTTACTTGCCAGCGGTCCGGCAGCCAACCGTCTAGTCGCCCTTTCCAGCGGCGGTCTTGATGCTACGTTGCTCGCTCCGCCGGAAACAGGAGAAGCGTCGCGTATGGGTTTACCCACCCTCGCTCACATGACCGATCTCAAAGCCGCCGCCTTTCCCATGAACGTCATCGCTACGCGCCGCTCCTTTCTCGAAAAGAATCGTGACGTCGTCAAGCGCTTTTTGCAGGCCTATAGCGAAGCCACCTACCAGTTCATGACCAACAAAGAGAAAGCCCTGACGATTTACAACCAGCGGATGAAGCAGAAAAACCCCGCCGTCGTCGAAGAGACCTATCAATATTTCGCCTCGACTTTTTCTTTTCCACCAAGAATTTCGCACGACGGCATACGCGTTGCCATGGAGATGATTGCCCAACGCACCCCGGGCACCAAGCTCGATACAAACGTAGACAGGTATGTCGATGAACGGCTGCTAGACGAGTTGGAAAGAGAAGGACTATTCAAAACAATTAGCGGTAGAAGCTAAGACGCCGCTTCTAGACTGTTCACTCCGAAACTTTTTCGATGTCCTTTTCATCGAAGATTTGCAATACCTCGTCTGGAAACTTGACCTCGTACACCGTCTTACCTCTCGGATTGAGGGCTCCTGCCGCTCGGTTAGGAAACTCTCCGAGATAGACACCGTCGTTTATCAGTCCCCGTAAAGCTCGATTCTCTCTATTGACAACAACGTCGCCTTTTCTGAATACAAAAAGAAATGAAAAACTTTCGTCCAGTCGCGGGTCGTCTATTTTCACGGTTTCCACGAAATCCATCATGGCTCCTTTCCACATTTTTTCAAGACCGTAGACCCCGTTAAGTGATTGAAGTTTTTAAGCCTTTTTCGCCACATCCTGCAGGAGAATTCATACAAAAACATTCCTGAAATAGGCAAATCTCCATACCAAATAACAGTATACCCGCGAGATCATCGTGGCATATGTCTTGCGAAAAAAATTTGTTTCACTCCTGGGCACTAAGAGGAACACTCAAGCCCTTTTCAGAAGGAGAAGACTTATGCTGAAGAAGCCGAAATCCGTCCCGCGAGGCTACCGAACGGTGACACCTTATTTGATTATCAAAGATGCAGCGAGCGCAATCGATTACTACAAACAGGCGTTTAAGGCGAAGGTATTGATGTGTTTATCCGAAACCAGCGGCAAGGTAGGACACGCCGAAATCAAAATCGGGGATTCTCGGATGATGCTGGCCGACGAGTACCCCGAGATGGGGTCGCGTGGTCCCCAATCCTTCGGCGGCTCACCGGTGAGTATTCTACTCTACGTGGATGATTGCGATGAGATATTCAACCGGGCCATCGCTAGGGGAGCCAAAATCGTCAAACCAATGAGCGATCAGTTTTACGGCGATCGAGCCGGAACTCTAGAGGATCCATTCGGACACATTTGGACAATTGCTACCCACAAGGAAGACCTCACGTCCGAAGAAATATTGCAACGTGCCGCTGCCAGATCGGGCTAAAGCCTGCAACCTGCAGCCAAATACCAACGCCAATCTTATCTGTTGACATGGGCACTCGGTGCTCAAGCCCCGACTTTGGCAGCTCTTGAAAGTTCTTCAGTAAACTCTATGCTCGTTCCGAGCACCAAAGGCTCAAAAAATTTGACTTCGCCTTGGCATGGACGTTGCCTTTGATGATCAAGCCCAGTAAAGCGGAGATACAAGGATAACCTGCAATAGCGATTTCAAACATGTAACCGCCCGTCTATGTCCGCGAAGCACAAAATGGTTCTCCGACGAACTCAAATATATACATTTTTGTTCTTTGCAGTAGTGGCTTTTCAACAGAGCTGCAGGACAGGTCCGGTTGCGCCGACATCCGAGCGTGGCTCTGAAGGCGAGAAAGCGGAGTCTACTGCCAAGACTGATGCACAGACCAAGTCGGAATCAACCGCAATTGACCAGGAACGCAGCAAAGAGCCGAAGCTTTCAAGCGAACCCAAGCAAACCGAACGCTTGCCGGAATCCATCGTCGGCGCACCTGGAAAAGAATTGGCTTCGACCAGAATTGCTTACGATACGGTGCTGCTGGAAAGATCGCCCCACGCACCGATCCACGCCGGATGGCAATACCGAAAGGATCGGCAAAGCCAAATCGTCGGCTTTGAATTTTCCAACCGCGGCGGCAACCGGATACTTCCTCCCCGTTATGACATCGGAAAAAATTTGCTTTTCACCAGGGATTTCCAATTTCGCTTTGACGACCGGGCTAGACAAGATATTCAGCTATTCATCTCGGATTGGGCACCGTCCCGGGACAAACAGTTTAGACTCAGCGAGCTTATGAACAGCATCTTTCATTTTTTTCCGAGAAACTATCTGCCGGCGATTGTTGGCTCGGGCGCGCGCTACGTTGTCACGCTCCCAACCGGCGAACAAGTCGAATTTGACGCCAAAACTCGTGAGATCCTCGGCGGCGTATTCTCCGAAACCACGGTGGACCTCAATCCCGATCGAGCGGCGCGGAAGTTCCCCGGCGTCAATTACGTCGGCAAAGGCGTGGTTGTGCGCGCCAATGCTCGGGGCCTTGACCCGAGAATGGGCAACACCGCGACGATCACTACCGGAACGCCGGCTACCGATTGCGAAAGAGGGACCGCTTGCAGCCAATGCCAAGTTCCGTCCAAAGAACTCTGGCATCAAAATGGCGCGGTTCGCTTCAAGTTTGCCACGGACCAGGAATTTGATCGGTACCTGTTATCACGCTGCGGATTTGGCCTACCCAGCTCCGCCATGATTGCCCTGCCGCGCAAGTAATCCTCCACCAAAACCTCGATCATCTTTGTTGCCGAATCGATAGGCTTCTCAATCTTTCACGATCGAGAGGATTGCTTTCGACGCTGATTGTCCATGCACACGAAAGACAGTAGAGCTTTCCACGTTATCTCTCGGATCCTCGCACACTTCAAAATAGTTTCATTCGACCGCAATAAAACCGTAAAGAGTCCTTGCGATCTTCTCGAGCGGAAGCGATACCAAAACAAATTTTTAGTCGACCTAAACGTATTTCTTAGACGGAAAGGATCGGGACGATGGAAAATAAAGCTCCTGTCAGAGGTTTCGCGGACGATATGGCGGTCACCTTCAAATATTGGGAGACCGTCATAAGGAAGAACTACTCCCAACCTGAAAAGGAGTTGATGCTCGCGGTTTTGAAGGATGCCATCATGAACTACAAGAAACGGATGCATCTTGGGAACGCCCTTTTCAAGGAGGCCGAAACCTGGCTATTCGAGAGAGAAGGTGATCGGCTCTTTTCGTTTGAAACGGTCTGCGCTGTATTAGGGCTGAGTCCTGGTAAAATACGCAGTGAACTAATCGCTTGGAAGTTAAATGCTATGTCTAATCTGAGCGAGCCGTCTCTCATTTGCCCGACCATTCGCGTGCCCAGGTGATGCTGGGCGGCCGATTGGCATAAGTAGCTGCTGTCGGTAAGACCATGAAGGTGCGTGTGATTGCTATCAACGATGCCGGAGCTGTTCAACGGGTCACCTCGCCTGACCACGCGGCAGACGGGGCAACCGCCACCGATTGCCCCGCTTCTGGCCAAGATCCTGTTCCACCACCTCATCTTCGAGTCAAGAAAAATTGGTATTGTGTCCCCGGAATTTTCCCCACGGCAAGAACTTCGCTTACTCCATCTGAAAGCGGGATGACACCCTCTTGCGTCCACCACCAATCAATACGGCTAACTCTTTGCCCCGGGCACGCTCAATTTCTTTTGCTTCATGGTCTCGAGAAGCTCGGCAAAAGAAGATTTGGCCAGAAGCCGGTTAAACTGCGCTCGGTAATTATTGACCAGGCTGATGTTTTCGATAACCACGTCGATTACCTTCCAATCTCCATTCGCGTTTTGGAGCCGGTAATCCAGCGAAAACTCCTGTCCTTTGTTGTTGATAACTTTGGTGTTGACCTCGGCAAAGTCCTTATCCTGCCGCTCGTTCAAAAAGCGTACCTTTTCCCCGTTGTAGGACTCGATGTTCTCGAGGTAAGCGTGTTCGAGGAGACTGGTGAAGAGTTGCACAAACTCCTTTTGCTCTTCAGGGCTGCGCTTCTGCCATTGGGGACCCAGAGAACGTCTAGCCATTTCGTTAAAATCGAACCTGGAATAGACGACTTCTTTGATCTTTTGTCGCCGCTCTTGGGAGTTGCCCGTTCCTTTAAGTGTCGGGTCGTTTAAGATTGCCAAAACCTTATCCACTGATTGCTTGAGTTGGTCATTGGCTTCTCCCGCGACCCCGGGGCCAGCACTTAGTAGCACAAGTATTACCAGCGCGAGCGATAACCATCCGCAAATCCATTTGACGTTCATATCTATGCTCCTGTTCATCCCGGCGGCGTGGCTGATTGTCGTTGTTACGCAATGGCCTGTCGCGACCACGCCGCCAAATAACGCCGCAAGCGCTGTGCCAAAGCACGTTACGTCTAGAAAAGGAAAATACAGCGACGGCCCGCTTTCGGCTTGAAAGCGAAGTGTGCCGAGTTATCGGCTGGGCGCTGAAATGTCGGCTCTACTTGGGGCGAGCGATGCCCAGCTTTTTCATCCGGGATTGAAGGGTTGAGCGTTGCATACCGAGTTGCGTCGCAGCTCCCGACCGTCCCCCGATTATCCAATTCGTTTGACGCAAAATCTTTAGAATATGCTCGCGCTCAATGCCCTCCAGAGTCTTCGCGCCGTTAGTAGCGTTTCCCGTCAGCGGCTTCAGTTCCGAAAGTGGCACGTGAAGATCGGCACCTGGCGATAGAATGACGGCGCGCTCGATGAAGTTTTCCAGTTCACGCACATTGCCGGGCCAGTGGTATTCACTCAAGGTGGTCATCGCCTTGGTCGGAATCGCCTCGATCGGCTTTTTCATGCGTCGAGCGTATTTCTGCGCGAAGTAACGCACGAGGAGAGGGATATCTTCCCTTCGCTCACGCAGCGGAGGGATCACGACCGGGAAAACGTTGAGCCGGTAATAGAGGTCGCTCCGAAATTGATTTTGCGCCACTTTTTGCGCCAAATCCGCATTGGTAGCGGCCACCAGGCGAACGTCCACACGAATCGTTCGCGCGCTGCCCAGGCGCTCGAACTCTTGTTCCTGGAGAACGCGTAAGAGTTTGGGCTGAAGTTCAAGCGCGATGTCGCCCACCTCGTCGAGAAAGATTGTGCCCCGATGCGCCAGTTCGAACCGACCCACTCGCTGCGCGATGGCGCCGGTGAAGGCCCCCTTTTCGTGACCGAACAATTCGCTTTCAAGCAAGCCCGTTGGAATTGCAGCGCAGTTCACTTTCACGAGGGTACGCTCCCGGCGGCCGCTCAGGTTGTGAATAGCGCGAGCGATCAATTCTTTGCCGGTGCCAGTTTCGCCAAGAATGAGAATCGTCGAATCCGTGGGCGCTACGGTTTGCAGTTGTTCCAGAATCATCTTCAACGCGCGACTTTCACCGATGATCTCCTCGAAGTTGTATTCGGTGCGAATCTCATCTTGCAGGTAAAGTCTCTCCTCGCTGAGTTTATTCGCCCGGTCCACGACCTGCCGATAGGAGAGCGCATTCTCTACGGCGATCGCTATTTGATTGGCGACGTGATGAAGCAAATCCGCATCTTTTTGAGGAAAAGTCTCCTCTTGTAAACTCGCCACCACCAGCGTGCCGAGGGGCCGGCCGTGCGAAATGAGAGGCAAGAAACAGCCGGACTTAAGCCCTTCCGCGCGGATGCGCGGCGTAAGGTCAAATTGCTCAATCTCCTGGAGCGTAACGAACAGCGGTTGACGTGAGGTTAAGGCTCGGCCGTGGGGCGTACCCTCCACAGGGATCCAGAGGCCTTCCTGGATCAGGCCCTTGCTGGCGGGAAAATCCAACACGTGAATCTGCAAACGCTGGGTTTCGGCGTCATAGAGCGAAAGGCTGGCATACTCGTGCGGCACCAAGCGTCGCAGCGATGCGGAGACGGCGTTGAGCAGTTCGCGTAAATCCAGCGCCGAGACGATCGTGTTGTTGATATCCAGCAAGAGCCGCAAGCGGTCGTGCTCTTCCTTGAGTTGTTGCTGAACGGATTGCGCCTGCTCGAAGTTAAGCGCGTTATCCAACGCGACCGCCACCTGGTTGGCTACTTGCTGCATGAAGTCGAAGTCTGCTTTCGGATAGCTTTTCCTTTGCAGACTCCCGAATCCCATCGCGCCCAGACGACGCAGTGCCGTGGTGAGAGGTACCACGCAGTAGGATTGCACGTCATTCTTGCGCAACAGTGGTATCAATTTAGGAAAACGGCTTTCCACCGCCACGTTCTCGACCTCGATCATCAAGGGTTGCTGACTTTTCCATACCAATCCTGCTGGAGATTCATCAATGGGCAGTTCCAGCCCCGGTCTGATCGTGCTCGCCTCCGGTGCCACCAAGGTGTGCAGGCGCATGAGCTCGCTCGTGGGATCATGCAAGACGAGATTGATAAAATCGAACGGGACGATGCGGGGGAGTCGTTGGGCGAGATCTTGAAACAGCTCGTTCAGATCCCGGTGCACGGCGATGGCCTCCGAAATCTCGAGCAGAGCCTGGTACTGGCTGTGCAGGAGATCCGCCTCTTGCGGCGAAAGTATTTGCCCGTTCACAACGTCAAGCATATACACCGACCAGGACCCCGTTCAAGACGGACTTGCTGACCAGGCACAGGTGCTTCATGGCTCACTTCTTAATCGTGGAATGGCTTTCACCCTTGATAGTCGATCGGCAGAGCCCAAAATCGACAACAAATGCCCCCGATTGTCGGAGTCTCGGCTAAAGTCCCGGAAGGTTGGGAGTCTCCTGCCATGCGACGACCAGCATCTGCGGCACCTGGGTTTGATTTGCCCGAGCCGGTAGGCGTTTAGAATCAACCGCCTCTGCCTAGTCAGGATTTCGAGCAATTGTCGAGTCGCAACATTGAACGGTACTACTGTCTCCAATGCGGCGGGTAAGTGCGCTGGTAATTCGGCAGCGCTTCGATGCGCTGCACCCATCTGGCGACGTTGGGAAACGTTTGCCCGAGCGGGAGCAGGCCTAAATTGAACGGCTGGGCGGCTTCTTTGGATGCAGCGCGCAGGAGCAGTTGGACCAATGGAAATATTCCGATGTCCGCGGCAGAAATCTTATCGCCGACTAGCCAAGACGAGCCGGCCAGGCGCTGGTCGATCATCTTGAGCTCGTGGCGAAGCGTTTGCGCAGCCTGTTGGATCTCTTCGACTTTGTCCAATCCTTTGCCAAAGAAAATCGGGCGAACGACTTTGTCCCCGGCGCTCACGAAATAGAACTCACATTCAGCGAGCGCGCGCCAAATCAAACCCGTCTCCTCGGGCGTTTTGCCGAAAAGCGGCGGCTCGGGATATTTGCGATCGAGGTAACTCATGATTGCCAGCGACTCATAGAGGACGAAATCTCCATCTTTGAGAGTGGGAACTTTGCCACGTGGATTGAGCTGAAGATAGGCCGGCGCTTTGTTTTCGCCTTTGGAAAACTCCAAGAGTTTCGATTCATACTTGAGCCCTTTCACTTCCAACGTCAGCATGACCCGCCAAGCGAAAGGACTGCCGCTGCCCCAATAAAGTTCGATTGCCATGGTTCTCCCTCCTGTGTAATTTGCCGTTGATTAACCGAATCCATATAATCCTCCGGCGGTTAAGATCTCTACCGTGGTCTCTTTCGCGGAGAGACCTAGCGAGAATCGCCCACAACTCCTAGGGCGTCCGGAAGGGCGCGAAGCCGGGGTAGCAGGCCTACCTCGCAGGCTTTTATCTGCAGCCCGAGATACTTGGAGTAGATGCGGCACTGGGCCAGACTGCCAGCGATAAACCAGAGGCCCGGCTGCGCGGTGCGCGTAAACATGTTGCGCAACTCCTGTTCATCGCCGAATCCCCAGATGGGGCCAACGCGGGCGGCAACATCGTCGCCAAACAGCTTGCGAACCAGATACTCCTGGCCTTTGTAGCCGGTCGCCAACACAATCAGATCGGCGGCAAGCGTATCGCCGGTGCGCATCCGCGCCCCCTCTGCGACGAACGCGGCGATATCGGAAAATTGCACCAGTCCTATCTCACCTTCAACGATCAAATCGGAACAGCCGACATTGAAGTAGTAGCCGCCGCCGCGGGTGAGGTACTTGAACTGCCAGCCTGTTCCGTCTTCCCCGAAATCAAGCTTGAACCCCACGCGCTCCAGCCCATCGAGGAGTTCCCTGTCCAGATTCTTCGCTCGTTCGGTCAACAGGATGTGATTTTTCCTTGCCAGTGGAAGCGGGATGGACGCCGTGATGAGGTCGCAGTCCTCCAGAGGAGGTCCTTCGTCATACAACGCGTAGGGAAGTTGCGCGCTTGGCTCGATATTGACGATCAGGGTCGAATTGCGTTGAACGAGAGTGACCTTTGCCCCGCTCGAGTACAGGTCCTGCGCAATATCATGGCCGCTGTTGCCGGTGCCGATGACGAGGACATTCATCCCCTTCCATGCCTCGCCGTCGTCGTATTGGCTGGAGTGCAGAATCTTGCCGCCGAAGTTCCGCAACGTCGGGATATCGGGAAGGTTCGGAATGCCGCTGACTCCGGTGGCCATCACGACGTGTCGTGGACGCATCTCCCGCTTGGTGCCGTCCGCCCGACGTAGCATAACGGACCATCGCTCTTCTCTTTCGTTGTACGCGCCGCCCTCGAATTCCGTGGCCGTCCAGTAGTTGAGCTCCATGCCTTCCACGTAGGCCTCGAACCAGCCGGCCAGTTTGTCTTTGGGAATGTAGGTCGGCCAGCTCGGTGGAAAAGGCATGTACGGAAGGTGGTTGACGTGCACCTGGTTGTGCAGGGTCAGCGCGTGATAGCGATTGCGCCAGTTGTCACCGATGCGCTGTTCGCGGTCCACAATCAGCGTATCGACCTGCAATTGCGTCAGGCGTGCGGCGATCGAAAGCCCGGCCTGCCCCCCGCCGACGACCAGCACAACCGGATCCCTCTCGACATACTCGGCGGCGGATTTCCTGAGGTCGAGCCAGTTCGGGCCCCGAAAATTGTGCGAATAGGACTTACCCTTGGGCCGTGATCTCCCGACCTGTTCCTCGAACCCCTTTATCTCGTCGAGCGCCGTGAGCAGCGTCCAGGCTCTCAGCGTGTTGCCATCGTTGGCATCGGGGGTCAGCCGTAGAACCCCGGTGCCGCGGCCCTCGGCGGTTTCAAATCTGAAGATCGCCTCGATCGCGTTGGTGCCCGCACGCGTCACATGACGGGGCGCAGTCCGATGGGGATCGGTCCTGAAACCAGTCGGATGGGCTCGGCCGACATGCGCTTTCAGCTCTCTAAAAATAGCGTCCAGGCCGTTGACCGTCCTGATCTGCCAAGTCAGGGCCAGTACATCGCGCCAATGGCTATCCGGATGAAACAGCACCTTGAGCAGAACGTCGTCGGGTTCCGCAAGAGCCCTTTCGAACCGCGCAAGCCAATAGTCCGCAATCGTAGCGATGGTTTCTGTTCTAGCCAGCATTCGCGTTCTCAAGCTATCGATCTGCGCCGCGTCTCCGGGCTCTACAATTTACACCATTTGAGGCCAGACCCACTACCTCTTCACTGACGCCGAACGCTCCCGCTCACCTTCGGTCAGCCGACAGGTGAAGCGAACCTCCTAATGGTTTACAGTCCGACTTGATGACGTAGCCGAGCCGTGTCATCCAATATCCCCAGCGGACCCGCCGCCAAGTCGATCTGTGCCTGATCAATGGAGAGCATCTTCTCACATTGCGCACGGTACGCAGTTCGAGAACTTGCTGCGAACAGCGAAACGCGGACGTGCAGACAACGCATAGCGCCCTCGATTCAGTTGCTGACGGCGTTCGTCTTCAAGAAGTTCCCGGACGGATTCATAGTCCACCTCTCGAACAAGGATATAGTTGGTGTTGGTGCGGGGATCGATGACACGTGGCGGACTGTCCTTTTGGGTGTCCAGGGCCTGTTGTTGCTGTGGAGTCAGTTGGATACTCATGACGACGTCCTTCCGAAGTATTGTACTCATCTGGAAGGACACACTCAATCGGAGAGACGCAGCTCAAGAGTGATGTCTATTCCTGGCGGAAGTCGAGTCCACCTTCGGCAAACTTCGCTCTGAACGATGGGCGGGCCAAGAACGTTAGGAATTCCCTCGCGGCTTCGTGCGCACTGGATCGAGTGGAGATTGCCGAGAAAAGCGTGGTCCCTTAGACTTCCACTGGCTCGAAAGAACTCGACAATTCATTTTCAATCACAATCTACCGCGCGGCCGCCGAAATCCTGTCCTCGGACTGAATGATTTCGTAGAGTTTCTCCTGACAGCGAATCGACGACAAACCGTCGTTCTGGGTGCGAACGTAAGTCCCGTCAGACTGCATCGACCATCCCTTGACGGTATCGCCCAACTGAATCTCTAGTGTAGTGTCTCACGCTGTTTGTACTTTATCCAAGACGGCTTTAGCGCGACGATACTTGGCGATGATGTCTTCGGCTTTAGCTGTCCATACAAAGG
>Ga0209874_1000162_pt1 | contig 17785 bp, 15 predicted proteins | sample GWRWN1_20_30_FD_187216 | JGI IMG/M metagenome (GOLD analysis project Ga0209874, IMG submission 187216) | Riverbed sediment microbial communities from areas with no vegetation in Columbia River, Washington, USA - GW-RW N1_20_30 (SPAdes)... | ecosystem: Environmental > Aquatic > Freshwater > River... | reverse complement strand
GATCCAAAGAATCTTGAAAAGATCACTCCTCTATGGCTCCGTTTCGAGATCCTCAGCCCCACCGAACTCGCCATCGATCGCGGTACACGGATCGACTATCGGCTACGCGTGCGACGCCTGCCGATTCGTTGGCAGAGCGAGATCACGGTGTGGAAGCCGCCCACACGCTTCGTTGACCAACAAATCCGAGGCCCCTACCGATTGTGGATCCATGAGCATACTTTTTCCGAGCACGAAGAAGGAACCATCGCTCGGGATAACGTGGTTTATGCAGTACCGGGAGGAAAGCTGGTGCAAAAATTATTCGTCGCGCCGGACCTCGACAGAATTTTCCGTTATCGTCACGAAGTCCTGCAAAACATCTTCAATCCAAAACAATTGCAGCGCATCGAGCACGAGAGCGATAGTTTTGGCCGTCAAGGCAGCCTTTGTAACGTCCGGCGCATCCAGGATAGATTCGATGGAATCACTCGAACGCATTGCCAATGATCCACGCGTGCGAATTAGGCAAGCAGGCTTAAACGCGCAGGCGAGATGTGTGGTCTACTGGATGCGGCGCTCTCAGAGAGGACTGAATAATGCTGCGCTCAACGTCGCGATCCAAGCCGGCAACGTTCTTGAAAAGCCCGTGCTCGTGTTCTTTGGCCTGACCCCTAAGGCTCATCATGCCAATCTCAGGCATTACACATTCTTGATGCAAGGCCTACCAGACATTGCTGACGAACTCCAGCAACGGAACGTCGGTTTGGTGTTGCGGAGCCATCCCGAGCACGACATTCTAAAGTTTTGCTCCGAAGTTCATCCCTGCCTCGTTGTCGGGGATGAAAACCCCTTGCGCGAGTCGGAGCGCGCCCACGAGAAGGTGGCGGCCGAACTTAGAGCCCCTTTCTGGACCGTCGACTCCGACGTGATCGTGCCCACGAAACTCCTCGGCAAGGAACATTACGCGGCCAGAACCATACGGCGGAAGATCCGCGCACTGCTGGCCCAATTCTTAAAACTCGTCCCCAATCCGCCCGCTAAAGTTGTTTGGCAGAAGGAACCTACCTTAGTGGACGGTTCACTATTGAAAAAGTTGCCCATTGATCGTTCCGTCCAACCGGTCTACGGCTTCATGGGTGGACCAGCCGAAGCAAGGCGAAGACTTAAAGAGTTTCTGCGAACTCGACTCAGTGGCTACGCCACGCGCCGAAACAAACCCGATCTCGATGGTACCAGCCAACTTTCGCCTTACCTCCACTTTGGACACATGGGACCTCACACGATCGCTTTGGCGGTCCAAGACACCGAGGCTCCGCTTCAAGACCGGGCAGCGTTTCTTGAGGAATTGATCGTGCGCAGAGAACTCGCGGTTAACTTTGTCCGCTATAATGCGAACTATGAAAACTTTGACTCCTGTCAAGGCTGGGCGGATGTCACACTCCGTAAACATACCCGGGACAAGCGTCGTTTCCTTTACACGAAGAGAGAGTTACAGAACGCAGAAACCCATGATCCATTGTGGAACGCGGCGCAAAAGCAAATGGTGCTTACCGGCTGGATGCACGGATATCTGCGCATGTATTGGGCCAAGAAGATCCTCGAATGGAGTCCGTCTCCCACAGTCGCTTACGATATCGCCGTGCAACTCAATGATCGCTACGAACTGGATGGACGTGATCCCAACGGCTACGCCGGCATCGCCTGGGCGATCGTTGGAAAGCACGATCGTCCCTGGGGACCGAAGCGACCGGTCTACGGCAACGTCCGTTACATGTCCTACGAAAGCACCTCGCGAAAATTCAACAGCAAGGCTTACATCGAGCGAATCGCGCTTCTGGAAAGAAATCGCTTATCGGCGAGCTGAACTCGCTTAACCGATGATTACGTTTTGGGAGTTCAGAGCTCGCCATGGAGTTGTCGATTCCAAGTCGGCATCCCGCGCATCGAAAGTCAAATGTCTGGTGCTTCACAGCGACGTTCTGGGGACACACATCACTCGAGTTCGACAGATGGCGTAGGTTGAAGGCTCTGCTAAAAAATGTGCGATTCGTCGCTAAGGTCGGCGCTTAAACAAAAAACGGCTACCCGGATCGAATGGCAAAGTTTCAATAGTCATTGAACTGCCGGAGGTGACTCGTTGGAGACAAACAAGGGTTTCGGTTTGGTGAAACAAGACGGCCGCTTAAATCGTACTCAGGCAACCTATGCGAAAGGGACTTGGCTTAGTCCGGTCCTTGCAGGAACAACTTGCGAATCGCTGCGAAAGACAGACTCCAATTTGAGGTAACAAGATTTCGACTTAACCGGAACCTGACATGGTCCTTTGGTTTCTAGGCGTGCTACAGATCGTCCTCGGTGTTCGCGTTGTATTGCGTCTAATTCGAAGCACAGGCGGGGTAAGGATTGAGGCCGCTATGGCGCCCCGGTCCGAACGCGTCAGCATCATCGTGCCAGTCCTCAACGAAACCGCGCGAATTAATGCTTGTCTTGATGGTCTTATGACTCAATCAGACGCAGCGGCAGAAATCCTGGTGGTCGATGGCGGTTCCAGTGACGGCACCCAAGCCATCGTTGAGCGCTACGGGTCACAGGACCGACGCGTACGGTTGATCGACGCCAGCCCCGTTCCTTGCGACTGGGCCGGAAAAACTTGGGGCCTATACGTGGGTTTGAAAAACACCGATCCACGGTCAAACTGGGTTCTCTTTATCGATGCGGATGTACGCTGCTCGCCTCTGCTGGTACCTTCCCTGTTGGCCCATGCCGAACGCACCGGAATTTCAACTTTCTCGGTTGCAACCCGCCAACAACTTTCCAGTCTGGCGGATGCCCTGCTCCACCCTAGCCTTTTGACGACCCTGGTGTATCGCTTCGGCATACCCGGAAAAGCCACGCGCAACCGACATCACGTTCAAGCGAACGGCCAGTGCTTCATCAGCTCACGAGACATCCTGCTAAAAACTGATGCGTTCCGCGCGGCTCAGCTATCCTTGTGCGAAGATGTCACGATGGCTCGACGCCTAGCTGAATGCGGCGAAGCGATCGGTTTCTACGAAAGCGACGCGCTGGTTAAGACGGGAATGTACCAAGGCTATTGTGAGACTTGGCGCAATTGGCCCAGGTCGCTATCCACCCGTGATCGGTACTTCGGCTGGCATGAAGCTACAGGTCTGCTGGAGGTTTTGTTGGTTCAATCGTTGCCATTGCCCCTGCTGTCTGTCGCCTATGCGCTCGGCGCGTCGGGTTGGATAGTCGCCGTCAACTTGGCACTAACTTTCACTCGTCTCGGCGCCTTATGGGGCATCGCCAGGGCATACGAGTGGAGACCGTGGACATATTGGTTTTCGCCGCTGCTCGATCTTCCGGTGGCGCTACTGCTGATCACGAGTGCTCTCCGGCGTCGTCAGGTATGGCGGGGCCGAGTTTATGTGCGCCGTCCTGGCGGGACCTTCGAGCCACTAGACAAATCGAAGACCGTAACCCAATAGTCAGCGCTTGGGCTTGCGACTTTTATCTCCATGACTTTGGTCATGCCAAGCTCTACGGCTCGGGGCCCGGAGCTAGCTCCCGATGGCTCCAAGCGGATTTCGCTACACTGCAGAACAACCGTTGGACAGCGATTGAATATTACCGAGGCAGTCCATTTGGAAGATTTTGTTTCTCGACAGCTGCTGGTTAGTTACATGGAGCAGCCGTATCGCGGAACTCTCCGGATCGTCAGCTGGCGGGCAATCATGAACAGTGGTTACAAAGATTGGGACAGTAGCATGATGCCTCCGTCGATCGCCCTATTCGTCCTTCTCCTCATCACCGGCCAGAGAATCCAATAGTTTGAGTTGCAGTCTTCCCTCTTTGTCCTTGATCAAGAGCTCAACTTTTTTTTCTACTTCACTCAATTTCTGATTACAGTACTTGACCAGACCAACTCCCTTTTCGAATGCGGCCAGCGCATCTTCAAGTGAAAGATCCCCCGATTCCAACTGCTCGACGACGCTTTCCAGCTCTTCCAGAGCCGACTCGAATTTCTTGTCTGCCTGATCTTTTTTAGTCATTTTATTTCTCAGCCCCATTTTAAGGTGGCGTGAATTCCGAGCTTGTTTCAGAATTGCCCAGCTTATTGACCAATTCAAACGGGTCGACACGTGCGCCGTTGACCCGGGCACCCCAATGGAGATGAGGCCCTGTCACGCGCCCAGTCATCCCCGATAAACCGATCACATCTCCTTTGCGCACGGCGACTCCCATTTCAACCTTGAACTCCGCGAGATGGAAATACATGGTATAAAGTCCGGCCCCATGGTCCAGCACCAGGCTATGCCCGCTGAAAAAGAAATCGCCGAGCAACACCACTCGACCGTGGTTTGCGGCAACCACCTCTGAGCCTAACGCAGCCCTTAAATCGACGCCGGTATGCGGCGCGCGCGACGTTCCGTTAATGACGCGGCGATAACCAAAGGGCGAGCTGACTTCGCTGGCTATGGGAAGGAGAAAGCGTCCTTCCCACAAACGCTCCGGCGCGGAAGTCATAAAAGCGCGGGAAAATTGCTCTTGGTCCTTGCGAATTCTTTCCAGTACTTCTGGGCTCAACTGGTCGAACTCAGCGGCGACCGAAAACGATTCCTGTTTGAACGACTTTGGCTTGATCCGCAATGAAATTTGGCTGCCGCGCTGCGCCCCCGTCAACGTCGTACCCTTGACCATGACTGTTATTAGGCCGGGCTTGGCTTCGAGATCCGCGCCGACGAGGGCCGTGTAATAACCGCTTCCGCTCGCAAAAAAAGGGATCGTCGCCTTTCCCATGCGTCCCTCGACGGCGGTGAGCCCCGCGCCGGGAATCTTCAGCTCTACAATGTCGCCTTGAAAGATTTCGGTGGTTTTTGTTGCTGTCACTTCGGCGGCCGGACGGCCGAAGGAGTGACCACCAAAGAGCAACAACAGAGCAAGTGCAATTCCTATGGCGCGGGCGATTGTCATTTCATTCTTTTCCTTCCACCCGGCAGATCGCTTTACCCTTCGCAAACGTGACGCGGAGAAAATCGCCGATGTCCAAAGAGGCTGTGTCTTTGACGAGTTTTTCCTCCGGTATTTTATGGGTGATGCTGTAACCACGATTCAAAACCGCCAAGGGACTTAACGCGTCCAGCCGCCCGCCCCCTTGGACTAACCGGTTTTTGAGCTGACGTATACGATCTCGGCAACGGCGCACAAGATCAACTGACAACTCATCCACGTGCTGTTGGGTTTCACGCAACTTCCGTTCAGGATCGGCCAGCCTCTTGACGAAACCACTCCAGTCCTCTCTAGCCAGTTCCAGCTTCCGCCGCATCCATTGCAAGAGCTGTTTTTCCAAATCCACTACCTGGTCTACCAATTCAGACTTTCTCGGAACCACGACCTCGGCAGCCGCGGTTGGCGTGGGCGCGCGCAAATCCGCGACAAAGTCAGCAATGGTAAAATCTATTTCGTGGCCCACCGCGGAGATTACCGGCACCGGCGAGGCAAAGATGCTTCGTGCCACGATCTCCTCGTTGAAAGCCCAGAGATCTTCCAAGGATCCGCCGCCGCGGCCAACGATCATAACATCCACCTGACCCGATCCTCCGAGTTCGGTGATACCCGAGGCAATTTCCTCAGCCGCCCCTTCACCCTGAACTCTCACAGGCCGCACAACGATACGGCGATCAGGATAGCGGTCGTCGATGATACGCAGCATATCGCGCAGAGCGGCACCTCTTTCAGACGTGACGATGCCGATTGAGGCAGGTAACAAGGGCAAAGTTTTCTTGCGCGCCTCTGCGAATAAGCCCTCAGCAGCCAGCCTCTTTTTCAACTGTTCGAACGCCAAGTAGAGGGCCCCTTGCCCCCTTGGCTCCATGTTCTCAACGTATAACTGCAAGTCTCCGCGAACCGGGTAGAGACTGACTTTGCCGAAGCATAGTACCTCCATACCATTTTCCGGGGCAAAGGTGAGACCAAGACCCTGGCGCCGAAACATCACCGCCGAAATCTGACTCTTGTCATCTTTGAGCGTGAAGTAATAGTGGCCGGAAGGCGGGACACGAAAATTAGAGACCTCACCCACAACCCAGAATCCGTCCAATTCTTGCTCGAGGGTCCCCTTGATGATTTGGTTGAGCTCGCTGATGGTGAAAAACCGTGGAGCTTGTCGGGCGAACAGAGGTAAGTCATCCGCCGCTTTTTTCATTAGGGTCCAGCTCCGACTGCGGAATGTCTAGCCACAAAAAATTAGCCCTCCGGACGGAGGGCCAATGGAGAATTTCTTGACGAGTTTAAACAGGCGCAACCCAGTTTAGGCTGCCTTCTTTTGCACCAGCTGTTTAAAGACATCCCAACTCTTCAACAAGTCCAAGGCCCGCTTTAACTGGGCGTCATTATCAATGCTGTCGTCACCCGTCGGACCAGAAGAGGGTATCTGTTTCTCTTTTTCCTTGTCTCCCGAATCCGGTAGGGCATTGGGGGTCTGCTGCTGATTCTGCAGATGGCCCGGCAGGTTCTCCTCGCGCAAGCCCGGCCGGCGCTTTTCATCGACCTTCGCCTCCTGCTGGGGCGCGCTCTCAACAATGATATCAGGAACAATGCCTGTAGCCTGAATCGAGCGTCCCTTGGGCGTGAAGTAACGCGCCGTGGTCAGGCGCAATGCAGAACTATCGTCCAAAGGTAAAATAGTTTGCACCGAGCCCTTACCAAATGTTTTCGTCCCCAAGACAACCGCGCGTTTATGATCCTGTAACGCACCCGCAACAATCTCAGAGGCGCTGGCACTCCCCCCGTTCACGAGAACCACGATGGGGAAATCCGTCCACGAACCGTCTTTCTGGGCGAAGTATTTCTGCTTTTGCGATTCAATTCGACCCTCCGTGTAAACAATCATGCCCGAGTCGAGAAATAGATCTGCAACGCGCACGGCCTGGGTCAATAGACCACCGGGGTTGTTTCTGAGGTCCAAGACCAATCCCTTGAGACCTGCTTTCTCACCCACCATTTTTTCAAGAGCCTTCTGCAGATCACGATCGCTTCGTTCCTGAAACTGCGCGAGCCGAATATAACCGTATCCTTCCTCAAGATTTCGACTACGCACACTCTGGACGCGAATCGTATCGCGCATCAAAGTAAAATTGATCAGCTCCGGTACGCCCTCTCGTTTTACGGAGATGGTGATCTTCGTCCCCTTCGGCCCGCGCATTTTCTTTACCGCGTCCACCAGGGTCATGTCTTTGGTAAACTCATCCTCGATCTTGAAAATCTGATCTCCAGGCTTGACGCCCGCTTTAGCGGCAGGCGTATCTTCGATGGGCGAGACGACGGTGAGAATCCCGCCTTTGACCGTGATCTCAATCCCGAGGCCACCGAAGCGCCCCTGTGTATCCATTTGTAATTCTTTGTAGAGTTCAGGAGTGAGATAAGCGCTGTGTGGGTCAAGAGAACTCAGCATTCCATTGATGGCCCCGCTGACCAGGTTTTTGGTGTCCACATCTTCCACATAGTTTTTCTTAACGATGGAAAGAATATTGGTAAAGGCTTCTAGGCTCTCATAGTCCTGTCGCGGAACTGCCGAAACACTCGGCACCCACTGAGCCGCCAAAAAGAATCCGAGGGCCATCCCCACGAGCAGCAGGATAACCGGGAACCCGCGCTTTGCTACAATTCGCATAGTCTCTCTCCTCGCTGAAGTCGAAACATCCAGTTTGGTGATTCTATCCCAACACTTTGAAAATATCTATTATTTTCGAAACCATGGCAAGGGGTCGATAGACTTGCCATCCTTGCGCATCTCGAAGTAAAGCCCTGAGCCGGCGAGGGAATCGCTATCGCCGACCGTTCCCAGGGTCTCTCCTCGCTTTACCGCATCACCACTTTTCTTAAGAATTTCAGATAGATGCGCATAAACACTAAAGTAACGCTCGCCATGATCGATGATCACCATCTTGCCATAGCCCGAGAAGCGCTCCGCGAACACCACCCTGCCCTTCTCTACGGCTCTAATTTCCTCACCGATGGGTGCTTCAATATCAATGCCTTTTCGAAAGACCTCGGTTGCAAACTCGGGATGTTTGGTTTTGCCAAAACTACCTGTTACTTGTCCTCGAACTGGCCACTCGAGTTTGCCCCTCATCCCATCAAGCCCAGTGCCGGCGGGAAGTTCTGGCGCCTTTCCAACGCCCCGGCGGGACATCTCCTCAATCATCTTTTGGAGACGCAATGCGGCTTGCTCCAACTCCTTGAGGGCTCGCACGCGACCGTCTTTTTCCTGCCGAAGACTTGCAAGGAGCTGCTTTTTCTTTTCTCCATCCTTGCGGACTGAATCCTGAACCTCGGCGAGGATCTGTCTCTGTTGGCTCAGTTCTTCCTTTTTATGCGCCAGCTCTCTTTTGACATTCTCCTGATAGATCACCTCGTCGTGCAATTTCTCAACCAGCTCTCGATCGAAGGAAACTGTCGCTGCCAAATAATGCTTGCGCTGGAGCAATACTCCAAGCGGGACTTCACCGCTAAGAAGAACAAAGGGACCGCCACCACGGTGCCAGCGATAAAGCGCAACCGCCCGTTTCATCAGAAGCTCGCGTCTCTGATCCAGGGAGATTCTAAGTCGCTGCGCTTCGGTCTCTTTCTGCTGCATTGCACCGAGGATCGAAGCAAGCTTAGAGTTTGCCGTATTCAGGTCCTTGGTTTTCTTTTCCAAATCTCGTTCGATCTTGCCAAGAGCTTGGAGAACTGAACCCTCTCTTTTTCGTACCTGGTTGATTCCCTGTCGTTCGCTTTCTATTTTTCGTTTGATCCCTTCGAGGTCCTTATTGACGCTGGCGGCATCAAGCCGCAATCCGTAGAAAAAAAGAAACACCAATAAATAAAGAGAGGATCGTCGATTCATCCTTTCCATCTCTTCATAAACCTCCGCAGGGAAAATACACTGCCGGACGCCCCCAAAAGCGATCCGATAGCGAGGATCAGAGCGATGCCTCTCCAATCGATAAATTGCAGCCGGCCCAAACTTCCAAAAAGACCGATTGAAGTCGGTGTTTGATCACGAAGAAATAGCACCAAAAACCATAACCCCAGGACGGATAACCCTGCCCCGATGAATCCTTGGATCAGACCTTCGACCACGAATGGGGCCTGAATCAGCTCTTCGGTTGCGCCGACCAATTGCATCACCTCGATTTCATCTTTCTGCGCTAAAATGGCTAGCGCTACCGTGCTCCGGACGATGAAAAAGACAGCGATAAAAAGAATTCCACCGAGGACCCACTTTGCCCAGTGCAGGGCGAGGACCACGAGACTTAGCCTGTCGACCCATTCTTGCGGGTACTCAACGGTGGTAAGTCCCTTTTCTTTTCGGAGCCGGTTGGCAAGAGCTTCGACAATCGGACCATCCCGATAGGCGGGCTTGACGAAGACCTCGAACGAAGCGGGCAAGACATCTTCTGGAAGACCTTCCAATACGTTAGAGTGCGCACCCAGGGCGCCCCGAAAATCTTTCCAAGCTTGCTCTCGGGAAATATGTCGCACCCGCTCCACTTCAGGGAAACTCTGGATCTTATCACGCAGTAGCGACACCTCCCCAGTACCCAAACCTTTGTCCAGGTAGGCGTTGATCTGAATCTGATCACCCCATTCTGTGAGCAGGTTTTGGAGATTTTCCTGCGCTAGCATCAACGCACCGAATACAAACAGCGCGACCGCCATCGTTCCCGCGGTTAGCACATGCGTCCAAAGCCGAGCCCAGAGACTGCTGCACACGCGTCGGCCAACGAGACCCCACTGTGATCCCTTCACCCGGCGCGACCTTCTTTGAGTGGGCTCAAATCGTCCACCAAGTAACCTTCTTGAAGAGAAATGACTCGTGTCCCGTATCGTTGGCTGAGATCAAGGTCGTGGCTTGCGATGATGATGGTGGTTCCCCTTTGCCGGATCTCGCGAAAGAGACGCATTGTCTCGTCTGCCAAGTTCGCATCTAGATTTCCCGTGGGCTCGTCGGCCAGCACAACCATCGGATCGTTCATCAACGCGCGCGCGATGGCGACGCGCTGTTGTTCGCCTCCCGAAAGCGCTGGCGGCTTGGCATCATACTTTTCCCGCAACCCAAGCTCACGCAACAGTTGATACGCTTTGGTGTAACTTTCTTGCCGCGGCACACCCGTCACGAGGGCCGCCAAGGCAACATTGTCAAGCGCGGTCATGTGCGGCAGGAACTTGAATTCTTGAAACACGAGACCTATCTGCTGCCGCAGCCGCGCAACACCTCGACTGTTAAGCTTGGTCACGTCTTTACCGTGGATGATTATTTGGCCTTGGGAAGGTTCTTCTTCCCGGAAGAGTAGCTTCAGCAAGGTCGTCTTTCCCGCGCCGCTCGGCCCGGCCAAAAAAACCAACTCCCCTTTCGCTATCTGCAGATTGATATCCTTGAGAGCTGCAGTGTTCGGCGGGTATATTTTCGAGACATGAAAGAGTTGGATCATGAAAACATGCGGTCACGAGCGGCTCAGACGGCGCCAACTCTGAAAAACACTTGACATGGATATGGGCGGCTGTTACATTTGCCAAAATATTGAATTTATTGATCTATCTATAAAAGATGTTGCACCGACTTACAAGTGTGGCCAAGCAACCGATGGCGCTCCCACAGCGAATCGAGAGATTTCGAGTCGTCTTGATCAAGCCTTCAAAATATGACGACGATGGTTATGTAATACGTTTCTGGAAAGGTGTTCTACCCAGCAATACTCTCAACGTCCTCCATGGCTTGACCGAGGATGTAAAGGAGCGCCGTGTCTTTGGCGCGCTCCCCATCGAGGTTACTACCTTCGATGAAACGGCAGAAAAAGTTCCCATCAACAGAATCATCCGCTGGGGCCACGAGCCCGGCACGAAACTCTTGGTGTGCTTAGTGGGAGTGCAGACCAATCAGTTTCCTCGCGCTCTCGACATCGCAAGGCGCTTTCGCGCTGAAAACATCGCAGTCATCATCGGTGGCTTTCATACCAGCGGGACGATCAACATGCTGGGCGAGCAAGAGCCGGACATTCAGGAGCTTGTTCGCGAATCCATTTGTGTGGTATCCGGCGAAGTCGAAGGCAAATGGGAAATGATCCTGGCCGACTTTCTCCACGGTCAGCTGAAACCGATTTACAGTTTCGCCCAGGACCTGCAGAGCCTCGTCGATATCGAATCCTCTCCACTTCCCAAGACCAGTCCAAAGACGATGGGCCACTTCGCCTATCCCAACTTTGGCACCGCTGACACTTCGCGCGGCTGCCCCTTCGCGTGCAGCTTCTGCACCATTATCAACGTGCAGGGACGGAAAATGCGCGAACGGAGCCCGGAAAGCATTGCGGCCCTCCTGCGCAGGAATTATTGGGAGCACGGTATTTCTTTCTATTTCTTCACCGACGATAATTTTGCCAGGAAAAAACTCTGGCGCGAGACGTTTGAGGCGATCATTAAACTTCGGCAGGAAGGCCTCAATGTTTCGTTCATGATGCAGGTGGATTTGGCCCGCAAGCCGAAGGACTTCGTTGAGTTGGCGGCCCAAGCCGGCTGTACTCAGGTCTTCATCGGAATGGAAAGTGTCAATCCGGAAAATTTGAAGGCCGAAGGCAAAAAGCAGAATAATGTTGACGAGTATCGGGAGATTATCCAAGAGTGGCACAACGCCGGGGTGGTCGTGCATACCGGCTACATCATTGGCCTGCCTTGGGATTCCAAAGAGCAGGTGCCCAAAGACATCCGGTTTTTGATGGACGAAGTCGGACCCGACCAAGCCTCTTTCTTCATGTTGACGCCTCTACCGGGTTCCCACGATCACCGCGAAATGAGAAAACGCGGCGAGTGGATGGACCCGGATTTCAATAAGCGCGACTCTTTTCACGCCACCATCAAACATCCGTGTATGACCGCCGAGGAATGGACACACGCCTACGAGGAGGCGTGGGAAAACTTCTACAGCAAAGAAAACATGATCAAGGTCCTTTCGCGCTGGAGTAAACACCCAAAGAACTACTGGAACCTCATGTCCGTGTTCTTCTGGTATAAGAATGCCGCGCTCATCGAAAAACAGCACCCGATGGTCGCAGGCTTCTTCCGTCTGAAAGATCGAAAGAATCGGCGAGCCGGGTTTGCCGTGGATCCGCTACCGGTCCATGCCTGGAAGCGCACCAAGGAAATCACCCACTTGTTGATTGCCTGGACTAAGTTCTTGAAGGAAATGGAGGAAGTGTGGCTGCAAACTAGAAAAAAAAGTGATACCGAAGAACGCTGGATGGAACAGCTCCAGAAGCTTCAGGCTGAAGTGTGGCAGGCGCTGCGAATTGCCGAGCTGCAAAAGGTCTATAGCAATGCCAAAGGAGCCTTGCCGGATAAAGTGCGAGCCTTGCTGGATCCCTTGGAAGAGCTATCGTCAAGGATTCTCCTCACACGAAAAGACCTGGACCGTTTCCTCAAACAGTGGGGGACTCTGCGGGAGCGAATTCAAGAGTTGCGCTTGCGTGAAAGCGAGGCGGCGCGGCGCGGGCTCGATGAAATGTACAACATACACGCCAGCATCCGGCTGGGAGACCGTCTACACGAGTGGCACGATGCCTACGCCCGATTGCGGGGTTCGCTACCGTCGAAATCCCAGTTAAGCTTTGTTAAGTTCGATGCCATCAATAACCGGGTCGTCTATTCGCGCCAGGAGCTACAGCGGATCTGGTCTCATACGCTAACCAATCTGCGCCAAATGAGGCTGTGGCAAATCCAACCGTGGAAACTGACAACGGCGGTCGTGAAAGACTTTTTCTTGACCACTTCCTTTGCCTTCCACTATCGTGAATTTTCCAAGCACTAGCAGTTTGCTGAAAAAATTTGTTTGCAGGCTCTCAAAAAGATCACCAGGCGAGGCGATTGAGCGCAACGATACCTATTGAGGTCTTTTTCATCAGCCTGCTAGTGGATCTGCGCCACCTGCCTCGTTAGGGCTGTGATCTGCTTCCTTATCGCATGCGCGTCTTCGGCATGCGGCGCAAGACGAAGATAACTCTCAAGATCTTCCAGCGCTTGCTTGAAGCATTCGAGCTGCAAATAAATCAACCCGCGATCTCGGATATCCTCCAACGATGCTGGATCTAATACCATCAGACGATCGACAATTGACAATCCCTTAATAAGATCGTTTTGTCCCAAGTATATCATTTTAAGATTATTGAGCATTCTTCTGAGGATCTGCTTCTTCTTTATGGGTTCGAGAAGGTCGGGATTAAAAGCTATCTTACCGCCATACAATCTAGAGAGCATCGTTTCGAGGCTCTTCTGAGATAGAATCTCTCCTCGATTGAAAGGATCGACCACGATCTCCTCGTTGTCTCCCACATACTTGACCAAGAAGTGACCAGGAAACCCGACACCCTGAAGGGACAGGCCGATCCTCTGCGCAACCTCTATATAGAGCACTGACAGGGATATAGGGATGCCGGTTCTGCGGTCCAGGACTTCGTTCAGGAAACTATTTCTAGGATCAAAGTAATGTTCGCGGTTGCCGCGAAACCCGTGCTCCTGAAAAAGCACGAAGTTGAGGGCGGCGATGGATCGATGAACATCGGCGTCAGAACCCAAACGCGCCGCTGCGGTCGTCGCCAGCGCGTCAATTCGAGACAGGTAAGCATCGACGTCGAGATTGGGATAATCAGACGCGGCAATCGCCAAGGCCGCCTTTCCGAGGTCGATTTTAGTTTCCGCGCGGTCGACGGCCTGACGAAAGTCTTTATAGGGATCGTCGGTCAATGCTTGCCTGTGATTCAACGCGGCTCCGCGATCACATCCACGAGGTACGGCAATTGTTTTTCCTTGACGTACTTGAGGCCTCTTTCGAGCGCGGGCCGCAGATCTGCCGGGTTGCGCACCGCCCCCTCGCCATTGACGCCAAAGGATTGCGCCATTTTGGCAAAGTCCACCGCCGGGTCGTCAACGTGGGTCCCGATACCCGCATTTTCCACCGGACGATTGCGGAACTTCGCGACTTCGATCCCATGTTCCTCCGAGTTGTAGTATGACTGGTTGTTGTGCATGACCATGAGGAACGGAATACGATGTTTGGCCGCGGTCCAGAGCGAGCTCGAAGTCATCAACATGTCGCCGTCGGATTGAATGCTGACGGCGAACTTACCCGTACCTTTCAGTGCCAATGCGGCACCGATGACTGCGCCCGGTCCGTAGCCAAGACCGGCACCACCACTGCCCCCGAGATACTGGTTCGGTTTGGTAAAATCCCATAACCGGCGCGCCCAGCCGTTGGAATTGCCGTTTACCAGAACCCAGTCCTCTTTCTTGATGACTTCACCGAGTTCTAGTGCCAACCATGCGGTAGAGATTTCCTTTTGGGAGGCTTTCGCACGCGCATCCGCAAGCCATTTGGCGCGCCGGCCGTTATGCTTGTCGGCGAGCTCTTTATGTCGCGCCTCGCGAGCCGCCTTGGTCTTGCCGTCGTTGCCGATAGCTTCACGGCACAGTCGAGTCAGTTCCGGTACGGCCACCGAGGTGTCGGCGCACATTGGCAGATCCAGTGCCTGTAACGCCTGAAAATCGTTAGCCCAGGAGTGTACCAGCATATCATTCATCGAGATGCTAATGAGTTTCACGCCGGGCGAAGTGATATACTCACAGTTTCGAGTTTGTTTGCTCACCGTTGTCAACGAACCGAATAGGTCTGCCACATCGAGCGCCAGGATGACATCGGCTTTTTGTAGCAGTTCCCGCGCGCCGTCCGTGGCATCCAAAGGATGGGTCGTGGGGAAATTAAAGCGCGCGCCCTTGTCGACAACCGGAGCCGCCAAAAGCTCCGCCAACTCGATCAGCGCGGGTACGGTTTTTGGATTGCGTCCCAGCGTGTCCGCGATGATGATCGGCGCTTGGGCGTTGACTAACATTTCCGCCGCTTTTCGAAGCGCTTCCGGGTTTGCCTGCATCGACGCTGGCGGGGCATACCGGCTGACGTTGGGGACCTCAAGCGTAGAGGTGAGGGAATCTTCCTGGAGATCCGCATCGTAGTTGATATAGATCGGCGCCATCGGTTCCGTCGTGGCGATGCGGTAGCCGCGAATGAAGGAATCCGGCACGTCGGCCAGGGTATACGGCTGATCATCCCACTTGACGTAGTCGCGCACTTGGTTGCCCTGTACCAGGGCCGTGTGAATCCAGTCGATGCGCGGACGGCGACGCTTGGTGTTCATCGGGCCGGTGCCGCCTAGGACCAAGATCGGGACCCGGTCGATATACGCGTTGAAAATCGCCATGCTCGCGTGCTGCAGGCCGACCATGTTGTGCGCGATGGCAATCATCGGCTTGCCCGTCACTTTGGCATAGCCGTGGGCCACAGCCACTGAGATCTCTTCGTGGTTGCAAAAGATGACTTCCGGCTTGTAGTTGCCGCCGTAGTTGACGATGGAGTCGTGGATCCCGCGAAACGTCGCGCCCGGGTTAAACGCAGCGTACTCAATATCAAAAGCCTTCATTAAATCGACAACAACGTCCGAACCGTATTGCGGTTGCTTTTTTTCTACCTTGCTTTGTGCTTTCGCCACCTTACAAATCCTCCCTTGGGTTTAGATGTCTATTCACTAACCACCATAGAATCGTAATCGAGCCCAACGCCGCTTAGCCTGCCGCATGAATCTGTTCCGTGGACGACGATTGTTTTTGCTCCTGCTGCAACAAACCCTTTTTAAAGAAAAGCTCAAGAGTCTCCAAGAGGTCCCCTTCCCGCGCGCCGGTGTCAGAGGCCTTCCCGACATCCAACTCGGCAATGGATTGCAGCACTTTCTGTACCGCTGGCGCCATGAAAGCCTTCATCCCGTGATGGCCAAAAGTCCGCTTCAGTTCGTCCATTTCCTCGGCCCGCCTGGCCGCATGGATACGCAAACCGACGATACTCGAAGTCACTTTATCTAACAACCCCGGGAAACTCTCTTCGTAACGCTTTAAAATTTCATCCAGCAAACCAAATCTTCTGGCCCCCATCAAGAGCTCGACAAAAAGTCCCTGTAGCCCTTTCGTCAAGCCAGCATAGAAGACTTTGAACGCCGAAGCCTGAGCAAGGGTCGACCCAAGAACTCTGACTGAAAAGCCGTACGACTCAAGTTCTTGAATCCTCGCTGCTTGTGGTCCGGACACGTAGACCACGGCACCTTTATCCATCTTGGTTGCGGATCCGATGATACAACCGTCGACAAAGTTAATCCCGCTAGGTTGCAGAATCTTTCCGATCTCATCCGCGGTCATGGGAGAAATCGCGTTGGCGTCCAAATAAAGAAGATTCCTGCGCCCCGACTTGGCGGCCGCTTTTGCGACTTTGGTCGCTACGCGTTTCGCCGCAGACGGGACGACAATTGAAACGATCAAATCGGCATCCCTGATCAGAGTCGCAGTCGACGGCACGCATTTCACGCCAACGTTCTCCGCCCGTTTCCGGGTCGTCTCACTGCGGTCTTTAGCGTAGGTCAGGACCTCGATCCCCCGACTAGTTAAAATCTTGGCCCAGTGATAACCCATCTCACCGATGCTCAATATACCAATTCGTTGGAACGCCATAGTTCGCTCCTTTCAGCTAGCCCTCGCGATTGATCACGTCGATCATCTGTCGCAGCCGTGCAAAATCTTCGCGATTAAAAGGGACGGATAAGCGAGGTAGATGCAATGTGCCTTGATCGTCCGCTTCCTCTGCGAGAGGATCCGTCTGCTTGATTTTACCTTTCGTAAGAACGTCGACAAACGATTGGTTCAACGTATCGATCAGATCCGGCGGCGGGGGATGATTGAGCCGAATCACCAAATCCTGCTTTACAAATCGATAAGAATGAAAGTTTCGATAAAAGGTCTCGATTTCGCCGACCGCCGCCTCGACGTTGTCCATGATCTTAAAGAAGCTAAACTCCTTGCCGGAAATATAGCCCCGACTTAGCATGGCCTCCCGCACGAACCGTTCCCACTGTCGCCAATATTGTCTGTCAGGAAGATCCATGAGAACAATCGGCACAATTTGGCTCTTGCCAGTTTGAGCTAACGTCAGTGACTCGGAGAGCTCATCGTGGGTGCCAAATCCGCCGGGAAATATCACAACGGCATCGGCTTCCTTTACAAACATGAGCTTCCGCGTAAAGAAAAAATGAAAGCTCATGAGCTTTGAATCGTCTTTGATAAAGCGATTCGCCTGCTGTACCGCAGGCAGACGGATATTGACCCCGAAACTATTATCTCGTCCCGCCCCTTCATGGCCAGCCTGCATTATCCCCGGACCCGCGCCGGTAATCACCATCAATCCCTCTTGGGCCAGCCGGTCTGCAAGCTGTTTGGCTAAATGATAGTACGGGTCAGTTTCTTGTATGTGTGTGGAACCAAAAATGCTCACCTTGCGCACTGAGCTATAGCGCGCAAAAACCTTGAAGGCGTGGCGTAATTCTTTCAGGGCGCGGTTGAGAATTTTGAGATCGCCGCGGCTCGTTTCATCCCCCGCCAATTTGATAATCGTCCGAATCATTTCGCCGATCAGAGCTTCATTGCTGGAGCTGGATTGCTCACGCAGCCATGCCGCAATCTGCGCTTCAATATTGGCCAAAGTGACTTTAGGCTGCTCCATGACGTTCCCACTCTATGACACAACGCTATCGGTTTTTAAAGCTTGGCCCAAGCGGCAGATAGGACTGCAGATCATCTTGGCCCCACTAGGATTATTATAACTGTATGTCATGTCATTTTGGTGCCCGGAGCCGGACTCGAACCGGCACGGACCCTTCCGGGTCCTCGGGATTTTAAGTCC
>Ga0209874_1000161_pt1 | contig 17820 bp, 16 predicted proteins | sample GWRWN1_20_30_FD_187216 | JGI IMG/M metagenome (GOLD analysis project Ga0209874, IMG submission 187216) | Riverbed sediment microbial communities from areas with no vegetation in Columbia River, Washington, USA - GW-RW N1_20_30 (SPAdes)... | ecosystem: Environmental > Aquatic > Freshwater > River... | reverse complement strand
CTTCTACGCGAGCGACGACAAGCTCGCCACGGTCGGCCTGGCGGGCAAGGTCGACGAGATCAACCGCACGGCGGTCAAGGTCGCGCGGGAGGTCGCCTCGGAGGGGGATGCCCTCGTCGCCGGGAACCTCTCGCTCACGTGGGCGTACGACCCCGAGGACCCCTCGAGCGCCGATCACGTCCGCGAGCTCTTCGATCGCCAGCTCCGCGATCAGACGGATGCCGGACCGCCGGACTTCTGGATCGGGGAGACGTTCTCGTACCTGGGCGAGGCGCTCCTGTTCGTCGAGCGCGCGAAGGCAACCGGCCTGCCCGTGATGGTGACGATGTCGTTCGAGCAGCCGGTCGCGCGTTCGTACGAGGGCGACACGCCCGCGGACTGCGCCCGCAGGCTCGGCGACGCGGGCGCGGACATCGTCGGGGTGAACTGTTTGAACGGTCCCGAGCAGCAACTGCCGATCGCGCTCGAGATGCGCTCGGCCGTCGGGGGCTTCGTCGCCGCGCAGCCGGTCGCGTACCGGACGAGCGCCGAGCAGCCCGACTTCACCTCGACGCCCAGCTTCCCCTACGAACTCGACCCGTTGCAGCTGTCTCGCCAGGAGATGGCCGAGTACGCCCGCGCTGCCCAGGAGGGCGGGATCGACTACATCGGCTCGTGCTGCGGGAGCATCCAGGCGCATGTCCGCGCGATGGCCAAGGCGATCGGGAAGACCCCGGTCGCCGAACGCGCCTGGAAGAGCACCGCCGGCCGCGCGATGAGCGCGTACGAGTACTACGAGCACACCGAGACCGAGGTCTGACTGCTCGCCACGGCGGGACTCGCGTCGTCGCTATCGGGCCGCGGCAAGCCGGTCCCGTGACCGGCCTCGCGCTCGCAGGCTCGCCTCAGGGATAGAGGTGCGCTCCGGCCCTTCCCTTCGCTCGACACTTGCCGCCCCGGCTCTCAAAAAATGTCGTTCCCTCTCGGTTCTCGGGCTCCGAGATGGCTACACATTGAAGCGGGGTCAGGGCAAAGTCTCCGGTCGCTGTCGCTTCGATGAACAACGGGTCTCCAGGGTGAAAGTAGAGCAGGTCGCTCCCCCACGGAGTCATTACCCGTGCGCGATGCATAGTTCCATCCGGCAGTCGGAACTGGATTCTCACAACTCCCTTCCTCTCCTCCCGGAAACTTGACGCCGTACAGGACCCCGATGGGGGCAACGTCTTGTCTCTCAACCACTCGGTCAGATACGCAACCTGATGTGAGGATGCCTCCGGCAATGACGAGAGCCGGCAGGGACGATCGCAGCCTCCAGTGCACCCATCCCGTCCCCTTGTTCTCGCCCTCGAGGCGACATCCATCCTGGCTCCCGCTGTTCACATCCGACCATCGTCAATCCCAGTGTCACAATTGAGCGACCGTCGGGTCCGCCATCCCTCTCAATCAGCGTGCAGAGTCCCACGTAGACCTTCACATGGATGTGGCGAGACTCTGCATGGGTGACGCCGGTCGTCGTGCAAACGCACATCTCGTCTCGGAACCATGGGGTGGCCAGCGTCGTGGACGTATCTACTACGCCCGGTCTATTTGAACCGAATAGCCCGACATCATCTCCGGCCTGACGTCGTGTCTCTCCATGCCGACCAATCGCTCATCGGCCAGGAAGCCAGCGTCCACGAGCACTTCCTCGATCGCTGTAGCGATGGTGTATCCCTCCGGCTCGCGAAACGGATCGGACGAGACGATTTCCATCCTCACCGGATACCGGATCGGCATCTCGTCGGGGTGGGAGGTCACATATGCGGTGACGGCGCGGAACAACGGCAGAGCGTTTGGAGAAGACCGATCCGCGCACGATCCGGAATCATGTCGGGTCGGCGGTGGCCCATCGATCGTGAACGAGATCGTGGTCACAGGTGAAGCATCGCAGGAGCGCGTGAGGCCATCACGTTGAGCGGCTTACCTCATCCTCTTGATCCGCGAACAAGGGCTCCTTATGCGTAGATGTCGGCTTGTCGCCAGACCGCTTGTTCTACCCTGCGGCTATGGCGGGCGATCTCGAGGCCTTCGAGGGCACGGTGCTCGATCAAGCGCCTCCGGGCGCGGTCGTTATTGGAGCGTCACTCTCGCCAGACGGTAGATACGGAGCCGCGTTGACCTACTTGCCCAGTGCGAACTACCTGATGGATGACGTACTCGTCCGTGATGGCGATCGCTGGCAGCTGCACGGCGGCGGTAGCGGAGTAGGAATCTCGTGGACCTTTCTTGGCGTTCTTGGCGAAGGCGACCGTGGAGTTCTGAGGTACGGGGGCCAAGCTCCAGACGGCGCGTCCGGCGCGTGGGTCAGGTACCAAGGGGCGGAGTACAAGGTGCCGGTTCGGCACGGTCACTTCTTGTTCGTGGCATGGGACGCCACCTCTCACGAGAATCCAGCTCTCATTCGCTTCGAGTAGGGCGGAGAGAACACTCCGCTCCAGGAGCGGCCCACGCTTGGCCCAACCGTCCGGACGCCGATCGTCCACCTGTTACCGAGGCAACTAATCAGCAAGGCGAGCCGCCCCTCTCGATCAGCCGAGAGGGTTCCACGTGGACCAAGCTGTCGCGCAAGGTCGCGTGACGCCGGTCACTTTCCCAGGCCGTTCATTGCCCGTCCGCTGGGCCTCGTGCCGTAAAGTGAGATCGCAGGGCGGCCGATGTCGAGAGGGTCATGTTGAACGTAAGCGGGTGACGGCGTGTGGTCTCGTCGCCGTGCTGCTGAGCCTAGGAGTAGGCGATACCGAGTGGCGTTCCAACATGCAGACGGCGCCATCGATGCCGTGACTGTTTGGGCTAACGATTCACGTCTTGCACAGCAGATCGCTCGGGATTGGATTGAGCAGGCAGCACTTCAACCGATGTCTGATGCAGAGCCGCGAACCGAAGAGATTGGCGCTGAGCCAGATCCCGGAGACATCGGTGTTGCGGAGACATACGCAGCCGTCAACCACGAGCGGGTATCTGCAGATGGAACCTCTGAGAGCACGCTCCACCGGCCGAGTCTCGATGAACTGAGACGACTGACCTCGCTGATGCGGGCCGAGACAAGCGCCGGTTGGGAGGAGCTGAGGGGGCTGCTTCGTGAGTCCGGCATCAATCCCCAACGAACGGCCGCAGTCACGGTTTCCGCCGACTCTCAAGGCTTCCCTCAGCAGGTGCGCATGGTGACGTCGGACGGCAAGCTGATCATGTTCTTCAGCGGGGTTCATCCCATCGTACGGGACGGACTCCCCGTGCTTGACGAAATCGGGACCGTGCAGTTCGAACTAGGAACATCTCTGGTCCATCTCGATCCCCACGTCCGGGACGCATTCAACGAAGCTGGCCTCACCCTCCTTCGAGAGGAGGAGGAACGGAGAGCTCAACGCGAGGCGTAGGCGGGCTAACGCCCGTCGTCGATCAGCCCATGACTCGTATACATCGGTTCCCTTGCTGAGTTGGCACCCTCGAGACCTTCCCATCAGGCTTGAACGCTTGGCAGCCGATGATGCAGATATGAGGGAACCGATTGACTTTCGGCATCCGGCACTAACGCGGATCTACTTCGTCTGCTTCGCGTTCTTCTGGGTTGGGTCGTTGGTGGCGATCGGCATGAAGTCGCCGTCCGATGCCCTCGCCCCGCTGCTCATGGCCGCTCTCGGCGTTGCCTTCTTGCTGCGGATCTGGTCGATCAGGTTCGTCGCAGACGAGTCGGGACTACTGGTTCGCAACTTCTTCCGGACGTGGCGTCTTCGATGGGACGAGGTCGAGGACTTTAGGTTGGGCCGGGGGATGATGGACATGCCGTTCATGCGGGTGGTCCACGTGCTTCTTCGAAATGGTGAGGTGCTCACTCTCGACATCACGGCAGCACACTGGCTCTTTGCCTTCGGGGGAAGAGCGAGGCAGGAGCAGGTCCTGAAGAGACTGCGTGAGTGGCTTCCACGCGATGACTAGTCTCCATCCTGTTCATTGCATGAAGAGGACTCATGTTCAGCGACCCCAAACGCCGCCCCTAGCCGATCAACGCTAGCGCGCCTCCCGGTAGCGGAGGTAGACGACTCTCGAGCTGAAGGTACGGGTCTCGACGAGTTCGAGATCCACGCGGCGCTTGCGCTGGGGGAAGAACGGAATGCCACCGCCAACCAGCACCGGGTAGACCATGGTCCGGTACTCGTCGATCAGACCCAACGCGGCCGCCTCGGCTGCGAGAGCCGCGCCGCCGATCGCGATGTCGCCCTCTCCCGGCTCGGCTCGCAACCGCTCGATCTCCTCCGCCAGGCCGCCGGAGGCCAGGCGGGCATAGCCCTGCACCGCCGACAGCGTGGTGGAGAACACCACCTTTGGGAGCGGCTTCCAGATCGCGGCCCACTCGAGCTCCGAGTCGTCGAGGGACGGATCCTGCTCGGCGGTCTCCCAGTACAGCATCGTCTCGTACAGCCGTCGTCCCAACAGGTGCACGCCGACCCCTCGTATCTCGTCGATCCAGAACCGAAAGACCTCCTCGTCGGGCGCCGTCCAGTCGAAGTCGCCGTCCGGCCCGACGATGTAGCCGTCAAGTGAGACGCTCATCGAATACGTCAGGCTGCGCATCAGAAGTCCTCCTCGGTAACGGGTTCGACAGTACGACGGCCGGACGCCGCAGGACTCATCGCGGCTCGCGGGATCTCCTGGGCTAGTCCTAGCCGTGGTTCGGACGCCGGGCGGGTCACACAAAGGGCCTGTCGCTAGGAGTGCTGCGGCGGACGGGTTGCGCTCCTGCGCAGGGGCGCCGTTTCGGGGGCCTGATCTCCTAACCCCTCAAACGCTTGACGGGAGAATAGATAGCGAGCGAGAAACGCCGCAACCTGTAGACATCTGCCCACATGTGGCTGGGCGAGTGGACCTTGGCGCACGCGAGAGACGCCGCAACCGTGGATGAATCCTATGGAGTTGGCCAGTACCCCGGTATTGGCTGACCGGAATCCGGCTCGGCCCCTGGCGACTCGCTACGGGATCGAGGTGATGCCCCGAATCCCGGGCGGAGAGCCCCCGTTGACCTAGCGCTCGTTCGGCCTGAAGGCGCGAGCATCGTCGAGAAGCCTTCGTGCGATGTCTAGCTCCCTGCCATATCGACTCCGCGCCTCATCTGTATTCAACTCGTGCCATTCCGCCATGTACGCAAGATCACTCCACGTCTTCGGTTCCGAAGGGTCTCCAACGATCCCGAGGTAGAAGCTGAAGACTCGCACATTCGGCCCGACGAGGGTGACCAGGTAACCGATGTTGTGACGGATCGGGATCAGATCGATGATTGCCGCGTCTTGCACATCGATGCCCTTGTCCGCGATCAGCGCCCGAGTGGCGGGCCACGGGGGGTCGTCGCTTCCTCGAAGCGCGGTCGTCACCGTGCGGATGTAGTCGGTCTCGTCGCTGGTGTCGCGCAAGCCGAGAGAGCGCATCAGCGGGGCCTGAGATCGCGCGACTCGCAACGTCGCGAGCTCCGCGGCGTCCTCAAGCTCCCACGTCCACCCCTCCAGGCCGGCGAGATCTCCTGCGTAGTCGACACCGGGATAAGGACCTTCGGACCAGCCGCCTCGCCCGGCGTGATGCCATCTGATGTCGCCGAGCACGGTGTCGAGCCGGGTCCCGTCTTCGTCGTAGTAGCGCTCGGGAACCCGTGAGTGGCCATGCTCATGGATGAAGCGGCGTATGCGATCGAGGTCTCGCTCCCACCCCGCCTTCGGATCCGGTGACTCAGGAAACGCTTCGGGCGTGAGCGCGACCTCCCCGATGTACTCGTGAGTGAGATCGACGCTGTCGAACACGTCCTTGTCGTGAGCCCGGGGATCGTTGTACCCGTAGATGTTCACGGTCGCGTTGAGGCCCTCTCGCAAGTCCTCGAGTCGCTCGCTGCTGTAGCGTTCGGCAAGGATCCACTCGCCGATCAGCTCGCGGATCGAAAGGTCCTCCTCATATGTGGGGATCGGAGGATCGACACGGACACGCCAAAGCTCTCGCTCAGTCTTGACGACACGCGGCCGATCGATCACCCAGCATCTCCGCGGCGACCCTCCCCAGTGCACGGGCGCGGTGTCAAGGCTTCCGAGGTAGAAGTCTGGCCTCTCCCCGAGAAACCGATCATCCTGGTTCCCGCTCATCGACACGAGCTTAGAATCTCTCGGGCATCAAGATCGAGTACCGGTAGCGCACGTAGAGCTTCACGGCCTCTTCGCTCGCGAATTCTGCGACGCCTGTTCGCCCTCGCCGCATTCGCAGGCGTCTGCGCCGTCGCCGTCCCATCCTCACGGGCCGGCACGATCGTCGCGAACGTCGCCGACGGGATCCTCACGGTGAACGGCACGATCGACGGGGACGACGTCGCCGTTCGGTGCGAGAGCGGGCGGGTGACCGTGAACCACCACCATCCGTCGGGGGGACCCACCGCGTGCGCCGACCTGCGTCGCATCCTCGTGTTCGCCGGCGAGGGACCGGATCGCGTGAGCCTCGTCGACGTCACGCCGACGGCGTTCGACCGCCTGACGGCGACCTCCGTCTCGGGGCAACTGGGTGACGACGCGCTCATCGGTTCGGAGATCGGTGATGACCTGATCGGCGGTGGCGGGGTCGATTCGCTGATGGGCGGACAGGGTCGCGATCACCTCACCCCCGGTCCGGGCGGAGGAGAGGCGAACGGCGGCAAAGGTCGCGACACGGTCTCGTTGGCCGGCGACGGCGATTGGAAGATCAACGACGGACGATCGAGGCTCGTGCAGGCCGACGAGATCACGACGCTGGGCTCGATCGAGATCGCGGCTATCACGGGGGGACCCGGAGCCAACCTGGTCTTCGGCGACTCGTTCACCGGGAACCTGCGGCTCAGGGGTCGTAGTGGCGGCGACCTGCTGCAAGCAGGCGAGGGCAACGACCGGATCCTCGGCGGGGGCGGGAACGACTTCGTCCAGGCGGGTTCCGGCGACGACGAGATCGAGGGCGGCATGGGGGACGACTCGCTGAGCGGCGAGTCTGGCAAGGACGAGCTGAGGGGAGGAGGGGGCGCGGATACATGCCGGGGCGGACCCGGAGCCGACTCCCTCGTCTCCTGCTAGCGCTCGGGGCGCGGGCTACGATGCGCCGGGATGCCTCAGGACGCCGGCGACCTGCTGCCCGCCGAGCGCAAGGTCGTCGAGGAGCTCGGCCACCTGCCGCTCGACTTCCGTGCGATGGCCGCGGTGTCGAACCTGTTCCGTGCCTCGGCCGCGATCCGGCGGCACATGGAGGCCAAGGTCCTCGCGGCCGACCGGCTGTCGTGGACGTCGTTCGTCGCGATGTGGGTGCTGTGGGTGTGGGGTGAGATGGAGTCCCGCGACCTGGCCGCCGCGGTCGGGATCAGTCGGCCGACCTCGACGGGGGTCGTGACCACGCTCGAGGGCCGCGGGTACGTCCGTCGTTCGAAGACGGCGGAAGACGGCCGACTGGTCCGCGTCACCCTCACCGCCGCGGGCCGGCGAAAGATCGAGGAGCTGTTTCCTCGGTTCAATGCCGAGGAGGTCGAACTCACGACGCACCTTGACCGCGCTCAGCAGGAGCAACTGGCGGCGCTGCTTCGCTCGATGCTGCGTCGGGTCGGGGAAGGATCCTGAGGCCTCGGCAACGTGGTCACGAGATGTCCGGTCGGGGACGGCGTCTGGCGCCTGCGCTATCCGGGCGCGCTACCGCCGATCGTCGCGGGGGGTCCGGGCTGTTCATCCGGAACCCGCCGGGTGAAGAACAGCGCGATCACGGCGAAGAGCGCCAGGAGCGCGAGGGCCGTGCGGAGCCCGTTGACTCGGGCGTCCCCGTAGTCGTCGAGCACCGCGTCGGCGGTCTGCTCATCGATCCCCGCGTCCTGGAGGGCCGACTGCAGGTCGGCATCCGAGATGAAGGGGATCCCGCTCGCGAGCTCGACGTTCGCCTGATCCGCGACCTCGGGCGGCACCTTCGGGTTGTCGGCGATCCCGCTCAGGAACGAGGTGGTCAGGGCGGCGATCAGGACCGACCCCGCCAGTGCCGTCCCGAGCGACGCGCCGAACTGAGAGGCGGTGTTCTGGAGGCCGCCGACCTCGGGTGCCAGCTCCTCGGGCGCCGCCGAGACGGTGACGCTGCCGAGCTGCGAGGCGAGGGCTCCGAGACCCAGCCCGATCACCAGCATCGGGACGGTCACGATGCTGGCGGTGGCATCGGCGTCCATGGTGGCCAGGAGCGCCACGACGCCGACCAGGACCGCCACGAACCCGATCGTCACGATCCGCCGGGGCGAGGTCGTGGGGAAGAGCTTCGGCACGCCCGCGGCGGCGAGGAGCATCGTGACAGAGAGCGGCGTGATCCTGAGCCCGGTCTCGATCGCCGAGAGCCCGAGCGCGACCGAGAGGAACAACGGGACCACGAAGAACAACCCCATCATCACCACGAACTGGAAGAAGAACATCAGGAGCCCGCCGTTGAGGCCGCGCTCGATCAGCGAGGGGGTGAACAGCGGCTCCCCGCCTTCCTCGTCGAGTCGGCGGATATGGGACCCGAACAGCCGGAGGGTGACGAGGCCCGCGACGATCAGCCAGAACACCGGCGACATGCCGAGGATCGACGGATCGTCACCTGAAGCCAGGAACCAGCCCCATTCGCCGGACTTCAGGACCCCGGTGACGATGAGTCCCATCGCCAGAGCCCACAGCACCGACCCCAGCAGATCGAGGTGGGGCCGGACCTCGACGGGCGCGTCCGTGACGCGGCGGGAGAACAGGAAGATGCCCGCGCCGATCAGCACCTCGCCGGCGAACACCCACCGCCACGACGCGTAGGTGGTCGCGAGGCCGCCGATCAACGGCCCGACGGCGATCGCGATCGCGCCGGCCGCCCCCACCAACCCGTAGGCGCGGGGCCGTCCTTCTGGTGGGAAGTTCCCCGCGACGAGCGCGACGATCGCCGGCATGATCAGGGCCGCCCCGATCCCCTCCAGGATCGACCAACCGAACAGCAGCACCCCGAGGTTCGGCGCCAGCGCCGTCGTGAGGGAGCCCGAGCAGTAGATGAGCAGCCCGAGCAGGAACGCCCGCTTGCGGCCGATCATCGAGCCGATCTTGCCGCCGGTGACCATCAGCATGGCCATGACCAGCGTGTAGAGGACGATCGCGCTCTGGATCCCCGTGATGGTCGTGTCGAGGTCGTCGGCGACGGTTGCGATCGAGACGTTCATCACCGAGCTGTCGAGCGCCATCAGGAACTGGCCGGCGCACAGCGTGAGCAACACGACGCCGGCGGCGCTCCGACCCGTCGCGACCGCCCGTTCGCTCACTGGGTCGCCGATGCTACCGGTTGATCGGGGTGCCCGCTCGTCCGAGCGAGGGGCCGACGCAGGGAGGACGTGCGCTAGCCTGGCGAGCGATGAGGGCGGAGACCTCGAGGGGCGTTCGATGACGACGATCGTCCCGCGCTGGGAGTGGCGAGCGTTCGGCAGGAGCTTCGGAGCCGCCGAGGATGCACTTGTCCCGATCAGTCCGGAGCGAACCGAGGAAGGCGACGAGATCTACCTCGTCTCCGGAGTGAGCGCGAACGTGAAGGTTCGCGACGACCTCATGGATGTCAAGGTCCTTCGGGAGGTCGACGCCGACGGCCTGGAGCGGTGGGAGCCGGTGATGAAGCAGGGGTTCCCGCTCGGGGCGAAGGATGTGACCGAGGTTCTCGAGGCGCTCGACGTCCCCGCTCCCAAGCTCACGCGGGCCACCTACACGCTCGACGGGTTCCTGAACGAGCTCATCAGGCCCAACGACCTCGCTCGCGTGGTGAACGTCCACAAGCGACGGAACCGCTTCACGGTCGCGGGCTGCATTGCCGAGCTCGCCGACGTGGTCGCGGACGGACGGCCCATGAGAACGATCGCGATCGAGTCGGAGGATTCCGCCGCGGTCATCGCCGCCGTTCGCGCGATCGGCCTGAACGGTTACGTGAACACGAGTTACCCGCGGGGGCTTGCGGCCCTGATCGACGACCAGCCGGCGCGCAGTGCCGTGATCGACGTCGGGACGAACTCGGTGAAGTTCCACATCGGCGAGCGCGATGGGAGCGGGAGGTGGCACACCATCCTCGACCGAGCCGAGATCACACGCCTGGGTGAGGGGCTCCACGAGCGGGGCGAGATCGGGCGCGAGGCGCTGGAACGAACGGTGACGGCGATCCAAGCGATGGCCGACGAGGCCGAACGCGACGGCGCTCGGGCCGTCGCCGCGGTGGGCACGGCGGGTCTGCGCATGGCTCGCAACGGAGACGACGTGCTCGCTTCGATCCGCGAGCGCACCGGCATCGACGTCGAGGTGATCTCGAGCGAGGTGGAGGCGCGGCTCGCCTACCTCGCGGCGCGGGCCGGCCTCGACCTGGGCGAGGGGTCGCTGGTGGTCTTCGACACGGGCGGCGGGAGCAGCCAGTTCACCTTCGGGCACGGCTCGCGTGTCGACGAGCGCTTCAGCGTTGAGGTCGGCGCCGTGCGCTACACGGAGCGGTTCGGTCTCGCGAATGCGGTGTCATCCGACGTGCTGACCGAGGCCCTGGCGGCGATCGCCGACGACCTCTCCCGCCTCGATGGGCGCCCGCCCCCGGACGCGCTCGTGGGGATGGGCGGCGCCGTCACCAACATCGCCGCCGTGCATCACCGCTTGACCACCTACGATCCCGATGTCGTTCAGGGGACGGTCCTGGACCGCGCCGAAATCGCGCGCCAGATCGAGCTCTATCGCTCGCGAGACGCCGACGCGCGTCGAGCGATCGATGGCCTCCAGCCCAAGCGCTCGGACGTGATCCTCGCCGGTGCCTGCATCGTGGCCACCGTGATGGACAAACTGGGCGCGCGATCGGTGACGGTCAGCGATCGAGGGCTCCGCCACGGCCTGTTGGTCGATCGGTTCGGCGCGTGAGGAAGTTGCCGTAGCGAGGAGCCTCGCGACAGAGCGCCCGGTCCGATGACCGGTCGGGGTTCTACGCGTTCTCGACGAGGTCCTTGAGGGCTTGCAGCGCGCCGCTCCAGGCCTGCTTCGAGACGGCCGCCGCTTCCTCGGACGGGAGATTGACCTCCCGGACCGTCAGCTCGGTTCGGCCGTCGCGCTCGGCAACGTTCCAGGACACCTCCTGGTAGTTCTCGGGAGCGTCGGGAAGACCCGAGACCGGACTCCAATGGCTGTGCACGAACGATCGCGGGGGGTCGAACGCCAGGATCGTGCCCTTGTCCTGGTACGGACTGCCCTGGTACTCACCTCGATGAACGATCGAAGCGCCCACCTTCCAATCCGTCTCGGTGTCGACCCCGAAGAACCACGTCTTGATGAGTGCGGGCGTCGTCAGCGCCTCCCACACGCGCTCCGAAGGTGCGTCGATCGTGATCGAGCTCTCCGATGTCAGTCCGTTCTCCATGTGCTGTCTCCCGGTCGGCTCTTTCTTGTTACCCGATCCGACCTGCGAGTTCGACACGCACCGGCATGTGCTTGATCCCGTTGATGAAGTTCGAGCGGAGCCGTTCGACCGGGCCCGTGATCTCGAGGCGAGACAGCCGCGGGATCAGCTCCTCGAACATCACCCGGACCTCCAGTCGCGCCAGGTGCGCACCCAGGCAGACATGGGGCCCCCCGCTGCCGAACGTCATGTGCGGGTTCGGCTCACGGCGGATGTCGAAGCGTTCGGCATCGGGGAAGACCTCCTCGTCGTAATTGCCCGACACGAACCAGACGACGACCTTGTCGCCCTCGCGGATCGTCGTCCCACGGAGCTCGAGGTCGCGCGCCGCCGTTCGACGGAAATGCATCGTCGTCGAGCCATACCGGAACATCTCTTCGACCGCGAGGGGCATCAGGTCCGGCTCCTCACGGAGACGCCGCCACTGATCAGGGTGATCCACCAGGGCTCGCATGCCGTGGGTGATCGAATGGCGCGTCGTCTCATTCCCGGCGACGATCAACAGGCAGAAGAAGTTGTCGAACTCCCGCTCGGACAGCCGCTCTCCGTCGAGCTCGGCCTGGACCAGCTGGGTGACCAGGTCGTCCCTGGGCTCGGCTCGTCGCTGCTCGGCGAGTCCGTGGCCGTACGCCATCAGCTCGACCGCCGCCGGGCTGCGGAAGGGGAGGAGGCGGTACTCGCTGGTGTCTTCCTTGTCGATCACGGCGCGCGAGTACTCGGGATCGGCCTGAGAGATCATCGCGTCGCCGAGCTCGATACACATCGGGAGGTCCTGGTTGGGGACGCCCATGATCCGGGCGAGGACGCGGATGGGGAGCTCGCGCGAGATCTCCTCGACGAAGTCGAACTCGCCCTTGGGCAGGCCGTGGTGGAGCACGAGCCGGGCCTGTTCCCGAACGAAATCCTCGTACCGAGCCACCGCGCTCCGGGTGAAGAGCTTGCTGACGAGCCGCCGGAGTCGCGAATGCCCGGGCGGATCCATGTCGATCATCGACCGCCGGGCCTCGACCTCCTCCGCCGTCTGCTCCTCGAGCGTGATCCCTCGGGCCGACGAGAAGCTCTTGGTGTCTCGAAGGACGTCCTCGATGTCGTGGAACCGTGTGATCGCCCAAAACCCGCGGTTGGGCGTGTGCTCGGGTTGCCAGTGGACCGGATCGCGCTCGCGAAGCTCTCGGAAGGCCCAGAGCGGGACCTCGTCGACGAAGGCGTCGTGGCTCGACAGGTCGATCTCGTCCAACCGAACGCTCATCGAGGCCTCCTCGGGTGCGACGCGGGGTAGTTTGGCACCGAACGACCGATCGGGACAAGGCCGGACCGCCGGTTCAGAAGAACGGCAGGTAGTAGTCGATCTCCCACGGGGTGACCTCGGTCGTGTTCGAGTCGCCGACGGTCTTCGCGTAGCGCTCCCATTCGGCCCGCTTGAGCTTGGTGAACGTCTCCACCAGCCACGGTCCGAGTGCCGCGCAGAGCTCGTCGTCGGCCTCGAACGCCGCGAGCGCCACTTCGAGTGTCGGGGGGACGCAGCGCTCGGTGTTGGGGGGCTCACCGGCGACCTGAGCCTCCGGCGGCGACATCTGGTGCTCCACTCCGAAACGAGCCGCATGCAGGACCGCGGCGGTCACGAGGTAGGGGTGGGCGGCGCCATCGGCCACCCGATGTTCGAGTCGGGTTCCTTCGCCCCTTGCAGGCGGGATGCGGACACCTACAGTGCGGTCGTCGTGGCCCCAGTTGGCCCAGTAACCGCTCAACAGGTTGGGCTTCAGTCGCTTGTAGGCGTTGGTGTTTGGGGCGCACAGCGCTGACAGGCCTTCGTGGTGCGCAAGAAGGCCGGCGATGCATTGCTTGACCATGGGCGCGAGCCCATCGGGCGCGTTCGGGTCGTGAAAGGCGTTCGAGCCGTCCTCGCGGCGGAACGAGAAGTTGATGTGCAGGCCGCTGCCCCCTCGGTCGTTGAACGGCTTTCCGAGGAACGTGGCACGCCTGCCGTTCTTGGCCGCGATCTCCTTGACCAGGAGTCTGAACAGGAAGCACTCATCGGCGGCAGGTATGGCCTCCTTGTAGCGGATGTTGACCTCGTAGCAGGAGGTGTCGAACTCGCTGTTCCAACATTCGACAGGAAGGCCACACCGCTGAGCCGCTCGGACGATTGCGTCGACGGTCCCGCTCGGGTCTATGGCCATGCCCGTTCCGTAGACGCGGTGGGATGGCAGGCTCTCGGGTTGCCAACCCCCATCGGCTCCGGGCTCGAGCAGGAAGAACTCGTGCTCGTACGCGAACATCGGGTCCAGCCCCATCTCGCGCCAGGGCTCCACCGCCTTGCGCAGGACCTGTCGCGGGTCCACCTCGAACGGGTCGCCGTGGTGCTTCATGTCGGCGATCCCGACGACGGTGTCGTCCTCCCACCCTGGTCGGAGCGTGTCGCGGTCGATGTGAGCTTCGACGTCGGGAAGCCCCACGTCGAACTGCTGGCGCGAGACGTCGAGGATCTCCTTGTCGGTGGTGAGCGGGTACACGCCGATGCTGAAGCCGGCGTGCCCAGCGTCCGCGACGTCGCCGAACAGGTACTTCCCATGTTCGACACCCAGTACGTCGGAGAACAGTAGTCGGAGCCGCTTGCCCTTGATGTCCATCCAAGCTCCTCGCTGTCGGGCCCGCCCGAGGATAGTCCAGGCGCCGGCGATACCGCTCCGGTAGGGTCCGGCGCATGGAGGAGGACTTCGCGCTCGAGACCGAGCGTCTGCGTCTGCGCCCCTACCGGCTCGAGGACCTCGACGACCTGCACGCGATGTTCGCCGACCCCAAGCACATGCGGTGGTACCCGGCGCCCTTCGACCGGGAGACCACGCGGGCGTGGCTCGATCGTCAGCTGGCGGCGTACGGCACACGCGGCTACGCGCTGTGGATCGTGGAGGACCGAGCGACCGGCGCATTCCTCGGGACCGCGGGTCCCACGCTCCAGACGGTCGAGGACGTCGATGAGGTCGAGATCGGGTGGCACACGCGACCCGGCCGCAAGGGCGAGGGGATCGCCCCCGAGGCCGGGGCGGCGGCCCGAGACTGGGCCTTCGCGAACCTCGACGTCGATCACGTCATCTCGCTGGTCCTCCCCGAGAACCTCGCGTCCTGCCGCGTGGCGGTGAAGATCGGCATGCACGTCGACCGCCAGGCCGACTACAAGGGCCTGCTCCACCGGATCTACCGGATCGACCGGGTCACCTGGGCTCGAGCGCACGGGGCAGCAGCGCCGTGACCGAGCCCTCGGGGACCAGGTCACGGGTGTACGCGTAGACGGCCCCGGCGGCATCGGCGGCCGGGCCGACGTTGCACAGCAGTCCCGTGGTCGGTCCCTGGCCCGCGCGCCACGTGTCGTCGTCCCACGCGCCGGCGCCGCGCACGGTGATCGCGACGTACTCACCGTCGGGGATCCACTCCACTTCATCGTCGTCGTCGTCGGGTTCCACCACGACGTTGGACACGCCCAGAGTCAAGTCCTCGAGCTCGTTCCCCCGCCCGAGCCCGAGCGAGATCATCTCCCCCAGCATCCGCAGGAACGGCTCGTCCTCGGTGTCGGGGCTCCACAGCAGCGGCGGTCGCTCGACCCTCATGAACGCGTGCGCCCGGAGCAGGGCCTCGAGATCCATCAGCCCCTCTTCGGCGCTCGGACCCCCCGGAACTCCCAGTCCCCGCCGAACGCGGTCGAGACGACCTCCTCCGATGCGCTCGGCTGCGCGCCGACGTCCTCGCGGATCGGTACCTCGCCCTCGACGATCCGGTTGCGAAGGGTCCCGAGACCCTCGACCTCGACCTCGACGACGTCGCCCGGCTCCACGGGGCGCGAGTTCGCCGGCGTCCCCGACAGGATCACGTCGCCCGGCACGAGCGTGATCGTCCGCGCGATGTCGGCGACCAGGTAATGCATGTCCCACGTCATCTCGTCCGTCGAGCCATCCTGGCGCACGTCGCCGTTCACGAGCGTCCGGATCCGCTTCCCCCGGAAGTCCCAGTCGTCGACCAGGCCGGGGCCGAGCGGGCACAGGGTGTCCGAGCCCTTCACCCGCAGCATCGACCCCGCATCCGTCTCGCGGAAGTCGTGCAGGCCGTAGTCGTTCGCGATCGTGTAGCCGGCGATGTGGTCGGCTGCCTCGTCGGGGGCGATGTGCGTGCAGGTGCGCCCGATCACGATCGCGATCTCGCCCTCGTAGTTCAGGTACCGGCACCGCGGGGGGCGCACGACCTCGCCGCCGTGCGCGTTCAGCGCGCTGACCGGCTTGTGGAAGTACGTGGGCGCCGGCGGCATCTGCGCGAGAAACTCCTTCACGCGGCTCTCGTAGTTCAGGTGCACGCAGACGATCTTGGTGGGCTCGGTGGGCGAGAGATGCTCGGCGCTCCCGAGCGGGATCCGGGCGCCGCCGGGGGCGACGAGCTCCTCGCCGTCGCGCTCGACGGTGGTCGGGACGCCGTCGAGCAGGATCCGCCGTGTCTCCACACGCACCTCCGGGTCGTTCGGGACCGACCGCTAGTATCTCGCCCGTGGCCGAGCTGAAGGGGTTCGTTCCGCCGCTCTCGCCCGAGGGCCGGTCCTCCGTGGTGCCCGGTCCTCCGTGGCACTATTCGGGCGACCTGCTGACGATCGAGTACCGGGCTGCTCCGGGAGCGGTCGAGCGCTGGCTGCCGGACCCGATCGAGCCGGCCGAGGAAGACCCCGACGCCGTCGCCGTGATCTTCGCCGACTGGCAGTCGTGCTCGGACTCATTCGAGGAGCTGTTGGACCCCGTGCGTTCCCAGTACAAGGAGGCCTTCGTCGTGGTCCGGTGCCGGTACCGCGGCGAGACGTACTCGCGGTGCATCCTGATCTGGGTCGACAAGGACTTCGCGATGGTCCGCGGCTGGCACCAGGGGTACCCGAAGAAGCTCGGATCGATCTGGATCACGCGTCCGGTTCGGTACGGCAAGGCCGGTCCCCACCTGGAGCCCGGCGGGCGGTTCGGCGCGAGCGTCGGCGTCCACGACCGGCGGGTCGTCGACGCCGGCTTCACGATCACCGAACCCTCCGAGACCAACGGGTTCGTCAACGCGCTCCCGATGCTGCATTCGAGGTACTTCCCGAGCATCGAGGAGGGCCGACCGCCGTCGATGGACGAGCTCGTCACGATGAAGAGCTACGACTGGGAGGGCTCGGAGGTCTGGACGGGCGACGCAACGCTCTCGTTCGGCGCCTCCCCGGTCGAGGAGCTCGAGAGCCTCGCGCCGGTCGAGACGATCGCCGGCTACTGGCGAAGCGTCGGCGTCACCTGGGGCATCGGCACGAGGCTCGACTGACGGGGTTGGCTCGAGCGCCCCGAACGATCGAGCGAGCGACCGCGCGCCGCCTCGCGATCGCGACGCAGCGCCTCTCTGGCACCCCGCCCCGTTCGAGCCCCCGGGCCGTGCTCGGCGTGATCCGCTCGATCCGGTGCGTGCAGCTCGACCCGATCGCGGTCGTGGCGCGGAGCCCACATCTGGTGCTCGGCGCAAGGGTCGCGGGGTTCGAGCTCAGGCACCTGGACCGCCTGCTGTGGCGCGACCGCTCGGTCTACGAGTACTGGGCGCACGCGGCCTCGATCGTGCTCGCCGAGGATCACCCGATCCACGCCTGGTACATGCGGCAGTACGTTCGCGACGACGGGTCGGGGTGGAACCGACGGCGCCTGGACTGGATGGCGGCCAACGCGCGGCTCAGGCGCTCGGTGCTCGCCCAGGTCCGCCGGGACGGCCCCGTGCTCGCACGCCGGATCTCCGGCGGCCCGACGGGGGAGTCGTGGCGTTCGAGCGGCTGGACCAACGAGCGCAACGTCGATCGGATGCTCGAGTTCCTCTGGGGATCGGGCGCGATCATGGTCGCGGGTCGCGAGGGCATCCAGAAGCTCTGGGACCTGACCGAACGCGTCCTGTCGCCGGACGCGCCGCGCGAACGCCTGTCGGACCTCGAGGTCACGCGTCGGGCCGTCGGGCGCTCGCTCCACGGTCTGGGAGTCGGGACGCCTAAGCAGATCAAGAACCACTTCACCCGGGACCGGTACCCGGAGTTGCCACGCGTGCTGGGCGAGTTCGAGCGCGCCGGTCGGATCGAGCGGGTGGTCGTCGAGCACGACGGCCGGACGATGCCGGGTACCTGGTACGTGCACAGGGACGACGTGCCGCTGCTCGAACGGATCGAGCGCGGCGCGTGGGAGCCGCGCACGACGTTGCTGTCGCCGTTCGACAACCTGATCGCCGATCGGGCCCGCGCCGAGCTGCTGTTCGATCTCCCGTACCGGATGGAGATCTACGTCCCCAAGGCCGAGCGTCGGTACGGGTACTACGCGATGCCGGTGCTCGACGGCGACCGGTTCG
>Ga0209874_1000158_pt1 | contig 17885 bp, 16 predicted proteins | sample GWRWN1_20_30_FD_187216 | JGI IMG/M metagenome (GOLD analysis project Ga0209874, IMG submission 187216) | Riverbed sediment microbial communities from areas with no vegetation in Columbia River, Washington, USA - GW-RW N1_20_30 (SPAdes)... | ecosystem: Environmental > Aquatic > Freshwater > River... | reverse complement strand
AGAACGAATCCAGCTCATCGCCGGCGACTATCGGAAAGAAACGATCCCAGGAGCCTACAACGTCATTTTTCTCTCTAACATCATCCATGGCGAAAGCTTTGATAATAACCGCTCGCTGATCCGCAAACTTGTCTCCAACCTTAAACCGGGCGGGCAAATTGTCGTGAAAGATCACATCCTCGACGATAGCCGTACGACCCCACCTATGGGCGCCATCTTTAGTTTGCTAATGCTGCTCACCACCGAATCAGGCCGTTGTTATAGCTTTAGCGAAATCAAAAGCTGGATGGCACAAGCCGGCTTATCGCGGGTGCGGCAAATCGACCTACCCCCTCCCCTCACCTCCTCCCTGGTCATCGGCAGCCAGTAATTAGCTTCCAGCAAAATTGTGCTACACTGCTGGGAACTCAAGTAGAGGAAGGAAACCCGCCATCGACGAGTTAGAACAAAAGGCCAGAGAGCGGGCGGTCATCGAAAACTTCAAACCGGCCTGCCTGTGCAACAAGATCCGCAAAGGTACCGTGCTCAAAGCGATCCAAGCCGGGGCTAAGACTTTCGAGCAAGTAAGCAAACGGACCGGAGTCGGAACCGGTCCCTGCGGCGGCAGGCGCTGCGGCTCGATGGTTCGAGGGATGCTGGGAGAGCCTGTGGTGAATTGCGGCGAATGCGGCTGGCCGGTCCTCGTAGGCGCCTCTCCTCGAGTCTGCCCACGCTGTGAGTATGCCAAGCAGGAAACTTGACTCGATGTTTTTGATCAGGATAATGAACCACCCCGCAGCAAGCTGCGGGGTATCGATAGACCACTATGACGTGACCCGAATTTGTCACCCCCGAATGTTTTAATCGGGGGTCCAGTCCGAGTTTCGCCTGGATTCCCGCTAAAAACATGCGGGAATGACGGACTCTGAAGGAGCTAACAAGCGCCTTTACGCAGCAAGCTGCGGGGAATCAAACCCGCCGAAATGGAAGAATTCAGTTGAGGAGTACAACCATGGGTAACCGATGGTTTCAAACACTGATTTCAATTTTTTGCGCGCTTGTATCAGCGTGACTGGCGCAGCCCTCCGCCGAGGCGCAGGAAAAACAAAGAGATGGGCTACTATGCAAAGCACGGTCTCGACGTGAATTTGGTACTCCTCGAAGAAATCGCCGTCATCAAATGGCGCCAGGTTTGAGCCTATGTTTTTTGCCGGCTTGAAAACACTCACAGCGGCCAACTCTCCAACCGGTAGGCTTGCTCCCAGAACATAAACTCGTAGCGGCTGCTCAGCATGAAATACTCAGCCATGCGCTTCCTCTCGCTGCTGTTGGCCGCTGCCCCGAGTTTGTCCATTAATTGAATCTGCTCCCGCACCGGCTGCCAGAACGATTCAGATGCATAGGTCTCGATCCACTGCCGGTAAATCTTCGGCTTGCTGGGGCGATTTCTGTAGAGGCGCCGTCCTACCTCGCCATAAATCCAGTAACAAGGAAGAACTGCCGCGACCAGCTCCCCCAGGGTCCCGCTGCGCGCCACCGACTGTAAATGGCCAATATACGCCTGCGTAGTCGGACCCTTGGGCACGCCATCCAACTGTTGGCGTGACAATCCGAGACTCTTTCCGAAGCTTGTGTGGAAACTACGCTCCACTTCAACCGCGCCGAGCGCGTGACGGGCAAACAACTCCAGGGTTTCGAGATCTGGCGACTTGGCTCCGCCCTGACAGAGGATTTGAGCAAAGTCCAGCAAGTACACGTAATCTTGCAGGATAAAATAAGTGAACCGATCCATCGGCAAGGTCCCGGCGTGCAGCTCACGCAGGAATGAATGACCCTCAATCGCTCGCCAAATCCGCTCTCCGCGACGTCTTAACTGGGCACTGAATTTTTCCGCCATTGGGTGATCTCAGGTTGATCCTGATGTTGGTTCTGCTGACAAGCTTCCGTTCATGCTTCGAGAACCTCAGTACGAACGGAAGCTTGTCAATGTTATCAATGCAATTCCCGTTCGCCCTGAGCTCAGTCGAAGGGCTCAGCGGTTATTCTGCTTCACAAATTTTTTGCCGGTTAACTTTCCGGCTGCGGTCGCTTCCGGATCTGCTCCCCATCGGGCAGTTGCTCGTATTTAAAAACAATCCGATTATCCATTGCCGCGTTTGTTTTCGCCCAATCGGTTTGGCGCATCAGTAAAACCTCTGCAATTCTATTTTTCAGTTCGTCTTAGACGGACGGTACAGTTCCCGCTGGGCAATACACCGCCGACCGGGCACCTGATTCATCTAGCATTGATTGGCAACGTTAGAAGAGTTCAAGATTTGATGCATGGGGGGCAATCCCGCTTGCACCCGCCGGATATTGTCTGCCGATACCCGTGCGATCGTCTCTATGGTCTCCAGGGTCATATTCGCTATATGGGGGGTGGCGATCACGTTTGGTAGCGCCAGCAACGAATCGTTCGGATCGATCGGCTCATTCCAATAGACGTCCAAACCGGCTCCCGCCAGCCGTTGCGCACCTAGCGCCGCCAGTAAACGCCGCGCGATCCACGACGCGAGCGCGCGCGACGTTAATGAGAAAAGCACTCGGCTTCATCAGAGCGATCTCGGCCGGCCCGATCATCCCTTCCGTTTCTTTATTAAGCGGAACATGGAGGGAGACGAAATCGCTCTGGCGGAGGAGTTCCGGAAGATGGTCGTGCGTCTTCAACCACTCCAGGGCCATCGCCTCGCGCATCCCCTCGCTCACGGTGCGTTTGACCGCCCAGACGCGCATTCCGAACCCGCGCGCCATTCCCACCACGGCGCTTCCCGTCCGCCCCAACCCGACCAGGCCAAAGACTTTTCCCCGGAGAACGTGGGTGCTGGGCACCCCGATGCGCCGCGCGTCCAGCGAGGCCAGCGCTTCTCGATATTTCTTGGCCAGCGCCAACGCCAGGAAGATGACATGCTCTGCAACGTCGCTGCCGCCGTGGGTCAGTGTTGCCGGTACATTGCACACGGGAATTCCTCTCGCGCTAGCGTACCCGACATCAACGGCTTCTAAATGGACGCCCGGCCGTTGGATTAAACGCAGGCGCGGGGCTGCGTCGATCACTTCTCGCGTCACCGGCAGGCTTCGGACTAAGAGCACGTGGGCCTTGTCTACCTGTTGTACAAGCGACCGCGCCGGGTCGAACTCCTCGACCACGAACTCGGGCCCGAGTATGCGCGCGATCATATCCTCAATGGCCAGGCTCGGACCGGCCTTCTTAACCAGCCACGTCTCACTCATCACGTCGTGAATGATGTTAACAAGTCTTAAGCACGATCTTGAAAGTCAAATCCATCCAAAGATATTTCAAACTTTGGGCTGAAAAAAGAGATCGGAGAAACCAGGCTGCAAATTCGAAACTCGAAAGCCGAAATTCGAAACAATTTCAAATGGTCAAAATCAGAAAGTTCCAAACACGCTCGTTCCGGATTTCGCAAATTGCAGTCTTTGGGTCCGCAGCGTCCAGCGGAGTCCGCAGGCATCCAACTGAGTCAGAGCGTAGTCAATGACGAGTTGTCATGTCAAGCTAATCGTAAGTGAGCGCGTCGGTTTGAAGTCGCCCAACCTTGAACATGAGCCGGAGGAAAAGGGGACAAGTCTAATTCTTAGAAATCCAGGCTGGAATACCGTCGCGACAGACTCTTTGGCCTTGACGCTTCGTCAAGCGCGGCGGTATAGGTGCGGTAAGAAAAGGATGAAAGCGCAAGGATGGAATGAGAGTTATCCTTCTTAATTCATCCAGGAATTCTTCAGCGTGAGATAAACGAGCCGCCAAAGTGGAAAAAGGTTGGGGCCGGCGGCGCATCGATGCTCATAGGAGGATGACATGACCGTTCTCAAGACCGCGATTGCGACCTACCCGCACACGAAAGGCCTGAAGGATGGCACCGTGTCCGTGCCCGGCGTTCAGTTCGAGCATGTCGAGATTTCGCCGATCATCGGCGCTTTCCGCCGCATGTGCCGCACCCTCGAATTCGACGTCTGCGAGATGGCCATTACCACGTACCTGACCGCCAAGGCCCACGACAAACCGTTCACGGCGCTGCCCGTCTTCGTCATGCGCCAGTTTCACCACTCCGCCATCGTCTATAACATAAAGTCCGGCGTGCAGTCGCCGAAGGATCTCGAGGGCAAGAAGGTGGGCGTGCGCGCGTACACCGTCACCACGGGTGTCTGGGCGAGGGGGATTCTGGCGACGGAGTACGGCGTCGACCTCGACAAGATCACCTGGGTGGTGGTCGATGAAGAACACGTTCAGGAGTACCGCAAGCCCGCCAACGTGATGGAGCGACCTGGGGCAAATCTGGCCGAGATGCTCGTCGAGGGTGAGCTCGCGGCCGCCATCGGCGTCGGCAAGATCGACTCTCCGGACGTCAAGCCGCTTATCCCCGACGCGGCCGCAGCCGAGGCCGTCTGGTACCGGAAGACAGGCATCTATCCCATCAACCACACGGTTGTGGTCAAGGACGCGCTGCTCCAGTCCGATCCCTCGTTGGCGCCACGGCTGTTCACCGGCTTCGAGGCCGCCAAGGCGCAGTTCCTGAAGCAGCTTGGCTCAGGCGCCGAACTGCCGGCCGATCTACAGGTCCTGGCCAAGCGTCGAAGCATCGTGGGTGACGATCCGCTCCCCAACGGCCTGGCACGCAATCGCAAGGCGCTGGAGGCCATCATTCGGTTCGCGCACGAACAGAAGATCCTGCCGCGCCTGGTCACTCCGGAGGAGATGTTCGCGGCCAACACGCTGAACCTGGCGTAGCAAAGAGGGGCTACTTAATATTATCTAGAAAGAAAAGACCTCGAAAACGCACTCTCCCCATGTGGTCAGTTGCTCTTTCCACTTGTAGATCGCTGTAGCAAGTGACACAGCCTACGGTCGCGGCGGCAAAGCCTCTGCGCCGGAGAGCTTGTTAAACAATTCGATCACTTCTCGGTCCCGGGGTAAGTCACGAACTGCCTTCTCGAGTTCCTCCGACATCAACGGCGTAGGCTCCTCGCCGACAAGCTTTTTAAATTCCGCGTAGAATTCAGGGTCACTAAAAGTTTTTCGCATCGCTTCCCGCAGGATCTGGACCTTATCGGGGGGTGTTCCCGGAGGAAGGATGAAAGGAGTTCCCGCACTTACAAAGGCCCTTTGCATGGCAAGAAGTTTTCGGTCCTTCTCGGTTTTCGTAAACCGTTCAATATCGGGCAACTGGGCGAAGATGGGATGGGGGTGTCTTCGCCCCTTCGGAACCTCGTTGACCACATGGAAATCCACCAGTTTCTTCTCGATCCAGTCAGGCGCTTCTCGTACCAGAGTGGCTTGTATGGTCCACCTGGCGTCGAGCTCGCCTTGCATCAAGGCCAGATTAACTTCGTTGCCTTGGGCGAATCCGGTAACAAACTTTGGCTCTTTCATGCCGGCCAGGTACGCGAGGATTCGGCCGATGTTGTAGAGGTTATGCCCCACAGACTGAGCGCCGATACGCACCCCTGAGGCGCTACGGAGCTTCTCCATGCTATCCAGGCGCGCCTCCTTGCGGCTCAGAAAAATGTAAGGTTCGCCGCTGGTAGGAGATCCAAGATAGCTCAGTTTATCGATGTCATAGAGAACCCCGGTCGAGCCGAGCACCGCCGCCGGTACAAAGCTTGAGAGCATAACGCCCATGGTCAACCCGTCCGGTCGCGCCCTGTAGACATAGTTTCCAGCCTTTCGGGATCCACCGCCCGGCATGTACTCGATGATGAAGGTCGGTTTTCCCGCTATGTGTTTCCGGAGAACAGAAGCGGTGGCTCTGAACCGCAAATCTACCGTGCCTCCGGGTCCGCCCCCGTAGACAACATTGATGGTCTTGCCTTCATAGAAGTGAGACTGAGAGAATCCGTGTCCGGGGAGACCAAAGCCCAACGGCATGGCCAAGAAGATCATGACAGCTAGTTTTTTCACCGAAACCTCCTTCGCGATTTCAGGGAGGATCATGACGCAATCGTTTGAGTTATCTGCCAGAGCGCCGTCACAGAAATTTGCACCGGTTGTCTCTGGATCTGGTAGTCTTCCGAAAAGAGAATTTCAACAATCATTACAATCTTTCTTTTGTAATCCGAACGGAGAAGATAAAGCCCGCTTCATCGTTTGCTCTGGTCTGCAGACGGGGTAATCAGGCAAACCTCATCGATCTTTTGGGCCGTCTTCCCTTCCTCAAGCTGTCGTGGAGGTTCGCCACGACACCACGCAAGTCTGATTTGCTCGCCAACTCCTCTGCCAGCTTTTCTAATCCTCTGATCAACACCGCTGGATCATGAAAGTGGCTAAGCCAACCGTATGTTCTCTACCACAATCCCGAGTGAAGGCGCGCGAGCGAGGGGGCCATCCGCCGTGAGGAGCGACGCGCTGGAAAGACCGGCGGCCACGACATAAAACGCGTCGTAGGCACTTACATTGTTGCGATGTTGCCAAGCTGCCCGGACGAGGGAGGGGTGTAGAATTCGGTCGATTGACCAATCTACAAGATCTTCGATTGCAACCAACGCGCGCTGCTCCGTGAGCTGGCCGCGCAAGACTGCGCGTCTTAAGACCGAGAACACCTCCATGTCCAATAACTCGGGGGCCAATAAAAACGCACCTTCGATTACATCAGCCAGTTTGAGCCCCAATGGGGTCCGAAGAAGATACTCCGTGGCGGCGGATGTGTCGATAACGTAGCGGCTCATGGAAGATCACGGTGGCGCTGGCGCCGTTCTTGTTCGAGCAACTCCGCAGCCGAGTTGCCAAGGTGCGTCGTGGGGCGGCCCGAAAAACGTTTGCGCGCCGACTGAATCAGGGACCAGATATACATTGGACTGAGTGGCACCTGGCGAATCTTTATGCCCAGCGGGCGAAGGGCGTCTTCGACAGCATTGGCGAGCACCGCGGGCGGTCCGACGGTTCCGGTTTCGCCGGCGCCTTTGAAGCCGCCGGGCGTAAACGGATTCGGCGTAACTAAGTGATCAAAGGTCAGTTCCGGTATTTCCATCACCGTCGGCAGGAAATAATCCTTGAAACTGGCAGCGAGGGGCTGGCCGTTTTCATCGTAAGGCAACTCTTCGTAGAGCGCGCCGCCAAAACCATGCGCCAGCGCGCCCAGATGCTGGCCGCGCACAATTAACGGATTGAGCATGTTGCCGCAATCGTGCACGGTCACGAACTTGAGGATTTTCAACGTACCGGTTTCAGGATTAATCTCCACCACCGCCACTTCGGCATCGTAGGGGAAACTGCTGAACATCGCCACGCGCCCGCGCTCGTCGGCATGAAATTCGATATTGGGGTCGCGATAGTGATAGATGATCTCCAGCCCGGGCTCCATCCCTTCCGGCAAGCGGAAGATACTGAAGTAGGCCGTCCGCGAAACTTCCTTAAGCGCAACTCTTTCCTTCTGATTCTCACGAACGAACACAAATCCATCAGCCAGCTCGAGTAAGTTTGCGTGCTTCTGCAACATGACCGACGCGACGTTAAGGATTTTTTCTTTGAGCTGACGCGCCGCCAGAGTCGCCGCGGTGGTGCCGACGACCGAAAAGCGGCTTGAATACGAACCCGAACCGTAGGGACAGGCAAGGCTGTCCCCTTCCAGGACCATGATATCGTCGAAAGGGATGCTCAGCTCATCGGCGACCAACTGCGAGATCGAGGTCGCATGGCCTTGCCCTTCGTCGCTGCCGCTGGGAAAGACAGCGACGTTACCGTTGGGGTCCATCCGCATGCGCACGCTATAGTAGCCCGCGTTATACGACCCCATACGCGTTGAACTGGAGGGTTCCACCACGAGGCAAGTGCCGATGCCGAGAAATTTTCCTTCACGGCGATAGCGCGCTTGTTCCGCGCGCCACCGGGAATACTCTGCCAGCTCCATGGCTTTGGTTAACGCCCGGCCATACTGGCCACTGTCGTAGCGCGGGCCGGTGACCGACACGTAAGGAAAGTCGTCCGGGGGAATGAAATTTTTCAGCCGCACGTCGGGCGGGTCCAAGCTTAAATGCTCGGCGATAATGTCGATCAACCGCTCGATGACGAAGCAGGCCTCCGACTTGCCGAAGCCGCGATGGGCGCCATAGGGCGTCTTATTCGTGACTACGCCGGTCACTTCGCCGGTATAGTTTTGAATTTTGTAGGCGCCGGCCACGAACATGCCGGTGGTGACGATGGACGCAAGCCCGCCGGTGGGATAGGCGGCACCAATGTTGGCGAAGATGTGATCTTTGATCCCGAGGATGGTTCCGTCCTTGCGCACGGCTGCTTCAATGCGGTGAATCTGCTCGCGCGCGTGGATGGTGCCGACCATATGTTCGCGCCGCGTCTCTACCCACTTGACCGGCCGGCGGATCAGAATCGCGAGCAGCGAGATCAACACCTCTTCGGGATAGAATGACCACTTCTGCCCATAGCCCCCGCCGATGCGCGGCGCCATGACCCGCACCTTGAGCTCCGGCAGCGCGATCGTATTTTCGATCAACGTGCTGATCGGATGAGGGATTTGAGTTGTGTCCCAAACGGTCAAGTTTTTGGTCGTCGCCTCAAAGCTTGCGACCACGGCCCGGGTTTCGATCGGTGTCCCGGTGAAGCGTCCGCTGTGGATCTCTTCTTTGATGACAACATCGGCGTCGCGGAAAGCCTGCTCGACATCGCCGCCCGAAACGCGAAACTTGAGCATGACGTTGTCGCCCCAGTCCTCGTAGATCAAGGGCGCGCCGGCGGCCTGCGCTCGATCGGTATCCACCAGCGCGGGCAGTTCCTCGTAGTCGGTTTCGATCAAATCGAGCCCATCCTCGGCGATGTAACGGTCGGTGGCAACCACCACCGCCACCGGCTCGCCGACGAAACGGACTTTATCGGTCGCGAGACAGTAGTGATCGAAGAATTTTATTGTCGGATTGCCCTTCTGAAACGGATCGCGGCTCTGAAACGGGAACGGTGCCATCGGATTCAGATACGGGACTTCCTTCAGTTGCGCGCCGGTGTAGGCGGCCACGACTCCGGGCAACGCCAGAGCGCGTTCCACGTTCACGCCGTCAATGCGCCCGTGGGCGCTGGTGCTGCGCAAAATAGCCGCGTGAAGCATTCCGGGCAGCGACACATCCTGCGTGTAGCGCGCTTGCCCCAGGAGAATTTCCGGGTCTTCTTTGCGGCGCATCGGCGTCCCGACCAGTTTTCCCGCATTCGGCCCTGCGCTCACGGTTTCCGTCCTTTCGTTGTTAGTTTCTCCGCGGCGCTTCTCACCGCTGCGACGATGGGCAAGTAACCGGTGCAGCGGCAGAGATTGCCGGCAAGCCCCTGCTTGATGTCCGCGTCGGTCGGATTCGGATTCTTCGACAGCAGAAAATACGCCGACATCAGCATGCCCGAAGTGCAAAAACCGCACTGCAAAGCGTGATGTTCCCAGAACGCTTCTTGAATCGGATGGAGCCGGCCGTCGCAAGCCAATCCTTCGACGGTGAGGATCTCTTGGCCATCCGCTTGCACGGCGAAGCGCGTGCACGACTTGGCGCTGCGGCCATCGACGATGATCGTGCAGGCGCCGCAGCTGGTGGTGTCGCAACCGTAGTGGGTACCGAGAAGGCCGGCGACATCGCGCAAATAGTCGATCAGCAAAAGCCGCGGTTCTACTTCATGCTCGTAAATCTGCCCATTGATGGTCACACGAATTCGTCTCTTAGCGGCCATGAGCGGCCTCCACCGTCACGCCGCGCGAGCGCCGTACCGCAACCTCGACGGCTTGCTTAAAGAGCGCCTGGGCGGCGGCCCGCTTGTAGTCCTCCGAGCCGCGAATATCCGACAGTGGTTGCGTGGCCGCAGCCACCCGCCGGGCCGCTTCATCAATGACATCGGAACGCAACTCTTTGCCGGCCAGAAACGAAGCGGCCTCCTCGGCGTATATCGGCGTCAGTCCCGCAGCCGCGAGCGCGATACTCGCCTCTTCACACAGACCGGCTTCCGTCAGCGAAAGCTGGACACCGACGCTCACCACCGCGAAGTCGCCGGCGCGCCGCTCAAGTTTCAAATAGGCGCCCGCCGACGATCGCTTGGGAGCACGAAAGACTATCTCCGTGATCAGTTCGTCGGTTGCAAGTTGCGTCGTGTAGGCGTCCGCAAAAAAATCGGCGGCGGCGAGCCAGCGCTCGCCGCGCGAGCTCGCGCACCGGATCCGTGCCTTCAAGGCCAAAATAACCGCACCCCAATCTCCCGCGGGATCCGCCTCAGCCAACGCGCCGCCCACCGTTCCCCAATTGCGCACCTGATGATCGCCGATCACGCTCACCGCATCAGCCATCAGCGGCCAGCGTTCACGGACATCGGCGAATTCCAACACGGCGGCGTGGGTTGCCAGCGCACCCACGTGCAGGGCGCCATCGACTTCTTCGACATAGTCCAGACCAAGAATATTCCCTATATCGATGATGTGGCTGGGGTTGGCCAAGCGCAGCTTCATCAAAGGAATCAAGCTCTGGCCGCCGGCAAGGACTCGCGCCTCGTCGGCGTAGTGTGCGAGCAACTCCGACGCTTCCCTGACGGTACCTACAGCAAAATATTCGAAAGCTCGTGGATACATTCCCGGGTTCCTGGAGCGAAACTACGTCACGTTGAATGGTGAGTCAAACCGACGCGCCGGAGTCAGCAACCTTGCCACAGGTAACAGCGCACACCGGCAGCGAGTCGATTTTCATTCTCCTAGACCGGATCATTCATGATCGGAGGAAATACGACGACACTCTGTAGATCCAGGGGCGAGCCCGGAGAGACGATGGGAAAAAGTATTATCTTGCCGGAATTTCTCAGGCTAGAATTTTTCCGACCATGGACGCAATTCAATGTGAGATGCCCAGGTACTGCGCTGTTGGCGGTGAAGTTGGAGATAAGTTTGCGCAATCGCGTCGGGGTCGAGGCAGCCATCGGGACCGCGCGACGTGGCGCGCTCCGGGCGAGCCGGGTCGCATATGCCGCCGTCGATCACCACCTGGGCGACATGGATATTCTGTGGCTGCAGCTCGCGCGCCATGCTTTGGACCAGTCCGGTCAAACCCAATTTGCCCATGGCAAAGGCCGCGGAGTTTGCATATCCTTTGACGCTCGCGGAGGCTCCGGTGAACAGTATCGTTCCACTCCCGGCTTTGAGCATCCGTTTCGCAGCAGCCTGTCCGACGAGGAATCCGCCGTAACATGTAATCATGATCGTTTTGCGCACTGCTTCGGGATCCAATTCGGTGATCGGACCGCGCACCCGGCCGCTCGCGTTATAGACAACCAGATTGGGGTCGCCAATGTCTTTGCTAACCGAGTCGAATAAGTTTTCTACATCCTTTGGGATGCTCGCATCGCAGGCATAGGCGCGACCGTCGATCTCCTTGACCAAGCCGTCCAGTTTCTTCGTCTCGCGCGCGGCCAACGCAATATTCATGCCTTCTTTGTTAAACAGTCTTCCAAGCGACGCGCTGAGCCCAGGACCGGCACCCACAATCAATGCAATTTCCTGTTGAGCCATGTCTATCCTCCAAAGGCGGGATATCAAGACGGGTACGAGCTGTCAATCATTTTAAAGCGACTCGCATGGATGGGAATAGCTTTGCTCCGCTTAAATGGCGTTCTCTCTTGTATGCCTCGTGGCAAACTGGGTATGATCGGCGCGAACGAAGCACGCATGGGGAGGGTCCTATGAACAGAATCTTCTTATGGCTCGCTCTCGTCTTTCTTTCACCGGTCGACGGGCTGGCCCAAGCGCCGTTCTATCAAGACAAAACCGTGAGAATCATCGCCGGCTACGGCGCGGGTAGCGTCGATGATGCGTGGACGAGGTTGATCGCCCAATATCTGGTCAAGTATATTCCCGGCAATCCAAGTATCATCGTGCAGAATATGCCCGGCGCCGGTGCGATGATTGCGGCCAATTACGTTTACAAAGTCGCCAAGCCCGATGGACTAACCCTGGGAGGCATTCGAGCGGGGCTCTATTTCGATCAGCTGGTGGGGAGAAAAGAAGTTCAGTTTGATTGGCCAAAGTTTACTTGGCTTGGTACTCCGACCCAGGTCGAACAGATCATCTACATCCGCGCTGACACTCCTTACAAATCGCTTGACGACGTGCGTAAAGCCGCGGTTCCGCCCAAGTGCGGCGCCACCGGGACAGCTTCGACAGGCTACTACGTTGGAAACCTCTTGGAAGAAACCCTGGGAGCGAAGTTTAATACGCTCACCGGCTACAAGGATGGTCCTGAGGTCGACTTGGCCGTAGAGCGAGGAGAGATCCAATGCCGCGGCATCTCTTTGGAAACTCTGTTCGGACGCGAACCGCTTATCGGCTGGTCCAAGAATGGTTTTGTCCGCGTGTTGATACAAACCGGGAGAAAGCGCGACCCGAAGTTGCCTGATGTTCCGACCATCTGGGAGCTCATGAATGAATACAAGACAACCGAGGCAGGAAAACGCCTCGCAACGGTCATACTTGCGGTCGGGGCGTTCGGCCGCCCCTACGTCAGCTCACCGGGTCTGCCGCCGGACCGCGCGAAAATTCTTCAGGGGGCTTTCAAAAAAACGTTGACGGACCCGGATTTTCAAGCCCAAGCCAGAGAACGGAAATTGGACATCGATCCCGTCGGCGGTGAGGAGCTAGAAGCACTGGCCCGCGAAGTCATGGCGCAGCCCGCTGATGTCGTCGAGCGCATGAAACGATTACTCGACAAATGACGTTCACTGCCGTGCCGCTTAGGGGCCCTTGATTTGACAGGCAGATTCACCATTTGTTAGAGACTGGTGCCTCGGTCCGCTGGAGATCGTTGGATGAGACTAAGAGATAAAATCGCCTTAATAACCAGCGCGCAGCACCCCTGCACCCGTGCAATCGCCATGGGATTCGCCCGCGAAGGTGCAAATTGCGTCGTCGTCGATGCAGATGGCAGTCAAGCAGAACAGATCGCCGGCGAAGTTCGATCTCTCGGCCGGCTCGCTCTGGCGCTGCAGTTCGATATCACGAAAAAATCTCAGGTCGAGGAAGTCGTCAGACGCGCCGTTACGGAATTCGGGCGCATCGACGTGTTGCTCAACTGTTCGGCTCTAACTTTCGAAAGTGATTTCTTGAATTTTACCGAAGAAACATTCAATGAGTGCATCAATCGCGGGCCCAAAGCCTACTTTCTTACATGCCAGGCTGTCGGGCGGCAGATGACCGGACAGCGCTCCGGCAAGATCATCAATCTTTCGACCACCGATGCGCGAATCGCATCAGGCGAATCGACGGGAAACAGCGCGGCCTATTCGAGCATCGAGTCCATGACCCGCGCCATTGCCCAAGCCCTGGGATACTATGGCGTCAACGTGAACTCTCTCGTCTGCGGACCGATGGATAATTTTTCCGGAACTGCCGAGGAAGCGGGAGAGCGCCTGCGGCGTATTCCCTTGGGACGGTTAGGTAAACCCGAAGACCTGGTCGGCGCGGCGATCTTCTTGGCCACGGACGATTCGAATTTTGTCGCCGGCGAGAGTCTCTATGTCGATGCCGGTTACTCTAATGCCGCCGTAACCGAAGACAGCTTTCGCCCGGCGTGGGCCCGGACTTGGGGTAAATTCGAAGTTCCACCTCCGAACAAGTAAAACTAGAGTTTGCAACGAGGGCAATTTATGGGGACTAAATTCAAATGAATATAACGAGCGCGTAAAACGCGCGGGACAACGGATCTAGTAACACAGTTGGTTATCAGATGGACGGATTTTCTTTCAAAGCAATGACTAGAAGTCGAGCGTGGTGTTGCCTCGTTCTATGGCTCGCCATCGCATCCTCCGCCAGCGCGGCGGACACCATTCGAGTATCTTATGCAACGCTTAGCGCCGCATACATGGATCATATTTCGGCGATGGACAAAGGCTATTTCCGCGAAGAGGGGCTAAGTATCGAGGTGATTCGCGCCCCCGGGGGGGTGGCGACACCGGGTTTATTGTCCGGTCAGTTTCAATTCAGCAGCTCGGCAAGCTCGGCGGTGAGCGCGGCGGTGCGCGGTGGCCCGGTAAAAATTGCCTATACCAATCTCTCGCGTCCGAGCTACACTCTGGTTTCGATTAAACCGGACATCACTTCGGCGAAAGAGCTGGTCGGAAAAAAAATTGCCGTCAATAGCTTCGGCGATACCGGCCATCTATCGACGATTCTCTATCTCAAGAAAATGGGCGTCAATCCGTCGTCCGTGCTTTTCATTGCGGTTGGAAGAAATGAAGTCCGTTTTCCGGCTCTTCGTACGGGCGCCATCGACGCCGCCCCGCTGGTGCCACGCGATATGGTGGTCCTAAAAGATCAAAAACACATTGTCCTTGCCGATTTAGGCAAGGAGATCCAACTGGTGTGGAATGGCGTTGCCGTATCCAGCAAGCTTTTGGCCGATAATCCGCAACTTGTCGAACGATTTCTGCGCGGGCTGGCGAAGGGCCGGGAGTTCGCCCGGCGCTACCGGGATGAAACTATTTCGCTGATCAGCAAACGTGATCCTTCTCCCATCGACGCGATTAAAGTCGATTACGACGTGACTAAAGCGAGCATGACCGAAGACGGCTCATTGCCTGACGATATTCTTAGAGATGAAGTCGCGACCCGCGCCGAGCTGACCAAAGTTGCCAATCCGCCTGGCATATCGAGCGTGTTTGATTACAGTATCACGAGAAAAAATTACGCCCAGCTAAAAGCAACCGGCTGGATGCCGGCTCGATGAGACCATGAAACTTCAAGGGAAAATCGCTATCGTTACGGGCTGCAACGGCGAATTTGGCTCCGCCATCGTCCCCGGATTTGCCGCTGAGGGTTGTGACATCGCTTGTGTGGATTTCAAACAGGGCGATGCCGACGCCGCAGCGGACAAAGTGCGGCAACGGGGCCGGCGTGCGTTGGCGCTTGCCATTGACCTGCGCCAGCGCGCCGAAGTCGATGCGATGGTCGGGCAAGTTGTCGATGCTTTTGGCCGCATCGACATCCTCGTCAACACCACCATGGCTTCCCACAACCAAGAGTTTTTGAATTTTAAGGAAGAAGACTTTGACGATTCGTTAAGCCGAGGCGTAAAGAGTTACTTTCTTACCTGCCAAGCGGCCGCCCGGCAGATGGTGAAACAGCGCTACGGCAAAATCATCAATCTCAGTTCCATCGTCGGCGTACTGGGCCCGGGCCAGGCGGCGTCATGGACGGCGGATCGCGGCGCGGTCAACGGCCTCACCCGCGCCGCGGCGCACGCGCTGGGATTTTACGGCATCAATGTGAATGCGGTAGCGCGGGGCAACACGGCGCGCAAGCCTTACAGTCCCGGGGTTCTCGAGCGCGTCCGCAGGCTGCCCTTGGGCCGAACCGAAACACCAGAAGACATGGTTGAGCCGTGCGTCTTCCTTGCTTCCGATGGCGCCAGTTACATAACCGGAACGATCCTCTACGTCGATGGCGGTTACACCGTTGCCGGCGTTACCGATGACCGTTATCGCCCGGAGTGGGCCCGCGCGGGCACGGCAAATAGTAAATAGCATTTTGCACTGTTGTCTAAATTGCAATTGGTTAGCTTCGCACCTAGTTCCTTCTCCCCTTGCGGGAGAAGGACAGGATGAGGGGTGATTATTTTTCACCCTCACCTCTGTCCTCTCCCGTCAAGGGCGTCAAGGGAGAGGATGTAAATCTAGAGAGTGGCTCGTATATTGAACGGCTATATTAATGCTCAAATACTGCGCTAAGGTTGACTGAACTTCTCTATGCGGATTCCTCCGCCAATGCGCTCTCGGCAAACAGCTCTTTGATTTCAAGCTTGCGGTCCGTCACGCCGACCAACTCCGCATAGCGCACCAGAGTTTCCAACGCAACCCGGTTATCTTTAATGTTGTAGGGCCACGCATCTTCGCCAAAGAGCTCTCTCTCCTCTTCCAGTTCTGCGCCGTACCAGGCCAGAAAAGATCGCCGCGTATCGCTCACATGTTTTATGCCAATCTCCTTGGCTTTGGTAAAGGCTTCGACGAGACTTCGCGCCACCCACGGATGGCGTTCCAGTATAGAATTCTTGACAACGACGACGTGGCGAATCGGAAAGATCTTGGTGCACAGATAATATGCTTTTTCCACCTCGCGAAAATTAGGCCACAAGCGCTGCACTCCGAGCGTATGATGGACGAGCTTGGGATTTATTTCCGGCAGCATACAGGCGTCGATTTCACCGCGCGTCAATCCATCTTCTACTTTTTGTCCCTTCGGTAGGCGCTCAATTTTCATCCAATCCGGCGGTTGCCAGCCTGGAACTTGTTCCTGCTGATTGGTCCGAATTTTGAGCGATCGCGCCGCCACGCCGTATTCATCTTGGAGCACGCCACGCATCCAGAGTGATACCGGATTGAAGTGGGCCCGCATGCCGATAATCTTGCCGGCAAGATCCTCGGGCCTGTGAATACCGCTGGCGCTGTTGAGGAGCACGTTGCCGTGGCAAAACTTACGGTGTGGAAACACCGGGATCGCAGTGAACGGCGCGCCGCGACCCATCCAACCGAGAAAGACGCCCATCTGGAGCTCGCAAGTGTCGAATTCCAGATCGCGAGAAAACCGCCGGTGGCGCTCTTCCGACGGTAACGAGACGACGTTTAAATCGATGCCTTCGGCTTGCACTCTGCCGTCAACCAAGAAACGTGTTCGGTCGTATTCGTTGCAGGATAAAGTGAGACGCAGTCGTTCCATAGCATCAGGCCAGGCGTGGCTTGATCTCGTTGAGCAATAGACTCGCTTGGCCGCGTACATCGTCCGACGCGATCCGCGCGATAATCGCGGTCAGCCCCGCTTCTACGTATCCTTTCAGTAGGGACACAGATTCTTCCGGCGTGCCGAATATGGCGAAGTGGTGCCTGAGCCTTTCTTTGGGTTGCTCGAAGAAACGTTCCATCCACTGCCAACCTTCATCTCTCGCTCGGTCGCCATTGGTTTGAATATTGAAAGCCGCAAATAACGCGGTCGCCCGACATTTCTCGACGCGGCCGTGCTGCTCGGCATACTCATCGATCTTGTGCCGTGCCGCGGCAAATCTCTCCAAGGTCGGCGCCAAGGTGACCCAACCGTCGCCGAGGCGCCCTACCCGCTTGAAACCGTTTTCGTTTCGGTCCGCGGCGATCCAAATCGGTATCCCCGGCTTTTGCGCCGGGTGAGGCAGAATTCCGATATCGCTCAATTTGTAGTAACGCCCGTCGTAGTTGATGGTTGTCTCGCTCCAAAGCCGGCGCATTATTTCAATGGACTCACTCAAACGTCCCGCTTTTTCCTGGGGCGGGACTCCGCAAGCAGCGAATTGGCGTTGGATGTAATCCCTGACGGGGCCCACGCTGACGCCAAGAATAATCCGGCCTTTCGCGATCACGTCCAGAGTCGCAAGCGCATGAGCTAACAAGACCGGATTTCTTAACGCCGGGAGCATGGGAACCGCACCGATCCTAATCTTGTCGGTGCGCGCCGCCAGGGCGGCCATCGTGGTCAGACAATCGCCCCGGGCTTTGTCCAAAACCGTAACGCTGTCACCTAACCAGATATGATCGAAGCCCAGCTCTTCCGCTTGAGCCGCATCCGACCAGAGGTGCTCGAAACTTTTTGCCGCGTCCTCCTGCCGGATGATTTGACGCGTATGCAACAGTAGTCCAATGTCCATCCTTAATTACTCGACTTTGAATTTCAGTAGTGCGCCTCGCTTTCAGGGCGCGGCCCCATTCGTTATTGCGTTTGCATAACCCTTCAGGGCGGCAAAACGCAAGCGCCGCGCCTCGAACACATCTTGTCTGCCTTCTTTACCTGATATATACACGCCAATTGAGGAGTCATCCGCATGTCCATTGAAAACAGTGTTGTCAGTTTGGAGCGCATCCACCAATTCCTTATCCTGCA
>Ga0209874_1000157_pt1 | contig 17938 bp, 19 predicted proteins | sample GWRWN1_20_30_FD_187216 | JGI IMG/M metagenome (GOLD analysis project Ga0209874, IMG submission 187216) | Riverbed sediment microbial communities from areas with no vegetation in Columbia River, Washington, USA - GW-RW N1_20_30 (SPAdes)... | ecosystem: Environmental > Aquatic > Freshwater > River... | reverse complement strand
TCGACGGTCTCCCGGCTCGTGAGGACCTCGCCGGCCTCGGCCCGGTCCGCGATCCGCGACGCGATGTTGACCGTGCGGCCGTACACATCGCCGTCGCGGAAGACCACCGGGCCCGCCTGGACCCCGATGTGCGTGGGAGGCAGTCCGGCGGCGGGGGCACGCTCGCTCATCTCCAGCGCCGCCGCGAACGCGGCGCTCGCGTGCTCGAAGTAGAACAGGCCTCCATCCCCCAGCCATCGGATCGCCCGGCCGCCGTGGGTGCGTGAGACCTCGTTCACGAGCGCCGCAAGCGAGGTCGCCAACCGGGCGGCCTCCTCGTCGCCCCGTTCTTCGGTCAGCCGCGTGAACCCAGTCATGTCCACGAAGCAGATCGCTGGGGTCGACTCGGCACGTTCCAGGAGCCCGGCCCGCTCGAGTGCCATCTCGGCCCGTTGGACGCCGTACTCGGTCCAGATGTGCTGCCGGTGTCGGTCGTAGATCGCGCGGATCGTGGCCTCGACCGGCCCGGTCATCCGGCGGCCGACCTCCGCGCCTCGCAGCATCAGGTCCGACTCGTGGACGCCCGAACCAGCCCACGGCTTCTCCAGCTCCTCCATGTAGAGGTCCGCCTCGGCCATCGCGAGGCGCCGGATGTTGTCGGCGTACACGCGGAAGAGCCGCCGAACACCCTCCTCCGAAGCGCCGATATCGAGAACGACGCGGGCGAGCTCCGCCAGGACGACGTCGTCCGGCCGGACCAGGTCCTCGGGATCGGGCGCCGCGAAACCCATCGACTCTTGGATGCCCCCAAGGAGATTCAGCGGGATCTGGTGCTTCGACGCGAGCTCGCGGTACGTGATCGGGAGCGGCTCGGGCAGCTCCCACGCCGGCGAGTCCAAGAAGTCCAAGGACAGGGTACCGGCGTCGACGGCGGCGAGGATCGCCGGCGCGGACAATCCCGCGCGCTCCCACATGCGAAGCAGCGCAGCCACGTGGACGTCGCGTTCCTCGTACGCGTCGTCGCCGCCGCGCAGCGCCCCGAGCTCGCGGAGGCGGCGGACGAAACCGTCGTCTACGCCCGCCCGCCGGACGAGCTGCTTACGCGACACCGTCATGGGAACAGTTCATCAGGTCCGGATCACGACCCGCGGCTCTCCCTCCGCGATGACGGCTCCGGGGTGCTGCGCCTCAACCGAACGGTTTCGCGACCATAAGGAAGATGACGCCCAGCCACGCAAGACCGTCGATCGCGTTGACCACGTTCCCCACCGGGGCGCTGGCCAAGGCACGGAGCTGCTCGGACGTCTCCTGATCTCGGCTCGCCTCGACGGCCGCCTTGAGCTTGGCCGCCTGCGGGGCGTGGTACGGGAAGGCGGTCAGGAGGATGTAGGCGACCAGCCCGTAGGCAATCAGCAGCCACGGCCGCGTGAGATCGAAGTCACCGACGATCGCGGTGACGAACCCGAAAACGAGTCCGAGGAGGAAGATCCCACCGCCGATCGGACCGAACCGATCCTCCGCTGTGAGGATCCGACGCATCGCACGGACGTCGCCGGTGCGCGCGACCACTCCCGAGAGCATTCCCTGTCCGACGAAGATCGACACGGCAGCGAACATTGAGGCGATGTGCAAGAACTTCCATCCAGTTATCCGGATGCTCCTCTCTCGAGGTCACCGACTCCCTCATGACCATACGGCTGACCACCGCTCCACGGTCTTCATGACGCGTCTGTCTCATGTCGCCGGCCCCTAGGTCACGTCCTGGCGCCGCAGGACGAGGCCCGAGATCACGACCAGCCCCACCACGTACGCCATCAGCACTGCCGCCGCCCACGGGCCGCTCATGACCGCCGTCACGCCGGGCGTACCGCCGGGCTCATCCAAGGTGGGCGCTCCCAGCGAGGCCACGAGCGAGCCCGCGTTCGTCCCGGGCAGCCCCTTCTGGAGCGCGTCGAGGAACCCGAGCACGCTGGCGAAGCCACGCACGAGGTTCTCGACCGCCAGCGCCCAGACAAGGCCCAGGCCGATGGCGAGCGACGTGCTCCGGAACAGGATGCCGAGGGCCGCGCCCACCAGGCTCCAGGTCCCGAGAACGAGCCAGCCCGCCCCGATCCCCTTGGCCAGCCCGAGCGCCGACGGCCAGTTCGCCGATCGATCCTCCGTCGCCGCGATCACCCAGCTCCACAGGGCGTTCAGTGCGAACACCCCCAGGACCACGACGAGGATCGCCGTGACGATCGCGAGGAGCTTCCCGGCTAGCACGGAGCGTCGACCCGGCCGCTGCGTCAGGATCGTCTTCAGGGTCCCCCAGCCGTACTCGCTGCCGGCCAACAGCGCCCCCATGGTCAGCGCGATCGCGCCGGCGAAGACCGGGAACCCGCCCAGCGTGTTGGGAACCAGCCGCCCGGGAAGGACATCCGTCAGGAGCTGCTCGGCCGTCAACCCGGCGGCGAACCCGCTCCCGCCGCCGCTGCGGTAGCCGACGTACGGGATCAGGTACCCGAACACCTGCGCGAGCGACAGGAGGACGGCCCCGAGGACCCACATCACGGGCCACCCCACCAGCTTCAGCATCTCCGCCCGATAGCTACCGCCCATGGTCTCCCCCCTCCTCCCGCGTGAGCTCGAGGAACACGTCCTCGAGCGTCCGCTCCACGGGGCGGACCTCGCTCACGGCGACGCCCGCGAGGACAAGCTCTCGGTTGAGCCGAGGGACCTCCGCCGGATCGGAGGCGAGCCGAAGGGTGCCGTCCACCACCTCGACGTTCCCTTTCCCCACCAACCGCTCGGCCCGCTCCCGCGCCGCGTCCAGTGGCTCGGCGCGAACCAGGACCGATCCCCGTCCTCGGAGCTCGTCGACCGTCCCCTCGGCGATCAACGCCCCGTGCAAGATCACGCCCACCCGGTCGCCTACCTGCTGGACCTCGCCGAGCAGATGGCTCGACAGCAGGACCGTTCGATCACCCGAGCCGAGCCTTCGGACCAACGTCCGCATCTCGGCCACGCCGGCCGGATCGAGCCCGTTCGTGGGCTCGTCGAGGATCAGCAGCTCCGGGTCCTTGAGGAGGGCCGCGGCGACGCCGAGGCGTTGCCGCATCCCCTGGGAGTACGTCTTGAACCGATCGCCCGACCGCGCGAGGAGATCGACCTCCTCGAGAGCGCGGTCGATCCCGTCCTCGGGAAGGCCCGCCAGGCGTGCAACAACGCGGAGGTTGTCCCTGCCCGAGAGGTACGGGTAGAAGGCGGGCTCTTCCACGATGGCCCCGATCCGGGCGAGGCTCTCGGGATCGCCCGGCGCCCTGCCAAGTACGACCCCGGCCCCCGAGGTCGCGCGAACGAGCCCGAGGAGCATCCGAAGGGTGGTGGTCTTGCCCGCCCCGTTCGGCCCGAGGAACCCGTAGACCTCTCCTCTCCTCACCCGCAGGTTGAGGTGCTCCACGGCCGTCACGCCCCTGCCGTAGACCTTCTTGAGGTCTCTGGTTTCGACCGCGTAGTCAGGAGCGCTCATCGCTTCCGCCCTTCTCTGCCCTAGCCTCGATCTCCATGCTCCTCGGCGAGGGCGCCCGCGACGTCGACTCGGGGGAGGCTTTCTCGATACGTCCCTGGACGTAGGGGCCGGCGTCGCTACCCAGCTCGCCTCTCCGCGATCTCCTCGTCGCCGATCCTGCGTGACTCGCACCATGCCAACTCACCGCGCTCGAGCCAGGTGGGGGGACGGATCGGACCAGTCAGGAAGATCGGCCGGCGGTTGGGCCCCCTCCTCGTCGACACGCTCACCACGCGCGGGCTGGAGGTGCTCCGACTGCTCGCGGACGGCGGTCGAACGGCGAGATCGCGGCGCAGCTCTTCGTTACGTTCGATACCGTCAAGAAGCACGTCACGCACATCCTGAACAAGCTGGGCGCCGCGAACCGCACGGAGGCGGCCGCGCTCGGCCGCGAGCTCGGCGTCCTTGACTGAGGCCCCGGCCAGGTTCCACCCGGCGTGTCCACGTTGGAGTGTTGTCCGCGTCGCGACAGACCCCTATCGTCAACCACAAGCCCGTCCATCCCAACACGTGACGGGCGAGGCCGAGAGAGGCAGGGATGCGATGGTGATCGAGAGCGAAGGGGCCGACTCGCCGAGGAGCGCCGTGCTCGCAGGGCTCGGCTCCGACGACATCGAGGAGCTGATGAGCGTAGGGCGCGAGGTCTCGTTCGCCGCTCATGAGTCGATCTTCGAGGTCGGTGGCCGCGCCGACGCCATGTACGTCGTCCTGGACGGCGAGGCACAGGTGGACGTCGGAGGGCGATTCCATCGCCTCACACGAGGAGCGTTCTTCGGAGAGATGGGCCTGCTCGCTCCCGACAGGCGGATGGCGACGGTTCGAGCCGTGGAGCCGGTACGTGCCCTGAAGATCTCCGTGGGCGACTTCCGATCCCTCGTGTCGGATCGCCCTCAGATCGGTCTGTCGATCATGCGGACGCTCGCGCTCCGGCTGCGGGAGGTCGAGCAGCGGATCGATGCCTGGATCGCCTCGTGAGCAGCTGGTTCGATCGAGGAAGCGCAAACACTTGGAGACAACGATGAGAGAGCCGCTGATCCCGATGAGCGACGTCCCGTCGGAGGGGACGGGGTGGCTCGCTGATCGGAAAACGTGATCACGGATGAAGCCGGAAGGAGGTGAATCCCGGATGAGCACGGGGAGCGCTGGGGTTTCTCGGGAGGGTGACTGGATGCAGGAGCTGCCTTCGCAGGTCGCCGCGCTCCGGCGGATCAGCTTCTTCGAGGATCTGACCGACGCGGATCTCTCGCGGCTCGCCCGCATCGGCCGGCGTCGTTCGTATGCAGCTGGGGAGGCGATGGTCGAGAAGGACTCGGACCGTGGCGGGCTGTTCGTGATCCTTTCGGGCGCCGCGGAGGTGGATGCAGGAGGCGCCGTTCACGTACTCGAGTCGGGCGACTTCTTCGGGGAACTGGCGCTGCTCGCGGGGTCGCGACGAACGGCGACGGTGCGCGCGACCGAGCCGGTTCAGGCGATGGTGTTCGAGATGATGTACTTCCGCCCGTTCCTGATCGAGAACCCGAGTGTGGCCGTGACGCTTCTCGAGGGAGTGGCGGAGAGGCTGAACGCCGCGCAGGAACGGCTCGACGCCGAACGAGCATGGCGAGGATGAGCTGGCGGCTCGCCTCGCCGACCGCTCTGGCGCTCACGCGTCACGAGCGATCGACGCCCCGACCCACGCGATACAGAGCGATCGGGCCGGGGAGTCCTTTCAGCTCCGCGTCCCGGATCCGTTCGAACTCGAACGTTCCGTCGCCCGTTGCCTCGACGACCGCTGCGCTCGCGAGCACCTCCCCGGGCCCCGCGACATCGGCGATCCGTGACGCGAGGTTGACGGTGGCCCCGAAGACGTCGAGATCGCGCTCGATCACGGGGCCGGTGTGGATACCGGCATGCGGTGAAAGAGCACCCTCGTCGCTCATCGTGTCCACGAGGTCCAGCGCGGCTTCGACACCGACGGTGGCACCGGTGAACCGCAGCATCGCGCCGTCACCGAGGAGCTTCACCAGGCGTCCCCCGTGGCGAGTCGCCGCGGCATCTGCGCTGCGCTGGAGAGACGTCGCCGCGGCGACCGCGGACTCGTCGCCGCGCTCGCGCGTCAGCCGGGTGAATCCTGTCAGGTCGATGAAGACGATCGCTGGCGGACTGGGCGGCTCGGGGATCGGCGCAAGCCCGCGCGTTGCGAGGAACCGCTCGAACCCGTCGACGATCGCGCTCACGCTCTGGTTCTCGAGGTACCGAGCGCTCAGCCACGTGAACATCTCTGGCGCCAGGTGGGTCACCTTGGTGAACGAGACGCGCACGTCGTCCGGGAACTCCTCGAGCTCGCCCCGGAAGAGTCGCTCGCGCGCCGGCTCCGCGAGCTGCTCGTCCTGGAGGTCCCTCCATCCGAGCATCGCCGCGCGGGTTCCCTGCGCCATCAGCCGAGCCGCCCGGATCAACGCATCCTCGTCCGGCGCCATCGCCCAGGCGTCGAGGAAGCGCTCGAGCAGGGACTCCTCGTCGAGGTGGATCGGCGCGGAGGGGTCGGGCTTGGGCAGCCCGAGCACCTCGAAGACCGCGGGGAGCTGCTCAGCCCTCGGGCCGGCGCTCGCCTGGAACTCGGAGAACGTCCGGCCCGACCGCGGTCCGGGCTCGTGCGGCAGGTACTCGTCCGTCCGCTGGAAACTGAGCATCCCCTCGGTGGCGGCGCGTTCGATCGACTCGGCCGGGACACCGCTGTCGAGCAGCGCCGACGTCATCTTGACCGTGAGCACGGCGCCGAACGTGTAGCGGCCGTCCGCGTCGGGCGTCAGCAGGCCGATCGATGTCATCCACCGGACGCGTTCCTCGGGGCACTCCGTCTCCAGCGCGACCTCGGCTGTGGAGTAGGTCCTGGGCACGAGCCGCATCGTATCCAGCTCGGATGCCCCGAGGGCGCATCCGATCGACGAGCCCACCGTCCATCGTGAGCTCGCTTCCATGGCAGCATCTTCCGCTCGAGCCGCACATACGACCTCGTGCCCACGCGAGCGAGCGGTCAGCCGGCGTTCGGGCTCTCTACCTGCCTGCCCCTACTGACATCCGCCACGGGACCGGCATCCTGGTCCTCACCCTCCCCGGCGAGCAGATCTTCGCCTTCACCCGCTTCGACATCAGCGTGCTCCCATGGTTCGGGCTGCCGCGATCGCTGCCCAGACGATAGTCAGCTTTCCGAGTACGGGTCGTTCACGGCTGCCCACCTTGCGAGGAACTTTCCCTCAGGCGTAGCGTGAAACCACGCGCTCAGGGGAGGAGCCATGACGACACCGGAAGAGAACACCGCGACGGTCCGAGAGTTGATCCAGCGGGTCATGAACGAAGGTGACATCGGGTTCGCCGAGAAGACTCTGTCGGAGGACTACGTCGAGCGCTCGCCTATGCCCGGAGGCACAGCCGACAAGGCGGGCGCGATCGCGATGTTCAACATGATGCGGTCGCAGACCCCAGACATGCAGATCGAGGTCGAGGAGGTCATCGCCTCCGGGAACAAGGTGGCGGTCCACAGCACGATGACCGGTACCGACACGATGGGGTTCATGCCGGGGATGCCCCCCACCGGGAAGCCGTTCAGATTGGACGCGATCGACGTGTTCACGTTCAACGACGCCGGACAGAACTCCGAGCACTACGGCGTCTACGACATGATGGGAGCCATGGCGCAACTTGGCCTGATGGAAATGCCCGCGCCAGCGAGCGAGGGTTAAGCCACCACGGCGGCTGATGACAACTAGGTCTCGTCGCCGTCCGGGGACGCCTCGGACCGGGCCACATCGAACGCCGACAGCACCGTCGCGCAGATGCTCAGGAAGCCCGCCGCGAACGCCAGCAGGATCGCCCACGTGAGGTCCTCGCGGCTAGGATGCAGCCCGCCGAGGATCCATGGCAGGACGATCAGCGTGAGCGAGAGCACGGTGGTCACGACTTCGTTGATCAGCAGGCCGGCCGAGCGGGTGACGCGGTTGGCCTCCCCGATCCGCCTCACGGTGTCCACGTTGGCCGCCAAGAGCAGCAGGCTGAGGATCGCGAACAGCAGCGTGCTCCAGGCCGGCTCCAGCGCCACGAGGGTGAGCGACAGACCAAGCGGGAACGCGAAAACGATCAGGGTGATCCTCGTCCCGGCTCGGAGGTACGGTTCGAACGCCGAGCGCCCACGATGGATGCGCCGGAAGCCGCTCTCGACGTAGAAGAACACCCCGACCAGGAACAACCCGATGAGCGAGGCGGACACCTCCGCCATGTTCAGCAGGAAGCCATTCGTCACCGGGCGCATCGTCGAAGCGTAGCCCGCTCCCCGGCCGTCCCGCGACGAGCGATCGCGGGATCAACCGAAGGGGCGTCGAGCGAGCTGAGCGCCGCAGCTGAACGGCCTGCTCGTCCGACGCGCGGATGACCGCTGCGATAGGCTCCCAGCGCGTCGACACGAGGGGGCCCCATGGAAGCTTTCGAAGCCCGAACGAAGATCAGCGCGCCGGCCCAGACGGTCTTCGACTACGTGAGCGACTTCACGAAGCACGGCGAATGGGCCGGGCACGGCCTGCAGGTCACGAAGGACTCGGACGGCCCGGTCGCGATCGGGTCGACCTTCTCGACCGTCGCGAAGCAGTTCGGCACGCAGCGCGAGCACAGCACGGTCACCGAGCTCGAGCCGGGGGGGGTCTTCGGCTGGGACTCGAAGGGCGCGCTCGGCACCGTGCACCATCGGTTCACGATGGCTGCCGCAGACGGTGGCACGACCCTCACGAAGAGTGCGGAGTTCCTGGACCGCTCGTTCCTGGCCAAGGTGACGAGCTGGAAGATCTCGCGAGACGTACCGGCGGGGCTCGAGGCAGATGTCGAGAAGATCAGGGCGCGTCTCGAGTCGCCGTCCAGCTCGAGCTGAGGGGCCGCGCAAGAGCTCGACGAAACGCTTTGAGTTCCCGGGCCTACTACTTGACGATCCGATCAGTCGCGGGCCAGATAGGCCAGGACCTCCTTCTCGTGATCGACGTAGTGATCGCCGCTCACGTCGACGACGACCCGATCGATCGTGCCTCCGGTGAACCGGAACGGCGATCGGTACTCGGGCGAGACGGGCGAGTTCCCGTCGCGGCCGACGCACAGTCCGTCGCCGGTGAGGGCGAAGAAGCCGGGCTGGGTCCAGATCTCGGACTTGGCCATCGGCTCGTTGTCCACGTACAGGGTGAGCGTGCCGATCGCGCTGCCGGTGGCTTCGTCGTCCCCGGTCCTTTGGAACTCCGCGGTGAACACGTGCTTCCCGGACGTGATCGGCTCGTCCGAGACGACGTCCTGGATCCTCTCCCCGAGCCAGTTGTACGTGTACCGGAGCCGCCCGTCCCTGACGAACAGGCTGTGGCCTCCGGCCACGCCGCCGTGGGCGAAGAGCACGCCCTCGGCGTCCTCGCGGTCGATCACGGCCCCCGCCGCGATCGTGAACGAGCGGCGCCGTACGTTGACCGCGACCGACTCGGGCACGTCCGAGGTATCCGGGTAGTAGACGTACCGGTCCCGCGGCTCGGTCGGCTGGGGGCGGGGACTCGAGATGATCTCGAGGGCGGTTCGGTCGTCGAGCGGCAGGCCCCTGTAGACGCCCGCGTAGTAGGACCACAGCCCCTTGAGCTCCTCGAGCTGCTCGGGGTGCTCGGCCGCGACGTTCCTCGTCTGCGCTCGGTCCTGCATGAGGTGGTACAGCTCCCACTCGTCCTTCTCGAAGTTGCCCCAGCCTGAGATCGGGGGATGGAGCGTGTTGGCGAGCCACCCCTTGTGGTAGATCGCCCTCATCCCGAGCATCGAGAAGAACTGCGTCTCGCGCTCGGACGCCGCCGGGTCGGTGAGCGAGGGCACGAAGCTCTCGCCCTCGATCGGGCTCTGCGTGTACCCCTTCAGGACCGATGGTGGCTCCACACCCAGAAGCTCGTACAGCGTGGGCACGACGTCGACCGCGTGGACGTACTGACCCCGGACCTCCCCTCGGCCCTCGATCCCCTTCGGCCACGTGACGAGGCACATGTCCGCGGTTCCTCCCTCGTATCCGGCGAACCGCTTCCAATACGGGAACGGGGTGTCGAACGCCCAGGCCCACCCGGTGTTGTAGTGGTTGTAGGACCTCGGCCCGCCGAGCTCATCGATCCGGGGCAGGTTCGCCTCGACGGTGTCGGGGACGTTGTTGAAGAACTTGTTCTCGTTGAACGAGCCGTTGGGGCCGCCCTCACCGCTCGAGCCGTTGTCCGAGACGACCACGACGATCGTGTTCTCGAGCTGTCCCGACTCCTCGAGGTAGTCGATGAACCTTCCGATCTCGTGGTCGGTGTAGGTGACGAAGCCGGCGTAGACCTCCGCCATACGGGCGAACAGCTTCCGCTCGTCGTCCGAGAGTGAGTCCCATGGCCGTACGAAGTCCAGCCGTGGCCACGCCTGACCCTGGGGACCGACGACGCCGTCCGGTTCCCCGTGCGGGTTGATCGGCGACGGTTCGACGTCGGCGGGCATCAGGCCGAGCTCCTTCTGCCGCGCGAGGATCGAGGCGCGGATCGCCTCATAGCCCATGTCGAACATGCCCCGATACCGATCCGCCCATTCCTTGAACACGTGGTGGGGCGCATGCGCGCAGCCTGGGCAGAAGTACATCAACCACGGCTTGTCCGGCGTGACCGACCTGGAATCGCGAACGAACCGGATCGCCTTGTCGGCGAGATCGGCGGACAGATGGTAGCCCTCGTCCGGACTCGCGGGTTGCTCGATGGCGTGGTTGTCCTCGACGAGGTCCGGGTACCACTGGTTCGTCTCGCCGCCCAGGAACCCGTAGAAGCGCTCGAATCCTCGCCCGAGGGGCCATCGACCCTTCCACGAGGACGCGTCGGTCTCCTCGCCCGGCGTGAGGTGCCACTTCCCGATCGCGTACGTGTTCCACCCGCGCTCGTTCAGCACCTCGGCGATCGTGCCGTTCTCGAAGGGGATCCGCGCCGAGAAGCCGGGGAAGCCGGCCGAGGCCTCGGTGATGCACGCCATGTTGTTGCTGGTTGCGTTGCGTCCGGTCAGCATGCTCGAGCGCGTGGGTGAGCAGAGCGCGGTCGTGTGGAAGTTGGAGTACCGGATGCCCTCCTCCGCGATCCGTTCCATCGTCGGCGTCTCGATCGGACCGCCGAAGACCGACATCGCGCCGTAGCCGACGTCGTCCCAGACGATCATCAGGACGTTCGGAGCGCCCTCGGGGGCCTTGGGCTGTACGTAGGGCGTCCAGTCGGGAACCGAGTCCCGGATGTCGACGTTGACGATCCCCTTGAATTCATCCATGAGACTCCTCCCGATCGCCAGGCGCGGGGCCAATGATAGGCACCCCCGCGATGAGCCGCCGACCGCGGAGCGGGAGGCACGCTTTCTAGTTCAGCGGAGAGCCGCGACGGACCCGCCCATGCGAGGATGCGGCTCGAGGACTCGAGCGCCGTGACGAGGGAGCAGGATGGTCAGCCCGCGTCGACACGTGGTGCTGCTTCGCGCCATCACCAACGTGCCCATGAAGCCCTTCCGGGATGCGATGGAGGAGATGGGCTTCACCGACGTCGAGAGTTACGCGACGTCGGGCAACCTTCTATTCGACGCGCGGACGACGGATGCCAGAGCGCTCGAGCGAAGGATCGGCCGGCGCCTTGGGACCGACGCGTTCGTTCGCACGCGAACCGAGATGGCACGAGTGGTCGCTCAGGATCCGTTGGATGCGATCGTCATGTTCCTCGAACGCCCACCCACGACGGCCAGGAAGCGCGCGTTCCTGGACCTCGACGTTCGCGAACCGCGGCCGGTGCTCCGGGGGAGAACCCTCTATCTCTCGTATCCGCTGCTCCTGCGCGGACGACGGACGCACCTGGATGTCGAGGACGCGCTCGCCGTCAGGGGGACGTTCCGCACGTCGCGTGTGGTGGCGACGCTCTTGGCTCGCATGTCCGATCGGACGCGCGACGACCAGGCTCGGGGCACAACGCGATAGTCGGGATGCACGGCCCCCATTCTTTTCCGATCTCGCTTGCGGGCGCCGGCGCCGATGCGATAGGCAGGAGGGGCGACGGATCGCATCCCGAGGGCATCGGGGTCGGGTCCGCCCGGTCGGAACCTCGAGCCCGGAGGCGACGCATGAGAGAGCCCTTGATCCCCATGGACGACATCCCGCCGGAGGGAACGGTGACCGCCGACCTCCTCGGCCGGGAGGTGCTGGTCATGATGCTGAACGGGAGGCCCCGCGCATACCTGAACGTCTGCATGCACCACGGCGGCCCGTTGACGCTGGACGGCGACACGTACACGTGCGAGTGGCACGGCTCGACGTTCGATGCCCGAACGGGCAAGGCGCTTTCGGGACCGGTCCGCCCCGATGCGCGGCTGATCATGCTGCCGACCCGCGTCGAGGACGGCGTTCTGACCTACGTGTACGAGGAGTAACCCGGCCGCCCTGCGCGAGTACTGGCACATCGAGCAGGGCCGGCTCGATCCGCCCCGGGGTGGGGAGACCTCTCCTAGGGTTCTCCCGCACCGGCTGATTGTGGGGCACGCCCGCAGTTCACACTTTGGTCGGCGGAGGGTAGCGTAGAGGTCGATGGAGTACGTGAACCTCGGCAACACCGGCCTGCGCGTCTCGCGCCTCGTGCTCGGGATGATGAGCTTTGGCAAGGACCCGGGCCGCGCGTGGGCCCTCGACGAGGATGCCGCCGAACCCATCGTCCGGCGCGCGGTCGATGGCGGGATCACCTTCTTCGATACGGCGGACGTCTACAACGGCGGCCAGAGCGAGGTGGTCACCGGGCACCTGCTCCCGAAGCTGTTCGGCATGCGCGAGGAGTACGTGGTCGCGACGAAGGTGTTCTTCGACACGATGCCGGGCGAGAACGGCCGCGGCCTGTCGCGCAAGCACGTGCTCGCCTCGATCGACGCGTCGCTGGATCGGCTCGGGCTCGACTACGTCGACCTCTACCAGATCCACCGGTGGGACCCGCTCACCCCGATCGAGGAGACGATGGAGGCGCTCCACGACGTGGTAAGGGCGGGCAAGGCACGCTACCTCGGGGCGAGCAGCATGTACGCGTGGCAGTTCGCGAAGGCGCAGCGCGTCGCGCCGACACCGTTCGTCTCGATGCAGAACCACTACAACCTGGCGTACCGGGAGGAGGAGCGCGAGATGATCCCCCAGTGCGTCGACCAGGGGGTCGCCGTGCTGCCCTGGAGCCCGCTCGCGCGCGGCCTGCTGGCCGGGAATCGAACGCGCGGGGGCGAGCGGCTCACGACGCGCGCGAGGACCGACGAGTTCGGCGAGAGCCTGTACACGCCCGAGGTCGACTTCGCCGTCGTCGACCGGGTGGCCGAGGTGGCCTCGGCGCGCGGGGTCTCGAGCGCCCAGGTCGCGCTCGCGTGGCTCCTGCACAAGCCGGCGGTGACGGCGCCGATCGTCGGGGCGACGAAGGTCGAACACCTCGACGACGCGTTCCTTGCCGAGGGCCTGGCGCTGAGCGAGGACGAGATCGGCAGGCTCGAGGAGCCGTACGTCCCGCACGCGATCTCGGGTCACTAGGAGCGCCGGAGGTCGATCCGGGACTCTGGCCTCCGACTGTTCGCCGGTCGAGATCCGATCAGGCCCGCGGAAGCACTCGCCGATTCCGGCGTCCCTTGGATCAGAGGCTCAGGCGGCGCAGCAGGACAGCAACTCCACGTCGGTCGAGAAGCTCTGCGCCGTCAGCCTGATCCCCTCCGACATGGTGAGATACGGAGCCCATGTGTCGGCCAGATCATGGACCGTGAGGCCGAACTTCACCGCATACACGCCCGCCAGGATCGCATCGCCCGCGTTCGCGGCCAGCGCGTGGATGCCGAGTACCCTGCCGGTCTCCGCTTGGGTCACGATCTTGAACAGCCCTCGCGTATCGAGGTTTTCCTGTCTCTTCGCCGGACGACCGTTCCCCTGGGCCGTCCTCACCTTCGGGTCGCTCCGCGGACCTACGCGAGGAGGAACCGTCCGGCCGTGAGCCAGTAGTAGACGACGTACGCACCCGATACCAGGAGCAGGACGGAGCCAACCAAGGAGACGACCCGGCCGACCGAGCGAACGCGGGACAGGATCCCGAAGCTGACGATGCCGGCGAGAACCGTGAGCACCCCAAGGGTCGCGGCCATCCCCAATCCGTACAGCACGAAGGCAAGGACCGCGCTCCCGGCTCCGCCGAGCACGACGGCCGTACCGACCAGGGCGAGGAATAGCGGCAGGGCGCATCCCAGTGAGGCGAGCCCGTACGCGAGTCCGAACGCCGCGTACCCACGCGTGCTCGAGGTCCCCGCTCCCCGGCCGAGCCTGCTCGCAACCTGTTGGGCGGCATCGAAGGTGATCAGCCTCCCCCCTATCGTCATCCCCCCGGCGACGATCAAGACGACGCCGACCCCGAGACCGACCCACGGCAGCAGACGAACGATCAACGTGGAGGCCAGCGAGAACAGGGCTCCGGTCACCCCGAACAGCACCGTGAAGGCACCGGCCACGACGAGACTCACCTTGAGCGAGCGCCTGGTACGGGCCGCCAAGTCGTCCCCGGCCTGCTGGTCGTTCAGGTAGAGGCCGAGGTACGCGGGAAGCAGGGCGAAGCCACACGGGTTGAAGGCCGCCACGACCCCCAGCAGGAACGCGTACACCCACCAGATAGTGCCTCCCGCTCCGGAGGTGAGACCGCCGATCGCGGAGGAGATCCGCTCGACGAAGATGACGGGCGTCCCCCCGTCCGGAGACGCGAGCAGGCCCGCCCCAACAGCCGCCGACAGGACGAGCAACGTGGTCGCGACGCCAAGCCATGCCCTCCGCCGAGATCCCGGGCGGGCATCCGAGCTCGTGGCCGCCTCGCTCACGCAACGGGAGAGGAGCCTTGAAGGAGCGGCACGATGGCGTCGTGCAGCTCGCCACTCCGCCCAATGATCGTCGCGCCCGAGCCGATCAGGGGCCCTGGGACGTCGGTCCACATCGCGTCGGGCCCGTACAGGTAGTAGACGTCCCACGCCGGCGCGAAGCTCTCCTCGACGTTCTCCGCGAACCAGTCGCTGGTCGCGGCCTCGCCGTCCCAGACGTGCACGACCCTGGGGTCGGGCAGCACGCGTTGGGACACGTCCGCCGCCTGCTCGGAGCCCCCGTTGAAGGGCACCCAGACCGAGTAGACGCGAAGGTTCGACCCTCCGAACTTCTCCAGGATCTCTCTCTGCACCCAACTGGCGCCAGCGAGGCACGTCGTTCAGGTGGGCGAGATCAACAGGATCAGTCGAACCTTTCCCGAGTCATCGTTGAACCGCTCCCGAAGGTCCGACACGCCGCCGAGGACCGCGACCTTGGCAGTCCGGGGGGTGCTCTCGGTCTCAGGGCGTCCGTTCGACGCGCAGGCCGAGAACACGAGGACGAGCGCGGTCAGGAGGCCGAGCAGCGCGATCCGGATCCGGCTCGACCCACGGGATCTCATCAGAAGGCGCACCCAGACCACCTCGTTCTCATGGTAGGCCCTATGGGCTCGTGCGCCCGACGTCGCGCGATCGCGGGCGACCGATGCGTCGAACGGGGTCACGAAGGCGCGTCAGGGCGCCGAGGCGGTTCCGCCAAGGTCGGCCGAGCCCTCGTCGCCTCCCGGCTCCCTCAGGCTCGCCACCGCCGCCAGGACCTCCGAGCTGCGGATCCAGCGACGACGGCCGGTGATGAATTCCACGACGCCGTTGATCGAAACGACGTAGGCATTCGGGAAGCGTAGGGGGGAGCGTGAGACGGTGGCCCGCGAGGCGACCACGACCGCCTCGACCCACTCGTCGATGCCGGCCTCGAGGAGGTGTTGGCGGACCTGCCCCGCGGCGCCGCGCGCCTGCCGCAACACATGCTCGGCCGGCTTCCCGTTGCTGTAGAGCTGTCCTCGTCTGCGGTAGAACGACCCCCGCCAGGCCTTCGTCTCGAGCGCGAACACACCGGTAGGGCCGATGACGACGTGGTCTACGTCCCCGTGCCCCGTCGCGACGCCATGCATGACCCAGTACGAGGACGGCAGCGCGGCCAAGGCCTCCGCGACCGCCTCCTCACCGAGGATGCCGCTTCGGAGGTTCTCGGGATCGAGGACCCGGCCCTTCCCGGCGAGGCGTTCCAGGACGAACAGGAGCCCGATCGCCGGGAAGATCGTCGGCCACCACCACGCTCCCATCAGGGCGAGCACGCCCGCGACCGCGACGGTCGCCGCGAAGACGGCGATCCGCAGGCGCAGCTGCGACCTCAGGAACTCGGCGGGCTCAGGCACGTATGTCTCATCGGCCAGTCGGGCCCGCCGGTGAAAGCTCAGGCACGGGATTGCCTCCAAATCGGCATCCAACGACCGCCGGGGCCACCTCAACCACCCCAGATCGCCGCTACAGCAGGCCGTTCGCGGTCAAGAATCCATTGGCCACGGCGGCCACGTCCTGCCCTTGGATCACGACCCGCCCCACAAGTTTCGTGACCTTCCCTGTCGAAAGTCGAGCGCTCACCGCATCGAGCAGGGCTCTGACCTCGCCGTTCAGCGTCTCCGAACGGATCACAGGTGTGATGTTCTCCGCGTCCTGAAGGTGCCGATCGTCCACGAGTGGGACGAACCCGTTTTGCTCGATGCTCGGGTCCGTGGAGAACAGCAACCCGATCTGCACCTCGTCGCGCCGGAGCGCGTCCACGGTCAATGGGCCTCCCGCGTCCAGCGGCGTGAAGTCGTCGAAGAGGACCCCGTAGACCTCGTGCAATCCCGGGAGGCAGAGTGGCCGCTGGGGGCATTCCGGTGGACCGCCGAACGTCAGCTGGTCGGCGACGGGGGCGAGGGAGCTCACCGTGGTCAGGTCGAACCGCTGGGCCGTCTCCGCGTTCGCCACGAACTGATTGGTGTCCTCGGCCGCCGAAGGTGCAAGCAGCGTGAGCCCTTCGGAACGAAGCAGCTCGGCGGTCTGCCCGGCAACATCCGCGGCATCCGCGGACGCCTCCGCGTTCGGGTCGAGGAACAGCAGCAACGACGACAGGTACTCCGGCTTCACGTCGATGACCCCCGCCTCCAGGGCATTCTGCGAGCTCTCGCGGGACCGCAGCTCCAGCAGTCGCTCGACGGTATAGCCGGCGTGCTCCAGGACCTGCGCGTACATCTCGGCGACGATCTGGTTCTCGGCGAAGGCGCCGGAGACGCCCACGACGATCGCGTCGGTGCCTCCGGTGGACGGACGCCGCGTCGGGCCAGCATCGGAGTCGGTGCACGCGGCCACGAGCGTGCCCACCACCATGACGATGGCCGCGCGCATGAGGCCACCGCGGTTCCCGCGGGATCGTTCGGGCGCTCGCCTCATCGAGGTCATTCGACCTCGGAGGCGAGCGGCGCCATGAGTTGGATGCTCTCGTGCCGGCCCAGGAGGACGCGGACGCTCGTCGGCCCCTTGCCCTTCACCTCGAGGATCTCGGAGGGCCCGAAGTCGTACCGATCGGTCAATTGCGCGGCCGTCGACTCGGAGACCAGGAAGCGGCCGGGACCAGCGTTCCCCTCGAGCCTGCTCGCGAGATTCACCGTGTCGCCCCACAGGTCGTACGCGAACCTCCGGTCCCCGATCACTCCGGCGACGGCCGGCCCGGTGGCGATCCCGCCGCGCACCACGATCGGGTCGCCCGACGGCCACCGGATCTTCCCGCCGTCGGTCAGGATGTCGACCGCCATTCCCACGGCTGCGTCCGCGTGATCGGCCATAGGGGTCGGCGCGCCGGCGACGGCCATGTACGCGTCTCCGATCGTCTTGATCTTCTCGAGGCCGTGCCGATCGGCGATCGTGTCGAAATGGCGGAAGAGCGCATCCAGGGCATCGGCGAACGCCTCCGGGGTTGACCGCGCGGCCTGTTCCGTGGATCCGACCGCGTCGGCGAAGAACACGCTCACGCGATCGATGTGCTGTGCGATCCGTCCGCCGGAGGAGGTCTTGAGCTGCTCGACGATGGCCCCGGGCAGCATGTTGAGCAGGAGCCCGTCGGACCGCGTCCGTTCCTGCTCGAGCTGGCGTTCGCGCAGGAACAGGTCTCGAGTGAACCGTTCCGTCCGGTAGGCGGCAATTCCGCCCAGCAGGCCGAACGAGACCAGGTACAGCATCGCCAGCACCAGACTCACGTCAACGATGTACTTCGCCGTGATGGCGTACGGAAGGTATGCGCCGATACCGATCACCGTGATCAGCGCGACCAAGACGAACCGGAGGCGCAAGAGGGCGTAGGTGAACGCCGTGATCAGGATGACGCCGACGTAACCGTACTCCGCAGGCAACGTCGAGATGCGCGAGACGTAGAAGACCCAGAACAGGAGCGTCGCCGCCGCGATGGCGACCGCCACCCATTCCCAGACGCGCCCGAAGGATCGG
>Ga0209874_1000156_pt1 | contig 17959 bp, 23 predicted proteins | sample GWRWN1_20_30_FD_187216 | JGI IMG/M metagenome (GOLD analysis project Ga0209874, IMG submission 187216) | Riverbed sediment microbial communities from areas with no vegetation in Columbia River, Washington, USA - GW-RW N1_20_30 (SPAdes)... | ecosystem: Environmental > Aquatic > Freshwater > River... | reverse complement strand
TGCAGGGCGGCAAGCCGCTGCTGATCATCGCCGAGGACGTGGAGGGGGAGGCGCTCGCGACGCTCGTCGTGAACAAGATGCGCGGCACCTTCCGCTCGAGCGCGGTCAAGGCCCCCGGGTTCGGCGACCGGCGCAAGGCGATGCTCCAGGACATCGCGATCCTCACCGGCGCCACCGTGGTCTCCGAGGAGGTCGGCCTGAAGCTCGAGAACGCGACCCTGGACCTGCTGGGCACCGCCCGTAAGGTCATGCTGACGAAGGACGACACCACGATCGTGGAGGGTGGCGGCAAAGAGGAGGACATCAAGGGCCGCATCAACCAGATCAAGGCCGAGATCGACAAGACCGACTCCGACTACGACCGCGAGAAGCTGCAGGAGCGCCTGGCGCGCCTTGCCGGGGGCGTCGCGGTCATCAAGGTCGGCGCCGCGACCGAGGTCGAGCTCAAGGAGAAGAAGCACCGTATCGAGGACGCCGTGCAGTCCACGAAGGCCGCCGTCGAAGAGGGGGTCGTGCCGGGCGGCGGCGTCGCCCTGCTGAACGCGCAGGCGGTGCTGGACAAGGTGGATCTCGACGGTGACGAACTCACCGGCTCGCTCATCGTCCGGCGGGCGCTCGAGGAGCCGCTCAAGCAGATCGCGGCGAACGCCGGTCTCGAGGGCGGCGTCGTGATCGAGAAGGTCCGTGCACTCGACGTCGGGTTCGGTCTGAACGCCGCGACGGGCGAGTACGAGGACATGTTCAAGGCCGGCATCATCGACCCGACCAAGGTGACGCGCTCCGCGCTGCAGAACGCGGCGTCGATCGCGGCCCTGTTCCTCACCACCGAGGCGGTCGTGGCCGAGAAGCCCGAGAAGGACAAGGCCCCGCCCATGCCTGGCGGCGGCGGCGACATGGACTTCTAGGTCCGGTCCGAAGCACATCGAAGCGGCCCTCCTCCTCGGGGGGCCGCTTCGCTGTCCCCGGGTGCCGGAGACGGGTGAACCGGACGGCCGGACGAGGCGAACGACCAGCAGGAGCCCCCTCTCTCACGCCGAGGCCCCGGAGCCATCCGGGGCCTCCGCGTATCCGGGGTCCTCCGCCACCGCCCGCCGTGCCAGAATCGGCCGTGGGCACGGCTCGGCTCCACCTCACGTTCCCCGGAACCCTCGCGTCCGAACCGATCCTGCACGGGCTGGCGACCGAGTTCGGGCTGGTGACCAACATCCGGCGCGCGAACATCGAGGAACGAGGGGGCTGGGTGATCGTGGAGGTCGACGGGGACGACGACCGGATCGCGGGGGCCGTCGCGTGGCTCGTCGAGCGGGGGCTCGGGGTTGACCGGATCGATGAGTGACCCCCATGGGCTCCCGCGGTCCGCGTCGCGTCCGGAACGATCCCGGCCCTGATGCTGGAGAAGCGCATCGAGATCCGGTGGCGTGACGTCGACGCGTACGGCCATGTGAACAATGCGGTCTACCTGAACTACCTCGAGGAGGCTCGCGACGCGTGGGTGCAGGCGATCCTCGGGCCGGTGTCGGGCACCACCTGGGACTTCGTCCTTGCCCGCGTGGAGATCGACTTCCGCACCGAGCTCACGCAGGACGACCACGCGGTGATCGTCCGGTGCACCCTGGACCGGATCGGGCGCTCGAGCGTGGGGACGCGCGAGGAGGTGCGCAAGCAGGACGGGACGATCTCGGCGGAGGCGCGTTCGGTCGTGGTGGCCCGAGACACGGAGACCGGGCGCTCGCGACCGCTCACCGAGCCGGAACGCGAGGCCCTGGAAGCCGAACGGACCGACTGACGGCTCCGCGCTTCATAGAACTTTCGTTAGCCTGCTCAGACCATGCTGGGCGAGCGTGAGGCCGTGGTCGTCGAGGTGAAGCCGTGGGACGTCCACGGCGTCGGCTACGTCGACGTGACCGTCGTCTACCCGGATCGGATGCTCGAGACGGCCCGCCTGGGGCCCGAGAGTGTTCCCGAGGACCTCGAGGCGGGGGAGCGCGTGATGGTGAACAAGGCGGTCAACATGATCATCGGGATCCGCAGGGCCTGATGTACGTCTGGGCCTACCTCGACGGCGCCGGCGATGAGATCGGGCGCTCGCCTCGGTTCGCCGCCGCCGACGAGGCCGAGGATTGGATCGGGTCGTCCTGGCCCGAGCTGCTGGAGAACGGGGTCCTGGCCGTCGTCCTGGTCGACCAGGTCGACGGGAGGCAGCTGTATCGGATGGGGCTCGGCGCCGAGTAGCGCGCTAGGAGGTGGGGCCCTCGCCCCGCACCTTCTCCACGTCGGAGAGCGCCTCGCGCAGGTCCTTCAGCCACTCGTCCTGCTTCTGCGCGACCAGACGAACGCACCACGCGAGCGCGTGGCTGCGCGAACGCGCGACGCCCCCCTCGACGAGCGTGTCGAGGACCCTGCGCTCGTCCAGGCGGAGCCGCGTCATCGCCGGCACGCTCACCGTGGTGAATAGCTTGCGGACGTCGCCGCAGGACGCGCCCCACGAGACGCGCCGGCCGAACCGATGCTGGGCCTCCTGCGCGATCCGCATCCGGTGTTCGCGCGTGTCCTCGCGGAAGCCGTCGATCCGCGCGACGCGAGCGGAGGCCGCGACCTCGGCGGTCGCATCCGACGGGAGCTCGGGGTCCGAGAGCGTCCCGACGACCAGGATCTCGTCGCGGTCGGAAACGACTTCCGGGGTCCCGCCGAACCAGTCTGCGGGGATCCTGCCGGCAAACCAGCCGCTCAGTTCGTCAATCGAAGCCGTGCCGTGTGGGTTCATGCTGTGAGATTACACGATTACACGTAATCGTCAATAGCCGCTTCGACGGCCCCGGGATGCGCTCGACTCGGCCGTGCCCAGATGGAAGGATGGCCGGCGACCGGCGCCCGCTGGGATCGGAGGCCCGATGAACCACACGGAGAACGTCACGCGCCCACCGGTCGCCGGGATCCTCGGGATCGTCGGGGGAGCCCTGATGTCCCTGGGATCGTTCCTCGCCTGGGCGGAGGTGTCCGGAGGCGGGACGAGCGTGACCGCGAAGGGCGTCGACGGCTCGGACGGGTACATCACGCTGGTCGCGGGCCTCGTCGCGGTCGTGGCGGGCATCGTGATGGCCAAGGCCACCACGCGCATGCTCGCCGTGTTGGTGATCCTCGCGGGGATCGTCGGCGGTGGCCTCGGCCTGTACGACGCACTCACGGCGAAAGACAGCGTGCTCGACGCCGCGGCCGAGGAGCTCGCGCCGGCCTTCGGGGCCTCCGCCCAGGCGGTTCGGACGGCCCTGGACGAGGCGATCGACGCCGGTCAGCTCAGCGTTTCGATCAGCATCGGCCTCTACATCGTGATCGGCGGTGGTGTCGTGGCCATCGCCGGCGGGATCCTCGGTCTGCGTTCGGGCGAGCCCGCCGTGCCCGGCCCGACCGCCGCCACCGCGACACCTGAGACCACGTTCGGCGGTCCGGACGCGCCGCCTGCTCCGATGCCTCCGTCGACCTCGCCCCCCGACCCCGGCGCCTAGCGTCGATGCCGGGTCGAGCCGTCCTCGCGGGGACGCTGGCGCTCGCGGGCGGTGTGCTGGCGGTCGTCGGTTCCTTCCTCTCCTGGGCCGAGGTTTCGGCGGGATCGTTCACCGAGCAGGCGAGGGGCATCGACGGCTGGGAGGGCAAGGCGGCGATCGTCTCCGGTGTGGTGATGGTCGCCGCCGGGATCCGCGTCCTGGGATCGCACCAGGCGATGGCTCGTCTGCGGCCGAGCGCCGCGATCGGCGGACTCGTGGCGGTCGGCGTCGGTCTCTACACCGCCCTGACGATCCGTAACCAGCTCGTCGAGACCATGGCGACCAAGCTCCCCAGGGCCGAGGTCGAACGCGCGCTGGACAGCGGCCTGCTCGAGCTCACGATCGGGATCGGCCTCTACCTCGTCATCGCCGGGGGCGTCCAGGGCGTCGTCGCGACGCTGGTCGCGTTCGGCTTCCGGGACGAGCCGGTCGCCCCGTCCGGGGCCGGGCTCCGCGGCTGGTCGAGCCTCGGCGAGGGGGCTCCAGGCATCCCACCGACCCCGCCCGCGACCCCCGACATGCCCGCGCCGCCATCGGGCGGCGTCCCGAACGAGGGCGGCGAGCCGGCGGGATGAACTCGCGGGAGCATCGGATCGACACGAGGGACCGCCGCGTGGTCGACGTCACCGACGTGGTCGAGACGTTCTGCTCGTCGGTCGGCGGGGACGGGCTCGTCAACGTCTTCGTGCCGCACGCGACCGCGGGCGTCGCGCTCATGGAGACCGGGTCGGGCTCCGAGGCCGACCTCGAGGAGTTCCTCGAACGCATCCTGCCCCGCGACGATCGCTACCGGCACCGGCACGGCTCGGTCGGACACGGCGGCGACCATCTCCTGCCCGTCGTGGTAGCTCCCTCGCTGTCGATCCCGGTGGACGCCGGCCGGCTCGCGCTCGGCACCTGGCAGCGGGTCGTAGTGGTCGACCCGAACCGCGAGAACGACGAGCGTCGCGTACGCCTCACCTTCGTTCCCGGGTAACGCGGTGCGTCGAGGCCGGTCCTACAGGTAGAGGCCCGGCTGCCGCTCCTTGCCGTTCGGCGAGGACGAGACCGCTTGCACGTCGCGCTCGCGGAGCAGGAGGCAGTCCCGTCCGTCGAGCTCGACCTCGAGACCCGCCTGCGGCAGGTACAGGATCCGATCGCCCGCCGTCGCCGAGCGGACGTCCGGTCCTACCAGGAGCACCTCGCCCCACACGCATCGCTTGGGGGCGGGCGCGGCTGTCGCCGGGATCAGCAACCCGCCCCTCGACGTCCGCTCGCCGCTGTCCGGGTTCTCCACGACGATCCGGTCGCCGGTCAGACGGATGTCCTCGGTCTTGGCCGACGAGGGCCGTTGCTTGCGGGGCTTCGAGGTACGGGCCTTCGGGGATCTCGCGGCCTCGGGCATGGCAGCGATTGTAGCCAGGACGACGCGAGCGGCAGGTGGCCGAGCGTCCCCCGCGGGTACGATGCTCGCCCGATGAAGGCCCCAAGGAAGGCGAAGGAAGTCCTCACCGATGCCGTCGCGACGCTCCAGGCGTCCACGGCGATCGATCACTGGCAGCGCGATCGCGAGGAGATCGAGGCCGACGAGCTGCTCGCCTTCGCGCTCGGCGTCGACCGCGTCGCCCCGAACGACGAGGTCCCAGCGAACGTCCGTCGACGCTTCGACCGGATGATCGCCCGTCGGGCGTCGGGCGAGCCCGTGCAGCTCATCACGGGACAGGCGGTCTTCCGAGGGCTGCAGATCGCGGCGCGGCCGGGGGTGTTCGTGCCGCGGGACTCGACCGAGTACCTCGCGGAGCAGGCGGTGCGGAGGCTCCGCGGACGCCGGCGCCCGGTGGCCGTGGACCTCGCGACCGGTGGCGGGACCGTGGCCCTGGCCATCGCGAACGAGGTGCCGGGGGTCCGGGTGTTCGGCACCGACATCTCGCTCACCGCCGTCCGGGTCGCCAGGGAGAACGCCGAGCTGCTCCGCCTGCGAGCGACGTTCGCGAAGGGCGACCTGTTCGGCGGCCTGCCGAGTGACCTGCGGGGCCGGGTGGACGTGATCACCCTGCACCCGCCGTACGTCGCACGCGACGAGGTGCGCGAGCTCCCGGAGGAGATCCGGCGCTTCGAACCCATGCACACGCTCACCGACCGCAGCCCGGACGGGCTCGGGCTCGTCGGGCGGACCGCGTCCGAGGGTCCTCGGTGGCTGAAGCCGGGCGGCTGGTTGCTGGTCGAGGTGAGTCCCGACCGCGCGAGGTCCGCCGCGTCCGTGTTGCGGCGGAACGGTTTCGGGGACGTGCGGAGCACGATGGACCGCGGGTTCAAGGTGACGCGCGTGCTCGTCGGCCGTTGGCACGGATGAGCGACGCCCAACGCATCCCCCACGGAGCATGGCCGTCGCCGATCACGGCGGATCGCGCCGCGGCGGCCTCGGTCGGGCTGAGCGAGACGCGCGCGATCGGCGACGCGACGACGTGGCTCGAGCGTCGGCCGCAGGAGGAGGGCCGTTCCGTCGTCGTTCGGTCGGCCCCCGGCGCGGAGCCCGTGGACGTGACGCCGCCGGGCGTGTCCGTCCGGACCCGGGTCCACGAGTACGGCGGCGGCTCGTACGCGGTGGCCGGCGCGACCACGTACTTCGTGAACCTCGAGGACCAGCGGATGTACCGGCAAGATGTCGAAGGCGCGCCCGCCGCGATCACCCCCGAACCCGCGATCCCCCAGGGTCTGCGGTACGCCGACATGAACGTGTCGCCCGACGGCCGATGGATCGCGTCGGTCCACGAGCGCCATCAGGACGAGGGCATGCCGGTCAACGAGCTCGTCGTGATCGCCGCCGACGGCTCGGCGATGTCGACGCTCGCGTCCGGACGGGACTTCTACGCCTTCCCACGGTGGTCGCCCGACGGCGCGCGCCTCGCGTTCATCGCGTGGGACTTCCCGCGGATGCCCTGGGACGGGACCGAGCTCCTGGTGGTCGACGTCGCGTCGGACGGGTCGGCCGGGCCGTCGCGTGCGGTCGCGGGGGGCGAGCGGGAGTCGATCTTCCAGCCGGCCTGGGGCCCCGACGGTTCGTTGACCTTCATCTCGGACCGCACGGACTGGTGGAACCTCTACCGGGAGGGAGCCGACGGCGAGCTGACGAACCTGACGCCGATGTCCGCCGAGTTCGCCGTGCCGATGTGGCTCTTCGGCTACTCGACGTACGACTTCCTCTCCGACGGGAGGATCGTGTGCACGTACCGTCAGCGAGGCGTCCATCACCTTGCGCTGCTCGATCCGGCGACGCGGGAGCTCCTGGATCTCGACCTGCCCCTCGAGACCTTCGAGCCGGCGGTCAGCGTCTCGGGGCAGCGGCTCGCCTTCATCGCTGGCGGTCCGGCCACGCCGACGCGGGTCGTCTCGCTCGATTTCTCGACGCGCGCGGTCGAGGTCCTGCGCGAGAGCGACGTCGTCGAGTTCGATCCCCGGTACCTGTCCGTCCCGGCGCCGATCGAGTTCCCGACCACCGATGGGCAGACGGCGTTCGCGCACTTCTACCCGCCGACGAACCCGATGGCCGTCGCTCCCGAGGGGGAACGTCCGCCGTTGCTCGTCAACGTCCACGGTGGACCGACGTCGGAGGCGGACCCGGAGCTGCACCTCGAGATCCAGTTCTTCACCAGCCGTGGGTTCGCCTACGCCGAGGTGAACTACCGAGGGAGCACCGGCTACGGGCGGGGCTTCCGCGAGAGCCTGTACGGCCGTTGGGGCGTCGTCGACGTCGACGACGCGGTGGCCGCCGCCCGGCACCTGGTCGAGGGTGGTCTGGCGGACCCCGACCGCCTCATCATCTCCGGTGGGAGCGCCGGGGGGTGGACGACGCTGTGTGCGCTCACTTTTCGGGACGCGTTCGCGACGGGGACGAGCTACTTCGGGGTGTCCGATCTCGAGCCGTTCGCCGAGACGACGCACAAGTTCGAGGCGAGGTACCTCGACGTCCTGGTCGGCCCGTGGCCCGAGGCGGCCGAGTTGTGGGCGCAACGCTCCCCCGTCCGCCACGCCGAGCTCCTGTCCAGCCCGCTGCTGATCCTGCAGGGTGACGAGGACGAGGTCGTGCCGCCCGCCCAGGCGGACGTCATCGTCCGGGCCCTCCAGGGCAGGGGTCTGCCCTACGCCTACCTCCTGTTCGAGGGCGAGCAACACGGCTTCCGCAAGATGGAGAGCATCTCGCGGGGGCTGTCGGCCGAGCTCACCTTCTACGGGAAGATCCTGGGGTTCGAACCCGCCGATCGACTCCCACCGCTCGAGATCGTGAACCTGCCGTCCGGTGGGGAATGACCGTCGCCCCGGTCGGAGTACGTCGCACGCGTTCGCGCGACGAGAGGGGGCGCGGGGGGCCCGGTCGAAGACCCGACCCCCCGCTCTCGAGAGGGGGCGCGTGCCTCTCGTGGCGGATGGAACCTATCTCGGGCCCGTGAAGGGCGGGCGGCGCGTGGATGTCGGGGCCGTGAACGCTAGTGCTTGATCGGCCAGGTGGCGGCCGTCAGGGCGGCACGACCGATGCGGCGGGTGACGCTCCGCGACTCCGCGGCCTTGCTCCTGCGGGTCGACCGGGCCAGCCGATCGGCCTCGGCCTCTCGAACGCGATCGCCGATCTGGTACCGGGCCATCTCTCCGCTCAGCATCTCCGCACCTCCTGTGGTTCGACCTTCGCAAACCTACGTCCGGTGGCAGATGGAGACCGTGACGCCGGGCACCACCGAGGAGTGCCCTGCGTACACGTTGTGCCTTGGCGCACGTTGCGCCCATGGGCCCTGGGGTCGAGGATGCGCTCCGTGATCCGTCGACGCGCGTTCCGAGCGCACCTGTTCGTCGCCGCCCTCGCAACCATGATCCTCGCCACGGTGTCCGCGTCGGCGCAATCGGTCTCACCAAGTCCGAAGAGCGGCCCGAGCGTGGACGGTCAGGTGACTGGTGCCTTCGCGGCGGACTCCACGCTCACGATCGACATCGACGGGGCCATGCCCGGTGGCTGGGAAGGGCTCCACCTGGTCGAGGCGTCGGTTCGATCGCGAGGGGAGGAGCTCGAGCATCTGCGGTATGTGATCGAGGACAACAAGCTGACGATCGGCGATCAGGGCATCGTCGTCGGGACCGGCAACGTGGCGACCGGCACGCATCTCCGAGCGGGTGGTGCCGACGTCGTGGTGACCTTCGGTGGGGGCAACCTGTCCTTCGAGGTAGCCGCCGACGTCGTCGAGGCGATCCCGGAGGACGCCCGGTTCGTGCTGAGCGTCACCGATGACTTCGGCACTGCCGACGAGGTCTCGCGAGGCCTCGCCGAGCCGGAGGGCCAAGGTATCACCTGGCAGACAGTGGTCGCGCTCATCGCCGCAGCTTTGTTCGTCGGCGGGTTCATCGGGAACCTCTTCGCGTCCAGGGTCAGGTCCCCGAGGCAGCCCTCGATCTATGCGACCGTGCAGCGCCGGCTGGAGCAGGAGCGCACTTCCGGGACATCGCGGCCGTGACGGGACCCGACGTGTACGGGCTCGTGGCAGAACGCGCCTCGAGCGACGGGAAGGCGGACGTGGCCCTGTGGGACAGGCTGTCCGATCTCGTGGATCCGACCAGCGTTCGGCCGAAGCTTGCGAACCACGTGGAGATCCGCGAGTTCCCCCTCAAGTGGGGCAACGATTACGTGATGGTGGCCAACACTCGCGACCTCCTGCACTACCGGCTTCCGGCGAGCGAGCGTCCCTTGCTCGAGAAGATGGACGGCACCCGCACGGTGAAGGAGCTCGTGCTCGAAGAGTTCGAATCGACGGGCGACCTGGATCCCGACTCGGTGACCGACCTCGTCCGAACCCTCTACGAGGGCAACTTCTTCGAACAGGGATACCAGGACGTCGACGAGCTCGTCGCGCGAGCACTCGATCCTGTGTCCGAGCGACGGCGCAGAGCCCGGATCTTCGCCAAGACGCTGACGATCGAATGGAAGAGGGCCCACGAGGTCGTGCAATGGCTCTACGACCACGGGCTGAAGTACGCGTTCCTGAAGCCCGTCGTGGCTCTTCAGGCGGTAGTCGCGGTCGCCGGACTCGTCGCGTTCGTTCGTCTCGTTATGTCCGGCAACTTCACCATTGGGGGTGCGTCGGTCGCGGCGAGCTTCATCGCGCTTTGGATCCTCGACTACTTCTCTGTCGTGATCCACGAGCTCGGACACGCGGTCATCCTCATCCGCAACGGGCGGCGTATCAAGAGCGCGGGGTTCATGATCTATTTCGGCTCACCGGCATTCTTCGTCGAGAGCTCGGACAGCCTGATGATGGATCGGCGACAGCAGATCCTCTCCTCGGCCGCTGGGCCCTACGCGGAGACGATCCTCGCTTCCGTGTCATCGCTGATCGTTTGGTGGTTCCCGGATTGGTTCCTGTCGCCGACGTTGTTCGTCGCGGCGGCGCTGAACTACTACTTGATCATCATGAACCTCATACCCCTGCTCGAACTGGACGGCTACTACATCCTCGCGGACGTCATCCAGGTCCCCGATCTGCGGCCGAGATCGCTCGGGTTCCTCCGCGACGACCTGGTCCGCAAGATCCGCCACTGGGAGCGGTTCTCCAGGCAGGAGGTCGGGCTCGCGCTGTATGGGATCCTCGGTATCGCGTTCACGATCTTCGTGCTCTACAGCTCATTCCGGTACTGGAAGCTTATCTTCGGCCCGCTGATCGAAGGCTTGTGGGAGGGTGGGAGTCTGACGCGGCTCCTGCTGGTCGCGCTGGCGCTGTTCGTGGTCGGGCCGGTGATCCGAGGCTTCATCGCGCTCCTTCGCTCGGTCGCACGTCGGATCCGAGCGGTCGTGCGCCGCATCCGCTTCCGTTTGGAGACGCGATGGCGGGTCGAAGCGGCAGAGCTGATCGACGCGCTGCCAATCTTCGAGGACGTTCCGGTCGACATCTTGAACGAGCTCGCCGGCCGCGTCCGACTTCGCCTGTTCGCGCGGAACCAGCCCGTCTTCCGACAGGGCGACCGCCCGACGGCCTTCTACGTCGTGCGGCGGGGTGTCCTGGAGGTCGTTGAGGAGGATCCGGACACGGGCAAGGAGCGTCAGATCCGCACGCTCGGTCGCGGAGAGTCGTTCGGTGAGCTCGGCCTCGTAACCAACGCTCCTCGAGCGGCGACCGTCCGCGCGGTCGAGGACGCCGAGCTCTTCGAGGTCGACGAGGGTACCTTCGACCGGCTACTTGCCGACATGGTCCGAGTGCCCGACTTCGAGCCGACCCTGCAACAGCTGGCGGAGTTGCGCGACCAGCCCTGCTTCGCGCATCTGGGGATCGATCAGCTGGTGGAACTGCTTGATCGAGGCGAGTGGCTGACCGTCCCGCCGGGTCAGAGCCTGGTCGTGGAGGGTGCGGAGGGCGACTCGTTCTACGCGGTGTCCTCGGGTCGGTTCGATGTCGTGGCGGGCGGCGAGCTCAAGCAGACGATCGGACCGGCATCGTACTTCGGCGAGATCGCCCTGTTGTTGGACGTTCCGAGGACGGCGAGCGTCATCGCTCGCACCCCCGCGCGGGTCTTCCGGTTGGACCGAGTCGGATTCGATCGCTTGCTGGCAGGCTCGTTCCGGCGCGGCACACTGGATCCGACCATCGCCGTGAGCCAGACCCTGACGCACTGAGAAAGAACAAGGGGAGGCGATCGATGGACTGCTGGCACTGCAAGCGAACCGCCGTCGGATCCTGCCGTTTCTGCGGACGCGGCATCTGCGAGGATCACGTGCGGACACACCCCTACATTCTCGAGCTGTTCCGGAGCCAGGATCAGACCCGGGCCCTGGTCGTGGAGGACGCCTTGTTCTGCGGCGCGTGTACCCCTCGCCCGGATCCCCTCGACCTTCCGGAGCTCGACTGACCGGGTGTGACGTTCGTCACATCCGGCAGGTGTGACCGATGTCACACAGCATTCGGTGACGGGCGACACACAGGTGCGGTGACGGTTCACGTGAATATGACTTCGTCGTTATGGAGGCCTTCGGGCCCTGGAGCGCGGGGGAGGTGAAAACCGTGGCGGAGAAGAAAATCTCTCCCAAGGCGCCGACTGGCTCAGGCGCGAAGGAGTCCGGCTCAAAGGCCGCGACCCGTGTTAACAAGGTGTCAAGAAAGGTCAGCAAGAAGGTTAGCAAGAAGGCGGCGAAGTAGGTCAGCGATGGCCTTTGAGGGGGCCCGAGTCGGAGGTCGGCTCGGGCCCTTCTCGTACTCGAAGCTCATTCTCGCCTTGAGACCTCGGCCTTGTTACCACCGGGACATCACTTGAACTAGGCTGGTTGGGTGGCCACATCGATGGTGACCAACCTTGCCCAAGCGATGGCCCGGACCCCCCTCTTCGAGGACGCATCCCCGAGCACGATCGCGAGGCTCGCGGACGAAGGCCAGATCCGACGATTCCGACGCGGCACCTACCTGTTCCATCAAGGCGATGATGCGCCGGACGTCTTCTTCCTCGTGAACGGTCGGGTCGAGATCAGCTCGCTCTCCGCGAACGGCCACCGCCAGTTGCACACGACCCTCGACGCACCGCAGTTCTTCGGGGAGCTGGGCGTGCTTGGGGATCAGCCTCGGTCGGCCGCCGCGCTCGCCCTCGAGGATTCCGAGGTGTGGCGGGCGGGCGGGCGGGTGCTCCTCGACTTCCTGATTCAGGAGCCGACGGCGGCTAGAGCGTTGCTCCGTGCGCTCGCCAGACAGGTGCTGTCACAGGAGGCTTTCGTCGAAGACCTGCTCTACCTGGATCTGAAAGGCCGAGTCGCAAAGCGGCTCCTGCAGCTGGTTTCGCCGTCGCTCGACGAGCTTCCGGCCGATGGAGCCGTCGTGCCGTCGATCGTGACGCACGCCGACCTTGCGAGCCTCTGTGGAGGCAGCCGCGAGAATGTCACGAGGATCCTGTCCGACTTCCAGCGCCGTGGTTTCGTCGAGCGCGACGGTAAGCGGTTCGTTCTGAAGAGGATCTCCGGGCTCGCCAAGCTCGCGGGACTGTGAGAGCCGGTCGGTGACCTACCGGGGATTCCGGAGGTGGTTCGGCCAGGCGATCGCGGCGCACGACTGGGTCGAGAACCTCAGCCTCGTGCTGGGTATTTGCTTCTTCCTGCTTGCCATCGCATGCACTCGAGCGATCATCGTCAGTCTGACGAACGTCGGAGACGCCGATGCCCCGCCAGGGACGAATCTGTCGATCGGCTCCCTCGAGGTGACCCGCGGTCTAGGCGTCATGCTCTTCGCCCTCCTTGGGTTCGTGGCTTTGGGCGTCGCCTGGTTCTTCGCCGGCGCGACGATCCGCCGCTGGCTCCGTCGTGGCCGACGGCGCGTCTGATGCTGCGTCAGCCCCCGATCGCGGACATCGAACGCTCCGGCTGCTCGAAGTCCGGAAGGTTGATCCGGTGCCCGGACCACTTCCGCCACACGGTTCGACGGATCAGGTCCACCAGCTCTTCGTCTCGGGCACCCTCGCGGAGCGGACCGCGCAGATCCGTCTCCTCCAGCGAGAACAGGCAGGCCCGCACCTGCCCCTCGGCCGTGATCCGCAGGCGGTTGCAGGTTTCGCAGAACGGTTCGGTGACGCTGCCGATCACCCCGATGCCACCCGGCGCGCCGTCGGCGAAGCGGTAGCTGGTCGCGGGTTCGTTGTCGGGTCCCTCGGGGACGAGGGGATACACGGCGTCGACCGCCTCGACGATCCTGGCCGACGAGAAGACCTTCGCGCGCTCCCACGCGTGCTCGGCGTCGAGCGGCATGTACTCGATGAACCGCACCACGTGGCCCCGCTCCCGTGACCAGCGGGCCAGGTCGGCGACCTCGTCGTCGTTGGTCCCCGCGATCACGACGCAGTTGATCTTGATCGGGACCAGGCCCGCCTCCTCGGCGGCCGCGATGCCCGCGAGCACCCGGTCGAGCGCGTCGCGACGGGTCATCTGCTCGAACCGGTGCCGGAGCAACGAGTCGAGCGAGACCGTCACGCGGTCCAGCCCCGCGTCGGCGAGCGGCGCGGCGAGCCGGTCGAGCAGCACGCCGTTCGTCGTCATCGACAGGTCGATCTCGGGCGCGGAGCTTCGGAACATCCGGATCAGCTCGGGGAGGTCGGCCCGCACGGTGGGTTCGCCGCCGGTGACCTTGACCGAGCGGATCCCCAGCCGGTGGACGAACAGTCCGAGGAGCCTCGTGAGCTCCTCGAAGGTCAGGATCTCGTGCTTGGGGAGCCAGACCAGTCCCTCGGCCGGCATGCAGTAGGTGCACCGGAAGTTGCAGCGATCGGTCACCGAGACCCGGAGGTCGTCGGCGACCCGGCCAAACGTGTCGACCAGCGGGCCCTCCGCCGGGGGGAGGGACGACGGCGGCTGCCAGGCATCCATGTGAGCTCCCAGCCTACCCCCTCGAGGTGGTTCGGCCCTCGGGTGGCTCGGGCGGCAGGAGCCCCTCCATGGCGGCGAGCGCCGACGCCAGGGCATCGCTGCGCGACGCCCCTGCGGCCATCCTCCGGCCGGTCGCCGCGCCGAGGAGGAACGCCGCGAGCGGCGTGATCTTGCGTTCCACGCGATGCGCGACGTCCCGGGCGGAGCCCAGCAGCCGGGTGGCCTCGGCGTCGGTCAGAGGGTCCTCATCGAGCGCCGCCGCGAGTCGGTCGATCCACGCCTCCATCGGTGCTCCCTTCTGTCGGGGCAACCGTAGTACGGACGAGCGCGGGCGCGTCTGGCAGGATGGGTGCGTGAGCGGCATCCGCGCCGCGGTCGTGACCGTCTCCGACGGCGTCTCCCAGGGAACGCGAGCCGACGGCTCGGGCGACGCCGCCGAGGCCCTGCTGCGTGAGGCGGGGTTCGACGTCGAGGCCCGAACGGTCCTGCCCGACGAGCGCCGGGAGATCGAGACCACTCTGCGCGACCTCGCGGACGCACGCGGGTTCGCGCTCGTGGTCACGACCGGCGGGACGGGGTTCGGCCCGCGCGACGTGACGCCCGAGGCCACGCTCGCGGTGCTCGAACGCGAGGCCCCCGGCCTGGCCGAGCTGATGCGCCGCGACGGCCTGCGGCAGACGCCGATGGCCGCCCTCTCGCGAGCGGTGGCCGGCTCGCGAGGCGCCACCGTGATCGTGAACCTCCCGGGGAGCCCGAAGGGGGTCCGCGAGAGCCTCGAGGCCCTGCTGCCCGTGTTGTCGCACGCCGTCGAGTTGCTCGGCGGCCGGACGGGGGCGCACCCGACCGGTCACGCCGACGCACGCGAGGCGAGGCGGCCCGCGCCCGCGGTGATCGCCTCCGTGGAGGCCAAGGCGATCAGGGTCCACGGCTCGCCGCCCTGCTCGGTCGGCAACTCGATGCGGATCGTCCCCGGCGGCGAGGTCCACGGGACGCTCGGGTGTGCCGAGTTCGACGAGGCCGCCGTCCGAGACGCCGCCGAGATCCTCGCGTCGGGCGAACCCGGGATCCGCACGTACCACCACGAGCTCGGCGATGTCGAGGTGTACCTCGAGCCGTCGCGGCGCGCGCCGGCCCTCGTGGTCGTCTCGGCCACCGACGTGGCGCGCGAGCTGGCGCGGCTCGCGCCGAGTCTCGGGTTCGCGCCCATCCTGGTCGAGACGCGTTCGGAACGCGTCACCGACGCCGATGCGAGCTCGATGCCCGTCGCGCGCGAGCTCGGCGACGTGGAGATCGACGCCAGGACCCGCCTGGTCTTCACCGACCACGACGCGCCGGGGATCGCGTCGGCACTCGCCGGCGCGCTGCGCTCACCGGCGCGGTTCATCGGCGTGATGGGGAGCCGCCGCCACGTGGGGCCGTACGTCGAGGAGCTGCGCTCGATGGGGTTCGGCGACGAGGACCTCGCGCGCATCCGATCCCCCCTCGGCCTCGACCTCGGCGGACGCCGGCCGGTCGAGGTCGCCCTGTCGATCGCCGCGGGACTGGTCGCCGACGAGTACCAACGCGATGCCGGATGGCTCGACCGGTGAGCACCGCTCGCCGGAGCTCCCCGGTCGCACCGGTGGGCGCCTCCCGTTCGGGCGCCCCGGCCCAGCCCGCCTACATCCGCCGCAACCGCGCGAACTGGAACCGCGAGGCGGACGATTACCAGCGCGAGCACGGCTCGCAGCTCAATCGCTTCGACCGCCCGGCGTGGGGGGCCTGGGGGATCCGGGAGTCCGAGATCGGCATCCTCGGCGACGTCACCGGCAGGCGAGTACTCGAGCTCGGGTGCGGCGGCGGCCAGTGGTCGATCGCGCTGGCGCGCAGGGGAGCTCGCTCGGTGGGGTTGGATCTATCGATCCGCCAGCTCGCCCACGCCCGCCGGCTCGCCGGTGCCTCGCGGCCGGTGCCGTTCGTGAACGCGAACGCCGAACGCGCGCCGTTCGCTGACGAGAGCTTCGACATCGTGTTCTGCGATCACGGGGCGATGACGTTCGCCGATCCGTACCTGACGGTGCCCGAGGTCGCCCGGCTGCTTCGTCCGGGCGGTGCGTTCGCCTTCAACATCGCGAGCCCGCTGATCTGGCTGTGCTGGGGCGACGGCGAGGAACCGCCGGGTCCCGAGCTGGTCCGCAGCTACTTCGGCCTGCGCCGGGCGACCTGGGAGACGGTCGAGTTCCAGCTGGCCTACGGCGAGTGGATCCGGCTGTTCCGGTCGAACGGCTTCGAGGTGCTCGACCTGGTCGAGCTCCGCCCGCCCGCCCGTCCCCGGACCACGTATCCGGACTTCGCCCCGGTCGCGTGGGCCCGTCGATGGCCTGCGGAGAACATCTGGAAGCTCCGGAAGCTCGGATGAGCGCTCGGGGGGTCGCGCCGAGCCCGGCACGAGCGCGTCCCCGCGTCCGCCCCGCCCTGGCGGTCGGCCTCGCCGTCCTCGCCCTGGGGTGGAGCGTGGCGGCGCTCCCGGAGGTCCGCGGCACGGAGGACTCCCGACCGAACGTGATCGTGATCGTGACGGACGATCAGTCGGACGACTCGATCCCGAGCCCGTACCAGGCGATGCCGTTCCTCCAAGGCCGGGCGCTCGATCCGAGGGACCACTGGATCGTGTTCGAGAACGGGTACGTCAACACCCCGCTGTGCTGTCCATCGCGGGCGACGATGCTCACCGGACGGTTCTCGCACCACACCGGCGTCCGGGACAACGAGGACGCGCACCTGTTCGACGAGGGCTCGACGCTCGCGACGTGGCTGCGGGACGCGGGGTACCAGACCGGACTGGTCGGCAAGTATCTGAACCTGTACCCCTTCGGCCGGCCGGCGTTCGTCCCGGCCGGGTGGGATCGGTGGTGGGGGCGCGAGCACGGCCCGGTGACGAGCCTGTACTACGACTACTCGATCTTCGAGCAGGACCGCGTCGTCCGGTACGGGCACACCGACGCCGACTACGCGACCGATGTCCTCGCTCATCAGGCGACCGAGTTCGTCCGCGAGGCGCCGGCCGATCGGCCGTACTTCCTCTGGTTCGCCCCGACGGCGCCACACCCGCCCTGGATCGCGGCGCCCCGGGACGAGGGGGCGTTCTCGGGGCTCGCGGTGCCCACGCCCCCGTCGGTCGGGGAGGCCGACGTCTCCGACAAGCCCGCCTGGGTCCGCCGCCTCGCCCCGATGGGCGATGCGCAGCGAGCGCTGCAGCGCGAGCACCGCAGAGAGTCGTACGCGGCGCTGCTCGCGGTCGACGAGGCGATCTCCCAGATCATGGACGCGGTCCGCGCGCGCGGTGACCTCGCCGAGACGGTCGTGGTCTTCACCTCGGACAACGGGCTGGCGTTCGGCGAGCACCGATGGACCAAGAAGAGCTGTCCCTACGAGGCCTGCCTTGGCGTCCCCTTCATGATCCGGATGCCGGGCGTCCCGCATCGGACCGAGCGGGCGATCGTCTCCTCCGCCGACATCGCCCCGACGATCGCCCAGCTCGCGGGCGCGTCGATCCCGACGGCGTTCGACGGGGTCAGCCTCGTCCCGCTGCTCTCGACCGGCAGCCGGGAGGGGCTGCCCGGCGAGGTGTTCGCCGAATGGGTCGGTGACGAGGCGATCCCCGCGTGGTGGGAGATCCGCACCCGGCGGTTCGCCTACATCGAGCTCGGGACGGGGGAGCGTGAGCTCTACGCGCTCCGGGACGATCCCCACGAGCTCGTGAACGTGGTGGATGCCCCGGCGTTCGAGGGCGACGTGTCGCGGCTGGCCGCGACCCTCGAGGCGTACCGGAGCGCGTGAGGCACGTCGCCGCGACCGCCCTCGGGGCGTTGCTGCTCGTCCCGGCCGTTCCCGCCTCCCGGGCCTGGACGGAACCCGCCCCCGTGTCGGCCGTCTCCGAGAGGGGGGCGTTGCCCGACATCGTCCTGATCGTGACCGACGATCAGCGATGGGACACCCTGTGGGCGATGCCGATCCTGTCGGAGCGGCTCGCCGGCGCCGGCGTGACGTTCCCCGACGCCTTCGTCGTCAACCCGCTCTGCTGCCCCAG
>Ga0209874_1000154_pt1 | contig 18022 bp, 12 predicted proteins | sample GWRWN1_20_30_FD_187216 | JGI IMG/M metagenome (GOLD analysis project Ga0209874, IMG submission 187216) | Riverbed sediment microbial communities from areas with no vegetation in Columbia River, Washington, USA - GW-RW N1_20_30 (SPAdes)... | ecosystem: Environmental > Aquatic > Freshwater > River... | reverse complement strand
AGCGCAGGGCGAGCCTGCAGGTGGGCTTCTTCCCGCTGCTGGCGGTCGGCACGGCGCTGGTCTACATGCTGCTGGCGGCGCCCGTCGGCCGGCTGGCCGACCGCATGGGGCGCGGCCTGGTGCTGCTCGGCGGCCACCTGCTGCTGCTGGTGGTGTATGCGACCTTGCTCGCCGGCGCCTCCGGCATCGTCGTGGTGGCGGTCACGCTGGGGCTGCTCGGCGCCTACTACGCGGCCACCGACGGGGTGCTGGCCGCGCTGGCCAGCGCCGCGCTGCCGGCACACGCCCGCTCCAGCGGCCTCGCCCTGGTCGCCAGCGGCACCGCGCTCGCGCGGCTGACCGGCTCGGTGCTGTTCGGGGCGGTCTGGGCCGTATGGGGCCTGCAGGGAGCGGTCGCCGGGTTCCTGGCCGGCCAGCTCGCCGCGATCGCGGTCGCGGCGCTGGTGCTCGGCCGCCACGGGGAGGTGCTCGGCCGTGCCGGGCCGGCGCCTGGCTGACCCGCCGAGCGGGACGCTCCCCGCAACCGGCCGGCGCCCACGGCGGCGGGGGCTGCTGTTCGCCGCCCTCTGCACCGCCTGCGCGGTGGTCGCCGGCGGGTACCTCGCGCTGGCGGCGCAGCGCGCCCGCGACGTCAAGGCGGCGGCGCCGGTCGCGGTGCAGGCGGCGGCGCCGGCCAGCCTTGACGGGCGACCGCGCCTGCTGTTCCGCAGCACGGCGCTGGACAGCACCTACGGGAAGCTGGGGCTGGTGCCCCTGAGCAGGCCGGACGGGCCGCGCGTCATGACCCAGCTCGACTGCGACCGGGTCTACATGGCGGCCGGCCGCGGGCTCTGCCTGGCCGCCGACCGGGGGGTCATCACGACGTATACGGCGGTGCTGTTCGGCCCGGACTTCACGCCCCGCCACCGGCTGCCGATCCCAGGGCTTCCGAGCCGCGCCCGGCTGTCGCCCGACGGGCGCCTTGCGGCCATGACCGTGTTCGTCACCGGGCACTCCTACGCCGGCGGGGCGTTCTCCACCAGGACCAGCATCGTCGACACCGACAGCGGCCGGCCGCTGCTCGACGACCTCGAGCGGCTCACCGTGCTGCGCGACGGCCGCCGCTGGCGCCGGGCCGACTTCAACTTCTGGGGCGTGACCTTCGTGCCTGGCGGCGACCGCTTCTACGCCACCCTGGCCTCCGGCGGCCGCACCTGGCTGCTCGAAGGGGACCTGCGCAGCAGTAGCGCCCGCGTCCTGCACGGCAACGTCGAGTGCCCATCGATCTCCCCGGACGGCACCCGCCTCGCCTACAAGCGGCGCATGCCCGGCATCCGGGTGACCTGGCGCCTGCACGTGCTCGACCTCGCCACCATGACCGACACCCCGCTGGCCGAGACCCGCAGCGTCGACGACCAGGTCGAGTGGCTCGACGACCGGCAGGTGCTGTACTCCCTGGCCGAAGGCGACCAGCCCACCGCCGTCACCGACACCTGGGTGGTGCCGGCCGGCGGCGGCGGGTCGCCGCGGATCCTCACCCACGCGGCCTTCTCGCCCGCGGTGCAGCGGGGCTGAGCCTCCCAGGGTTGGTCAGGTCAGTAGGACCTCGGCAGGCGCAGGGAGTGCTCCGCCACGTAGTTGAGGATCATCTCGCGGCTGACCGGGGCGGTGCGCAGCACCCTGGCCATCCACCAGAGGCCGGCGATGCCGTACTCGGCGGCGAAGCCGTTGCCGCCGTGGACCTGGATGGCGACGTCGACCGCCTTGATGGCCGCCTCGGCGGCGGCGTACTTGGCCATGTTGGCGGCCTCGCCGGCGCCGGGGACGCCGGCGTCGCTGGCCCAGGCGGCCTTCTGGGTCATCAGCCGCGCCAGCTCGACCTCGATCTTGGCCTCGGCCAGCGGATGGGCCAGCCCCTGGTGGGCGCCGATCGGCACCCCCCAGACCTGCCGCTGGTTGGCGTAGGCGGCGGCCCTTGCGAGGGCGAAGCGGGCGATGCCGTTGCCGGCGGCGGCGCCGATGATCCGCTCCGGGTTGAGGCCGTGGAAGACCTGCCGCAGCCCGTCGCCCTCGGTGCCGAGCAGGCGGTCGCCGTCCACCTTCACGTCGTCGAAGAACAGGAAGAACTGCCGCTCGGGGGCGGACATCTGCAGCTCGATCGGGGTGCGCTCCAGGCCGGGGGCGTCGACGTCGACGATGAACAGCGACAGGCGGCCGCGACCGCTGCCCTCGTCGACGCCGGTGCGGGTCACCACCAGGATCGCCTGGGCCTCGTCGACCCCGGAGATGTAGTACTTGCGGCCGCGGATCCGCCAGCCGTCACCGTCGGGGGTGGCCGTCGTGTCCAGCTTGTGGGAGTTGGACCCGGCGTCCGGCTCGGTGATCGCGAACACCATCTTCAGCTCGCCGCCGGCCAGCCCCGGCAGCCAGCGGTCGCGCTGCTCCGGGGTGCCGAAGCGGGCCAGCAGGGTGCCGCAGATCGCCGGGGAGACCATCAGCAGCAGCAGCGGGCAGCCTCCCGCGGCCAGCTCCTCGGTGACGATGGCCAGCTCGGCGATGCCCATGCCGCCGCCGCCGTACGCCTCGGGGAGGTTCACCCCCAGGTAGCCGGCACGCCCGACCGCCTGCCACAGCTCGGTGGTCTTCTCGCCCTTCCTGGCCTTGTCGGCGAAGTACTCGCGGCCGAAGTCGGCGGCGATCTTGCCGACCGCCTCGCGCAGCATCGCCTGCTCGGTCGTCTCCGTGAAGTCCACGGTCAGCCTCCCTGTTGCTCCTGTTGCTCCAGCAGCGCGACCGGCAGGTCGACGACCCGTGCCCGCAGCCACTCGCCCAGCCCCTTGGCCTGCGGGTCGATCCTGGTCGACGACGACACGCCCTCCCCCAGCAGCCCCACCACCACGAAGTTGAGGGCCAGCAGGTTGGGCAGCTGGTGGCGGCGCACCTCCAGCTCCCGCGCCTCCGGGAGCAGCGCCCGGAAGCGCTCGACGGTGAGGTGGTCCGCCAGCCAGGCGTAGGCCTGCGGGCTGCGGCCCCAGACCCCGAGGTTGGCGTCGCCGCCCTTGTCGCCCGACCGCGCCCCGAACACCCGCCCCAGCGGCGCCCGCACGGTCGGCCCGCCCGGCGGGGCCGGAAGCGTCACCTCGGCCGGGGCGACCGCGGCGGGGCGCCCGCCGGCAGGGGCGGGCTTGACCGGCAGGCGCTCGCCGGTGTGGGTGACCACCACCTGCTCGACGGCGTCGGCGGCGACCAGCGCCGGCCAGTAGACGCCGTAGGGGCTGGCGTCGCCCGGCGGGGTGGTGGTGTAGCAGCCCGGGTAGCTGGCCAGCGCCAGCTCGATGGCGGCGTTGGAGAAGGCGCGGCCGACCTTGGCCGGGTCGGGGTCCTTCACGGTCACCCGCAGCTCCGCCACCGCCTCCTCTGCCGTGGCGGGGTCGTCGGCGGGACGGCCGACCAGGCGGGCCTCGGCGGTCTGGAACCGTTCCCGCCCGCCGAGCCGCTCGAACAGGGCCGCGGTGACCATCGCCGCCTTGGCCTCCACGTCAAGGCCGGTGAGCACGAAGCTCATCGAGTTGCGGAAGCCGCCGAGGTAGTTGACCGCCACCTTGAGCCGCCGGGGTGCCGGCTCCCCCCTGGCGCCGCGGAGCAGCACCCGGTCGGGGCCGGCTGGCTCGACCCGGACGGTGTCGAAGCGGGCGACCACGTCGGGGTTCTGGTAGGCGGGGCCGCCGATCTCGTAGAGGAGCTGGGCGGTGACCGTGCCGACCGAAACCAGCCCGCCCGTCCCCTGATGCTTGGTGACGACCGCGCTGCCGTCCTGGTGGACCTCGGCGACCGGGAAGCCGGGCAGGCGCCGGTCGGGCAGCTCGTCGATGAAGGCGTAGTTGCCGCCGGTGGCCTGGGTGCCGCATTCCAGCACGTGCCCGGCGACCACCGCGCCTGCCAGCCGGTCCCAGTCGTCGGCGGCCCAGCCGAAGTGCCAGGCGGCCGGCCCGACCAGCAGCGAGGCGTCGGCGACCCGGCCGCAGACGACCACGTCGGCGCCCGCGTCCAGCGCCGCCACGATCCCCCAGGCGCCCAGGTAGGCGTTGGCGGTGACCGGCTCTGCCCAGGCGGGCAGCGGCGCGCCGTCCTCGGCGTGCGCCAGCGGCTCCCCCTGCCGCCGCAGCTCCTCCAGCCGGCCGAGCAGGTCGTCGCCCTCGATGTGGGCGACCCTGGCCGGCACGCCGAGCCGCTCGGCCAGCGCCCGCAGCTCGGCGGCCAGCCCGGCCGGGTTGAGCCCGCCGGCATTGGCCACCACCTTGACCCCGCGGTCGGCGGCCAGCCCGAGGCACTCCTCCATCTGCCGCAGGAAGCTGGTCGCGTACCCCTTGGCGGGGTCGCGGCCGCGGGAGCGCCACAGGATCAGCATGGTCAGCTCCGCCAGGTAGTCGCCGGTGAGCACGTCCAGCGGGCCGCCCTCCAGCAGCTCCCGTGGGGCGCTCTGGCGGTCCCCGTAGAAGCCCGAGCAGTTGGCGACCCGCAGGGGCCGGAGGGGTCCGGGGACGGGCACGCTCAGCGTCCCTTCCAGACCGGGGGCCGCTTCTCCAGGAAGGCGCGCGGGCCCTCCTGGGCGTCCTGGCTGCGGTAGACCGGCTCGAACAGCCGCCAGCCCTCGTCGAGGGCGGCGTCCAGGTCCCGGCCGGCGGAGGCGTGGACCATCGCCTTGGCGGCCCTGACCGACAGCGGCGCGTTGGCGGCGATCGCGGCCGCCAGCTTGCCGGCCTCCGCCCGCAGCGCCTCGCCGGGCACCACCCGGTTGACCAGCCCGACCTCGTAGGCCCTGCGGGCGCCGATCGGCTCGGCCAGCAGCAGCAGCTCCAGCGCCACCCGCGGCGGCACCATCCACGGCAGCGGCGCAGCCCATGGCGCCCCGCGGCCCCAGCGCGCCTCGGTGATGCCGAAGCGGGCCTCTTCGGCGGCCACGCACAGGTCGCACATCATGGCGAGCAGGAACCCGCCGCCGAGGGCGACGCCGTTGACCGCCGCGATCACCGGCTTGGCCAGCTGGAGGTTGCGGCCGAGGTGGGGAGCCATGTCCCTCGGCGGCACGGTCAGCCCGAGGGCGGCCATCTCCTTCAGGTCGGCGCCGGCGCAGAAGGCGGCGTCGCCGGCGCCGGTGAGCACCAGCACCGCGGCGCCCTGGTCGGCCTCGAAGCGGCGGAAGCCGTCCCAGAGCCCTTCGCCGACCGCGCGGTTGATGGCGTTGCGGGCCGCCGGCCGGTTGATCACCAGCCAGGCGACGGCGCCGTCGACCCGGTACTCCACCGCCTCAGCCATCGTCCTCCTCGTCGAGCACGGCCACGATGGTGCCCGCGTCCACCTCCTGCCCCTCCGCGACCAGCAGCTCGCGCACGCGGCCGGCGTGGGGCGCGCCGATGCGGTGCTCCATCTTCATCGCCTCGACCACCACCAGCAGCGCGCCCGCAGCCACCCGGTCGCCCGGCCGGGCCGCGACCCGCCGCACGATCCCTGGCAGCGGCGAGGCCAGCGACCCCGCCGCGGCGTAATGATCGGCCGGGGCACCCCCTTGGGGTTCCCCGGACCCCTCCGCCTGCACCGGCGGGAAGCGGGGCAGCTCCCGCAGCTCGGCGTGGCCGAGCGGCCCGTCGACGTAGATGAGGTCGCCGACCCGGTGGACCTCGAACCGCCGCAGCACCCCGTCGACCTCGAGCTCGGCCAGCTCCGGGGTGCAGCGCCACAGCCGCGCGCCCTGCAGGGGCTCGCCGTCGACCTCGAGCGCCTCCAGGCCGGCGTGGCCGAAGCGGTAGCCGACCACCTGCCGGCCGTCCGCCCCCTCCAGCTCGACCCGCTGGGGCTGGGAGGGGTTGTTGCGCCAGCCGGAGGGGACCGTCGCCAGGACGGGCGCGCCGGCCCGCCGGCCCGCCTGGGCGGCCAGCACGGCGGCGACGGCGTGCAGCCGCCGGACGGCCGGCTGCGGTGGCGGTGCCAGCTCGGCCGGCGGGTGCCGCTCCAGGAAGCCGGTGTCGGTCGCCCCCGCCAGGAACTCCGGGTGGCGCAGCAGCCCGACCAGCAGGTCGCGGTTGCTGGCGACCCCGTGCAGGCGGGCGCCGTCCAGGGCCGCGGCCAGCAGCCCGGCCGCCTCGGTCCTGCTGGGGGCGTGGGCGACGACCTTGGCGAGCAGCGGGTCGTAGTGGACGCCGACCACCGACCCGTCGGCCACCGCGGCGTCGACGCGGACGCCTTCGGGGACCCGGAAGCGGTGCAGGGTCCCGGCCTGCGGCAGGAAGCCGCCGGCGGGGTCCTCGGCGTACAGCCGGGCCTCGATCGCGTGCCCGCGCAGCCGCGCCGCGGCGGCCTCCTGCGGCAGCGGCTCCCCGGCGGCGACCAGCAGCTGCAGCCGCACCAGGTCCAGGCCGGTGACCGCCTCGGTGACCGGATGCTCGACCTGGATGCGGGCGTTGACCTCGAGGAAGAAGAACTCGCCAGCGCCGTCCCGCGGCAGCAGGAACTCGACCGTGCCGGCGCCGACGTAGCCGACGGCGCCGGCGGCGGCGACCGCGGCCTCCCCCAGCCGGCGGCGCAGCTCCGGGTCCACGGCGGGCGACGGCGCCTCCTCCAGCAGCTTCTGGTGGCGCCGCTGCACCGAGCAATCCCGCTCGCCGAGCTGGACGATGGCGCCTTGGGTGTCGCCGAGCACCTGGACCTCGACGTGCCGCGGCGCCTCCAGCAGGCGCTCGAGGAAGACGGCCTCCTCGCCGAACGCGGCAGCGGCCTGGCGGCGGGTGGCCTCCACGGCGGCCTCCAGGCCCGCCGGGTCGCCAACCTCCCGCATGCCGATGCCGCCGCCCCCGAAGGTGGCCTTGACCATCAGCGGGTACCCCACCTGCCGCGCGGCGGCCTGCAGCCGGTCGCCGGTCAGCCCGGCCGCGTCCGCCCCTGGCAGCACCGGCACGCCGGCCGCGGCCATCACCCGCCTGGCTGCCAGCTTGTCGCCGACGGCGGCCAGCACCTCCGGCGGCGGCCCGACGAACGTCAGGCCGCGTTTGCGGCAGCCGGCGGCGAAGTCGGCGTTCTCGGCCAGGAAGCCGTAGCCGGGGTGGACGGCGTCGGCGCCGGTCCGTTCGGCGGCGTCGAGGACCGCCTCGGCGCGCAGGTAGGACTCGGCGGGGGCGGCGCCGCCGAGCGGCACCGCCTCGTCGGCCTCGGCGACGAACAGCGCGCCGCGGTCGGCGTCGGAGAAGACGGCCACGGTGGCGATGCCCATGCCACGGGCGGTCCGGAACACCCGGCGGGCGATCTCGCCGCGGTTGGCGACCAGCAGCTTGGCGATCACATCCGGAAGACGCCGAAGGAGTCCGTGCCCTTCACCTCCCCGGAGTGGCAGGCGGACAGGGCGATGCCGAGCGCCGTGCGGGTGTCGCGCGGGTCGAGGATGCCGTCGTCGTAGAGCAGCCCGGTGTTGAACAGCGCCGTCGACTCGGCCTCGATGTGGTCGCGGACCGCCTCGCGCATCGAACGGTCGGCCGCCTCGTCGAACGGGCGGCCGGCCGCCTCGGCGGAGGCCCTGCCCAGCAGCGACATGACGCCGGCGAGCTGCTCCGGGCCCATCACGGCGGTCTTGGAGGCCGGCCAGGTGAACAGGAACCGGGGGTCGTAGGCCCGTCCCGCCATGCCGTAGCCGCCGGCGCCGTAGGAAGCGCCGATGATGACGGTCAGGTGCGGGACCGTGGAATTGGCGACCGCGTTGATCATCTTGGCGCCGTCCTTGATGATGCCCCGCTGCTCGTAGGCCTTGCCGACCATGTAGCCGGTGGTGTTCTGCAGGAACAGCAGCGGCAGGTCGGCCTTGTTGGCGAGCTGGATGAAGTGGGCGGCCTTGTTGGACTCCTCGGAGAACAGCACGCCCTGGGCGTTGGCGAGCACGCCGACCGGGTAGCCGTGGATCGACGCCCAGCCGCAGACCAGGTTCTGGCCGTAGAGGGGCTTCCATTCCTCGAACCCGGAGCCGTCGACCACCCGCGCCAGGATCTCGCGCACGTCCGCGGGGGCCTTGAGGTCGACGGGGGCGAGCCCGAGCAGCTCGTCGGGGTCGTAGCGGGGCTCCTCGGGCGGTCGGCTCGGCCCCGGGCCGAGCTTGCGCCAGTGCAGGTCGGCGATGATCTGCCGGCCGATGCGGAGGCAGTCGCGTTCGTCGTCGGCCAGCCGGTCGGCCAGCCCGGAGGTGCGGGCATGCATCTCGGCGCCGCCCAGCTCCTCGTCGTCGGCCTCCTCGCCGGTGGCCATCTTCACCAGCGGCGGGCCGCCGAGGAAGACCTTGGCCCGGCGCCGCACCATCACCGTGTGGTCGGACATGCCGGGCACGTAGGCGCCGCCGGCGGTGCTGCTGCCGAACACCAGCGCCACGGTGGGGACGCCGGCCTTCGACAGCCGGGTGAGGTTGCGGAAGACCGCGCCGCCCGGGATGAAAATCTCCGCCTGAGTGGGCAGGTCGGCGCCGCCCGACTCGATCAGCTGGACCAGCGGCAGCCGGTTGCGCTCGGCGATCTCCATCGCCCGCAGCGTCTTCTTGAGGCCGAACGGGTTGGTGGCGCCGCCCCGGACGGTCGGGTCGCTGGCGGTGACGACGCACTCCACGCCGGCGACCGGCCCGACCCCGGTGACACCGCTGGCGCCGACATGGAAGTCGCTGCCCCAGGCGGCCAGCGGCGACAGCTCCAGGAACGGCGCGTCCCGGTCCAGCAGCAGCTCGACCCGCTCGCGTGCCAGCAGCTTGCCGCGGGCCCGGTGGCGGCCGACGTACTTCTCGCCGCCGCCGGCGCGCGCCTGCTCGAGCAGCCGTTCCAGCTCGGCCAGCAGGTCGAGGTTGGCGGCCCGGTTGGCCTGGTAGGCGTCGGAGGCCGGGTCGAGCCGGCTCGCGAGCACCGCCATCCGGACTCCCCTGCCGAGCTGACGTGGTTACCGGAAGGTAACCACGGGCCGGGCTGCGGTTTCAACGGGTCGCGACGCCGCCCACCGCCGCATACTGGGCGGCATGACCTGGGCCGGAGCCGGCGGCGGCGAACCAGAGGACCTGGTCCGGGCGGCGCGTGCCGCCGGGGTCGGCGACCGGCGGGTGCTGGAGGCGCTCGGGCGGGTGCGCCGCGAGGGGTTCGTGCCGGACGGCTTCCGCGACAGCGCCTACGAGGACCGGCCGGTGCCGATCGCCAACGGGCAGGTCACCACCCAGCCGTCGCTGGTGGGGCGGATGGTGGCCGCGCTGCGGCTGCGCGGCGGCGAGCGGGTGCTGGAGGTCGGCACCGGCCTCGGCTACCAGGCGGCGGTGCTTGCCGCGCTCCTGCCGGCCGGCCACGTGTGGACGCTGGAGCGCTTCGCCGACCTGGCCGGGCAGGCACGGGCGAACCTGGCCGCGGCCGGCGCCGGCAACGTGACGGTGGTGGTCGGCGACGGCACCCTCGGCTGGCCCGAGCGGGCGCCCTACCAGGCGATCGTGGTGGCGGCGGCCGCCCCGCGGGTGCCGGCGCCGCTGGCCGAGCAGCTCGCCGAGGGCGGACGTCTGGTGCAGCCGCTGGGTCCGGGCGGCGACGAGCTGGTCACCTTGCTGCGCAAGCGCGACGGCCGCCTGCGAGAGGAGAGCGTGGTGGTGCCCGCCTACTTCGTCCGCCTGGTCGGCACCCACGGCCTCCCGGAGGAACCGGCGTAGCCGTCAGCGCCGGCGGGCCCGACTGCGGCGCCGCTGGCCGCCGCGCTCGCGGTCGGCCTCGACCCGGTGCGTGCGGTGTGCCATCTGCGTCCAGAACCGCCTGAGGTCTCCCGGCAGCGCCCCCTGCCAGGGTGCCGCCTTCCGGCGAACCGCTCCCCCGCTCACCAGCGCCCGCTGCCTGCGGCAGAACGCCTCGCTCAGCTCCGCACGGTAGGACTTCGCGCCCTTTGGCGGGTAGGGGCAGAGGTCGAAGAGGCAGCCGCGCTTGCAGTTCGATCCCGGCTCCGAGGTTGTGGCCATGCCGACGGTTCGTGTCGGGTCGAGCGGAGACCGTTCTCCGGCAAGGCACGGCGGCAGGTCGGGGCGGTCGGTGCGCCGAAGGCGTCGGTCGCGGTCGCTCGGCCGGTCCCCCCGCTCAGCGAGGTTCAGCAGCAGGAGCACGTCGGCGACCAGCTGCTGCGCTCGTGGGTGGAGCGCGGTCCACCCGGTCGACGGTGGGATCCACAGGTTGTGCTTGCGACGCGATCGTAGGTTGGCCGGCCGCGACCCGACCCTTGCCAGGATCCCGCTCTCGTCGATCCAGATGAACCGCTCGGGCTGGCCGGTCTCGAGCGCCCAAACGGCGAGCCTGCGTGCCTCGGCGACGAACGGGTGCTCCGGCCGCCCGTCCGGCCGGGCGGTCCAGCGGGCAACCAGCGCCTTGTGGTCGGCACCCCGTCCACGACCGCGGGGCTGGCCGCCATCGGGCAGCGACCACAGGCAGAGTGCCTGCACCAGGGTCAGCCGGGTGAACCAGAAGCTGGTCCCCCTGAGCATCTCCCTGGCCTGCTCGTCCAGGCCGACCCGAGCCTTCAGCACGTCCCGGTGTCGGCCGCGGCGGTTGGCCGCGTGCTTGAAGCCCTGCGCGAGCGCGACCTCCAGCGAGAGGCGCAGGTCGGTTTCCGGCGGCCTCAGGCCGGTCGTCGCCACGAACTGGATCCACTGGTCCAGGTTCGCACGCGCAGCCTGCTGTGCCTCCCTGCCGGTCACCGACCCGACGAGCAGCGGGGCCAGCCACGCCCGGGTGACCTTCTCCCGCCAGATGCACTCCTCCCGCTCCGTCTCTTCCTCCGGCTCGTCGAGGTGGGCGCACGGCTCGGGCGGATGCTGCGGACCGAGGATGCCCTGCAGGGCCGCGAAGGCCTCGTCGCCGCCGGCCCCGATCTCCTGGGCGGCCGCGAGTCGCACGGCGTACAGGTCTTCCGCGGCGCTGATGCGGTCCAGCTCCGGGTAGGCCGGCTCGGCCGTGAAGGCCGGCTCGTTCCTTCGACGCCGCTCGGCGATCGTCCTGGCCGCCTCACCGAAGCGGCGCATCAGGTTGAGCTTGGCCTCCTCGAGGGTGCGTCCCTCCCTGGCCTCGATCCTCGGCCAATGCTCACGGAGCTGCGCCGCGATCCGGCCGTGGGCCGGGTCCTCGTCGACGCTGTCGATCTCGATGGCGGCCGCGTAGAGGTCGAGGGCCTTCACGTCATCGCGGTCGTGGGCGGCCTCGACGAGCACGTCCTGGAGCGGCCGCTCGGTTGCGTCCGGTCCGCCCATGGCGATGCGGACCCCTGCGGTGCCGTTGGGACGGGCTTCGCGGACCCTGGCCCGCGAGTACATCACCAGTGCGATGAGGACTTCGCGTCCGGGCTTCTTCAGGGCGTCCTTCCGGTACCGCTCGTCCGCCATGGCGATATGGATGAGCCGGGACCCGAGGTAGGCCTGCATGATGCTGTGCGGAAAGCGCACGCCGTCCCCACGAGCCTCCACCAGCCCAAGCTCCGCGCCCCGGCTCGCGGCCAAGCGGATGTCGAAGCCGCGCCCGAGCCGCTGGAGTCGCTCCCGCACCGCCAGGAGGAGCGGCGAGGGTGGCTCCTTCGCGCCGGACCCACCTTCCGAGGCCGCACGATCGCCCTGCACCTGCCGGTCTTCGAGTTCCTCGAACTTGACGATCAGCCGGTCTCCTCGCAATCCGAGACAGGCCAACGCCGAGAGCTGCTCGATGGTGGCCTGCCGGTCCCTGCGGCTCAGCGGCAGCCCGGAGGGATAGTGGCCACGGACGAGCCCGTCCATCCAGGTGTCCAACAGTCGCAGCCGCAGCTCTGCCCGGTCGACGCTGCGCGTGTCGAGCTGCGCCCCGTCACGGCTGGCCGAGACGTACTCGGTGAGCCCCGTCTCGTGCAACTGCCGGGTGATCTGCAGGTACAGGGGCGTCTCGACCACGTCGGCGGTCTCCACGATCCAGTCGAGGCGGTGCACCTCCCGGCTGTCGTCACGCAACTGCAGGTACTCGAGCGCAGCCTCCTCGCTCAGCGGCTCCAGGTCGACGATGGCGGCCTCCATCTCCCGAAGTGGGTCATGTGGCCGTGACGCCACCACCAACGGCAGCCGGTTGTTCTTCGCCTGACGGATCGCGAGGCGGATGAGGTTGTCGCGGTCCCGCTCGGCGTCGCCGTCGATCAGCGCCTCCTCCAAGCCGTCGGCCAGGACGACGATCTGGTCGTTCCTGATGAGGTGCCGCCAGGCCTTCTCCCCTTCGGCCTCAGACAGCAGCCTTCCCTCGGCCTCGGCAAGGAACCGCTCGCGCGCGAGCGCCTGAAAGTCAATGGTGCTGCGGGCGTCCCGCAGCCGGACGGGCACCGGGACGGCGCCTCGCCGCGCAAGCTGCTCGGTGAGGCGGATCAGCAGCGCCGTCTTGCCCGTCCCCACCCCGCCGACGACCACCTGGGGGCGGCGCGTCCTCGGATCGCGGAGATCCTCGATGAGCACGTGGCACAGTTCGTCCCGACCGACCACGTCGCCGATGATCCTGCCAGCGGTCTGGACGACCTCCTGTGGCTCCTCCCGCGCCCTGCGTTCATACGGACGGCGGACACGCCCGAGCCGAACCAGGAGGAACACGGCCGACACCAGCGCGATCGACAGGACGGGTGCCAGGGTTCCGGCCAGCGCGTCGCAGGAGAAGCTGGTGTCGCTGCAGGCCTCGTCGACGTCGAACAGGAAGCCATGGTCACCGGTGGCCACCGCGACGAGGGCCCTGACGACCCACACGACGAACAGCACCGCACCGGCATAGGACAGGAACCGGACGGCACGCACCAGCGGCCGGCTCCCGCGCCACCGCGGCGGCTTGGCGGCGCCAGGCTGTCTCCGCTGGCTGCGCCCGGACTCGACCAGACGCTGGAACGGCCGGGACAGGCGCGACAGCAGCCAACGCAGGCGTAGGCGCCAGGGACCGGCCGCCGAACGCTGCGTGGCGTCCGGGCGGCGCGGTCGACGCTGAACCGAGCTCACTGGACCCACCTCCCGTGCTCGCAGTTCCTGCGTCAGGTTCGGCCGGCCCGTCCAGAAGGTCGTTTGCCCCCGCTTGTGCCCCACCGGCTAGTAAGGACCAGCCGGCTCTCAGCGGTCAATATGCCCGCTCGGTACCCAGATGGGTGATCTCCGAAGCCTAGCTGCGTTCCAGGTAGCGGCGCTCGACGGTGGCCAGCACCGAGTAGAACGGGTCGATCATGTTGCCGACCCGCAGCCTGCCGGCCTGGCCGAGCAGCTGGTAGGCGTCGGCGACGGTGAAGCGGTGGCCCCTGACCAGCCGCTGCACCAGGTCGAGGTAGGCGGCCCTGGCGCAGTCGGCGAGGTTGGCTCCCTGCAGGCCGGCGAGCGACCCGATGACGTCTGCCGTGTCGAGCTGCGGCAGGGAGACGAACCCGGCCTCCTCGCGGCCGCGGACCCGCACGGTCAGCTCGACCTCCGCCTCGATCTCGACCGCGACGCCGGTGATCTCCCCGTCGCCCTGGGCGCCGTGGGCGTCGCCGAACGCCAGCAGCGCGCCTGGCACGTTGACCGGCAGGCGCAGCGTGGCGCCGGCGCCGAGCGCCGGCTGGTCGACGTCGCCGAGGTACTCCGGCGACTGCGAGAACGACAGGCGCCGCTCCCTGCGGGGCGCGACCCCGACGGTGCCGAGGAACGGCCGCAGCGGCAGCGCCACCGTCCCGCCGCTGACCGGGAGCCGGGCCAGCCCGTCGCGGTAGGGGACGCGGCGCAGCTCCGGCCGCAGCGGCCGCTCCAGCGAGAAGCCCTCGTGCTGCAGGGCCCCGAAGCCGCCGAAGATGCCGGTCCAGGCCTCGCCGGCGGCGGGCGCCGGGTCGACCCGGTGCAGCTCCACCTCGACGACATCGCCGGGGCGCGCGCCGGTCACGTGGAACGGGCCCGTCACCGGGCAGGCGCCGCCCAGCCGCGCCAGCACCTCCTCGACGTGCAGGCCCTTCGGCGCCTCCGCCTTGGCCAGCCCGCAGACCGAGTCGGCCGTCTCCACCACGATGCGTTCCCCGCTGGCGACCTCGGCGAGCGGCTCGGCGTCCGGGTCGAAGAACAGGGTGGTGGCGCTGCGGGGGAAGCGGCGCATCAGCCGGCCGCCGGCCCCAGGGCCCTGGCGGCGTCGATGAAGCAGGCCAGCGGGGCCTTGAGCACGCCGGCGCCGATCTGGCCGCCGTCCTTGCCGGCGAGGCCGCCGTCGATCACCGGCACCACCCCGGTCGCGACCACCCGGCGGACGTCGATCCCGGTCGGGCTGCCGCGGAAGCCCAGGTAGGGGATCTTGAAGTCGGGGTGCTCGCCGAGGGTGATGTCGTACATCGCCAGGTTGTTGGCGACCATCGCCTCGGGGCCGCCGCCCTGGTAGGCCTGCAGGCCGAAGGCGGCCGCCTGCGCGAAGCCGCCCAGCCCGACCGTCTCGGTGATGTGGCTCTCGCCGCCGATCCACTCGATGTCGTCCTCGGTGAAGCCCTCGAACAGCTTGGCCTCGACCGTCGGGAGCGGCCCCCGGAACCAGCGGCCGCCGAGCCCGCTGACCCGGATGGCGTACTCGCGGCAGCTGAGGGTCATGGCGGTGACCATGCTGGAGCCGGCGACGCCGTGGGCGGCGTCGGCCATCGTCTTGGCCGCCGCCATCGACAGGCGCAGGAAGAAGTAGTCGGCGTCGCGGAGGAACCTGAGGGCGTCGCGGACCTCGTCGTCCCAGCCGTCGCCGGCCAGCTCCAGCAGGGCGGGGAACAGCTCGCGGGAGAACAGCAGGGTGGCGGCGGTGTTGCGGCTGTGCAGCTCGTCGCCCATGTGCAGGGCGCGGCGGATGATCGGCACCAGCGGGATGCCGCCGGCGCGGCGCACCGCCGCCCCCAGCAGGGGTCCGAGCGACCCGCCCAGGTAGTCGAGGCCGCGGCGGACCTCCTCGTCGAAGACGCCGTAGTTCAGGCGCTTGCGGGACTCGCCCTCGTAGAGGTTGCAGAAGCCGCGGTTGCCGTGGCGGGCGCTCTCCACCACCAGCACCGGCATGGAGGCGGTGTAGATGCCCGCCACCGAGCCGACGCAGCCGTGCTCGTGGCAGGCGCCGATCGGGATCCAGCCGGCGCGGATGGCCGCCTCGGCCTCCTCGGGGTCGGCGGCCAGCTCCTCGTAGACGGCGGCGTGCAGGATCGCGCGGCGCTGGCCGCCCCGGTAGGCCTCCCACGGCAGCGGCGCGCCTGAGGTGAGGATCGTCTGCGGGGTCATGCCCGGGACGACCTCCCCGGCCGGCCGGACGTCGACCAGCACCGGCTCGGCGGTGGTGAGCCGGGTGAACGCGGTGGCGTTGGCGGTGGTCATGGCTGGCCCCTTACCACAGGTGCAGGTAGCGCTCGCGCTCCCACTCCCCGACGACGGTGTTGTATTCCTGCCATTCGGCGCGACGGGCCCGCGTGTAGGTGGCGTGCAGCTCCTCGCCGAACACCTCCTTGGCGAGCGGGTCGGCCTCGAACTCGGCGACCGCCTCGGCCAGGTTGGCCGGCACCCGCCGCACCCCGGCCGCCTCCAGGTCCTCCTCGCTGACCGAGTAGGTGTCGACGTTGACCGGGTCGCCCGGCTTGAGCCGGCGCTGCACCCCCTCCAGCCCGGCCGCCAGGGTGATCGCCGCGCCGAGGTAGAAGTTGCAGGCGCTGTCGGCGATGCGCAGCTCCAGGCAGCGGCGGTTGGTCGGCAGGCGGCACATCAGGGTCCGGTTGTTGTGCCCGTAGGCGCGGTAGACCGGCGCCCAGGAGATCTCGTTCATCAGCCCGCGCGGCAGCATCCGCTTGTAGGAGTTGACCGTCGGGCAGACCACCGCGGTGATCGCCCCGGCGTGCTCCAGCACGCCGGCGGTGAACTGGTAGGCGAGCTCGCTGTAGCCACGGTCGGGCCGGCGGTCCGCCTCCGGCGAGCCGGGCCCGGCGCCCTCGGTCTCGAACAGGTTGCGACCGCTGGACGGGTCGGCCAGGCTCAGGTTGTAGTGGGCGCCGGAGCCGAACGCCTGCGACCACGGCTTGGGCATGAAGGTGGCGATGCAGCCGAGCGAGCGGGCGACGTGCTTGGCCATCAGGCGGAACACCACCATGCGGTCGGCCATCGCCAGCGCATCGGTGTAGCCGAAGTCGAACTCGTACTGGCCGTCGCCGCCCTCGTGGTCGAAGGAGAACACGTCCCAGCCGAGCTGGTTCATGTAGTCCACCATCGGGCCCAGGAACGGCTCGGCCAGCATGGTCGCCTCCAGGTCGTAGCCGCGGGTGGGGAGGTTGTCGAGGTCGGTGGCGACGAACGGCCGCCACTCGCCTTGGACCAGGCGCAGCACGTACACCTCCGGCTCGACGCCCATGTCCAGCCGGTAGCCCATGGCGGCGGCCGCCTCCACCTGGCGCCGCAGCACCCTGCGGGGGTCGTGGCTGTACGGCTCGCCGTGGAAGTACAGGTCGCTGGCGGCCAGCGCGTAGCGCGGGTCCCATGGCAGCACGGTGAGCGTGTCCAGGTCGGGGATGCTGACGCACTCGTCCTCGTTGGGCCCGAGCTTGCCCATGCCCTCGAGCGCCCCGACCGTGTACAGCTCGGAGCCGCGTGCCATCGACTCGAAGTGGGCCAGCGGCACGCACTTGGACTTCGGCACGCCGTTCAGGTCGGTGTAGGCCCCGAACACGTAGCGCACCCCGGCCTCCTCCAGCCGGGCCCGCGCCGCCTGCACGTCCACCATCGCTCGTTCCCCCTGCCTACCCTGTGGTCGCCTGGTAGCGGAGGACCTTGCCGCCTCCGACGGTCACCAGCACCCCGCGCAGCACGCCCTCGCCGTACTCGGAGCCGGCGTTGATCGCCAGCGTGCGGCCGATCCGCACCGCGCCACCCGACTCGTGGATGTGGCCGTGCAGGCTGAGCAGCGGCTGGTGCTCCTCGATCGCCGCCCGGACCGCGGTGGAGCCGACCGGGCCGGTGACCTCGCCGCCCATCGACCTGCGAACCCGCAGGTCCTGGCCGAGCAGCGGCGCGCTGTCCAGCCGCGAGTCGTACGGGGGCACGTGGAGGTTGAACAGCGCGCCGGCCGGGTCGCGCAGGCCGCCGGCGAGCCGCTCCAGGCGCTCGCGGATGGCTTCCTCCGGGTACTCGCGCGGGGTGTCCCACGGGGTCTTGTTGGTCCACCCGGTGGTGAGCATCTCGTGGCCGGGCGCGACCTCGACGATCTCGCCCTCGACCAGCACCACCCGGTCGCCGCCGTGCTCCCGCAGCACGTCGTCGACCAGCCAGGGGTCGTCGTTGCCCGGCGCGGTGAGGATGCGGACGCCGGAGCCGGCCAGCTTGTCGTTGGCGTGGCCGAGCCAGCGGCGCAGGGTGGACCGCATCTCCTCGGCGAACAGGGCCTCGACCGCCTCCGGGTGCGCCTGGAGGTGCTGGTGCTCGTCGGGGTCCATCCGCCGCACGTACATGCCGGCGACGCGGGCCTGGCGCTCGGCCAGTTCCGCGCCGGCCTCGTCCAGCAGCCGCTCCCTGCCGTGCAGCCAGACCCTGAAGCGCCCGTCGGCCTGCCTGACCAGCGGCACGACCAGCTTGCCGGTGAGGTCGCCGCCAAGCACCAGCAGGTCGGCACCGTAGAAGCGGGCCGCGGCCACGAACTTCTTGAAGCAGGTCTCCGAGCCGTGCAGGTCGGTGGCGAAGAACAGGGTGGTGGCGCCGTCCACCTCAGTACACCGCCTCGCGGTCGTCGACGTCCTGCCACCACTGCAGCCGCTCCCCCAGCCGGGCCCGCGCCCGCCACCTGACCGACTTGGGCGCGGCGTCGATGGCGGCCAGCAGCGCCCCGGCCCGGTCGACGACCAGCCGGCCGCTGCCGTTGCCGGCCTCGGCGCTGCTGCGCAGCGCCTGCAGGTTGGCGGTGGCGGTGCGGTGGAAGCCCCAGTCGCGGGCCAGCAGCCCGGCCACGTACCCGGGGTCGATGTCCTCGCCCCGATCGACCGGGGGGACCCGACCGACCGGGGGGGCAGCAAGCGCCCCCCC
>Ga0209874_1000153_pt1 | contig 18053 bp, 20 predicted proteins | sample GWRWN1_20_30_FD_187216 | JGI IMG/M metagenome (GOLD analysis project Ga0209874, IMG submission 187216) | Riverbed sediment microbial communities from areas with no vegetation in Columbia River, Washington, USA - GW-RW N1_20_30 (SPAdes)... | ecosystem: Environmental > Aquatic > Freshwater > River... | reverse complement strand
CGATATGTTTTACGATAGCGAGGCCTAGCCCAGTGCCGCCCAATTCTCGGGAGCGGGCTTTATCGACACGGTAAAAGCGCTCGGTGAGCCGCGGCAAATCCTTTTCTGCAATTCCTGCACCGGTATCTGCCACTGCAATTTCGACCCACGCATCCGCTTGAGCGCTGAAGTGGGCGTGTGTAGCTGTGATCGTGACCGATCCCCCCGAAGGCGTATATTTGACCGCGTTATCGACCAAGTTAATGAACAACTGTTGCAATCGATCGTAATCGCCAAGAATAAACGGCAGTCCTGAGGAAAATGAATACGAGAGGCTTACTTTCCTCTTCGCTGCCCGGTCCCAGAAAACCTCGAGTACCCGCTGAACCAATTGCCCTGCTTCCACGGGCTTAAAGGTCATTTTCCGCGTGCCGGATTCCAGATCCGATAAGACGAGAAGATCTTCTGTCAACCGGCTTAACCGTTCCGAATGGCGATCGATGATGGTTAAAAACTGGTTGGCGTCGGCGGGGTCGGATGGCGGATGTTGCAGCAGAGTTTCGACGTAGCCGCGAATCGCGGTGAGCGGAGTACGCAGCTCGTGTGAAACATTGGCGACGAAATCGGAGCGCACGGTCTCCAGCCTTTGGATTTCGGTGATATCATGAAACACTAGGATAGACCCGCTCGGCCGCTCCGTCCCGTTTCTCAAGCTTACGGCGTTGACTCTAAACCATCTTCCGTCTTCCACGGATACCCTTTTGGAGTACGTATTTTTCGCGAAGTCGAACTCCGACATCTCTTTGAGGATCGTGCGCATTGCGGGGCTGCGCGATATTTCGACAAACGAACCGTCCCGAATCTGTTCTTCAGAAACACCGAACATTGTCTTTGCCTGCTCGTTGATGAGTAAGACCTTGCCTTTGGGATCGATCACCACCAGGCCTTCAACCATGCATCTGAGAATCGAGTCGAGTTTTTCTTTCTCTGATCTCAGCGCGTTGATATTGTCGCGGATCTTGAGGCTCATGTCGCGAAGGTTTTGTTCGAGCACATTCAATTCGTCGTCCCCGCTCCGCGGCAGGATAGGCTGCGCGAATTGACCCTCGGCGACCGCCTTCGAGAACTCAGCCAGCCGATTGACTCGATTGCTGAGACGGCGGGAGAAAAAGTAAGCCACCCCTAGTCCGAAAAGAGAAAAGAGCAGAAGTCCAACCAACAAAGTGCGGCCCAACGATCGCGTGACGTCCTGCACTTCGCTGAACGATACGGCAACGCGCAGGACCCGTTGCCGAGGGCCGTCGTTTTGACGGTAGGCGCGGTAGAGAAGGTCGTGTTTGACCGACGTGCTGTAACGCACCGCAGAGCCGGCGCCGCGTGACATCGCCTCGATCACCTCGGGGCGCGAGCCATGATTTTCCATCTGGTCGGAGGGCTCGTCTGAATCTCCGATCACCGCGCCGTTCTGGGCAATAACCGTTATGCGCAGCCCAAGTTCGTCCGCGAGGGTGCGACAAATCGAGTCCAGCGAGCCGGGCTTATCAGACCAGGGCAACTGGCGTGCCAGCACCCGGGTCTTTTGTTCCATCACTTTGCCGAGCGAGGAAGCGTAGAAATCATGCAACAGATTTCTCGAATAGAGGAAAAAACCCAACGATAAAAGAATGATGATCGCGAGATAGGAAAGAAAGAATGTGTAGATGAGCCGGTTATTCCAGGGCCTTTTCATCGAATTTGTATCCAACCCCTCGAACGGTGAGGATCCACTTCGGCTTGCGATCATCCTTCTCCACCGCTTTTCTGAGACGGCGGATGTGAACGTCTACCGTTCTCGGAGTAACGAAGGTCTCTCCTCCCCACACGCGATCGAGAAGCTGATCCCGGTTCAGCACGCGACTGGGATTCAGAACCATGAAGCGAAGCAGCTCGAATTCCTTCAAGGTCAGTTTCACCGGTTTGCCGCGCACAAAAACCTCATAAGTGGAAAAGTCAATTTTTAGAGATCCCTTGTCAAAGGCGGGGGCGGTCTCCGTGGCGGGTTTTGCTTCCGAGCGACGGAGGATCGCCCTGACGCGGGCGACCATTTCTCTCGGACTAAAGGGCTTGGCGAGATAGTCGTCCGCTCCCATTTCGAGTCCGACGATCCGGTCTGCTTCACCGGCCTTCGCCGTCAGCATGAGGATCGGGAGCTTGGCAGTTTCACTGCGCTGCTTCAGGAGCCTGCAAAGTTCCAGGCCGGAAACCCCGGGCAGCATGAGGTCCAGGATCACGAGGTTCGGCCTTTCCCGTTGTAGAAGCTTTAGGGCTTGCTCCCCATCTTCGGCTTCTAAAACGCTGAACCGCTCTTGGGTTAAGTTGTATTGAACAAGCTTCCGAATGTCCGGTTCGTCTTCGACCACCAGGATCTTCTGCGCGGATGCCATAGAGATTTAAAGGGAAGTGGGGAGCTCTTTTACATGGCGAATGCTCTTACCCTTGACCATGAAAATGACCATTTCGGCGATGTTGGTGGCATGATCGGCGATCCGCTCAATATATTTCGAAACTGAGGATATCTTCATCGCCCGGTTAATGGTGTGTGGGTCCGCGATCATAAAACTTATGGTTTCGCGAAATACTTGGCTGTTGAGATCATCCACTTCCTGGTCGTCTTTGCAGACCTTTAGAGCCAAATCTGTGTCTTCCCGCACGAAGGCATCAAGGCTTTCCCGGATCATGCGCTGGGCGATGCCGGCCATCCGGGGAATATCGATGTAGGGCTTAAGCTGGGGTTCCTGGTTCAGTTCCAAGGCGCGCTCGCAAAAGTTGACGGCCATGTCGCCGATCCGTTCCAGATCCGTCGTGATCTTCAGTCCGGTGGTGATGAATCGCAGATCGCGACCGGCGGGCTGATGCAAGGCCAGCAGACGGATGCAAAGATCATCGATATCTACATCCAAACGATTGACTTCATGGTCTCTCTCGACAATGATTTCTGCAAGCTCGGAATCGCGCTCAACCAGTGACTTGACTGCCTTTTGAATCTGATCTTCGACCAGGCCTCCCATATAGAGGATCTCTTCGCGAAGTTTTTTCAGTTCTTCTTCGTATCTCTTGTCCGTGTGTTCGTTTGCCATTGCCTGACTCCCTTAACCGAATCGCCCGGTAATATAGTCTTCCGTTTGACGTTTCTCCGGAGCGGTGAACAGTTTTCCAGTCTCGCCAAATTCTATCAGCTCGCCGAGGTAGAAAAAAGCCGTGTAGTCGGATACCCGGGCGGCCTGCTGCATGTTGTGGGTGACGATAACGATCGTGAAAGTGTCCTTAAGCTCGTGAATTAGTTCCTCGATCTTCGCTGTGGAGATGGGATCGAGCGCTGAGCAGGGTTCGTCCATAAGTATGACTTCAGGTTCCACCGCTAGGGCCCGGGCGATACACAGTCTTTGTTGCTGGCCGCCGGACATGTCGGCGGCGCTTTTGTGGAGGTTGTCTTTGACTTCGTCCCACAAGGCGGCACGCCGTAAGCTTTTCTCGACGACTTCGTCGAGGGTGCTGCGTTTATTCACGCCCACGATGCGGAGCCCGTAGATGACATTTTCGTAGATGCTTTTGGGAAACGGATTCCACTTCTGAAAGATCATTCCGACGCGGCGACGCAGTTGGATGATGTCAGTTGAGGGATCGTAGATATTTTTCCCGTCGAGCTGGATGCTCCCCGTGACACGCGTGTTCAGGATCAGGTCGTTCATGCGATTGAGACAGCGAAGCAAGGTGGTCTTGCCGCACCCCGAGGGACCGATGAAGGCCGTGGCTTTTTTTTCCGAGATCTCGAGGTTGATGGATTTGAGAGCACGCTTGTCGTCGTAGTAAAAGTCGACGTCCTCAATACGGAAAATGGGTTCAGGCTTTTCGACGGTTTTTGCCTCCGGGAGAGAGGTCTCTTTTGGTGTCGCGGGCATCTCGATTCTTAGAGTCTCCATGCCTTCTTGTAGGTCCATCTTACCTCCAATGGGTCCGTTTTTCATAGGGGGCACTGCCTTACCACTTGATGCGCTTGCGGAATCGATAGCGAAAATAGATCGCGATGCCGTTCATGGCCAGGGTCATCACCATCAGGACGAGTCCCGTCGCCGCGGCGTTCAAATGAAACTCTTGCTGGGGGCGCGACACCCAGTTAAACATCTGGATGGGCATGGCGCTAAAGGGAGAAAAAAGCCAATCAAAAGAAATAAAGGGGAATTCCGCTTTGAAAGGAGAATCCGGCAAAAACGCGATAAAGGTCAAAGCTCCGATGGTAATCAGGGGGGCGCTTTCACCGATGGCTCGGGACAGCGCGATGATGACGCCGGTCAAGACGCCGCCCATGGAGTAGGGAAGAGTGTGATCTCGCGTGGTCTGCCATTTGGTGGCTCCGAGGGCATAGGCGGCCTCTCGCATACTGGACGGGACAGCGCGAATCGCCTCCCGTGTCGCCACGATGACGATAGGCAAAATCAGCAAGGCAAGAGTGAGTCCGGCGGAGAGTACGCTATGTCCCAGCTTAAGCTGGTAGACAAACAATCCTAGGGCCATCAGCCCATAAACTATGGACGGCACCCCGGCTAAGTTGGCAATGTTGATCTCGATTAACGCAGTTAGCCAGTTCTTGGGCGCATATTCTTCGAGATAGACGCCCGCCGCGACTCCCATGGGCACCGCCGTGGCGGCCGTGACGAGCATGATTAAACAGGTTCCCACCCAGGCGGACAGGATGCCGGCCTGAGCAGGAAAACGGGACGGGAAAGAAGTAAAAAAGTGTGGCGAAAGACGGGAAAGCCCGGCTGTTGCGAGATCCAGAATCAATGCGGCAAGCGTGATCATGCCGACCAACGTCGCGAGTAGGCCGATGATCGCGAATAGTCCGTCGAATCTCTTATTGCGAGCGACCTTATTTTCTACGTCGTTCATTTTAATAGATCTCCCGGAAACGCTTGCGGAGCAGATAGCCGCCGATATTGAATAGCAGTGTCATACACATCAAGGTCAGGCCGGCGGCGAATATGCTCTCATAAGCGATGCTGCCGTGGGGAAGGTCTCCTAAGCTCACTTGGACAATGTAGGCTGTGATCGTCGCGGCTCCTTCCATCGGGTTTAAAGTCAGATTGGGTTGCTGGCCGGCGGCGATGGCCACAACCATCGTTTCGCCTACGGCTCTGGAAAAACCCAAAACATAGGCCGAAGCGATGCCGGAAAATGCAGCGGGAAAAAGGACTCGGACAGCCGTCTGGAAGCGGGTTGCGCCCATGGCGTAAGATCCCTCTCTTATAGTAATAGGAACCGCCTTCATTGCATCTTCACTCAAAGAGCTAACGTAGGGAATAATCATAATGCCGATGACGATCCCGGCGCTCAGCATGTTGAAACCAGGCAGGTCGGGCAGAACCTGTTGCAGCAGCGGCGTGACAAATAATAGGGCAAAGTAGCCAAAGACGACAGTTGGAACCGCACTTAATAGTTCCAGAATGGGTTTAAGAATTTCTCTAACGCGATTGTTCGCATATTCGCTGAGATAAATCGCGATGGTCGTCCCGAGGGGCAAGGCGACAAAGAGGGCTACAGCTGACGTTACAACTGTGCCTGTGACCAATGGCATGATACCGTACCGCGGATTCTCGAATAACACTGTCCACTGGGTGTCGGTTAGAAAATCGAATAGCGACACCTGTTTGAAAAAGTTCCAAGACTCGAAAAGGAGGATCCCGACGATTCCCACTGTAATGGCAATGGATGACAGCGCGCAAAGAAACATCGCCAATTCGATGATTCGCTCCCGTACTTTCTGCAATGTTGCATTCGTTGCAAGTGACTGGACCTGGCTTCCCGTTCTGAGATAGCCGGTTCCCGCATGATTTGTTTCCACAGTTTGATCCTTAGCTCGGCAAGTGTGAAGCAAGGCGGCGGGGTGCCAGGGAGGCACCCCCGCCGTAGGAGTGCCGTTAGAACTTAGCTTCCCGTTTCAGCAGGTCTTCGATCTTAACACCCACTTGGGCCTCGCCGCCGAACACGGTGCCGATCTTGCCTTTTTTCAGGTGCTCAGCGTTCATGGTGTAGGCGCTTTGGGGCAGCGCAACATATTTTACCTGCTTTACCAGGGTCGGCGCGTTCTTGAGATAAAATTCGACGAACTCTCTGACTTCCGGTTTATCCATTGCCTTTTTGCTTACATAGATGAAGATCGGGCGGGACAGCGGTTGGTAGGTTCCATCCTCAACGGTTTTGGCTGAAGGAGCGACCGGCCCTTTACCTCCATCGATGGACACGCCTTTTAGCTTCTTTTGATTTTCCACGTAGTAAGCAAAACCGAAATAGCCTAACGCATTACGGTCGTTGGCCACTCCCTGTACCAGCACGTTGTCATCTTCGCTGGCGGTGAAGTCCCCACGGCTGGATTTGGCCTTGCCGACGATCGCTTCGGTAAAGTAGTCGAAAGTTCCGGAGTCAGCGCCTGGACCAAAGAGCTTCAGGGGCGCATTGGGCCATTCAGAGCGGACTTGATTCCAGTTTGTTACTTTGCCTTGCGCCGATGGCTCCCACATCTTCTTTAAATCGGCAACGGTTAGTGTTGTTACCCATTCATTCTTAGGGTTGACGATAACCGTGAGAGCATCGTAAGCGATGGGAAGTTCGAAGAATTCGATGCCCGAGGCCTTGCAGGCTTCAATCTCTTGTTTGAGGATCGGCCGGGAAGCGTCGCTGATGTCGATCTCGCCACGGCAAAACTTCTTAAAACCGCCGCCGGTCCCTGCAATACCCACGGTGACTTTTACCTTGCCCTTTTTAGCTTTTTGGAATTCCTCGGCCACCGCCTCAGTTACGGGGAACACCGTACTTGAACCGTCGATTTGAACGACCTGCGCCCTGGCGCTTCTCGGAATGATCCCCAAGACCCCCATTAGCACACCAATTAACAAAACGGCCTTATATTTTGGCTGCAGCATGATTTTTTCTCCTTTTTTTTGATTGTTAGCTATGCAATGTTACAAGCCTGTTACGAACCGCTTAAGGTTTCGTGAAGCACGACAGGGACTTCTACAACGCGATTTCATCTTTATTTGGGTAGAGTTTTACATTCTTATTGGGCGTCAAGATGAATCTCGAACTTGAACGCTTTGTGAAGCCGAGATTAAGAAACGGTTAAAAAGCAGGATCAAAAACAGTGGCTTAACCTTGCTGTAACAAAAATTTAACTTACGAGCGTCGATTTGTGCTAGATCTAGCATCCTGGTCTTTGATAGGTTTGGTTTGGATTAACTGAGGAACCAATGGCTGGCGGCATGAAAATGTACGGTAAGCACCGTTTCCCAGGACGACTGTTTGTCGTTGAGGGCATCGACGGATCGGGTAAGAGCACGCAGTTAATGCTGTTGAACAAGTGGCTCGAATCCGAGGGTTACGTGGTTTACTTCAGCGAGTGGAATTCGTCGCCCCTGGTGCAAGATGTCACAAAGCGGGGTAAGAAAAAAAAGATGCTTACCTCGATGACTTTTAGCCTGATTCACGCCACTGACTTTGCCGACCGCACCGAACATCATATTATTCCTCCCCTCAAGGCGGGTGCCGTGGTTTTAGCCGATCGCTATATCTACACCGCCTTTGGCCGTGATGTTGTGAGAGGTGTAAGCCCCAAGTGGGTTCGGGATCTCTACGCTTTTGCGGTGAAGCCGACTATTGCATTCTATTTTCGCACCCCGTTGGATGTCGCGATGAAAAGGATTCTTGGCGGTAGAGACGCGATCAAATATTATGAAGCAGGGATGGACCTCGGGTTGAGCGATGATCTTGAAGAGAGTTTCCGCGTTTTCCAAGGGCGGATCATCGAGGAATACGAGAAGATGGTAGATGAGTTTGGTTTGGTGGTGATTGACGCCACCCGCTCCATTGAGGAGCAACAGGCTGAGGTGCGCAGGATCGTCACCGAGGCTTTGACGGGCACAAAAAAAACCAGGATTAGGCGATGGCTCGATTTGGCTTCTTTGGCGAAGCCCTCCCAGATATAGATCTGGAAGAGCTAAAGGGAAGACTCATTGTTCTGGAAGGGACCGATGGCGTGGGTCGTTCCACGCATATCGGTCTGCTGAAACAATGGTTGGAAAACAACGGTCACGCCGTGTTGGATACCGGGATGACGCGCTCGGCCTTGGCCGGTAAGCGGCTGAAGCAAGCCAAGAAAGGGCATACCCTGGGCGGCATCACCATGAGCCTCTTTTACGCCACGGATTTCGCCGACCGGTTGGAGAACGAAATCATTCCGGCGCTGCGCGCGGGCTTCATTGTTCTCACCGACCGCTATATCTACTCGCTCATGGCTCGGGCTGTGGTTCGTGGCGCCGACCCGGAATGGCTTCGCGAGGTTTATGGATTTGCTCTGAAGCCGGATGCGATTTTTTATCTGAGAGTCAAGATCGACGACCTAGTCACCCGCGTGCTGCAGAGCACGGGTTTCGACTATTGGGAATCGGGGATGGACCTGCACATGGGAGAGGACATGTACGAAAGCTTCGTTAGCTACCAGAAATGGCTGTTGGCGGAGTTTGACAAGATGGTGGAGAGCTACGGCTTTCAGGTCGTCGATGCTTCCGGGACCATCGAGGAGGTATTTGAGGATCTGCGTTCCCGTGTCGAGCGAACGGTGGCCAAAAACGGCCGCCATTCTTGAATTCCTTCTAGGTTATTCCTGTACGACGCCCGATTTTGACCTGCCCCACGCATCCCGCGTTTTCTCGGCGCTCTTTAGTATGGAGCTTACCGCCATGTCGTTTGTTTGTCGCTCTCGTTCCATTTCGGCAAGCAAAGCACGCGCGGTCTCCGGATGGTCGACGAGGAAATCGGGCCTGCCGATAAACTCCGCGATAAACTGCAGCAAGACATGGCGGTCATGCCAGTTGCCCAGCTCATCTTGCAGCAGCTTTAAGGCTTTGATCCTTGGCTTGAAAGAGGGATGACCCAACTCCGCGAGCAGCTCCGCCCGATAACGTAAACGCTTTCCGGCAATACGGAGCGCGTGGATATGATCGACTTGCGGATTCTCGTGGGCGTCTCGAAGAGCCTCATTCCAAACGGCAAGCGCCTCTTCGACGCTTTGCTCCAGCAGCGCCTCCGGTTCTTTCTGCACCCCATTTACCTGAAGCAGGCTCCGTGTCCGGGTCACAAACTGCGTGATGTCGTGCCGGGTCAGTTCCTCACCCGCCCGTGCGGCTTGACGAGTCCGCTTTTCGAGCAAATAATTTCTTATTAGCTCCCATGATTTATGAAGTGTGGAAGCGGTTGCCGAATTGAATTTGTCCTCGATCAAGGCGAGAGTCACATCGATGTTTCTGCAGTCGCTCAGAATTCGACGGACCTGCCGCAGCGTGCGAACTAGCTTGCGACTTTTGCTGATTCGCGGTTTGGAGAAAAAGACTCGGAGGGCTTCTTGAAGGCGCCGGCTCCAAACGCGAGTATCGTGAATGGTATCCGGATGGTCGCTGACGAGCACCTTCGCGAACAAGGAGACAAATTTCTCAAGGCGCCGCTGAGTAACGGCGAGAAGCCTTTTGTGGCTCGAGTCGGATTCAATATCGGAGTCGGTTGCGCTCATGATCCGCTCATGATTCATTCAATCGCCCAGCTGGCGCAGTTGTTTTGGAGTCAAGAACCAATGGAGGGTGCCCGGAGTGCCGGGCGGCAAGCCGTCGATTTCGATGCAGCAGAGTCCGCCTTTTTTGAGCTCGATTTCGAGCCTTATCTCTTTCTTACCAGCGATCAAAAAAGAAGATGCATAACCAAGGAGGGGATTGTGGCCGACGAGGAGTACATGTTCCCTATCCTGAAAACGGATGAGACCGGAGATAAGATGGTCGACAGAGCTTTCGGGAGTGAGTTCGGAGAGATCCTCGATCCGGTCTTCCAAGCCAAGAGATTCGGCGACAATCTCCGCGGTTTGACGCGCTCGAACGAAGGGGCTGGTGAGTACCGTATCGAAGGATACTCCCAAGCGTCGTAATCCCCGCGCCGCTCGCCGCATTCGTTTGGTGCCTTTCGCAGTAAGCGGTCGCCCACTGTCAGACTCTATTCCAGGTTGATCCGCGGCGACGGCGATTCCATGGCGCATCAAATAAAGATTCATTGGCGTACAACCGTTTACGCAAGGCTCTATCGACTCCTACACCAAATGGCGCCAGTGGTCCAGGAACAGGGCTGCGACCCTTTTGTCGATTTCGTCTCTGCCTCGGCGATACTCCGATAGAACGGCGGAACTCTCGCCCGCAGTCCGCATCGGGTTGGGAATCGACCACTTTTCCACCTTGGCTTTGCTGGGCAAAGAACGGCACTGTTCATGCGCGTCTCCAAAGGAAACTACCAGATCGATATCGTTGGTGGGAATCTGATCCATGCTTTTGGTCATGCTCGCTGACTGTTCGACGCCAATCTCCTGCAATACCCGGCGTACCTCCGGAGGTATTTGGCCAGGCCTGATGCCGGCACTGAAGATGCGTATTTTAGGCAGGCTCCTATGCTTCGCCATAGACTCGGCCATCACGCTTAGGCCAGCGTTGTCCTCGTCTAGAAAGAGAATGCTTTTTTCAAGTTTGGTTCGCCGCATGCTGACTTCCTTTCATTTGGTTTGAACGGATTCCCTTGGCCTGACGAATCGACAACTTAACATTGAAAACTTCTTCCATCAACACTCCTTTTTCCAACGCGCGCTCGATTTCTCCTTTCAATTTTGCGGATGCGATGCCTTCGATGCACAGGCTCTTGGGCGCCGACAGCGCGCACTTCACTTCTCGAATGCTTTGTTCGCGCTTGTAATCGAGTGCATCCGCCACCCGCAGAATGGCGCTGAGCTTGCGCACGACATCTTGATTGCTGGGAGAGAGTTGGCTGAAGCCGAGATGCTTCGGGCTCGGGTGGGCTTTGCGGTGGTAGCGAGCCACGTTGGCGATTAAATCGACGTCCTCTTTATTGAATGAGCTGGGCCTTGAGCTCTTGATCAAATAATAAGAGTGCTTGTGGTGCTTGGGCAAGGCGATGAATGCGCCGATGTCATGTAACATCGCCGCGGCGCGCAGGATGCCGGCATGTTTTTCATCGAGTTGGTGGAGTTTTTGGAGCTGGTAGAAAATGCTCAGCGCAAGCTGGGCAACCTGGCGCCCGTGGGGCGCGTCGAAATTGTATTTCTGGCCGATTTGCTCCAGCGACTCGGTGTGTTCCGCATCCTGTTGGCCGGGAGCGGCGCGGGCGTAGTGTTTGTGGAGAAGATCGATCATCAAACCGTCGCGCAACCCGCGTTGAGAAACGAAAATATAGTCGAGCTCCAGCTGAGTCATGACCTGCAGCAGGACCAGTCCTCCGGCCACGATAATGTCAGCTCGCTTGGGATCGCCGCTGATTAAAGAAGCCCGTCGTGCAACGGGTTCCGCTTTTAATACGTCAAGCAATGCCTTTAGCCGCGGTCGGCGGAGTACGGTAAGCGATCCGACCTTGGTTTCCCCGGTGAGACGGGTATCGGTATCTGCTAACGTAGTTATGGTTCCGGCGCTGCCGAAAACCATGGTGAATTTTTCTTTTCTGATTCGTCTGACTACTCTCTTCAGTTCGCTCTCGACAAAACAGCTCATACTCTTGAGTTCTTTGTTGCGCGGCGGGTCGGAGGTAAAGAATTTCTCCGTCAACCGCACGGCACCCAAGGGGAGGCTAAAGAGGCAGTAATTATTAGTCGAATTTGCGACAGCCATTTCTAAGCTGCCGCCGCCAATGTCCAGGAATAGACCCAAGGGGAGGTGGAACCGCAGACCGCTGATGATTCCGAGGCTAATGAGTCGGGCCTCCTCCTCTTCGGATAGAACTTCTAGAGGCATGCCAATTTTCTTGCAGCGCGCGAGGAATGACCGGGCATCGGTCGCTTCGCGCAGGGCAGCCGTCGCGACGGAGTGCATCGCCGCTACCCCATAGCGATCCGCGATGGATTTGAATTCTGCTAGGGCCTTGAGCGCCGACTCGGTGACCTTTGGATCGAGCTTGCCGGTCTGAAAAACCCGATGGCCTAGACGAACCGGTTTGCGATCCTGATGGACGATTCGGTAGTGTCGCCCGCGGTCCATTACCGATGCCACTTGAAACCGCATGGCGTTACTGCCAACGTCCACGACCGCGAAATGTTCAGCCATTAAGCTTCATTCCATATCATAAAGACGAGGAAACCGCTTGTTACAATTTGATTAAATCTTGGTCAAGTTTTGGTAGTTTTTGGAATCTTGGAACGGCAAAGGCTCGGATCGAAAAAAACACATGGGGTGCGCGGCTGAGGTGTCCTAAAGTGAAAAAAAAAGAGATTGTGCTGGATGGTGATCTTATCGGCGTAAGAGAAAGCGAGACAAGGCGGCGTAAAAGTTGTCTCCTGACTCTGCTCGATTCAAGGCGGATTCCAAGCTTCCATCGGTACGCCTAGGGCCGTGATCTTGTACAACTGCCTTAAGCTGTTGGATCATATCGGCGGCGTTCTGGACGGCGTTTTCGATTCGCTTAAATTCTTTTAGTTGATCCGATTCGAGCTTCTCGCCAACCGAGTTCCGTAGTTCGCAGCAACACAGGCTAATGACGCTGAGGTGATTTATAATATCGTGGGTGATGTGGTCTATTACTGAAGGCTGAATTTTTGTTTCCTTCCGGGTTTCCTCGCGGAACTGTTCTGCAGGCGTCAACGTCATGTTCATATCGTTTACTTCTTTCTCAAAGGAAGGCGTTTCAAACCGTCGCGGTCCTTTGTCGTGGCCAGCCAAAAAACGCCGGAAGCAGCCCGCCTCTCCATGTTCGGGAGGGCAGCGGCGGCGTTACCGATAGGACTGGACAGGGGCTCATTCGACTCACCTTGTCTGTGATACCTCCAGTAAGAATGCGCCTGAGCCCCCTGTGGCGCCGGGGTGACATCACAACCAGGTCGGCTCTTTCTTCTGCCGCGATCGTGACGATTTGCTCAGCGATGGGTCCTAAGACAATTCTTTTGGTGACACATGATAGCTCTTTCATGGCTTCGAGGTGTGGTTCCAGGAATCGATTGAGTTCCAGGTTGGCTTCGGCGAGTGCACGATCCGTCGGCCAGGCTCGCCTAGCGGTGGATTCCAGAAAACTGAATTCATCGGAATAGAGTTCCCAGGCGTCAAATTCATTGGCGACATGCAAGACAGTCAAATCACCTTTGTTTTCCGCTCCCAGAGAGCAGGCGTAAAGCAAGCCTCGCCGTGAGTTTTCAGAAAGGTCCGTCGGCACCACAAGTTTCCGAATGCGCTTCATTAAAACCTCCTATGAACTAATTTTAGAAGCAATCTAGTTGCTGATTGTTAGAGCGTAATGACATCGCTGTGATCAGTGAGTTAAGTTCGCGGCGCTGTCTGTTTTGCCTCGTCGACGGCTTGGTAAGATAACGGAACATTTTCGAAAACGGGCAGCAGCACATCACATTTGAGGATATTGCGGCTTAATTCGAGGCAAAAGACTATCTTCAGCTCAGGCTTATTTTTGTTGCCAAAAATCCCCAGGCGCGCTGCCGAATCCTGAACGCCTACCCATTCTTCGCAGCGGTAGCCGACCTCGGCGAACAACTCTTCGATCAAATGTTCCATGACTTTCAGGCCCCGCCCGGCAACTCTGAGTTGCACCCAGCACGACGGACGGATGCCGACAAAGGCATTGAGGTCCCTGAGCTCCGTTTTTCGCCGAAGTGTGACCTCTATGATGGCGTCGGGATCATTCGTCAGCAGGACTTCATAGAGAAACATCCGCACGAATTCCTTTAGGCTTCGATCGTGCCAGGGGATAGGAGTTAAGGCGGGTGAGATCATTACAAATAGGGGAGGCTTGTCGCCGATGCGATTTTGGCTGAACCGTGAGATCGCTTGTTCAATCACCGATCCTAAATTGAGACGCTCCATGGTTTCCTCCTTTTATGAGTTTGGACGCAACTCTAACGTGACCGTGGTTAATCGGTGATGACAAATAAGTTAATTCTGCGCAAAACTTATGCCCCCGCGGAGATGAGGTTGGTACCGCACTGGAGAAGCAACGAGGAGATAGTCGTCTGAAGTAAATTTATGACGCGAGAGTTAAAAGCGTGTGAGGAAAATGTGAAGTTGAGGTTAAGTGAAGGCAACCGAGTCATCATTTCGGCTAACCCCCTGAAAACCGGAGGCGCCAAAATCAGGACTAGGGGCGGGTTTCAAACCCGCCCTCCACCCGGATTATTTGGCTAAAGAACCAATCGTCACGCAATGTGGTCAGTGTCGTGATGTGTTAACACGTGGTGGCCAGACAGCACCCTGATGGCTTGGCAGAGTTTGCTTTATCCGTTGCGTTTAGCTCAGGCCTCGTGTCAGCGATCTTGACCGTGAAGACTTCCCAGCGATTGCCGTCGGGATCTGTGATCCATACCTTGTCCTGCAGGGCAAAGCAGCAGTCCACATTCATTTCATCGACAGTCATAAGTCCCGCGTCAGCGAATCGTTTTTTTGCAGCCAATACCTGGGCGGTGTCTTGGACTTCTATGCCAAGGTGATTGAGCGCGCCCCGATTGATGACTTCGCCTTCGTTCAACGTCAGATTGAGGGGCGGCTCCGCGATATCGAATTTGGCGTATCCCGGCTTCCATTTCACGGGAGCCACTCCAAACATCGCACGATAGAACTTTACCGATTCTTCAAGCCCGCTGACGTTGAGTGCCAGGTGGACTTTCATTTGCTCGGCCATGGTTTTCTTTCTCCTTCTTCCTTTCGTTGTCTCCGATTTCTCGCACCAGCTTGGCGAGCTTAAGGCGCTCGAGCTTTTCGATCGGCAGCGCACAAAACAAATCGATCCGGCGATGAATCTGCAACGCGGCATCCTTGAAACGACGCAGCTTTTGTTCATCGTTTCCCGTCGCCAGCGCCGGATCGGGAATCCCCCAATGGGCAACAATCGGCTGGCCAGGAAAAATCGGGCAGGACTCCCGGGCGCCGTCACACACGGTAATAACGAAATCGAACGATAGATCCTTGAACTCATCCCACGATTTGCTGCGCGCCTGGCTGGCGTCGATATTGTACATGTCCCGCAACACTCGTAGCGCGAAAGGATTCACAGTTCCTGCGGGCTGGCTGCCTGCGCTATAGGCTTCGAATCGATTCCTGCCGATTCTGTTCATGAAGTATTCGCCGAAGATGCTGCGAGCAGAATTACCGGTGCAGAGAAATAGTATTTTGCGGCGACCTTGGTCCCTAGCCATAACGACCCCCAATTCATATTTGTCTAGGCGAATATAACTCAGCAAACACATATGTCAAGACATATCTGTTTATTTGTGCTAAGGTCTTTGTCATATGAAGCGTAATAAGGCCGAGAGTTTCCAAATGGAGCTTCTTTTTCGGGCACTTGCCGACCGGACGCGGCTCAGGCTGCTAAACCTGATGGGCGACGATGAGGTTTGCGTTTGTTTTCTGGTTGAGGCCTTGAAACTCACACAGCCAAAGATTTCACGCCACCTCGCTTACTTGCGCCGAGCTGGCATCGTCGCGTCCCGACGCGACGGCAAGTGGATGCACTACCGGCTGACCCAGCCGAATGACAGCTATGTGGCCGGCATGCTCAGCGCAGTGCGCGAGTGGCTCGTGAATGATCCAGCAATGCAATCCGATCGTGGACGGCTGTTACGGCTTTGTTGCTCGCCAACTCTGCCTGCGGCGTTGAGGAAGGCACCTAAGCCGACAAACATCGCCACGGCGCATTGATCACTGTGGGAACTTGAACCAATGTCTAAAAACACAATGAAACACGCAATAAATGTCGGGGCGGTTCAACAGGAAAAGAAAATCAACGCCTTCGAGCGCTATCTCAGTTTGTGGGTCGCTCTTTGTATGGTAGCAGGCTTGGCTCTGGGCAAATGGCTTCCGGCGGTTACGGAGGGGCTAAGGCGGTTGGAGTTTGGCGAAGGCAGTCAGATCAACGTGCCGATCGCCATTCTGATCTGGCTCATGATCACTCCGATGATGATGAAAGTGGATTTCGCTGCCGTGAAGAATGTCGGTAAGAGATCTGGCGGCTTGATGGTGACGCTCTTCGTCAACTGGCTGGTGAAGCCCTTTTCCATGGCACTCTTCGGCTGGATTTTCTTTCGACATATCTTTTCGGGACTGATTTCTCCCGCCGATGCCGATCAGTACATCGCCGGCGTGATTATCTTAGCCGCAGCGCCCTGTACTGCGATGGTATTTGTGTGGAGTTATTTAACCGACGGTGATCCCGCCTATACTTTGGTTCAGGTGTCCTTAAACGACTTGATCATGCTTTTGCTTTTCGCGCCCATCGTGCGTTTCCTGGTTAGCGGGGCTTCTTCTCTTGAAGTTCCTTTCGTCGTTCTCCTCTATTCCGTCATCATATTCATCGTTATTCCTCTTGCTGCGGGGATAGGGCTTCGTTTGTGGTTCATTGCGCGCCGCGGCCGCCCATGGTTCGAGCGAGAGCTGCTACCGGCAATGGCTCCCGTCAGTATGACGGCGTTAATGACCACCTTGGTTTTGATCTTTGCCTTCCAGGCGGACAACATCACAGGAAAATTTCTCCATGTGCTGCTGATCGCTATCCCGATTCTAATTCAGGTCTACTTCAACTCCGCCTTGGCGTATGGCTTGATGAAGCTCTTTGGAGTTTCTTATTCCGTCGCTGCGCCCGGCGCTTTGATCGGGGCGAGTAATTTTTTCGAGCTGGCCGTGGCGACTGCCATAGCGCTGTTTGGGCCCGGCTCGGGCGCGGCGCTTGCAACCGTCGTCGGCGTGCTGATCGAGGTTCCCGTGATGCTTTCCGTCTGTGCGGTTTGCAACCGTACCCGGCACTGGTTTCCCGCCAGCGATGTTTCAGGCGCGCACGTAAAACTTAAAGGATGGGCGGGAGTCAGGGATCCCCAGGAGGGAGGCCGCTGAGCGGTGCTCCCTCCTGGTCACAACGCGTGTAGATTCGGGGGTGCCTCCGAGGGGAAAAGATCTCCGCTGGGCCTCGCGATTGAGAGATCAGCTGCCGATTTCCCCGCCGTCGTCTTTCGTGATCACGATGCAGGATGAGCGCGGTCGTCCGCCCTCGTCGCCGTCGGGCCAACTGCTGAACATCTTAGGATTGGCCGGATCGTTGCGCGCGTCGGTGCCGCTGGGAAGGTCGGGTGTTTCGCCCGGGTGCTGGATGCCGACAAACATGGTGCGCTCGTCGGGAGTGGTGAATACGCCCGTAATCTCGCACGCTTTTGGCCCAACCAGGAAACGGCGAATCTCACCCGTCGCCGGATCGGCGCAAAGCATCTGGTTATTGCCGAAACCGGCATAGTCACCGGCATCGATCGTGTTGGACGACACGTCGGTCTCGATCCAAAGCCGGCCGCTTGGCGCCACGTAAATACCGTCGGGGGCAGCGAACTTGTCACCGTTGATCGTCGAGCCGTGGGTGGGGACAGCGGGGTCGCCGCAGAGCGCGAAGATGTCCCACTCGAAGTCCGGCTCAGTCCAGTCCTCGTCGTACTTCCACGTTATGATGTGCCCGTACACGTTGTTGACGCGCGGATTGGCTGCGTCCACGGGCGGTCGCGCCGAACCAGCAGTCGTGCTGCCGTCGGGGTTGTTGGACGAAGCCGGGGTAGTGCCGCGGCGGTTGTTGTTAGTCAGGGTGGCGATGGCGGTGAGGGCGTGCGGGAAGGTATCGATCCACTCAGGACGATCCATCATCGTGGCGCCAACCGCATCGGCGGCGCCGCGGGTATTGATGAGAATATCGTTCAGCGACCAGCCTGCCAAAGCCGGGTTGTCGGGCGTGAGCGGGAGCCACTCCCCCGTACCGTCGGGGTTGAACCTAGCGACGTGATGCTTATACGGTTGTTTCAGCAAGGCACAACATATAGTGTACGGGCATGGCACGGCCTCCGTTTCCCCGTAGTCTTCGTGAATTCCAGCGGCAGTTCGCCAGCGAAGAGGCCTGTCAGGAGTATCTGGCCAACTGTCGTTGGCCTGATGGATTTAAGTGTCCGCGGTGTGGGAACCAGCGTGCGTATGTCATGACGCGACTCTGGC
>Ga0209874_1000152_pt1 | contig 18089 bp, 15 predicted proteins | sample GWRWN1_20_30_FD_187216 | JGI IMG/M metagenome (GOLD analysis project Ga0209874, IMG submission 187216) | Riverbed sediment microbial communities from areas with no vegetation in Columbia River, Washington, USA - GW-RW N1_20_30 (SPAdes)... | ecosystem: Environmental > Aquatic > Freshwater > River... | reverse complement strand
GCGCCCGGCCACTGGGAGCACTTCTTCGCTCGGTATGACGCCGATCGCGAGCAGCACGTCCATGTCGGAGCGAGCCTCTACCACGACATCGAACCCGCCTCGCGTCTTGATCTGAAGGCCGTCTGGATCAACCGCCTGCACGAGCGGAGCGATCTCCCGCGCGCAGGTGAGCTCAAGGACCTCGCCCGACTCCCTGAGGTCCTGGACGAGCTCCTGCCGGCAGCTACCTTGTAGGGAATGTCGCACCTGCGGGCACGGTGTCCCGACTGCCGCACGCTCACTGCGGTCGCGCTCGGTGCAGGCGATTACGAGTGCCACTCCTGCGGGCGAGGCTTTCCGGCCGCGCTCGTGCGGGTGCCCCGCGCCTGGGGCGATGGCGGCGAGGAGATGGTGGAGGCCGCCTTTCTGCCGCTCCCCTATCCAGAGGCGGGGGTCGTCGAAGAGGACACGCTCACGGAGCAGAATCTCGCTCTCGCAGCCTCGCTGCCAGAACGTCCCCTCGTGCTGGGCGGCTGCTGCTGCGCTCACGTCGGCGCCGTCGAGGGCCTCGCCACGCGCTATGAACGCCTTGCGGTCGCCTGGTTCGACGCCCACGGCGACCTGAACACACCGCAGAGCTCGCCGAGCGGGAACCAGTGGGGCATGCCGCTCCGCATGCTCCTCGACTCGGGCACGGTCTCTCCCCGGGACACGGTGCTCGTGGGCGCGCGCAACCTCGATCCGCCGGAGAAGGAGTTCATCGCGGCGACCGGCCTGCGGTCGGGCGCGGAGGAAGTCGGGCCGGCGCTCGAAGGCGTGGACGCCGTCTACGTTGCCTTCGACTGCGACGTCCTCGACCCTGAGGACGGGATCGCCGCCTACATGCCCGAGCCGGGCGGGCTCTCCATTGCGGCGAGCGCGGAGATCCTGGCCGGGATCGCAGCGCAAAAGCCGCTCGCCGGTGTCGGCCTGACGGGTCTCTCCGCCGATCGGGGCAACGTCGCGGCGCTGGCCCGGGTCTGCGGCGCTTTAGGCCTGTAGTGGTCCATCTGGCCCGACCAGGCCACGCCACCGGCCCGTGAACGGCTGCAACGCTTAGCCAGGCTGTGTCCTCGGTCGCCCGCGTATCTATCGTCGATACGCGTGCTCCCTGCGTCCTTGCCTGGCTTGCGTTTCGCGCGTCACGGCCTCGGCGCCGCGACCTGGCCGGACCATCGCCGTAAGATAGGCGCCCATGGCAAGCCGCATCGACGTGTCGATCCAGCATCGCGGACCCGAGCCCGAGCAGGAGCGGAAGCACCCGAATACGTGCCCGAGCTGCCATTCCCACTACAAGGACGAGGAGCTCGAGGCGAACCTGCGCGTCTGCCCGCAATGCGGCCACCACTTCCCGGTGCGCGCGCGGGAACGCGTGATCCAGCTCGCCGATCGGGGGACCTTCGAGGAGGTCGATGGCGATCTCCGCTCCGCCGATCCCCTCGAATTCTTCGACCTGCGCGCCTACAAGGAACGCCTCGCGGAGGCCGAAGTCGCAACGGGGCTTGGAGACGCGATGATCGCGGGGGCCGCGGTCATCGAACGGCGGCCCTGCGAGCTGGCCGTGATGGACTTCGCCTTCATGGGGGGCTCCATGGGCAGCGCCGTCGGCGAGAAGTTCGTACGCGCCTCCGAGCGCGCCGCCGCGCGTCGTGTTCCCCTCGTTTGTGTCACCGCTTCCGGTGGCGCCCGCATGCAAGAGGGGATCCTGTCGCTGATGCAGCTTCCCAAGACGGTAGCGGCGGTCGACGAGCTGCGAGAGGCTCGGGCCGCGCTCATCTCAGTGATGACGCATCCAACGACAGCGGGGGTAATCGCAAGCTTCGCGAGCCTGGGAGACGTGATCGTCGCGGAGCCGGGCGCGTTGCTTGCCTTCACTGGACCGCGCGTCGTACAGCAGACGGTCAAGGGCGAAAAGCTGCCCGACGACTTCGGCCTGGCTGAATCGAATCAGCGCTTCGGCCATGTAGACGCGATCATTCCGCGGCCCGAGCTCCGTCCCTACCTCGGACGATTGCTCGCTCTTTTCGAACGCAATGGCGGCTGAGAGGACACAGGGTGCCGTCGAGCAGTTGAAGCTGCGCGAGCGGCTTGCGAAACTGCGTGACCTGCCACTCCTACGCGGTGTCGGCGTTTCGGGAGAGATGGCGCGCCTGCAGCGCCAGATCGATCGGATCGGGGCTGCGCCAACGGAGGATGAGGTGTGGCAGGAGGTCGAGCTCGCACGTCACCAGGACCGCCCGTACACGCTGGACTACGTCGAGCGGATGTTCGAGGACTTCATCGAGCTCCACGGTGACCGCGCGCTAACCGACGACAAGGCCATCGTCGGAGGACTCGGTCGCTTCAACGGCCGTACCGTTGCTCTTGTAGGCCATCAGAAGGCTCGAGACATTCGCGAGCGAGTGGACCGCAACTACGGCATGGCTCATCCCGAGGGCTACCGAAAGGCGATGCGAGTCATGGAGCTCGCAGACCGACATGGGTTCCCGTTTATCGCGCTCGTGGACACTCTCGGTGCCTACCCTGGTGTGAAGGCGGAGCAGCACGGTCAGGGCGGCTGGCTCGCGCGTTGTCAGCTTCAGATGATCCGCCTCGGTATTCCGACCGTGTCCTGCATCATCGGTGAGGGCGGTTCTGGCGGGGCGGTGGCGCTCGCGGTCGCGGATCGCGTCCTCATGCAGGAGAACTCCATCTATTCCGTGATCACGCCGGAGGGCTGCGCCTCGATCCTGTGGCGCGACGCCGGCGAGGCGAAGAAGGCAGCTGCGGCCCTCAAGCCCGACGCGGCCCACTGCTTCCAGCTCGGGGTTGTGGATGCGGTCGTCCCGGAACCGCCGGGCGGCGCTCACAACGATCACGACGCGGCGGCGCGGCTCCTGGCGGCGTCGCTCAGCGAGGCTCTGCGGGATGTAGAAAGCCTCGATCCGGTGGAGAGACGACGCCTCCGGCATCGGAAATTCCGCGATATGGGCGTGTTTCTCGAGTAACCGACCGGTCGCCGTCCATCCACATTATCCACAGGGTTTTCCCCTGCTCGACGCAACCTTTCCACCATGGCCTTGAGGCCGGTATCGCTACCGGCCTCAAGTGCCAACCCCCCCTGGTCGGCAGAGAAGTCGCAAAGGAATCTTCTCGGGTTGGCTTCTACCCGGCGCCGGACCGACTAAACGTGGAACCGTTCAAAAAGCGGCTTGGGGAGGCATGCTAGGAGCGTGGCGCGCCTTCGCGAATACGAGCGCAAGCGAGATCGCAGGAAGACGCCCGAGCCTTTCGGAGAGGGGGCGCGCCACGAGGAGCGACCGATCTTCGTGGTGCAGCGTCACGACGCGCGGCGCCTTCATTACGACTTTCGGCTGGAGCGAGACGGGGCTCTCGCCAGCTGGGCCGTCCCCAAGGGGATTCCGCTCGAGCCGGGGCAGCGAAATCTGGCGGTGCACGTGGAGGATCATCCCCTCGACTACGCCGGCTTCGAGGGCGAGATCCCTCAGGGCCAGTACGGCGCCGGGCAGGTGGAGATCTGGGACAAAGGCACCTACGAGCTGGTCGAGGAGAAGAAGGACGGCGGGCTGACCGTTCGGCTCGAGGGCGAGCGGCTGCAGGGGACGTGGACGCTCGTGCCGGCGAAGCTCTCCGGCGATCCCAAGAACTGGCTCCTGATCAAGAAGCGGGACGAACAGGTCGCCGAGCGGCCACGCGGCCACTACGCCCCGATGCTGGCGACTCTCGCGAAGGAGCTGCCGAAGGGCCCCGGCTGGCTGTTCGAGGGGAAATGGGACGGCTACCGGACGATCGCCTACTTTCGCGGTGGGGATCCGAATCTGCGGACGCGTCGCGACCAGGACTACACGGAGCGCTTCGTCGCGGTCGCCAGGGAGCTGCCGAGGGCGCTCCGCACGTCGGACTGCGTCCTGGACGGGGAGGTCTGCGCGATCGACGAGCAGGGCCGGACGAGCTTCTCCGCCATGCAGAAGGGCGGCTATCCGCTCGTCTACTACGTCTTCGACCTGCTCGAGCTCGAAGGCGTGCCCCTGATCGACTTACCGTTCGTCGAGCGTCGCGAGCGGCTCGACGCCATCCTCGATCGCAGGAACCGGACGGTTCAGCTCTCGGAGACCTTCGAAGACGGCCACGCTTTGGAGCAGGCTGCGCTCCAACGAGGCCTGGAAGGAGTCATGGCCAAGCGGGCACAATCGCGCTACGAGCCGGGACGTCGCAGCCGGGAATGGCTGAAGATCAAGCCGGGTAAGCAGCGCCAGGAGTTCGTCATCGCCGGCTACACGAAGGGGCAGGGCCGCCGGGCGGGTCGGCTGGGGGCGCTGATCCTGGCTGCCCATCGCGGCGGCGAGCTCCACTACGTCGGAAACTGCGGCACCGGCTTCACGGAGGCGGAGATCGACAGGCTGCTGAAGCTCCTGAAGCCGCTCGAGCGATCGACCTCGCCCTTTCCTGCCGTCCCCAAGATGCCTCGGATCCGCAAGGGGGACGTCGTCTGGGTGGAGCCCAAGCTCGTCTGCGAGGTCGAGTTCGTCGAGTGGACGCACGACGGCCACCTGCGCGCCCCCTCGTATCAGGGGCTGCGCGAGGACAAGAGCCCCGAAGAGGTGCGCCCGGAGCTTCCGCTCGAGACGGAGATCCGGCGCGGGAAGCGAGTGCTGCGGCTCTCGAACCTGGACAAGGTCTTCTGGCCGGAGGAGGGGATCACGAAGGGCGATCTGCTCGCTTACTACCGGGACGTTGCGGGCGTACTCGTCCCGCACCTCGAGAACCGCCCCTTCACGATGAAGCGCTATCCCGACGGCGCCTTTGGAAAGTTCTTCTTCCAGAAGGACGCGCCCAAGCACATGCCGGAGTGGATCGCCCGGAAGGCTTTCCGCGCCACTTCACGCGAGAGCCGGCAGAAGCGAATGATCAGCTATCCGCTGGTCAACGACGAGCTGGCGCTGCTCTGGATGGTGAACATGGGCTGCATCGACATGAACGTCTGGTACTCGCGGGTGGACAAGCCCGAGCGGCCCGATTTCGTCCTCTTCGACCTCGATCCCTCGCCTGACGTCGGCTTCAAGGAGACGGTGCAGGTCGCGCTCCTCGTCAAGGAGGTGCTGGACGCGCTAGAGCTGGAAGGATTTCCGAAGACGAGCGGCTCGGATGGAATTCACGTCCTCGTTCCCGTCGCCCGACGCTACTCCTACGCGGACACTCGGGAGTTCGCCGAGATCGTCGCGCGCACGCTCGCTTCCACCCACCGAGGACTCGTGACCACCGAATGGTCGAAGCAGAAGCGGCGCGGAGTGCTGATCGACTCGAACCAGAACGGGGAGGGGAAGACGATCGCGTCGGTCTACTCGGTGCGGCCGCGGGAAGGAGCGCCGGTCTCGACTCCGCTCCGCTGGGAAGAGGTGACCGAGGAGCTCGACCCGCGGCACTTCACCATGGAAGTCGTCCTGGGTCGGATCGAGCGCGACGGCGACCTCTACGAGCCGGTGCTCACGAGGCGCCAGTCGATCGGCGCGGCGCTCAGGAAGCTTCGCTGAGCAGGTAGGCATAACGCTCGCCGACGCCGTCGAAGCCGAGCCGCCGGTAGAGCTCCTTGGGCCAGTCGCGGGCATCCGCGGTCAGGAAGACGAATTCGTGATCCATGGCGCGTGCTTCCTCCAGGGCACGCATGACGACAGCGCTGGCGTGGCCCTGCCCGCGGTGGTCTGGAAGAGTTCCTACGTCCTCGATCTGCGCCGTGCGGCCGTCGGAGTAGAGGTCGCTGGAGCTGACCGGAACGCCGCCCACGACTGCCGCGAAATGGCGTGCGTTCCCGGCTGCGGCGACCAGGCGATCGGCCTCGCTGATCTGGCGAAGGACCTCCTCGCTCGGCTCGGTGAGCCACTCGCGCAAGATGCTCTCCCGGATCGGCGCGAGGGCTTCGCGCTCGACCTCGGCGACGTCGCTTGTGTCCACGGGGCGGTTGGGCTCCCGGCGCGGGATCATGAAGAGGTACGCGTCCGTCTTCCAGCCCAGTGCGTTGAAGGGGTCCTCGAGCCCGCGGCCCTCCGCTTCGTCGAGGACGACGACACGGCGGTGCGTGAGCCCGGCCTCGCCCTGGAGGCGCTCGGCCTCCGCCGCGATCTCCTCGGCCGTCGCGCCGGTCCGCTCGACACGGAGGACGTTCAGCGACCAGACGAGCGGAAGTGTGTCGTTGAAGACGGCCGAGCCGAGGGGCGAGGCGACCACTCGCTCGGAGACGGCGTCGCGCAAGGCCTCCTCGAAGGCCGCCGACCGGGCGAGCTCACTCGTCATCGCGGAGCGAGGTCGGGTGCCCGAGCATCCCGAGCTCGGCGATGTCGCGACGGAAGAAGAGGGACACCGTCCAGTCGGTGACGACGCGAAGCTTCCGGGTGAGGAGCGGGAGCTGGTAGAGGTGGTAGGTGCGGGTCACGAACCAGCCGAGGAAGCCACGCAGACGCAGACCGAGGACGTCTGCTATGCCCTTGTGGCGGCCCAGGGTGGCCACCTGTCCCAGCATCCGGTAGCGGTAGGGGCGTGGGCTGCCGCTGAGGTTCTTCGCCAGCCGGCGCGCCTGGCGGAGGGCGTGCTGGCAGGTGGGTGGATCGAAGCGCCCGGGCGTCGCCTCGTTGGGGACGCGGGCACCGTCGCCGAGCGCCCAGACGTCTCCGAGGCCCTCGACCTGGAGCAAGGAGTTCACGACCACCCGCCCGCGGTCGTCGAGCGGCAGCCCCAGCCGTCCCTGAATCGGATTCGCCTTGACACCTGCGGTCCAGACGAGCGTCTCCGTGTCGAGTCGGCTCCCGTCCGAGAGCGTGACGGCGTGCTCCTCCACGGACTCGAGTGTGGTCGAAACCCGGATGTCCACGCCGCGCTTCCAGAGCTCGCGGGCCGCATAGTCGCCGAGCCGCGTGGGGATCTCCGGGAGGATCTTGGGCGCCGCGTCCACCAAGACCCAGCGCTGGCGGATGTCCTTCAAGCCTGGGTAGAAGCGCGAGGTGTCGCGGAGGAGATCGGAGAGCTCGGCGAGTGCCTCTACACCGGCGTAGCCGGCGCCGACGAAGACGAAGCTCAAATGGCGCTTGGCGTCGTCGGCGCTGAGAGCCGCCTCCGCGAGCTCGAGCTGGCGGAGGACGTGGTTACGCAGGTAGATCGCGTCCGCGAGGCTCTTGAAGCCGAGCCCATGCTCGGCGAGCCCGGGGATGGGGAGCGTGCGAGCCACGGCGCCGAGCGCGATCACGAGGCGCTCGTAGTGAATCTCCGCCGCCCCGACTGGCGCGGTCGATGCGCTCACCTCGGTTTCGACCCGCACGGTGCGTGCGGCGGTGTCCAGCGAGACAGCGCGTCCAAGGACGAGCTCCGAATGGCGGCACATCATGCGCAGCGGGACGACGACGTGGCGCGGCTCGAGCGTTCCCGACGCAGCCTCAGGGAGGATCGGCGTGTAGAGCATGAAGTTCTCCCGGCTGACGATGGTCGAGCCGCGCTTCCCGAGCAGGCGCGCCACGTAGCCGCCGGCGAAACCGCCGCCGAGGATGAGGATCCCGCCGCGTGCCTGACGCTGTTGCAATCCGGTTTGAGCACGGGTCGGCCCCTCCATCTCAGGCGGCCCTGGCCGTGAGCATTCGCCGGAGGAGGGTGAGCGCCCCGGCCTTGTCGAGGAACTCGTTGAGGTTGCCGCATTTCGGCGACTGGACACACGACGGACACCCGCTCTCACAGGGACAACCGGCCAAGAGCCGCTCGGTGTCGGCTACCCAGCCCTCGAGCTGGTCGAATCCGCGCCGCGCGATGCCCACCCCGCCCGCGTGGCCGTCGTAGATGAAGACCGTCGGGCGGCCGGTCTGGAAATGGATGTTGGTCGAGAGGCCGCCGATGTCCCAGCGGTCGCACATGGCCCAGAGCGGTAAAAGCGCGATCATCGCGTGCTCGGCAGCATGGAGCGAGCCGAGGAGGCGCTCGATCGCCTCGAGCCCTTCGAGCATCCACGGCTCGGGCAGGTACCAGACGGCCTCCGTCTCGAAAGTCGTTTCCGGAAGCTCAAGCGCGACCAGCTCGAGCGTGGCCTGGTCGCGGATCCCCTTCTTCTGGTACGCCACCACCTGCTCGGTGACGCTCACGGTGCCGAACGAGACCTCCATTCCCAGACGACGCTCCGTGAGCTCCGCGCGCTCGATGGCCGTGGTCGTCTCCTTCTTCGGCTGCGTGTAGTAATCGCTAGTGAAGGGCTCGACGAGAGCGGTGCGCGCCTCGAGGTCGAGCTCAAGGACGCGGTAGGACTCACCCAGGTGCAGGTAGATCGCGCCTTCGTGAACCGTCGAGTACGCGCGCTCACGCTCGACGACGCCCAGCACCGAGCCGGTCGTGACGTCGACCACCGAGAAGGCATCGGGGGTGGTGGAGCGGAGAAAGAAGCGCGCTGCTGGGTAATCTCGACCGGCCCAGACATAGCCGGCCTTCGTCCGCTGGAGGTCGCCCGTCTCGACCAGGGCTTCCGCTCGCACGAGAGCCTCCGGACCCAGGAAAGCCGTGTCGCGCTCGTCCAGGGGCGCCTCGAAGGCCGCTGAGCGAACGTGGCCGTCGAGGACACGTGGGTTTGCATGGTCGAGGATCGCAGCCTCGACGCGTCGTTTCATGAGCGCTTCGGGCTCTCGCATGAAGAACTGGTCGAGCGCGTCTTCGCTCGCGACGAGCACGGCGAGGCCCTTGGCACGGCGGCCCGCGCGTCCCCACTGCTGTCGCAGGCTGGCCACCGTGCCCGGAAAGCCGACGGAGATCGCGCAGTCGAGCAGCCCGATGTCGATACCGAGCTCGAGAGCGTCCGTCGCGGTGACCCCCAGGAGCTCGCCTTCGACGAGGCGGCGCTCGATGTCGCGGCGCTGAGCCGGCGTGTAGCCGGCGCGGTAGGGGGAGAGTCGCCCTGCGAGCTCTGGCCCGACGCGCTCGGCGGCGAACCGATGAATGAGCTCGGCCGACTTGCGCGACTTGGCGAAGCAGATCGTGCGCAGGCCGAGCTGGACGAGGTCGGCCACTAGGCGTGAGCCCTCACCCAGCGCGCTCGCGCGGAGCTGCAGCTCCTCGTCGAGAACCGGCGGGTTCCAGAACGCGATCGTCCGGGCGGCGCGCGGAGCTGCGTCGTTGCCGATGACCGTCGGCTCCACTCCGACGAGGGAGCGGGCCAGCTCGCCGGGGTTTGCGATGGTCGCGGAGGCCAGCAGGAACTGTGGCTCGGCGCCGTAGATCGCCGCGGCGCGGCGCAAGCGCCGGAGGACGTTCGCCACATGGGAGCCGAAGACGCCTCGATACACGTGCGCTTCGTCAACGACGACGTAGCGAAGGTTCTGGAGGACGTCTCCCCAGCGGTCGTGGTGAGGGAGGACTCCGACGTGGAGCATGTCCGGGTTCGTGAGGATGACGTTCGCCCATTTGCGAATCTGCCAGCGGCGCTCGGTCTCCGTGTCTCCGTCGTAGATGGCCGGCCGGAGCCGGGGCACCCCGTAAGACGCCAGCGCCCTGGCTTGATCCTGTGCGAGCGCTTTGGTCGGGTAGAGGTAGAGGGCACGCAGCTTGGGCTCGGCGGCCAGGGCATCGAGGACCGGGAGGTTGAAAGCGAGCGTCTTGCCGCTCGCAGTGCCCGTCGCGACGACCAGGTGCTCGCCGCGGGAGGCCGACTCGAAGGCCTCCGCCTGGTGGCCGTAAACCGTGTCGATTCCTTGCGCGTGGAGCGCTTCCTGGACCCGAGGATTCAGACCTGCGGGAATCGGGACGAGGCCCGCCTCGCGCGCCGGCACTTCGGTGACGTAGGCGAGCTCCTCGCCGCTGAGGAGCTCGTCCCAGGCGGCGGCGACGGTAGCCACGGAGTCCGATGCTAGCCTCAACCACAGTTTGGTCCCCCGCTGTCTCACGATCGCCACGTCGGACTCCGGCGGCGGCGCCGGCATCCAGGCCGACCTGAAGGCCTTCGCCCACCTCGGCTGCCACGGCATGAGCGCGATCGTCGCGCTCACCGCGCAGTCGACCACGGAGGTGCGCGCCGTCCACGAGGCTCCGCCCGAGTTCATCCGCGACCAGCTCGAAGTCCTGTTCGACGACATCGGCGTCGATGCCGCCAAGACGGGGATGCTCTTCAGCATTCCCATCATCGAGACGGTCGCTGGCTTCATAAGAGGCCATCCCGTGCCTCTCGTCGTCGATCCTGTGATGGTCGCTGCCTCGGGTGCGAAGCTACTCCAGGAAGACGCCGTCTCCGTGCTGGTCGAGCGGCTCTTTCCGCTCGCTACTGTCGTGACGCCGAACCTGCACGAGGCGTGTGTGCTCGCGGGCGTGCCCTACTCGGAGGAGGCGAACCGGGAGGAGCTTGCCGAGGCGATCCACGAGCTTGGCGCTTCTGCCGTGGTCGTCACGGGGGGTCACGGCAGCGAGGCGGTGGACTGGCTCTTCGACGGCGAACGCCACCTGCCGATTGCGGTCGAGCGCTACGACGACCAGGCAACGCACGGCGCGGGCTGCACCCACTCGGCCGCTCTAACCGCGTTCCTGGCCCATGGCGAGACGCTCGAGGAGGCCGTACGGGGTGCCGCGCGAATCGCCTCGGAAGCCGTTCGCTCCGGTCTGCAGGAGATCGGCTCCGGCTCCGGCCCGGTCGACGTCTTCGGGCTTAGAACATTTGAGGCGCCTGTCAGAGCTCGGTGAGTTCGGGCTCCTCGCGGAGCTCGAGCGCCGGGGCTTAGCCTCCGGTCAGGACGCCGAGGGCGCTGTTCTCGAGGGCGGCATCGTGGTCACGCAGGACGTGCTCGTCGAGGGCGTCCATTTCCGCTTCGAGTGGACTTCCTGCCGCGACCTCGGCTACAAGGCCGCCGCGGTCAACCTCAGCGATCTGGCCGCGATGGCCGCCGAGCCCGTCGGTTTGCTCATCGGGCTCGCAGTCCCACCCGAGACCGGGGACGCCGCGATTGTCGAGCTGTACGAGGGCATCGCCGAGGCTGGTGTGCCCGTCCTCGGCGGGGATACGACGGCAGCAAGGGCATTCAGCGTCAGCGTGACAGCCGTCGGGCGAAGCGAGCGCGTTCCGGGCAGGGCGGGGGCTCGGCCCGGGGACGCGCTCGTGGTGACGGGCCCGCTCGGCGGGGCGGCCGCGGGCCTCTACGCCCTAGAGCAAGGGCTGGAGGGCTTCGACGAGCTCGTGGAGCGTCACCGCCGGCCGCCGTTCCGCCTCGAGGAGGGCCGGCGGCTCGGCCCTGTCGCGCACGCGCTCATCGATCTTTCCGACGGGATTTTCTCGGACGCCGCGCGAATCGCAGCTCGCTCGAGCTGCAGGCTCACGATCGACGTCGAGAGCGTGCCGCGGGCGGCGCGGCTCGAGGAGGTCGCCGAACTGCTCTTCTGGACCATGGGCGAGGACTACGAGCTGCTCGCTGCCGTCGCCCCCGAAGACGCGACTGCGCTGGGCCTGCCCGTCGTGGGGCGTGTCGAGGACGGCGCGGGCGTCGAGCCGGATTTGCCCGCCCGCTGGGACGCGTTCCGGCGCTAGTCGACGAGCAGGGTTGTCGTCTGCTTGGTTTGCAGCCGCGACACGACTGCTCCGGTCGACATGTCGATCACGTCGAAGCGAGTGTTGTTGTCCATGCCGACGTAGAGATAGCGGCCGACGACCTGCGGGTCGAAGCCCTCGTCGCGGCAGAGCCGGAACCGCTGGTCGCCGCGGAGATCGTAAGCGACGAGGGCGAAGCTCTCCGGTGCGCTCGAGCATCCTGCTTCGTACGCGAAGAGCTGAGAACCCGCGAGGTGCACGCCGGAGACCTCTCCGTCGATCCTACGAACGCTCCAGTCATCGGTGTCGATGAGGGACAGCCCGGCGGGCTTGCCGGCCACGTCGGTTTGACCCGTCTTGAGCGGCGGATAGTCCGTCCCACTCACAGCAACCAGGCCGCTTGCGAGCCACAACGCCTGTCGGTCCTTTCCTTCGATCATCTTGGCCTCCGCGGCGGGGTCGAGCCAGTCGAGGAAGCGGTGGAAGAGCGAGACAGGCTCCGAGAGCGTGTGGTACGTCACCGTTAGGTCGTCGAGGTCGACCTCGGCCACAGGGCCGCCGGGCGGCACGACGAGCGCCCGTCGGCCCCTCGGGTCAACGGCGAGTCCCGGCACTAGCTCGCGCGACCGAAACTCGGATTCGTCGTCACCTTGCTCCGTCTCCCAGCCGCCAACCATCCGGAGCGGGACGGTGGAGGTCCCCTCGGTGCCCCAGACAGCCAGCTTCAGGGGTCCGATTCGGTCGGCCGGCGCAACCAGACCCACCAATCCCGCCTCGATTGGCTCGGCCGCAAGCAACGTGCCCTCCACCTGCCTCATCTCGTGGACCTTTCGTCCTGCAGGGTCGATCACGACGACGAACTGCTGGCCGACGGCGGCGAAGAGCATCCCCGCCCGAGTCCAGTAGAGGCGGCTGATGTAGCCCGGGATTCCGAGATCGACCACGCCGAGGCGGCGAACCGCCGCCACGTCCACGAGCTCGACCTGCTGCTTTTCACCGTGACCAAGGGCGAGCGTCTTCCCCTCCGGCGAGAAGGCGATCAGAGTGGCTGCGCCCTGCTCGACCGGAAATCGACGCAACCCCGGAGCGAGGGTGCGAGGATCGAGCTCCGCCAGCTCGGCGCTGTTGCCCTTCCAGACGAGCCCGAGGAGCCGGTGAGTGGGCGGGCGGAAAGCCGCCTCCGGCGCCTTCTCCGGCGTCGCCTCTCTTCCGCTGCAGGACACGACGACGAGCAGCGCGAGGAGAGCCGTGAACGCTCCGATTCGCACAACCGCATTACACCCCGAATCGGGGCGCCGTTCCAGTCAGCAGCCGGTCAGGCTGCGGCCGAGAGCCAGCGCTGCCAGGCGGTCTCGTAGTGGCTCTTCGAGCGGGCGCCGATGACCGTGTCTTGCGGTTCGCCGCGCTCGAAGAGAATCACCGTCGGAATCGAGAGCACGTTGTAGCGCGAGGCCGTGGCCGGGTTGTCGTCCACGTTCAGCTTGAGGAACGAGACCCGGTCGCCGTGCTGTCCCGCGAGGTCGTCGATGATCGGGCTGACCACCCGGCACGGGCCGCACCACGGGGCCCAGAAGTCGACGACCACGGGGCGATCCGCCTGGAGAACATCCGCCTCGAAGGTCGCGTCGGTGACCTCGCTGACCACGGTCTCACTATAGCCCGGGCTAAAGACGACCCAGGAGAGCCCGCAGCCGGAGCGCGGGAACTTTGGCCACGGCCTCGAGGACGATGCCGCGGCTCATCTTCGACTTGCCGGCCTCGCGCTCGGAGAAGACGATCGGAATCTCGACGACGCGGGAGCCCACCCTGAGAGCGCGATACGTTGTCTCGATCTGGAAGGCATAGCCCTTCGTCGAGATCCGCTCCAGGCCGATTCCCTCCAGCACGGAGCGGCGAAAGCACTTGAACCCGCCCGTGAGGTCGCGGATCCCGACTCCCAGCAGAACCCGTGCGTACAAGGAGCCGAAGCGACTCACGGCCCGCCGGCCCAGGCCCCAGTCGCGGGTACCGCCGCCCTCGACATAGCGGGAGCCGAGCGCGAGATCGGCGTTCTGGGTGGCACCGATGAGCCGCGGAAGATCGTCCGGGTCGTGGGAGAAGTCGCAGTCCATCTCGACGATGCGATCGGCGTCCGTCGCGAGCGCCCAGACGAACCCGGCGAGGTACGCGGGGCCGAGTCCCTCCTTCCTCGGGCGGTGGAGGACCGAGAGGAAGCGGAGCTCGCCGGTCAGCCGGTCGGCGAGCTCGCCCGTCCCGTCGGGCGAGGAGTCGTCGATGACGAGAACGCGTGCATCGAGCTCGTGCCGGCGGACAACGTCGTCGAGGGCGCGCACCATCGGCTCGAGGTTGTCGCGCTCGTTATACGTCGGCAAGCAGACGACGACCCGCACCCGCGTATCATCGCCGCGTGGCGCGCGGCCTGCCCTCGAATGCCCAGCTCGCCGACCAGTTCGAGCTCCTCGCAGACATGCTCGAGCTGGACGGAGCCGATGCCTTTCGCCTGACGGCCTATCGCCGCGCGGCGACGCGCATCCGGGAGTCGGCCGTCCCCGTGGCGCAGCTCGCTCTCGACGGCAAGGCCACTCGTCTTTCGGGCATCGGGACGACGATTCAGAACAAGATCATCGAGTTCTCCGAGACGGGAGACCTGAGCGCGATCGCCAAGCTCCGGGACAAGTTGCCCGCCGGGCTGGTCGAGGTGATGCACGTGCCCGGGCTTGGCCCCAAGACTGCGCGGAAGCTCCACTCCGAGCTCGGCGTCCAGTCGGCCGCGGATCTGCGCTCCGCAGCCGAGAACGGCCTGCTCGCGGGCCTTCCGGGCCTGGGACCGAAAAGCGAGGAGAAGATTCTCAGGGCGCTCTCGAAGCCGAAGGCCGGTGTAACTGAACGCGGACGCGTTCTGCTGGGCCGCGTCCTTCCGGCGGTCGAGCGCGCCGTGGAGGAGCTGCGCGAGCATCCCGCAGCGGAGCGCGTCTCCGAGGCGGGAAGCGTCCGCCGCCGCTGCGAGACGGTACGCGACCTCGACATCATCGCCACGGCGAGCGATCCGTCCGCCCTCACCACCCATTTCGCGGCCCTGCCGTGGGTGGCCGAGGTCGTCGCTCAGGGCTCGACGAAGGCCACAGTCGTCTCCCACGACGGCCTTCGCTTCGACCTCCGCGTAGTGCCCCCGGAGAGCTACGGCAACCTCCTCCAGCACTTCACCGGATCGAAGGCGCACAACGTGGCTCTGCGCGAGGAGGCCGTGGGACGGAAGCTCTCTGTCTCCGAGTACGGCGTGAAGAACGCCGAGACCGGAGACGTCTTCCGTGCCGCTGACGAGGAGGAGCTGTACGCCTTCCTCGGCTACGAGTGGATACCACCCGAGCTGCGGGAGAACCGTGGAGAGCTCGCGGCCGCGCGTGACGGGTCGCTCCCGCGCCTCGTCGAGCTCGGGGACCTGAAAGGCGATCTCCACTCGCACACCGACTGGTCCGACGGGCGTGGAACGCTGGAGGAGATGGTCCTGGGAGCTCGAGCCCTGGGCAGGCGATACCTCGCCGTCTGCGACCATGCAAAGCGGTTGAAGGACGGGCGGTTGGAGCGGCAGGCGGAGGAGATCGCGGCTCTCAACGGGCGCGTCGACGGGATCGAGGTACTGTCGGGCGTCGAGGTCGACATCCGCGCGGACGGCTCCGTCGACGTGGCCGACGAGCCGCTAGCCGACAGGGCCTGGGTGATGGCCTCGGTTCATTCCGGTTTCGACAAGCCGCGCGCGGAGCTCACTCGGCGGATCGCAGCCGCGATGGAGAACCCGCACGTGGATTGCATCGGTCATCCGACGGGGCGGAAGATCAACCGCCGCGACTCCTACGACATCGATTTCGAAGCACTGCTCGATAAGGCGGTCGAGACGGGAACCTTTCTGGAGATCAACTCGCAGCCCGACCGGCTCGATCTCATCGACACGCACGCGCGCGCGGCGGCGGAAGCGGGAGTGCGCATCGTCATCTCGACCGACGCCCACCGGGTGCACGAGCTGGACTACCTCGGTCTCGGGGTGGCGCAGGCAAGGCGCGGCTGGCTGACCGCCGACCGGATCGTGAACGCGCGCCCGTGGCAGGAGGTCAGGAAGCTGATGAAGGGGCCTTGAGAGTGAGATTGTGTTCCACGCGCACAAGCCTTTCCGATGTCCCAAAGAGCCGTGTTGGGATGGCCTGAATGAGCGCCGATAGGCCCAATGAAGACTTTGTGCCGGTGAAACACAAACCAGACTCGGACGTGGACCAGTTTCGCCAGGACGGTGAGGCGGCGGTCGCCTGGGTGGCGGACTACCTCGAGCGCGTGCGCGAGCTTCCCGTGCAGGCCCGCGTGAAGCCGGGCGAGATCCGCGGAACGCTTCCACCTTCCCCGCCGGATCGCGGTGAGCCGTTCGCAGCTGTCCTGACCGATCTGGACGAGCTCCTGCTCCCGGGGATCACGCACTGGAATCACCCGCGGTTCTTCGGCTACTTCGCCAACTCGGGTTCCGAGCCGGGCATCCTCGCCGAGCTCTTGATTGCCGCCCTCAACGTCAACGCCATGGTCTGGACGACGTCCCCGGCCGCCACCGAGCTGGAGGAGCTCGCGCTCGACTGGCTCCGCCAGCTGATCGGTCTCCCGGAAGGTCTACACGGACATATCGAGGACACGGCGTCGACCGCGACGATCGTCGCCCTCGCCGCTGCGCGCGACCTCCGCCCGGGCGGGGCGGTTCTCACCTCGGAGCAGGCGAACTTCTCGGTGGCGAAGGCTGCACGGCTGGTGGGGCTCGAGTGTCGATCCCTGCCCGTCGACTCCGAGTTCCGGCTCCGTCCCGATGCGCTCGCCGCGGAGATCGAGGGAGCCGCCGCAGTGGTCGCCACCGTGGGGACGACCTCGACGACCTCCGTCGACCCGGTTCCCGAGATCGCCGATCTCTGCGAGCAGTCCGGGGCGTGGCTCCACGTGGATGCGGCATACGCCGGCTCCGCGGCGGTCTGCGAAGAGTTTCGCTGGGCCCTCGCCGGCGCCGACCGAGCCGATTCGATCGTCGTCAACCCGCACAAGTGGCTCTTCACGCCCTTCGACTGCTCCGCGCTCTGGACACGCCGGCCCGACGCTCTCTTCAGAGCCTTCTCCGCCGATCCGGAGTACATCCCGGAGCGAGCCTCCGGGGTCATCGATCTCAAGGACTACGGCCCCGCGCTCGGCCGCCGCTTCCGGGCGCTCAAGCTCTGGGCGGTGCTGAGGGCCTACGGCCGCGAAGGCCTGCAGGACCTCATCCGGGAGCACGTCCGGCTCGCACGGCTCTTCGCCTCGTGGGTGGAGGCGGATCCGGACTGGGAGGTGGTCGCCCCGTATCCGTTCTCCGTCGTCTGCTTCCGCTGGCAAGGTGAGGACGAGGCGAACGAGGCGCTGCTGAGGAGGGTGAACGAGACGGGCGAGGCGTTCCTCTCGCATACACGCTTGAACGGGCGCTACGTGCTCAGGCTCGCAGTAGGCAATCTGCGGACCACCGAGGCGGACGTCGCGAGGGCCTGGGAGCTCCTGCGCGAAGCGGCGGCGGCCTAGATCGAGCCCGAGAACGTGTCGCAGGCCGCGGGCTTGCCGGTCTCGTAGCCGCGCGAGAACCAGCGGCGGCGCTGCTCGGACGAGCCGTGCGTCCACGTCTCCGGAGTGACCTGGCCCTGCGTCTGCTCCTGGATGCGGTCGTCGCCGATCGCGGCCGCCGCGTCAAGGCCCTCATTGATGTCGGCCTGTGTGAGCTGCTCGATGAGGCCGGTGGAGACCGCGTTCGCCGCCCAGACGCCCGCGTAGCAATCCGCCTGAAGCTCGGAGCGCACGGCTTTGCTCTGCGGGCCCTGGCGGTCACCGCGGATGCTCTCCAGCACGCCGAACTCGTCCTGCACGTGATGGCCGTACTCATGCGCGATCACGTAGGCCTGCGCGAAGGGAGCTGCGCCGGCGCCGAAGCGGGACTGGAGCTCGTCGAAGAAGCCGAGGTCGATGTAGACGAGCTCGTCCGCGGGGCAGTAGAACGGACCGACCTCGGAGCTCGCGAAGCCGCAACCGGTCTGGATCTGGCCCGTGAAGAAGACGGTGTCCGCGTACCGATACTTCTTGCCGCTCCGCGCGAACACGCCGTCCCAGAATTTCTGCACGCTATTCACGACGCCGACGATGCGGCAGTCCTGGCGCGTGTTCGCGTCCTCGCCGGTCCGGCACTCGGTCGAGACCTCACCCGGCGTGTCGCCCTGCCCGACCCGCTGGTCTTCGAGTGGCGCGAGCTGTCCGAGACCCCCCTCGCCGGATAGGACGGCGAAGGCCAGGTAGATGACGAGCACGGCGATGCCGAGCCCTCCGCCGCCGACGGCGAGCCCTCCGCCCATGCGGCGGCCGCGGGCGTCGGTGACCTGGCCGGTGTCGAGCTTGGCGCCTCTGCGGAAACGCATGCCTGGTCACTACCCGTTAGCGCGCGAGCCATTCTTCGAGCCGCGAGCTGTCGTCGAGACTCGAGAAGTCGCCGTGATCACGGATCTCGGTGGCT
>Ga0209874_1000151_pt1 | contig 18206 bp, 21 predicted proteins | sample GWRWN1_20_30_FD_187216 | JGI IMG/M metagenome (GOLD analysis project Ga0209874, IMG submission 187216) | Riverbed sediment microbial communities from areas with no vegetation in Columbia River, Washington, USA - GW-RW N1_20_30 (SPAdes)... | ecosystem: Environmental > Aquatic > Freshwater > River... | reverse complement strand
TAGTGGTCTTTGAGAGGAACGAAGTGTGTTCCTCGGGCGAAGATAAATGAGTCATCAAAGCCAGTCGCTTTTGCGGTTGTGCCGCAAGAGTGTACTGGCTTTTGTATTTCAGAGGCGACCCAGCAGATGCAGGACTTTTATAGCATAGGAAGGAGGCTTTTATGTTTATAGAGACTTATTATGATGACAGGGCTGCGGTTCCCGGCAGCACAAGTGAGCCGATGATTCCCTATCCTGAACTGTCGGGGGAGAAGCTGACGGTGTGGCAAGAATACTTGCCGATTAAGAGACCGATAAGAAATCTCTACTCACCGTTCAATACCATTCCTGACCCTGCGGTTGCAGAGATAAAAAAGGCAACACGTTCATTTGACCATATAGAGATCTGGAGCCGCGCAGCCGACCCCATGGCCGTCGGAATCATCGGAGAAGAGAAACCGCGCTACTTTTCTATCGTGCGCTGGGGGGATGCGGAACTCACGCTAGCGCAGGTAAAAAGGCGACTGTGGATCGAGAAATGGCTGCTCCGGCTGACTGCGACAGGGGGAATTTTGGGGTTTCTCGTTGTGACGTTGGCTGCCAGGGCATATGGTGGGTAGAGGTTCTCTTCTGTCCTCTGCTCCTCTTAGACGAAACTTATTCCGGGAGGTTCCTTTGCAACCTAATCGTGGGCAGGCTCGCGACCACTCGCAATATTTCGCTCGTCGCCGCCTGCTGCTCTAAAGACTCGCGTAAGATCACGGTTGCGCTCCTGCAATTCCTTGAACAGCCGCGCGTTCTCGATGGCAATCACTGCTTGAGAGGCATAAGTTTCTAGCAGTTTGATCTGCTTGTCCGTGAAAGGACGAACTTCAGTTCGGCGCACCACAACCACCCCAATAGGCATTCTCTCTCGCAGCAACGGTGTGGCTACGATGGTGCGAGTACCAGTAAGCTCCTGAAAGGCCTTGGACTCCGTAAACTCTGTGTCAACTTCTGCCGCGATGTCGTGGATATGGATGGTCTGCCGGTCTATTACAGCTCGGCCAGCCACATCGCCTCGACGTAATAGGCAAGGTCGCTCGATCCAGACAAGCCGTTTAGCATAACCACAATGCGAGAGGTTCTAGACAGGTATCTAACAACTGACGAAAGTAAGAAGAACTGCTGCAGGACGCATTGGAGCAAATCAAACACAAAGCGCCCGACGTAATTCTCTTGGATCTTAGCCTTCCAGACATGCCCCGCCTCCTTAATCCTTAATCCTTCCACGTCGGCGAGAGTGAAACAGGCTCAATCCTAAGCACGGACACGAGGTCCGGGAGTAAGCCCATGAAGAGGGCTAAGGATATTACTGTAGGTGAGACGGTCTTTGACAGAGGTCAACGCTTTATCGTCAAAGAGGTCCGCGTAGATGCGGAACATGGTTGGATCGCGTTCCTTGACACAGAAGGCTTCTGGCACGGGGTCTACCACCCGGACGAATACTTAAGAGTAGGGGAATGAATCGAATCAACTCTAAACTTCATGGGAGGACAAAATGAAAAAGACAAAACAAAATCAGACCGAGACCGCAATCACCGAATTGATCGATCAAGTGGAAAAATTTTTCAGCACCGCGCCGCTTCGGTTCCTCGACATCGACGGCGGCAACAGTGATCTCGGCAATGAGGAGCGCGCTTCAGGAACGTTGTGGTCCGCAATCTCTCTATCGCAAAAAGCGGATCAAGAACGTAACCACCTAGGCGCGATAAACAAAACTCCGACGGCCCCGAGAATCAATGCGCCTATGAACCACCCTAATCCGTAGGACAAAAGATACAACCCAAGCGCAAAGCAATTGGCCTTTAAGCCGGAGGGGCAACCAGAGAGCGTGCAAACCGATGGATCTGGGTTTTGGGACGGGGTGATTACCTCCAGCGGGGGGATCTAACGAAGCTTAGACGAAGATTGCTTAGCGTAACAGGCGGATTGGGAGTCCGAAGGGTGGGAATAAGGACTGCACGACGGTAGAAGCGGCTCCCGTGCTTCCTGTGGGCTACGTTGTTAGTGCGAGCCGGATTGCAGACAGAAGGATGATTCTCGCGGGATACCGGCTGGCTGATCTTCTGACGCGGGTACTCACACTTTGATTGGAGGAGAATTCAGTTCAATCCTGGCATCGCTGCTTGTTTTTCTGCGATCACTTGATCACCTTATCCGCCCGATACAGCATGGATTGTGGAATCGTCAGGCCAATCTGCGTAGCCGTCTTGAGATTGATCACCAGTTTTAGCTTCGTCCACCGTTCAACGGGCAAATCTGATGGCTTGGTTCCCTTGAGGATCTTGTCCACATAAACAGCGAGGCGCCGATGTGTGTCGGGAAAACTTCGCCCGTAGCTCATCAGCCCGCCACTCTCACACCATTCTGTGCTCGCGTATATCGCCGGAAGTCTGCTCTTTACAGCGAGTTCAACGACCCGTGTCGGGTAAGTCGTTATCGGGGGATGATGGATGAACGTGAGAGCGTCGACCCTCAATTTGGCCGCCGACTCAAACGCCCGGTCGATATCGTTTGCGTGTCTTACTCCAAGAGATTCAATCCGAATCCCCAGCGCCTTTCCTGACTCACCCGCTTCTTTCATACCAATATTCGCACCCAGGTCCGTCGGATTAAAGAGGATCGCCGCGAGCGAGAGTCTGGGAACTATCTCCTTGAGAAGCTCTAAGCGTTTGCCATACAACTCGCTATTTGCCAGCGTCACCCCGGTTATGTTACCACCTGGCCGCTCAAGACTGGCGACAAGACCTCTCGCCACTGGATCGCCGGTCGTAGAAAAGATAATGGGGATTTCTTTGGTCGCATCCCGGGCAGCCGAAACGGCCGCCGACGAGGAGGCAACGATAACGTTGACCTTGAGCCGAACCAGCTCGGCGGCAAGTACGGGCAGCCAGTTGAGATCTCCCTCCGCATATCGATACTCAATGCCGAGATTCTGTCCTTCGACGTAGCCCAATTCTCGCAAACCTTGGCGTAATGCATCCGCATTATTGGAAAAAAGAGCGGCGGTGTTAGGGACTAGAATACCGATCCGGTGAAACTTTCCCGGCTGCTGTGCGTCAGCGAGACAGACAGAAGCGAGCATCAAACCAACAAGTAAAACGACAATTGCTTTTGTAGCCATAACCACCTGTTACGGTTCATTGTAGGTTATCCAGAACATTTTGTCTTGCCCCTTGTTCATCGGATATGGCGTAGCTGGCACCCATATTACAGATACGGGGAGTATAAAAAAAGACACATCTCTCGTGGGCAAAGCAATCGAGACAGTTGGGGTATTCATTTGGCTCGCACACTCGCCGTGCTAAACGTGGCGAGGTAGCTACGATTACCGAGTGGTTCGTGCGGTGTATTCAGACATCAGCCGGCGCGATATATCCAAGCCAACAGACCACGACACTTTCCAAGATTGAACTGAACGACGCTTTGGGCGAAACATAAGAAACGCTGAGCCATTGACGACGGAAAACGGTGGAGAGCCATTCCAAACATTTAACGCTCAGCCTCTTTCATCTTCTCCGTAGGCCACCTCGGCACCTAGATCATTCGCGACTTCCCGGAATTGTTCGAGGGCGGCTTCGAGGTTTTCACGGATTTCCTGAGGGAGCACGTCGGGATCAGGAAGAGTATCGGATTCTTCGAGGCTTTCGTCTCTCAGCCAAAAGATATCGAGGCTGGCCTCGTCACGGTTGATGAGTTTTTCATGATCGAACGCACGCCAGCGAACATCAATAGCAACATTCAAGGGTAAGAAATCAAACCCTGTAGCCTAGGCAGATTTCAATTCAAGGAGAATTTCAATTCAATTTTGCTAGGCCAAAAGTCTGCCCGTTTTCCGAAGAAGAGCTCACTCGATCCCTCGATGTTTCGCAATTTATTGAAAACACCAAATCAACGAAGCAGAGACTCCTGATCCGCCAGCGCTTGAAAATTATGTCCGGCGAATTTTGTCGAAGCGATACGGAACTTCTAAGGGCATTTTGTCCTGCGTATGAAGTCAAGAATCACTGTGCTGGCCGTCCTGTCCGGATGACTAAGCGCTGCGACAATCAGAAAATGTCCCTCCCAGGGCGTGACAACCAGCCGGCTGGGGACACCCGCCGCCGCTAACGCCTCGTACATTACTTGATTCTGTCGTTTGAGGCCCTTCGCCTCCCAGCGACCATGCAGCAAGAGGAACGGAGGCGCCAAAGGCGTGACGAGGTTGACTGCGGAAGCCTCAAACTTCCAGCGGTCGCCGCTGTCGCCGGCGCGAAAGCTCTTCTCGAAAAGCGCAGGGTCGGTACCCAGCTCGTATGTTTTAGTATCCGCGATGTCGAAAGGGGCGCCACTCACGGCAATCACGCCGCAAGCGACCTGGGGAGGAAGACCTAATTCTCGGAGTGATTCGTGATCCAGGGCAGCCCGAGCAGCCAACTGCGCACCGGAGGAATGACCAGAAACAAAAATGGCATGCCTGTTCGCGCCGTAACCGTCCGCGTGCCTATAGACCCACGCCAATGCCTGAGCAATGTCCTTTACTTGCTCGCGCCAAGTGACTGCTGGCTGCAACCGGTAATTGACGACCGCTACGCCTATACCTCGAGCAGCGTAAAAACGGCCAATGTTACCGTAAGGATCGGCATCTCCAAATTTAAGCGCTTTGTCGCCACTCTTCCAGCCACCGCCATGAACAAAGATCAAAACCGGCCAGCCACTGCCCCCGGGGACATAGAAGTCTAAGCGATGCTTCCGCTCGTCCGCATACGGACTGGTCCAATAGTTCAAATCCTTGTACACTTGATCCGGCGGGAAGAACGCCTCCCGGTAGAAGAGATGAACCGCCATCCATTCCGCAAATTCCCCGCAACCCACCACTGCAAACGCGAAGAACAGGGCAATGACCACTTTTGCAAGATTTCGAATACGAGGAAGGACACGAGCCTTCTGTCTGAAGACTTCCATGCGCGGCTCCTTAAGATAATTGATGACCGCAGTGCTTCCCACCACTTATGGGTCAGGGGTTCCAATTCAGTCAAGAGCAAACCCTGTTCCAACAATAAAACTGCGTACATTCAGAATGCGTCTGCGTAAACAATCGTGTTGCCAAGAACATCAAAATGCCACCAGTCGTGAACCGTCGAACAGGCCCAAATTACGCTGCGTCAACCAGGCGAAAAAAACGTTATTCACCGAATTTATGTCGGAACAGGGCTAACCATGCGGTTGCACCCCACTGGCGAAATGCGTAGGACGGCTGCAGCAAGATTACCCTTTCACCGAACTGGAGCTGACTCTCTGTGGTACAGCAGCGCAGGTGAATGATATGGGGTCAAGACTGCTTTTGGCTCTTTACGTCTCACACAATTGACGGCGCTTCACTGCAATCAAAACAAGAGTGAAGAATATTTTAAGACGATAAACGACGGACAGCCGAAGCCATTTAAAGTTCATTGCGCATCTATTTATTCTGTAGGCAGGTGGATCCCCAAATCCGTGGCGATTTCGCGGAACTGTTAGAGGGCGGCTTCGAGGTCTTCGACGATTTCCTGAGCGAGCACGTCGGAATCGGGAAGATTGTCGGAATCTTCCAGGCTTTTGTCTCTGAGCCAGAAGATGTTGAGGCTAGCTTTGTCGCGGTATTGTGAAAAGACTCCGGACCCCTTTAATTCCCCTCAGAAGGGCTGGAATAGCTCAATCGGGTTGCCGGACGGATCCTCGATGAGAATTTGCTTGCCTCCGTTGCCGGTCACGATCTCGTTTCGGAACCGCGCTCCGGCGCTCTTAAGTTTCTTGACAGTGACTTCCAGGTCTTTGACTTCGATCTGAATCCGGTTCCAGCCACCTGGAGCAGGAAGCTGTCCCCCCGCCATGGCTTGTCCGGCGCCGCCAGCACCGGGTCGGTTGAGCAAAAGCTGTAAATCCCCTCGCGACAAGCTCGCGAAGCCCGGCGCCGGATGCATGTCGAGTTTGAAGTCAAGCATGTCGGTGTAAAAGGGGATCGCTGCATCGACATCGCTAACGATATAACGAACACTAATCTTACTCATGATTTCTCACTTCCAAAAATTATTCCGAGAAAAGAGCTTTTCAAAAAAGCGACATCATTGTGGTTTAAGATATCGGCATCCAACGTAGATAGTTTCATTTGTGAGCGACAACCTCACCGGCTGTGATCTGAGGCGGGTTTGGGAGCAGTGAAGCTAAACTCTCCCGTACCACGGCCGCAGCCTTTCGGTTTGATTCTTCAGCACCAGCTTTATCCTGATAAACGCTGGTCGAGATCATCACGCCGCCCCCAGCGTCAATCCAATAGTACGCCACGAACCCTGCGATCTCAGAAATAACTGGTAAAAATTTTTCTCTCACCTGCCGTCCAGCCTCAGTCGAATTGGTCACGCCCTCGTATCGTCGTACCGTCGCATACATGGCTTTCTCCTTTCGCAGTAAGTACCGCGTTCACTCACCTCGAACCACAGCATCGACAACGCCAGTGAATTCTCCAAAGCCACAACTCATAGCTTTCCCTCCTATTGATCAATAAGAAAGCCAGCAACCGTGGCGCAAAGAATTGCCAAGGCGGCTGGCTTTAGACTCTTCTGGTCACAATCCTCCTCCGAGGAACCATAACTTTTTTCCTCGCCGGCCCTCATTCACACTAGGAGCCCGTCAAAGTTGAAGGACGTATCGATAAGCTTCGGTTATCAAAGGTCAGACGATAATGTCAACCTCAATCACGAAAGATAAAATCGATCCTCGACTCGGAATAAGATGGAATTGAACGACGGTTTGGGCGGAACGTAAGAAACGCTGAGCCATTGTCGACAAAAAAACGGTGGAGATCCATTGCAATCGTTTAATGCTCAGCCACATTCATCTTCTCCGTAGGCCACCTCGCCACCTGGATCGCTCGGGATTTCGCGGACCCTGTTCCAACGCGGGTTCGAGGTCTTCACTGATCTCTTCGGCGAAAACGCTGGGATCGGGAGATTGTCCATTCTTCGAGGCTTTCGTCGCCGAGCCAGAGAATGTCGAGATCGCTTTGTTGCGGGGTAATTAGCTTCCCGTAGTCGTACGTGAAAGCGGTGTGAAAAGACTCCCGACCAACGAAACTGCTTAAGTTTTCGTCCAACGACTTAGAGTTTTTAATCGTCAACCAGGACCCCTTATTCTAGAAAGTATCGCCTTGCAATCGGCCGCTCGGTGATCATATTCTCACGGACCGAGGGCACGTGAAGCGATCGAAACAGGTGTCAAGTTCATGTGAAGGAGTGTGACCATCATGACTTTCCCCGATTTCGCGGAGGCGTACCAGTGGAATTATCGGCCGCAACATCCCAGGCGACCTGACTGGTTCAAGGAGTGGCCTGGCGGCGCCAGGATGGCGGTGATGCTCATCTTGCTGCACGAATGGGAGTCCATGCCCGCACCGGGCAGGCCGATGCCCAGCGGAGCACACCACACATTCGACTACCTGGCGCTGGGCGCGCGTGAATATGGCGCCAGGTCCGGCATCTGGCGCCTCCTGGACGTATTGGACCGCCACGATGTCAAGGCCACGGTCATCGCAAGCGGTTTGGTCGCTGAGCTATTCCCGGAGAGCGTGCGAGAGGTCAGAGCGCGAGGGCACGAGCTCGCCACCCACGGGTGGGACCAATCGATGCACCCTCCTGTCTTCAAGACCAAGGATGATGAACGAAACTCGATCGCTAAATCTATTACTGCCCTCGAACAGGCCGCCAAACAGCGAATCGTCGGATACATGTCGCAGGGGCCGCGGCCGACGCCGAACACGCTGGAGATATGCACGGAGCTGGGGTTTGTTTGGACTGCGGACTATTCCGACTCCGACGTCCCGTACGTCATCGACGTCAATGGAAAAAAAATCGTGTCGGTGGGTTATGTCATGCCGAATTACACTGACAACAATCTCGTGCCGCTCGGTCTGGCTGCCGGCCTCAGGCAATTGAAGGACGCCTTCGATGCCAGTTACGAGGAGTCTCTGAGGCATCCGATGAAGTTCTGCTACGCCTGCCACGTGCACATCAGCGGGAGACCCGGGATGAGTAAACTGCTGGATCATTTCATCGACTATGCCCACGGGCACGATGGCGTACGGTTTTACCCTTGCATCGACATCGCAAACTTCTGGCTCGAACGAGAAGGAAATAAATTAGCATGAGATTGAAATGTACGACGCCTCGCCGATCTCCTGGATGAGAACGTCGGGATCGGTACCATTTTCTGGGTCCTCAAAGCTTTCAACGACTTGAACGGTTTGAACGGCTGGAACATTTTGAACCGTCTGGCTTCTTAGCCGCAATTGGCTGCTCCAGCCGCGGGTTAGTCGGTAAGCGTCAACCGATCACCGCGGCGAATCATTCCACCCCGCACGACAGTCGCATACAGCCCAACATTGCCCCGATTGTGTTGGACCGCCGTACGCAAAATACCGCTATCCTTCGGGAGCTCTCCCTGGGCTAAGGTCGTCATCACACAGCGACCGCACGGACCCGTGATGCTTAGTCGAACCTCGTCCCCGATGGCAAGCATGTGGCCGATCCAGGCATTCTCAACAAAGCTGTTCTCGCCCGAGGCGGGCTCCACTACGATGTTTGGACGAAAGCGCCGTACCGCAAAGTGTCCTTTCGGATAGAGTTCACGGAGCCGATCAAGCGTGGCGGTCGTCAGCAGATGGACGGTGGCACAATCGAAGAACGTACCTTCCGGTAGAGTGAAATCGGTGACCGTGTCCCGGTGGTCGAGGCCTTCCATGTCCGGCCAGTACTCCTCGGCATTGACCTCCCCGCGGTGGGCCGCACGAAGTGTCACCTCACGGTTAACTGCCTTTGAGAGAATCTGGTTAAGATCATCTTGGTCACTAGTGACAGTGGTGCCATCGGGGAGAGCAATTCGGACCGGAGGAACTTTTCCGACCGCGCGCGCCGGCTCTATAAAGGTGGCGCGGAAATCGAAGAGACGCGGCCATTTTCGCGGGTTCTTGGCGGTTGCCACCTTCCCGTCGGAACTGTCGACAAGGGCATACGCACGATCCCCAAGCAGCCCACGTTCCGTAACCTCGGTGGCGTTCAGTTCTTCTCCCATCATGGACTTGACGGGATATCGCCAAAGCGAAACCACCGAACCAAGCTCGATCTGAGCTGCGTTCGACATACTTCACCTCCGTGTGAATGTAAGAGACAAAAAAGCCAGCGCACCCTAGCGATGAAATCGAACGAGTGGCTGGCCTTAAACTCTTCTCGTCATTTCCCCCTCCGAGGAACGTTTTTCGTCCCTTCGTTTGACCTCAGATCACACCGAGAGCCTTCTCAATTATAGGGGAAGCTTGTTACGACAGGACAGATATCACTTAGGCAAAGGCTGTCAATAAGTATTTCATATCAGCGTTCAGTGTAACGACGCGGTGCAATCAACACCTCGGCGGGCGGCTTCGAGGTCGCCGACGATTTCCTGGGCGAGAACGTCCGGATCGGGCGATTGTCGGAATCTTCCAGGCTTTCGTCTCTGAGCCAGAAAATGTCGAGGCTCGGTTTGTTGCGGTTGGCTTAAACACCTTAAAAAACAGAGTGGTTCCATTTTTCCGCCCCTTAAATTACCCCATAGCTAAGTATGGCCTGCGAGGTCTGCAATTTTTTTTAGCCCGTACCCCGCAATCATGAACCGATCGCGTAAGTGTTTGTCCTCGAACCCAGGCGGTGGTGGTGCCAGCGTCGGGTCCTCCAGTGGCATTGGTAGGATCGCGTCCATCCCGCGCTTCGCGCGCGCGGTTTCAAACTCCCACAACACCCACTTTGAATCTCTCGCATGACGCGACCAAAAAAGGAGAAAGACATCGCGCTTGCCGATTTGCACTTCGAGTTGCGGTTTGAAAGCTTCGTTTGGCGTGAGATCGAGGCAATCCTGAAAGATGTCCAACGTCGGCGCCCAGTGCGCCAGAGTCGAGAGACTGCGCGTGACAACCTCTCCGTCTTTTGACGAATACGACGCAAACGCGGACGACGGGGCATGGGCTATCGTTTCGTGCATGCCGGTCTCCGTGGAGTCATCTCCGACTGCCAATCCAAGTGGAATAAAAGCAATTTCCAGCCCATCGAGCAGAACATGAAAACAAAGCTGTAGTTTCGTGCGCGGCGCATCCGCATCGACGGTGACGGCGAAGCTGACCAAATTCTCTCGGCCGTTCCATTCAAAGGATCGCTCCGCCGGCGTGAAGCGCAGGTGTTCGCCGGTCAGGCGCACCGTGATCGGCGCACCCACGCGCCAACGGGCCTCCCGATCCGGTGAAACATCGGTCACGATCCGGTCACCCGCATCGCCCAGATCCTTCAGGTGATTTTCCGCCAGTTGCTTCGCCGCTGCGACATACGCAACAAACCGCGCGTTAAAACTTGAACCGGGCGCAGCCTGTCGCGGCGCGGCGACACCAAGCAGAACAGGCTCAGCTTGCTCAACTCCAACTTTCTCAGACTTCGTCGCAGGAGGCGGGCTCCCGCCATTTGCCTGTTTTGGTCGTGATTCACTCCTTGGTGATTCATTGGTGATTCAATTGGCGGTGTCGCCCGCTGGCCGCGTGTTCGGAACCGTTCCATGAATTCGCCAATCGTGCCGGTGACTTTCGAGAAGATTCCACCCTTACTTGCGCCCAGCGTCTGCGGTGCCGGAATCACCGATTGTCCTGTGCGCGACTCCAAATCCGACAGCAACCTTCGGAATTCGGCTGCATCAGATGATCCGTCCCAATCGGAGAGGTCTGCCGCCTGTAAGTTTCGGAAACCGACCGGCGGGTGAACCTGTTCGATCAGAACGGGCACTAGTTTGCCGACCGTGCGACCTTCTTCGGCTTCCTCCTTGACCCAGTCACTATCCACGGAGTTGCGTGACCACAGGACGACCATGTGGTCCGCTGCATGCAGTTCCTTTTCGAGTACGTCTTGGTAAGACTCTCCCGCAGAAATTTGACGATCCCACCACACTTCAAAACCAGCCGCCTCGAGCAGCCGCGCGATGCGCTCGGCGAGTTCGCGGTCCTCCCGACTGTAGCTCAGAAAAATACGGGCCATTTCTTTCCACGTCATGCGTCCGACGGACGCTTTATCACTGACGCCACCCTGCGCTTCATGGGTTAAGACTAGCTGAGAGTCGATGGATCTGTCTCGCTCCAGCAGGCATGGAAAGGATTCACAAACTCTTTTCTCTGCCTCACTTTAACCATTGGCAGAATACACGCTCTAGTGTTGTCTACGGAGTGAAGCATTTCCGGTATTACTCAAAACGCGCTCCGACTGCGCGGCACTAACGGATTGCAGAATCTAAGTTGGGAGAAATTGCGAGCAGTTTAGCGATTTGGCGAGGATCTGACAACAACTATTTGGTCACTGGTGGGAGGTCACAAGGCACCGGCTGACGACTGGACACTGTTCAAACCGTTCAAAAAGTTCAAACAGTTCCAGTCGTTTAAAAGCACGGCCAGCAAACTGCTAGAGATTCAGTAATTTCGCGGCGTTTTCGCCGAGGATCTTATCCTTCTGTTTGGAGGTCAGATCCTTTCGTTCCCGGATGCTGGACACCGTGTGCGGGTATTCGGAGTCGAAATGCGGAAAGTCGGTGGCCATCAGGATATGGTCTTCCCCGACTTCCTTTAGAGATTGCGTCATGTCGCCTTCGTCGGCCTCGCAGGTAACGTAGCAATTCCGTTTGACGTATTCCGATGGAGCCATTTTCAAGCCGCCGGAAATTTGCGGGAAGTCCTTGGCCCATTCCCAATCGTCGTCCATACGGTGCATCCAATAGAGCGGCCATTCCGCGCTGCATTCGAAGAAGGCGACTTTCAGTTTGGGGAATTTTTCGAATACCCCGCCCAGCACCAGCGCAACCAAAGCCGGCGTGCAGTTCATGACACGGCCGAGCACGTGGGTCTTGAAGAAGTTATCGAAGCGGTCGGTCAACTCGCCGTTGCTGTTCGGGTGACAGAACAGCGGCACGCCGAGCTCTTCCGCAGCCTGATAGTATGGATAGAAAGTCGGATGGTCCACGTTGCGGTTGCCGATGTAGGGAACCAGATGGCTGGCTTTGAAACCCAGTTCTTTGACGCAACGGTGCAACTCACCCGCCATCGCCTCTGGGCAACCGGCAGGCATCATTGCGGCGGGAAGCAGCACGTCCTCGTGTCCCTTCACTAGCTTCGCCACCCAGTTGTTATACGCTTGCGCGCACGCGAGTCCTAAGCCGCCGATATTCTCGGTGGCGACGTTGATGCCCGTTGGGAAAATGATCTGCTTATCGATGCCCTCTTTCTTGATATCCCTCAGGCGCCGCTCCATGTCGTAGCCCGCAACTTGCCGCTCGGCAATCTCGCCGTTACGCCAGTTGACCTTGGGATCGTATATATAAGGATGGCGGTGCGCCGCGCGCCCCTGGGGATCCCCTGGATCCAAAGAATGGACCCACTTGGTATTGTGGTTTCTGCCTTCGCCCATTCTCTGCGGCGTGAATCGAGCGTAAGGCTCGGGCAAATTGTATACTTCGTCCATGAAGTAGCCTTCACGCAAGTGCGAATCCAGATCAATAATCATCTTTCCTCCTAGGCAGGCCGTCTAAAAAGATTGTTCAAATCGTTCAAGACGTTCCAAACGTTCCAGTCGTTCAAAACAAGGCCTCGCGTCTGAACGCTTCTAAACCGCCTGTCAATTTAGTCTTTTAGATACCCTCTAATAATAAAGATACGCTTTCACTTTTTGCCCATCGATGAAATAAAAGAGCGGTCGATCATGTCCTCCACGGTTAATTTTTTCTTCAGTCTGCCGGCCTCCAATTCCTGTTCAACCACGGTGGGGATCACCTTCTCGGCGATCTGACCGTTGAACGGGAACGAATCGCGGTATTCGTCATACCCTGCGGGGGCATAGGCAGGATCTATCTTGACGTATTTTCTTAAGATCCTTACTGAATCGTCCTTGTTCTCACGGGTATATCTCACGCCTCTCTGGAAGGCGCGGAGAAATCTCGTTACTTGATCCCTTTCTTTATTGATCCATGATTCCTTTGCCGCAAAAGTCTCATAGGGCCATTCCGGAAAGACTTCCTTTAGATCGAGCAACTTGTTGTAACCCTGGGCTTTGGCGATCTCCGTCACCGGGAACCACACGATCGATGCATCCACTCCTTTTGCAGTCAACGCTGCAAAACGCGCCGGCGTGCTGCCGATCTGAAGAATTGTCACGTCCTTCGCATCGACCCCGAAATGGCGCAAAGTGGCACGCGTCAGAAAGTCGGTGAGCGAACCGAACCGGCTTATCGCGAAGCGTTTGCCTTTGGCTTGCTGCATCGACTTGAAATCGGGCTGGGAGTAAAGCTGAAACGGCATGATGTTGCAGATACCCCAGAAATTTTTGATATCAAACCCTGCCCCGCGCCCTCCAATAGTTTCCACGAAGGCGCTCCCCATTATTTGAATGTCTCCACCAACGAGCGCCTGAAGATTCGTTGCGCCGGCGTTGAAGAGAACCAAAAGCACATCCAGCCCCTCGTCTTTGAAGAACCCCTTATCTTCAGTGACGTAAACCGGTAAAAAGGCCACATTTACAGATGATAGTCCAACGATGAGCTTCGCTTGACTCGTTTTCGCTGAGAATCCAAAGGCGCAAACCAGAACGAAAAGCAGCAGTCCTGACTTTCTTAGGTTCATTAATGACCCCCGTTGAAAAAGGTTAGGTGTTTTTCTTGGCGTTCTCGCGTCTTCGCGCGAACCCCCTCTCTATCTCCCCCTTAGCAAGGGGGAGAAAAGGGGGTCGCCAAAATCGGAAAGAACTGCTGCGCCGGAACATCATCAGCCCAAAATTTCGAATATCTCTGGCTGGCTTTGAGGAAAAATTCTTTCTCGTTTACTACCCGAATTCTTACACCCTGCGCGCGGCCTCGCGCAAGCTCCCACGGACAACTTAAATCACTGATTGCTCCGGCAAGATGGTTTTCAGGACGCGCAGGTAGTTGCCGCCGAGAATCAAGGCGATTTCCTCTTCTTTGTAGCCGTGTTTCTGCAGGCCGTCGATCAGATTGGGCAGGTCTTCGATTTCCTCGAAGCCTTTGATCAGCGGATCTTTGTGTAACGGATGGTGGCGATCTTTAAGGGTGCGCGGGCCGTCATATTTGACGAAATCCATGCCCAGGGCGAGATGCTCGATGCCGACGAGATTGATCATATAGTCCATGTGTTTCAGCATATCTTCGATTGCGACCTCACCCTTGCCGACGCGCTCCGGCAAAGCGAGAATGCCCACCAGACCGCCTTGGTCGGCGATGGCTTTGATCTGGTCGTCCGCCAAGTTGCGCGGGTTGTCGAGCATGCCGCAGGCGTTGGCGTGGCTGACGAGCAACGGCGCGGTCGCAACTTCTAAGGTCTGAAAGAATCCCTCGCGATTCATATGCGATAGATCGACGATCATGCCTAGCCGGTTTGCTTCCTTGATGACTTCGACACCGAAATTCGTCAGGCCGCCTCCGGTCCGGTTTTCCCATACGCCATCGCCGAGCTCGTTGCGAAAATTCCACACGGGTTGCAGCGACCGCAAGCCGAGGCGGTAGAAATTTCTTAGATTATGGATGCTGCCGCGCAAAGGCATACAGCCTTCGAAATGCAGTATGAATTTAACTGTCCCTGGCTCAACTTTGTCGGGGAGGTCGCTGCGGGTCTTGACCATCTGGATCATCCCTTCGGAGCGCGGCGCCTCTTCCAAAAACTGATCGATCTGGTCCAGGGCGGTTTCCAGGTAGCGCCCGGTGTTCTGCGAGTGCGAATAGGAATCGCCGCTGATCGCATAAACGCAGAGGTTGATGCCGTCGCGGATCAATCGCGGCGCGATGCCATCGCGGATAGGCGATTTTTCGCCGACGGACGTCCGATACAACTGCTCATAGACGTCGCGGTGGCCTTCCACGACTAAATATTTTTGCACCATTTCTTTTCCGTCCATGTTATAGTCCCTTCCGGCTAATGTGGTGTATTCGAAGTTCGCTAACTAATGTTTGTATTATTTCGGAAACAAATCTCCCCTTCCCCTCTTTTGCAAAGAGGGGTTAAAGTCCTACAGAGAAAATTCCCCTTTGAAAAAAGGGAAGCTGTGAAAAAATTCGTGATTTGGAAAAAGGCGCCTCAGAATCATTGAGAAATTTTTTGAACAAATCCATTTTCGCCTATTTCTTCACAGCTTCAGGGGGACAAAAGGGGGATTTGTGAGTTCGACTCAACTTCTGCCATCGGGTGGACTTTTTAAACGAACTTTTGAGACACCCCACTAGCCAAGCTAGCACTCTTCGGCACTTTCAAGCGGCAGTTCTTCGCCGGGTATTTCCGGCAAGGTAATTTCTTCCATCTCTTTGAGCGTCGGCAGATGGGTGAGATCCTTTAGATTGAATAACTGCAGAAACCCGGGCGTTGTCCCGTAGAGAAAGGGCCTCCCGGGAACATCCTTGCGCGCTACGGCGCGAATCAAGCTACGATCCAAAAGCGTGTTAATGACGCCATCCACGTCCACGCCACGGATAGCCTCGATCTCCGCTCGAGTGATGGGTTGCCGATAGGCAATGATCGCCAAGGTTTCGAGGGTGGCTCGTCCCATGCGCGCCGGCCGGCCGCCGAGGAATTTTTTTATCCAATCAGCATTGACTTTCGCCGTCCGCAACTGGTAACCGCCAGCGACCTCGACGAGCCGCACCCCACGCCCGCTGTTTTCCAACTCTGCCTGCAGTTCATCGAGAGTCGACCGAAGGTCTTCCTTCTCGGCGCCTTCCAGCACTTCGCCCAACCTTTGGATTGTCAGGGGTCCATCGGCGACGAATAACAAACTCTCAATAATCGACTTTATGGCTTCACGTTCCATGGTGATCGTCCTCGGGGTCCTGCATTGCAAGCACCGCCGGCGCGTTCTCTATGCCAGCTGCCGCTTCAATCTGAATCGGCCCGCTTGCTTCTTCCTGAAAGATTCTGATGGCTCGGACTTTAACCAGCTCCAGCATCGCCAGAAACGTGACGATGACCTCCATCCGGGTCGTCACCTCGGCAAAAAGCGACTCAAATAGAATTTTTCCCTGGGTGCGCAAATGATCGAGCAGCAGGGTCATCTTCTCCCGCACTGTGATCTTTTCCAGCATCACCTCATGGAAGGCGTCCTTAGGCAAGCGATCAAGAACCCGCTTCAGTGCCGTTAAAAGTTCGAATACCGACACCTCACGAAATCCCGGCGCCGGGATTTCTTCGGCCGGCGCTGCGGAACGAACGAACACATCCCGCGTCAATAGTTCCCTGCGCTCCAGTTGATCCGCGACATCCTTATAGCGCTGGTATTCGAGCAGCCGCCGCACCAACTCCTGCCGTGGATCTGTCCCCTCCTCTTCATCCTCTTCGTCGTCGGCCATAGGCAGAAGCATGCGCGACTTGATGTGAATGAGGGTGGCCGCCATGACCAAGAATTCCCCGGCGACGTCGAGATTGAAAGTCTGCATGACCTCCAACGTCGCAAGGTATTGTTCGGTGATGGTCGCAATGGGAATATCGGTGATGCTGACCTCATTCCTTTTAATCAGATGAAGCAGCAGATCCAACGGCCCTTCGAAGATTTCGAGTTGTACTCGGGTGCTCACAGTCCTACGGCTTCCCGCACTTCAACCATGGTTTCGGCAGCTTTTTCATGAGCGATCGCGTTGCCCGTTGTCAGCACCGCCTCGACCTGCTCAGGGTCTTTCTCATAGCGGGCCCTTTGCTCGCGGAAGGGCGCCAGATCTTCGATCACATGCTTGATCATCACCTTCTTGCAATCCAGGCAACCGATGCCGGCGGTGCGACAACCCGTGGAAACTTCTGCGATCTCTTCGGGGGTGCAATAGATCTTGTGCAGTTGGAACGCCGGGCATTTTTCCGGTTCGCCCGGATCGGTCCGCCTTACGCGCGCTGGATCGGTCATCATGCGGCTCAATTTCTGGTCGATTTCCTGCGGTGTGTCGGACAGAAACACAGCGTTGTTGTAGCTCTTGCTCATCTTTCGCCCGTCCAACCCCGGCACCTTCTGCGCCTCGGTCAGGAGAACTTCAGGCTCCGGGAAGATGGGACGGTAAATCTGGTTGAAGCGCCGGACAATCTCGCGGGTCAATTCAACGTGGGGCGCTTGATCGACTCCCACGGGAACCTTGTTGGCTTTGTAAATAGTAATGTCCGCGGCTTGCAAAACCGGATAGCCCAGAAAGCCGTAGGTCGACAGATCCTTTTCCACTAACTCCTTGAGCTGGTCTTTATACGTCGGATTGCGTTCCAGCCATGGCACCGGTGTAATCATTGAAAAAAACAAGTGGAGCTCCGCATGCTCTTTCACCTGTGATTGGCGAAAAATCGTCGAGCGATGGGGATCGAGGCCCACGCTCAACCAGTCCATCACCATCTCGCTGGTGCTCGGCTTGATGCCCTGTGGAGAGGCGTAGTCCGTCGTGAGCGCGTGCCAATCGGCGACGAAAAAGTAGCAACGATAATTCTCCTGGAGTCTTAGCCAGTTTTTCAGCGCGCCATGAAGATGACCCAAATGAAGTCGCCCCGTAGGCCGCATACCGCTAACGATGGTATCCATAATTGCCAAGTCTAAAGGAACTTGAAATAAAAGTTAATTAAAAAATCAGTCGGTGGCCCGATAATTTTGTCCAATGCGTGGGTCATCAGCAATATGATCAGAATCAAAAAACCATAGGGTTCAGCCCGCGCCAACATCGAAGAGTAGGGCTCGGGAAGTAATCCCACCGCCACTCTGCCTCCGTCCAATGGGGGAAGCGGCAAGGCATTAAAAACCGCTAAGACGACATTGATCAACACTCCATTTTTGGCCATGAGCGCGACGGGCGCGAGAAAGTTCACCAAGCCGGACGAAGAAGAATCGATGGTCCCCGCCGCAATGAGCGGCAAGCCAATCTTCAAAACCAAAATGCAGCTCGACGCCAACAGAAGATTCATGACCGGCCCGGCCAATGCGACCCAGACCATGTCCCGCTTCGGATTCCTCAGATTGTGAAAATTGACGGGAACGGGTTTCGCATAACCAAACAAGAATGGGGCGTTGGAAATGATCAACAGCGCCGGCAACAAAATGGTTCCAATCGGGTCAATGTGAGCAATCGGATTGAGCGTCAGCCGGCCCATTCTCGCGGCGGTA